>UMIN01017495.1_pt1 | contig 67418 bp, 74 predicted proteins | sample 1965811 | NCBI WGS metagenome assembly UMIN01 (sample SAMEA4836123, study PRJEB28245) | human gut metagenome | biome: gut microbiome; material: fecal sample | place: Denmark | collected 2008
TTTGCGCAGACTGCCGAACGGACAACGGGGCTTGATTTATCCAACAAAACAGAAGCCGAAGCAAATGAAGCGGAAGGCTGGAGCTGGAGTCCTGATGGAGAAGGCGGGTATACCCTTGTTTTGGAAAATGTCAATATATCCGCCCAATCGGGTGATGCCATTACACTTCCGAACAATGTAGATGTCGATATCATTTTGAAAGGCAATAACCGTATATCGGGCGAGACTGCGCTGTTTGGCGTAGAAACAGCCGGCGGGCTTGTCACAATAAAAGGTGAAACCTCTGATGCTTCCCTGACGGCAGTGAGCAATGAAAATTCAATGTGGGGAACAATTTCTATTTCCAATCTGCTGATTGAAAGCGGCAATGTCTATACGGAAGGGGACGGAAACGTCATTGATACTTTCAGTATGACAGGGGGCTCTTTTACCATTAATCAGACCTTCGGCAGTTGGGCCGCGCTTCACACCGTTAACCGCATTTCGATCACCGGCGGCAGGCTTGAGATCACGACAGATGAAACGAACGGCTATGCCATTTACAATTATCCGAGCCAGGATGAAGGGGAATCCGGGGTTTATATCGGAGGCAATGCAGAGGTTGTCATCAACAAAAGCAATGTGGGGATCGCGGTTCTTGAAAAAGGAAGCGGCATATCAGATGGAAAAATCGAAATTGCAGGCGGTACGGTCAAGATAAATTCCGCGAATATCGGCGTGTATACGGCTGTGGAAGATATTATCCTGAGCGGCGGCAATATAGAGATAATATCAGACAATATCGCTCTCAAAGCTGTGAAGGGGAACGTAGATTTCACGGGAGCTGATACAGGGATAAAGGCGCCAACGCCGGTATCTGCGGGCGGAGAAGTAGTCGGAACATATCATGACATACATCAATGGGCTTCTGAGTGGTCTTACGACGATAATGGGCATTGGAAGGCGTGTACCAATCCAGGTTGTGACGCTGTAAACGAATATTCTGCACATCAGGGCGGCACAGCTACCTGTACGCAGAAAGCAGTCTGCGAAATTTGCGGGCAGGAATATGGCGAGGTTGATGAAACGGCGCATACCCCCGATGGCACAGGCTGGCATTTTGATGAAAACAGCCATTGGAATACCTGTGAGTGCGGCGCGAAACTGAATGAAGGCGCCCATACGTTTGAGTGGGTAACGGACAAGGAAGCGACTGCCACGGAAGCCGGGTTGAAGCATGAAGAATGTACCGTATGCGGCTACGAAAAAGATGCAGTAGAAATCCCGGCAGCCGGGACAGCGGATGACGGCAAGGACGAACAGACGTCTACTTCTGCCGATGGCAGCAGCGATACTGTCGAGGATGGACAAAAGCCTTCTGGGGAAGATACCCCACAGACTGGCGATAACAGCAATTCCGCTCTCTGGATTGCGCTCATGCTGACGGCGGGCACGGCTCTCACCGCAGCAGCCATTTTCAGCAGGAAGAAAAAATACAGCAGATAACCGATAGGAATATAGGAACGCGCCCTGTGGATTCATAAATCCACAGGGCGCATTTTTTGCCATTCGTATACTGTGGAACAGGGGAATGGTTTCACAGCAACCTACAAAATGTCTGCTAACCGCCTGATGGGAAAATACAGGAAAAAGCCGTGCCTTTTCCCAGCTCACTGGAAACAGAAATCTGCCCGTGATGGGCTTCTACAATCCACTTGACCATGGAAAGGCCCAAGCCGCTGCTATCGGAATTCCGGGAAGGGTCCGCCTGGTAAAACCGGTCCCAGATACGGGGCAGGTCTTGAGGGGAGATCCCAATCCCATCATCTTTTACAAGCACCTGCAAATATTCGTCCGCTTTCCAGGCGGATACCCATACATGACCGCCTGGGTTCCCATAGCTGACGGCGTTTTCCAGCAGATTTCCCAGCAAACGTATCATCAGCGTTTGATCCGCCGTTAGCTGCAGCCCAGGCTCAATCCGGGTCTGAATTTGGATTCCCTTTTCCTGGGCGATGCCGGTAAATTCTTCTGCCACCATTTCGCAGATTTCACTGAAATCGACCGGCTCCAAATTCAGCTTTTCCCTTCCCTGGTCCGCCCGGGAAAGGAGCAGAAGCTGGGACACCATATCAGAAATGGATTTCATTTTCCGGTGAATGACCGAAACCTCCCGCCGTCCTTCTTCATCCAGATGGTTCCCCTGCAGGAGATCTTCGCACTGCATCAAAACCACGCTGATTGGGGTGCGCAGCTCATGAGCCACGTCGCTGGTAAACTGCTTTTCCCGCTGCATCCCGGCGTCGATGGTTTCCAGCAGCCCGTCAAAGGTACGGGCCAGCGTGTAGATTTCGTCGTTCCCTTTGCCCAGGTCGATCCGTTTGGATAAATCCTTTTCTTTCTGGATTTCCTGAACCGTTTTTGTGATTTTAGATACCGGATACAGGGCGCGCCGGCTCAGCAGGTATCCGCACACGGCGGTCAGGAAAATCATCAGGGGGGACAGGATCAGCGCCAACCGGAGCGTATACCGGAAATCCCTTTCCGCGTCGCTGATGGAAATGACCCCGCGGATCAGTACCGGCCGGCCGTTGACCGTATGTTCCAAATCCAAAACGGAGTAGTCGTTTTCCCCCGCGGTAATCGTCCGCAGGTTCCCGCTTTCAAAGGGAAGGTCATAGGCAAATCCATAGGGGATTCTTCCGTACAGCAGCTCCTGGCTGTTTTTATCATAAACGGAAAGGTATACCCCGTCCTCCAGGTTCATTAAATCGGAATCGAAATCCCAGCGCCCATCTTCATACTCCATATCTTCAAAGGCCCCGAAAACGCTTGCCTCCAAGGTGTTTTCCACATTGGATACAATTTCACGGGAACTGATGGAAAACAGCAGGGCAAGCACGATGCAGACAACGAGGGCCATCATCCCGGTATGCAGCAAAACCAGCCTGGTTTTCAGCGACAGCCTTTTCATAGGGTATCATCCTTCAACACATATCCATGGCCCCGAACGGTATGGATCAGCTTTTTATCGTACCCTTCGTCCACCTTTTTCCGCAGGAACCGGATATATACGTCGATGACATTGGAGCCGCCGGAAAAATCGTAATCCCATACATGCTGTTCCAGCTTATCCCAGCTTAACACGACGCCGGCATTCTGCATCATGTAATGAAGCAGGGAATACTCCTTGGAGGAAAGCTGGAGCTCCCTGTTCCCCCGGAATACCCGGTGGGTATCCACATGGAGGGATAGATCCGCCACGTTTAAAATACTGCTTTTTTCCGTAACCGGCTTTCTCAGCAGGACACGAAGCCGCGCCAGCAGTTCCTCAAACGCGAAGGGCTTTACCAGATAATCGTCCGCCCCGGCGTCCAGCCCGGTTACCCGGTCTTCAATGCTGTCCCTGGCTGTTAATAAAAGCACGGGAAGGGTATTTCCATCCCGGCGCAGCTTTTTTAAAACGGTAATCCCGTCCATTTTTGGCATCATGATATCCAAAACCAGCGCGTCGTATTCCGCGCAGAGAAGATAGTCGAACACCTCTTCACCGTCGAAGCAGGCGTCCACGCTGTATCCGGCGTCCTTCAGCCTTTTTTTAATGAGCTGGTTTAAATCCCGTTCATCTTCTGCAATCAAAATCCTCATAAAAATCCCTCCTTTGTATCAGTATATCATATCCGGGCGCGGGAAAGAAAGTTTGCCGTAAACAGGAACTCCGCAGCGGGATACGCTGCGGAGTTCCCCCATCTGTTCGCTGTTCTTGTTATATATAATGGTTAGTCCCAATGCTCCGCACTCCACTCAATGATTGTTCCGGTGGAAGCGTCGATCTCAAATTCATACTCCATGCGGTTGTAGTAAATTTCACCTTCATAAATCTGGCGGCTGTCGTCGCGGTCCAGATGGATGCGGATATCGTTCGCGGAAGCGCCGGGAACCTTTGCCAGAGCAATGCTGCGGGCTTTATCTACGGATATGACCGTCCCATTGCCGCCGTTGTTATTGCTGGGGGAATAGTTCTCAATATCAAAATCAGAGCTGAGAATCCTTCCGGTGGCCTGGTCGATATCATAGTCGTATTCGGTCCCGTTGGCGTAGAACTCTACTTCATAAACCAGGCGGCCGTCGTCGTAATCCTCCTTTACCCATACGAACTGGGTGGCGGATTCAGAAACGCCGGCGTCCTTCAGGGCAATGCTTTTGGCCTGATCCTTGGTAATGGCGGAGGAGGTATTATTGCTGGGCTGCGCGGCTAGGGATGAAGCGGCGGGAGCTTGCGTCGCCTGGGATGCGGTGCCGCCGATGGATTTTGAAGCGGAAGAACCGGATTCACTCGGAGAGGAGGAAACAGGAGAACTGGAGCTTGCTTCCGCCTGGGAAGAGGATTCCTTGGTTTCTTCCTTTGCCTTTGGGATTTCTGCCCCAAGGACGTCGTAGGACGAATGGAGGATTTCTCCGGAGCTTCTCACGATGTCGTAATCATAGCTTTTTTCCGCGGTTGTAAAATCGATCTCATAAACCGGGGAACCGTTTTCCACGCCCTTGTCAATCCGAAGGGAAAGAACGTCCTGTTCGCTGACCCCCGCATGGGAAAATACGGCGGCTTTTGCTTCCTGCTCGCTGAGCTCCGGGTTTTCCGGAGCCGGGGAAGTGGCTGCCAGCGCGATGGCGGTGCCGCCTCCGACCACAAAAACCGCAGCAGCAGCCGCAATGGCAATCACCTTCGCGTTTAATTTCTTTAAAACCTCAAGTTTCATATTTTACGCCTTCTTTCTCTTTTGGTTTGAGCTTTTGTTTGGATTGTGTCTACAGTATATCCCACAAAGATGAAAGAAAGATTAAAATGAAAAAGTTTTTATCACGTCACGGGATTTGGATTTATCCGGCGCCGGTGCTCTCTGCAAACCACACAACCGGAAAAATTATGTACCCGGAAGCTTGACCTGCAGGATAAATAGGAAAAGGACTGCCAGGATCCATGGGAGAAAGCTAATCACAGCATACAAACATCCCTTGTGGTTTTCGTAATGATATTCGTCATACGAGAAAACCCGTTTCGGATCCTCCAGGTAATACAGATACAGTTTAAAAGGCGGCGTGCCGGGATGTTTAAAAAATGCCCGGTATTCTTTCTCTTATCCTCCGACGGTGTACCGGTAGACTGCGTGCCAGTCATAATGGGCAACGTCTCCGGACCGGTGTTATTTCAATAGGGCCGCCTCGATGATATGGTTCCGGCTCCTTGCAATATCCCGTTTCCGTTCCCAGCTAAGCAGGTAGGTAATTCTTTTATAGGCGGGCACAGCAACGACATATCCCAGGATCAGTACGGCGAAGACCGCAGCCCACTTCACCCAATTCAGGGGATCGTCTGTGAACACGCCGGTTAATGCCTCTTGTATCCCCATTTGCATTCATTCCCTTCTATCCAAGCTGCGGGCCGGGGCTTCCATAGCCCCGGCCTTCACAAATCCATATTTTCGCTTAGCTGTTTTTGGTACTCCTCTGCTTCATCCGGCGTTGCTTCCCGGACAGCAAATTTTGCTGCAGTCCGGGCATTGCGTTTCCGGCTGTGACGATTCAAATAAATAGTGCCAGGCGTCGCAGGCATACAGCATCTTCCTTCACTTCGTCTTTCTATGGCTTATGTCCCGATTATACCACAAAATGGGAACCGTGACAGCGGGTTCCTTCCTTCGTTTTGGATAAATTACAGAAGGGATTTATGTTGTTTTCGCAGAAAAATCAAGAAAACATGAGTAACTTAATAGAACCGAACTATTATTACAAATAATTATTATTTGTGGCAGAAGAATTGGGAAAACGTCGTTTTTAAGAGACTTTCTGTACTAGAATTTTTGGAAAAGTATTTAAAAATGACTTCGATAAGCCTGTTATCAATTCATTTTCACAATGTTATCGTGGCCTTTTTATCCACTACATCCTAAGCACAAAAAGAGAAGGAGCCTGGTTCCTTCTCTTTTTTCTCTGTTTACTTGACCAGGGGAGGCACATATTATTTGTTATGGTTAGGATTTTTTAATATTCCGTGCCTTCTCTGCCTTTTCAACTGATTCTTCTGTATATGTTGATTGTGATGCTGGTTCTTTAATCGTCAAAGATACGAATTATAGGAAGATTGAGTAATATGGTTAGCATCAGGTGGATATGCTAAAAGGGCCTCTACACTATCGCAAAACTATCTCTCATCCATAGAAAGAGGATTAAGTTTTCCAAGTCCAGGGAAATTGGTTTTAATTATTGATGAACTCGATATTTCGGCGGATCAATTATTTGAAGATGTAATTAAAAATTCCGTTCAAATGAAAAGTTCCTTATTATCAGAAAAGATTCAACATTTACCCATTGATGGACAAAAGTTTATTTTATCGGTGTTAGCTGTTCTGATCCAAGAAATAGAAAAAAGATTTTGAATGCATGGAGAAACTAATTATGGCTATGAAGAACCAAATGCAAGAAAAACCTATTGATTTAATGGGAGGCTTTGTTGACGGAAAACTTGTTTCCGTAGCGAAGGGGTATCGCTCATCGAAGTATGGCAGGCTGATAAAGAGCCGCCACTAGGTACTATTGTATATAGGAGGCTTTCCCCGGAAGAATATAAAGAAGCCGAAAAGTTTCTTAAAAACAGTACTCAATGAAGGCGAAAGCAGAGGTTATGCACTCTGCTTTTTTTCTTTACTTGGAAGTGATTCCAGGTAAAGAAAAAAGAGGCCGTTCGACACCCCGATGGTATATCCAAGTTTTACAGAAGGTAAAACTGCCTGTCACAGGTTTCAGTTATGCTCTGCTATTATTTGTGGATAATAGCTCCTATGCCAGTTGATACAAGGTCTGTCAAGGGGCCTTTCTGCAGAAGTTACGGATTATTCCGTAAAATATGTGAGTAAAACCGTTTAGGGCAGTTCTATTAAGCAAGAACTGCCCTAACTATGTTTTTGCTTTTTCTTGGTACATAAATATAACAAATTTACCTCATGGCATCCTTCATTGATTTTATATATTTGCCTATATGATTCGGCGCCTCTTTGCCGTATTTTTCAAGCAGCTTTATAATAGCCGAACCGACGATTGCACCGTCAGCAATATCCGCCATTTTCTTTGCCTGCTCCGGTGTGGAAATACCAAACCCAATCGCACAAGGTATACCGGTATTTTCTCTTACCACTTTCACAATAGAAGTAAGGTCTGTCTTGATTTCACTTCTCGTACCCGTAACGCCGAGACTGGAAACGATATATAAGAAACCTTCTGCTTCTTTTGCAATCATGGCAATGCGGTTTTCAGACGTCGGTGCAATCAATGACACTAAATCAACGCCATACTTGTGGCAAAGCGGCAAAAATTCTTCTTTTTCCTCAAACGGCAAATCTGGCAGAATGAGGCCATCAATTTCAATATTCTTACAGGTGGATATAAATTTTTCTGCGCCATAGGAGAACACCACATTCGAATAAGTCATGAAAACCATCGGCACTTTTACATCATAGCGAAGTTTTTTGACAAATGCGAATATTTTATCTGTTGTAACGCCTCCGCTCAGCGCCCTAATGTTTGCTTCCTGAATAACAGGTCCTTCGGCGGTTGGATCGGAGAACGGGATGCCAAGCTCAATGAGATCCGCACCGTTTTCTACAGCGGCACGGATAGCGGCGGCTGTCGTTTCCAGATCAGGGTCACCGCAAGTGATAAAGGCGATAAACGCCTTGCCGTTTTCAAATGCTTTTTTGATGTTACTCATGAAGATCCTCCCCTCTGTAACGGGCAATGGCTGCACAGTCCTTGTCGCCTCTGCCGGATATGGTAATTACGATGATTTGGCCTTTATCCATTGCCGGCGCGAGCTTCATTGCGTGAGCAACAGCGTGAGCCGATTCGATGGCGGGAATAATGCCTTCGGTCTTGGCCAGATATTCAAATGCGTTTACCGCTTCATCATCGGTTACAGGCACATATTCCGCTCTGCCAATATCATGCAGGTGAGCGTGCTCGGGGCCGACGCCGGGGTAGTCCAGCCCAGCTGAGATAGAATAAACGGGAGCGATCTGACCGTATTCATCCTGGCAGAAATATGACTTCATACCATGGAAGATTCCTACTCTACCAGTGGCAATGGTTGCCGCCGTTTCAAAGGTATCAATACCTCTGCCTGCCGCTTCGCAGCCGATCAGGCGAACGCCCTTATCGCCTATGAAATGATAAAAGCTGCCAATGGCATTGGAGCCGCCGCCGACACAAGCGATGACCGCATCGGGCAGTCTGCCTTCTTTCTCTTGGATCTGCTCCTTGATTTCTTTAGAAATAACCGCTTGAAAATCACGAACGATAGTGGGGAATGGATGCGGCCCCATAACAGAACCAAGACAGTAGTGCGTATCGCTGATCCGGGAAGTCCACTCACGCATCGCTTCGGATACAGCGTCCTTTAAGGTGGCTGTGCCTGTCCTCACAGGAATGACCTCAGCGCCAAGCAAACGCATACGGTACACATTAAGCGCCTGACGGACAGTATCTTCCTCGCCCATAAAGACCACGCATTCCATTCCCATCAGTGCGGCGGCGGTTGCCGTGGCGACACCATGCTGACCGGCTCCGGTTTCGGCAATCAGGCGCGCTTTGCCCATCTTCTTTGCGAGAAGCGCCTGGCCGAGAACATTATTGATCTTATGTGCCCCGGTGTGGTTTAGATCCTCACGTTTGAGGTAAATTTTTGCACCCCCGAGGTCTTTTGTCATTTTCGCAGCGAAATACAGCCTTGAAGGCCTGCCTGCGTATTCGTTGAAAAGTTCGGTAAGCTCTCTATTAAATTCGGGATCGTTTTTGTAATGGTTATACGCTTCTTCCAGTTCAATGACGGCGTTCATCAGCGTTTCGGGAATATACTGACCGCCGTGAATACCGAAGCGCCCGTTTGGGTTTGTCATAATCCAGCTTCCTTTCTGACAGCGGCAATGAATGCCGCCATTTTTGTTTTATCTTTTACTCCATCGGTTTCAATTCCTGAGCTGACATCCACTGCAAATGGATAGAGTGCTTTGACTGCACTCGCCGCATTGCGGGCATCAAGCCCTCCGGCGAGAAAATACGGTCTTCTGATGCTTTTCACGAACCCCCAATCGAATACTTCCCCCGTACCTGCACCGGAATCAAGAAGGATATAATCCGCCGTACTTTGTTCCGCGATTTTTATATCCTTTACAGTTTTAATGCGAAAAGCCTTGATGATTTTCTTATCCGTGAGCAGCCGCAACTGTGCAATATAATCTTCATCCTCATCACCGTGAAGCTGTGCTATGTCGATAATGTCATCCTGCAGCAGCTTCGCAATATTTTGCGGATCTTCATTTACAAATACACCGACTGCCTGTATCTCGGACGAAAGCCGGCTTTTCAGCTCTGCCGCTTTTTCGTATGTTACATAACGCCTGCTTTTCGGTGCAAACACGAATCCAATGTAGTCCGGCTTCAATTCGTTTGCATTCTCTATATCACAAGTTCGGGAAAGTCCGCAAAATTTAATCTTCGTCATATTGTACCCCGCAGTTCATCAAGCTTGGCTTTTTTGTCGGGTGCCCGCATAAGGACTTCGCCAATCAAAACAGCATCCACACCGATTTCACGGAGCTTTGATATATCTTCCGCACTGCTTACCCCACTTTCGGAAACAAACAGCATATCACGGGGGATTAGTTCTCTGAGCCTGCGGCTATTGTCCGTATCTATGGAAAAGTCTTTCAGGTTCCGGTTATTGACGCCGACGATGCGCGCTCCTGCATGAAGTGCGGTTTGTACTTCATTTTCATCATGCGCTTCAACCAATGCGGATAATCCGAGTTCATCACAAATGCTGATATATGATTTGATTTGTTCCTCACTTAAAATAGAACAGATCAGCAGCACCGCCGATGCACCAAGGACCTTTGCCTCGTAGATCATATATTCATCTACTGTGAAGTCCTTCCGCAGACAGGGGATGGATACAGCGGAGGTAATTTCACGGAGGTATTCGTCACTGCCTAAAAACCATTTCGGTTCTGTCAGCACGGAAATACAGTCCGCTCCCGCCGCTTCGTACTCCTTTGCAATTCGCAGATATGGAAAATCGGGAGCGATGAGCCCTTTTGAGGGAGACGCCTTTTTGCACTCACAGATAAAGGAAACCCCCGGCTTTCTCAGTGCGTTTTCAAAAGCAAAGGAGCCTTTGGGGCGGGATAAGGCTTGCCGCCTGATTTCTTCGGGCGGTATTTTCTTTTTCGCCTCAGCCGCACGTTCCCTGGCGTGTTCGGCAAGCTGATCGAGAATGGTCATGCTGTCACCTCCGCCGAATCGGGACGGTTGCTGACTTCGATCAGTTTGTGCAATGTCCCAAGCGCCTTACCGGAATCAATCATCTCTGCGGCAAGTACGATTCCTTCTTTCAGGCCGTCAGCCTTGCCGCCTATATAGAGTGCGGCACCAGCATTCATAAGAACAGCATTTCTCTTATGACCCTTTTCGCCGTTTAAGATTGCAAGCGTAATTTTAGCATTTTCTTTGGGTGTGCCGCCCTTTAAATCCTCTTTGGTGCAGCATTCAAAACCGAAGTCTTCTGGAGTGATAACGGAGGATTTGAACCAACCGTCTTTAATTTCGCAGATCGTAGTCGGTGCGCTCATGGAAATCTCATCCAGCTTATTCTGGCCGTACACCACCATGCCCCGCTTGATTCCGAGGCTGATCAGAACCTGTGCCAGCGGTTCAACCAGATAATCGTCATACACGCCGAGAAGCTGCATAGAAGGTGTACCTGGATTTGTCAGCGGACCAAGAATGTTGAACACGGTGCGAAAACCAAGTTCCTTGCGGATAGCGCCCACATACTTCATAGATGTATGATACTTCTGTGCGAAGAAAAAGCACATACCAGCATCATTCAAAAGCTCGATACATTTTGCGGGGCTTTGCTGAATGTTTACGCCAAGAGCTTCCAGACAATCTGCCGTTCCGCACTGGGAGGATGCGGCTCTGTTGCCATGCTTTGCGACTTTCATACCGCCTGCGGCTGCAACGAGCGCAGAGGTCGTGGAAATATTGAAGCTGTGCGCATTATCGCCTCCAGTTCCAACGATTTCAAAGAGCTCCATCCCGGTTTCCACCTTGGTAGCATGTGCTCGCATCGCCGCCGCACAACCTGCGATTTCATCTGTTGTTTCCGCTCGGGCGCTTTTGGTAGACAGAGCCGCAAGGAATGCGGCATTCTGTGTCGGGGTGGTTTCACCGCTCATAATTTCGTTCATGACGGTGTATGCCTCATCATAGGTAAGGTCTTCTTTATTTACAATCTTTACAATTGCTTCTTTAATCATGACTCAGATCTCCTTTATGAAATTATACAGCATCTGCTTACCTTCCGGCGTCATAATGGATTCGGGATGGAACTGTACGCCATAAATCGGATATTCCTTGTGCTGTACCGCCATCACTTCGCCATCGGCGGTGAGGGCAGTGGTTTTCAGGCATTTAGGAATCGTGTCGGCATCTGCCGCAAGGGAATGATACCGTGCGACAGGCGCAGCATCAGGACAGCCTTTGAATAACGGGCAATCTGTGTCAAATTTTACATTCGACTGTTTTCCGTGCATTAGTTCCTTTGCATAGGTAACGGTCGTACCGAACGCCGCACAAATTGCCTGATGGCCGAGGCAAACCCCAAGAACAGGGATGTCCCTTCCGAGTGTTTTTACAGCCTCGATAATGATTCCGGCATCTTCCGGTCTGCCTGGGCCAGGGGAGAGAATAATGCGGGACGGGTTTAATTTCTTAATTTCTTCTATCGTCATTTCGTCGTTGCGGATGATTTTGATATCTGGTTCGATCTCACCAATTAGTTGAAAGAGATTATAGGAAAAGCTATCGTAGTTATCTATCAGAAGAATCATGATTCCGCCTCCTGTGCAAGTTCTAATGCTTTCAGTGAAGATTTGGCTTTGTTCAGGCATTCTTCAAATTCCTTTTCGGGTATAGAATCCGCCACGATCCCGGCTCCGCTTCTCACAAATACCTTACCGTTTTTCTTATAGGCAATCCGAATGGCAATACAGGTATCCATATTCCCTGTGAAGTCGATATAGCCAATGGCGCCGCCATAGATGCCGCGTTTGTTGTTTTCAAGTTCTCCAATTAACTGGCAAGCTCTGATCTTCGGCGCACCGGAAAGTGTTCCGGCAGGTAATACCGCTTCAATGGCGTCCAGCGCATCATGGTTTTCGCTGATTTCACCACGCACCGTAGAGCCGATGTGCATAACATGAGAAAAACGCTCAATAGAATGGAACTTTTCGACCTGTACCGTACCAAACTTGCTTATTTTGCCGAGATCGTTTCGTCCTAAATCGACCAGCATATTGTGTTCGGCCAGTTCTTTTTCGTCGGCAAGCAGTTGTGCTTCAAGCGCTTTGTCTTCCTCTGCGGTTCTGCCTCTCGGTCTTGTCCCTGCAAGCGGGAAAGTGTGCAGCACACCATTTTCCAGCTTTACCAGAGTTTCGGGAGATGCCCCTGCAACCTCTACGTCTGTTCCTGAAAAATAAAACATATATGGTGACGGATTGAGGGTGCGAAGCACACGGTAGGTATTCAGGAGACTTCCCTCAAAAGGCGCACACAGTCGGTTCGACAGCACAATCTGGAAAATATCTCCCTCACGGATATGGCGCTTTGCCTTCTCAACCATGCTGCAGAACTGCTTTTTGTCAAACAACGGCGTAACATCGCCAAGCAGTTTGCCGCCCGGTTCATTCTTCTTTTCACCGTGGCGGAGAAGCTCTGCGAGCTGACGGAGTTCCATAACCGCTTTGTTATAACCGGTTTCCGGCTCATCCAGCGGCATATTTACGATGAGAATAATTTTCTGCCGGAGATGATCAAATGCGATCACTTTATCAAAGAGCATCAAATCAACATCCTTAAACGCCTCAGTGTCTTCCACATCACATTTGACGGCCGGCTCGCTGTAGGTGAGATAATCATAGGAGAAGTATCCGACAAGACCGCCTGTAAAGGAAGGAAGATAATCGAAACGGGGGCTTTTGTAACTGGCAAGAATTTGGCGGAGATAGCCGGACGGGCTATCCGTCTTGACCTTGAGATTGCCAATCTTCATCTCGCCGTCAATGCAAGTGATCTCCATTTTGGGATCAAATCCAAGGAAGGTATATCGTCCCCAGGTTTCATTTGCCTGCGCGGATTCTAGCATATAGCAGTGAGTGGATACATTTTTCAATATCTTCATCGTTTCAATAGGTGTTGTGAAGTCGGAAAGGATTTCAAGGCTGACCGGCAATACGTTATAATGACCGGCTGCTGCGATTTCTTTGACTTCAACAAAAGTTGGCTGAATTTTCATAATCCTTTCCTCCAAAACAGGTAAAGTAAAGTTCGTGATTGATTAGGATGATTCAATTTCAATATCTGGCGCACAGTGCGCCGCCAACATTTTGTATACAGCATATCGCAACCTCCTGAAACAAAGAAAAGACTCCTTTGAACTTCTGTCTCGCTCAAAGGAGTCTTATAGAACAAAAACGTCCTTGACAGAGATTTACGCTCTGTCAAGGACGAATAAAACATTTATCCGCGGTGCCACCTTGATTCACGGTATGACCCGTACGCTTAGCAGGATACCAACATATCCCCGGCAAATGACGTCTGCCTGCAACGTCGCAGAATACTCTGTGAGAATCACATTTGACTGCGCCCTCAGCGGTCCATTTGACAACTTGTTTCTTGCCTGATTCTCAGCATCGCAGGCTCTCTGTAAAGGCATCATTGCCGTTATCTCCGCTTCAACGGTTTGAATATTAAATTTTTTTGTATTATATCAAACAAACTCTGAACTGTCAATAGGCATCCGAGTGACGCTACAGATAATTCGTATTTTTCTCTATTTATAAGCGGGAGCGCAGCTTTCAAAATACACTCCCATCGCTCCCAACTGTCTCTGCTTTTTTTGTTCTGCTTCTGCTGTTTCAGCCGCAGATGTTTCCGGACAGAACGAGAGAAAAAGGGAAGTCTGCGTTGTCCAAAGTCCATTTGAAAGGCATAAAATGGATGATTATAAAATTTATATTTTTTGATGAAATTAAGAAAATCTCTTGCAATTTTTTGAGAAAAGGTGTAACATTTTTAATAAATAAAACCTCTGAGGGCAAAGGAACGGTATACTCTCGGAGGAGAAAACTATACTGGACTTTGAATCTCCTTCGAGAAAAAAGAAGGAGGTCTTTTATTTTGAGAAAGAAAAAGTGGCTTTCGGCACTGGCTGCGGCTGCGATGATGCTTATGCTGATTCCAATCAGCGCCTTTGCCCAGGAAGTAGCACCAGAAAATACGTACGACAGCATTTCTGAGTATACAACTGCCGTGAGTACGGGCGAACTGGATGGGGAAGACGTTTATGTCACCATCGATGGTAAGAATTTCACAGAACAAGACGGATTTGTAGTGGCTAATACACAAAATAAAGAGAACCCGCCGAAGTTCCATCTTATCCTGACAGGCTGCACCTTTAACGACGCTGTTGTATCCCTTGGAAGCCAGGGCAAGAATACCGGCGGTGCAGCAAGCCCGTCCACCGGAGCCTTCCCGATTACCATTCAGAATAACAAAACTGATGTGGAAGTAGAACAGGCTTACATAGCGGCAGAGAGTGCAGAAGATATCCCGTCCGTTACTTTGGAAGCAGGAGAGCTGCTGGTGAAAGACGCTGATGATACAGAAGTGCATACGCCGGTGAAGGTAGAAGCAAAAGCGCCTACCGCTACGGAGCCTGGTAATATCGAATACTGGTATTGCACCACCTGCGGGAAATGTTATACGGACGCGGCTTTAACGCAGGAAATTCCTGAATCCGAGACGATCATCGCGGCAACTGGTGAGGAGCCTTCTGATCCCTCAACCGAGGATCCTACCACAGACCCGGAGGAAACGCCCAGCACTAAGCCGGAAGAAAATCCTGATGACACGGCTAATTCCAATCCGGATTCTTCCAGCAGCACCACGCCTCCGCAGACCGGAGATAACAGCAATATGGCAATTTGGTTTGTACTGTTGCTTGCCAGCGCCAGCTTGGCTGGAACCACATTCGTTGTAAAGAAACGAAGTGTACGCTGACAAAATGTTTATTGGCCTATCTGTAAAATAAAATACCGATTCCTTTGGGCCAGTCTCCCAAATCGTTAGAGGCAAAACCATCTGACGATTGGGAGGCTGGCTTTTTACTGCTGTTTCAGATAGGTATGCAGGCAGTTGGACTCTTTTGCAGGATATCAGCTGCCATTTCATCTGATTTTGTTTATAGTTCGCATATATAAAAAATTTGCGTCATTCTTCCGCCCAAAAGCACTGCAGCAGATGGACCAAGCTATGTGGATTCTCTTTGTTCACCTCGTGACCAGAGCCCTCCACAATGATCAAGCGGCTGTTTTTCATCGCTTTGTGAAACCGTTCTGCGCTCTCCATATTCGTTTTATCACTTTCACCGCACAGAATAAGGGCGGGGCAGAGAAGCTTTTCCGCTGACTTCATAAAATCCAAGTCAGCCATAGATTTGCTCAAATGAATCAAATCTTTTTTACTTATTCCCATACCTTGAAATACAGATTTCGGCATGAACTGAAATACAAAGTTTTGGAGTTTTAACAGCCTTTTGGGGATCTCATAAGGCGTTCCAATCAGCACAAGAGAATTTATCTGTGCCGGATGCTGTACCGCATAGTTAAGCGCAAGCAATCCACCGAGCGAAAGCCCGCAAAGATTCAGAGGATCTTGTAGGGAACTGCACAATCTTTCAAATGCTTGGTAGACCGTGGCATACCCTAATTCCCGGCCTTTTGTGAGTTTAAATAAATCCGGGGTGATTGAAAATATCCCCTTTATTTCCAATTCAGTTTTGACGTTATTCCAATCCTGACTGTTTTGTCCTAAGCCGTGAATCAAAATATTTTTCATAGGCTCATGCTCCCTTCCATACAAGCACGCTTTATTTATCTTTTTTGCCCTGTATCTCCTATAAAGCGGCAGGCGTTTTTATTCTTATGACCCGGAAAATTCCCGGCTTTTCAGCCTTTCCAGGAACAGTTCCGCAGCCGGGGAGAAAACCTGGTATTTCTTCCAGACGATATTGAGCCCGGATTCCAGTTTGGGCTTCAGCGGCCGGAAGCACAATGCGCTGCCTTCGGCGGTGCTGACCAGCCTGTCAAGGGTGATGGCATAGCCGATCCCGGATTCCACCATCAGCGACGCATTGTAGATCAGGTTAAAGGTGGTTACGATATCCAGCTTCTCAAAATCCTCCCCAAACCAGCCGGCAAACTCGTTGCCCTCCCGCTGGGGGAGGATGGCCTGGCGGGAGCAGATCAGCGGGATGCCCAGCAGATCTTTCCGTTCCACATACGCTTTCTCTGCCAGAGGGCTGTCTTTCCGCATGACAACGCCCCATGTGTCTTTATCAGGCAGATTCAGATAGTCGTATTTGGAAAGATCCGCCGGCTGGATGAGGATGCCGAAATCCAGAAGCCCCTTATCCAGCCGTTCCGTCACATCCTGGGCGTTGCCGCTGTACAGATGGTAGTGGACGCCCGGATACTCATCCCGTAAGGCTTTGGCAATCCTAGTAATCCGTCGGATGGCCTGTGTCTCCCCGCTGCCGATGTAAATGTCGCCGCCCACAGTATTCTGCATAGAGGTAAACTCCGCTTCGGTTTTGTCCACCATGGCGATGATTTCCTCCGCCCGTTTCCGGAAAAGGACGCCCTCCGGCGTGAGGGCCACCCGATGGCTTTTCCGAATCAGGAGCGGATGCCCCAGTTCTTCTTCCAAATCCCTGATCTGCCGGGACAGGGTAGGCTGAGACAGGTGCAGGGAATTGGCCGCCCCGGTGATGTTTCCTTCCCTGGCCACGGCTAAAAAGTAACGTAATACGCGAAGTTCCATATTGGCGTCCCGCCTTTCCTTTTTGTGTTGATTATATCACGCTGTCAAATTACTGTAAAGCATATCATAGAATAGAAACAAAGTATTTGCTATTACATATCGATGGGCTTACAATAGAATCAACAGGAGGCGGAGACATATGGAGACACTGACGGACGACCAGATTTTCAAGATACGGCGGAACCTGTCCGACGCCGGATGCGGCGTTCCTTTGATTGAAAAGTTCCTTCTGCTGGAGCAAAATCACAGGCGGGAAGAACAGTACCGTCTTTTGTCCCAGCATAGGCTTTCCCTGCTGGAGGCATTGCATCAGGACCAGTACAAAATCGACTGCCTCGACTACCTGGTCTATGTCATGGAGAAAGAGGACAAAGAATCGATGAAATCTCAAAAAAAATAAAATGTAGGAGGAAACGACCATGAACATGAACTTTGATTTCAACAACCCCACAAAAATCCTGTTTGGCAGCGGGAAGCTGAACGAACTCGGAAGCCAGCCCTTGCCCGGAAAAAAGGCGCTGCTTTTGATGTCCGGCGGCAAATCCGCCAAGGTGAGCGGTGCGTATGACCGCACGCTGGAGCAGCTCCGTAAAGCAGGTGTGGAAGTAACGGAATTTGCTAAGGTTATGGAAAACCCCGTCAAGGAAACGGTGATGGAGGGCGCGGCTTTCGCAAAAGAAAACGGCTGCGACTTTATCGTGGCGCTGGGCGGCGGCGCTGTGCTGGATTCCGCTGTGGCTGTGGCGGCCATGGTAACCAACCCCGGCGACCTGTGGGACTATGTAAACGGCGGCACCGGAAAGGGACAGCCCCTTGTAAATCCCGGCCTTCCGATTGTGGCCATCACCCTTACCGCCGGCACAGGCTCGGAAGTCAACTGCTGGGGCGTAATCTCCAACCTGGAGACCAAAGAAAAGATCGGCTTCGGCTACCAGGAGCTGACTCCTGTCCTCGCTGTGGTAGACCCGGAGCTGATGAAAACCGTTCCCGCAAAATACACGGCCTATCAGGGCTTTGACGCGCTGTTCCACAATACGGAAGTCATGATGTCTAACGGCGTAAATATCCTGAGTGAAACCATCGCGCTGTCCGCCATTGAGAACATCGCCAACTATCTGCCCCGTGCTGTAAAGGATGGCAACGACCTGGTAGCGAGGGAGCACATCGCCTATGGCAGCACTATGGCGGGGATCGCCATGCAGCTGACCTCCACCACCGCGCAGCATTCTATGGAGCACGCTATGAGCGCCTATCACCACAACCTGCCTCACGGAGCCGGACTGATTATGATTTCCGTAGAATTTGCCCGGTACTTCATTGAGCGCCACGCCTGCGATGAGCAGCTTATCAAGATGGCCCGCGTGATGGGAATGCCAAATGCCGACAAGCCGGAGAATTTCATTACGGCTCTTCAGCAGCTTCAAAAGGACTGCGGCGTAGACGATCTGAAGATGAGTGATTACGGGATCCAGAAGGACGAATGCATGACGCTGGCCGTCAATGCACGGGAGACCATGGGCGGATTGTTCTTGGCAAATCCCTGCCCGATGTCCGATGAGGAGTGCGCGGGCATTTTTGAAAAGTCTTACCGGTAAGGATGACTGTTTGCAAAGCTGTGAATCTTGTTGAATGAAAGGATATTTTGATATGGCTGTCATTGAAAACCAGACATTTGACGCTGAACGAGCCCTCTACGGGATTGACGGCCTCCTCCTAAAAAACTGCTCCTTTGACGGGCCGGCGGACGGGGAGAGCGCCTTAAAGGAGAGCCGGAACGTGGAAGCGCAGCATTGCTTTTTCAATCTGCGATACCCTTTCTGGCACGACCACGGCCTTACGATCCGGGACTGCGAGCTGACGGATAAATGCCGGGCGGCGTTGTGGTATTCCGGCCATATCGTCATTGAGAATACCCAGCTCCACGGCATCAAAGCACTGCGGGAATGCAGCAACGTCAGGATGCGGGGCTGCGACGTCGTTTCCCCGGAATTTGGCTGGTCTGTCCGGGGGATCGAGATGGAGGACTGTGACGCCGAGAGCGAGTATTTCATGATGCGTTCTGCCAATCTGCATTTTACGGATGTGCGCATGAAGGGAAAATATTCCTTCCAGTACATTGAAGATTCGGTTTTTGAAAACTGCACCTTCGACACCAAGGATGCCTTTTGGCACGCCAAAAACGTCATCGTCAAAAACAGCGTTGTCAAGGGCGAATATCTGGCCTGGTACTGCGAGAATGTCACTTTTCAAAACTGCAAGATTATCGGCACACAGCCCCTGTGCTATTGCAAGAACCTGAAGCTCATCGGCTGCGAGATGATCGGCTGCGATTTGGCTTTTGAACGCAGCGAGGTGGACGCCGCCATCACCACGCCGGTACTCAGTATCAAAAACCCTTATGCCGGGACTATAACCGTGCCGGCTGTTGGTGAAATCATCCGGGACGACCCGGACGCCAAGGGGGAAATCGTCATCAGGCAGGGCGCCTATGAAATGGGCAGGAAAATCCGGTAGAGGGCGGACTTATAGAGTTACAGAAATTTTTAGCGTATATGAACGCCGGGGAAAAGGTGTCTGGCGGCTCGGAAGCCCACCAGTACATGGTCAAGCTGGCGTTTGAGGCGATGAAGGTTACCGCCGTTCTCAATCAGGGATATCACGAGCCGGAAGAAATCTTTGTCATCACTAAGCTCTACCCCAACCAGTTTGCCAACGCGGAGGAAGCCATTGACGAAGCGCTTGACAAGCTGGATATTGAATATATCGATATGATGCTGCTCCATCATCCCGGCGACCATGATGTGGAAGCGTACCAGGCGATGGAGCAGGCGGTGGAGGAAGGAAAAATCTGCTCCATCGGCCTATCCAATTGGTATGTGGAGGAGCTGACGGAGTTTTTGCCCCAGATAACGATTACGCCCGCACTGGTGCAGAATGAAATTCATCCCTATTACCAGGAAAACGACGTAATCCCTTTTATCCAGGAAAAGGGGATCGTTGTGCAGGGCTGGTATCCCTTCGGAGGGCGGGGGCACACGGCGGAACTGCTCGGGGAGGAAGTGATCTCGGAAATCGCCGAAGCGCACGGCGTAACATCGGCGCAGGTCATTCTCCGGTGGAACCTGCAAAAGGGTGTGGTGGTGATCCCCGGTTCCAACAATCCGGAGCATATCCGGGAGAACATCGCCCTTTCTGATTTTGAACTGTCGGCGGAAGAGATGAAGCGGATCGCCGCCCTGGACAAACGTGAAAAGCACGACTGGTACTGATATTTCAGAAGAAAAGCGGCGGGGGACCTGCCGCTTGTTTTTCTTTTGGCCTTTTTGTTGTATAATACAAACAGAACAAAGTGAATCGAATGAAGGAGGATATATTCAATGAAAGTTATGCTTGTCAATGGCAGCAGCCATATACATGGCACTACGATGAAAGCGCTGGAAGAAATGGTGCGGATTTTCGAAGAAGAAGGGATTGAGACAGAGATTATCCAACTGGGCAGCAAACCGCTTGCCGACTGTATTCAGTGCAATGCCTGCCGGAAAAGCGGTGAATGTGTGTTCAAAGACGATGGCGTCAATGAATTTGTAGAAAAGGCACGGGATGCAGACGGGTTTGTCTTTGCCACCCCCGTATATTTTGCTCATCCAAGCGGGCGGATTTTTTCCTTTTTGGACCGTGCCTTTTACAGCAACGAAAGCTATGAAGCGTTCCGGTTTAAGCCCGGCGCCGCGATAGCTGTTGCCCGCAGGGGAGGAACGACGGCAGCGCTGGATGCGTTAAATAAATATTTTGGGATTGCCCAAATGCCTACTGCCGGTTCTACATACTGGAATATGGTGCATGGTCTGTATGCGGAGGAAGCGCCGCAGGATGAGGAAGGAATGCAGACGATGCGGAACCTTGCAAGAAACATGGCTTGGATGATGCGGTGTTTTGCGGAAGGGAAGAAGCACGGCATTCCATATCCTCAAACGGAAACCAATGCCTGTACCAATTTTATCAAAAGGGATGATCAGCAAAGATAAAATAGACGTCTGGTACGCTGGCGGTGATAACAGTAAAGCAAAGACAGATTAGCTGGACAAAGTGAATTTTTGACGATTTTATTTTAATGAACATTACTAATTGCTATTGTATGCAAGGAGAGTCCTTTTTCGTAAGAGGAAAGATGCTTCTTATATCTTCGGAGAGTATTACAGAGCCGATATGATAAGTATTATCAAAAGGCAGACAGCAAGGATCTATATCCTAAGCTGCCTGCCTTTTTTCACACTGCGATGATTCGTGCATCTAGTAATTCTGCCCCTTTGAATCAAATCATGACAGCTAAAACAAGGTGATAAGCGACATGATATAATCGATCATTTCTTCCGGGGACTCTTTTGCTCCGGACTCCAGCCATTTTCGTGTAATGCTGTTGATCAGCCCCATTTTACCAACGGCGGAATACTTATCTTTTATCGTATCAGTTGGAAGGCTGGATGCCCAATGATCTTTTTTGGTATCAAGCCGGCTAAACAGCACAGGCAGGTTTTCAAAACGTTCCTCCTCCATTTCCTTCTCAAAAACTGATAAAAGTGATTGAACAAAAATTCCCGCAGCTTTCTCTCATCCGTACCTGATAAGTTTGGAAAAACATTTTCAATCAAATCATCGGATAGTCCGTCAACCAGTGCATCAATGACGTCGCTGATCGAATTAAAATTCCGGTAAAACGATGCTCTCGCAACACCGGCTTTCTTTATGATGTTTGTAACCGTTCTTTCCATATACGTTTTTTAGCCATCAATTTCATAAAAGCGCAGAAAAAGAGCCTGCTTCCCATATGGGCGGCAGGCTCTTGCAATTTTTTATCGGATAAGGAGCCATTTCCATATGACGCATCTCCGCCTAAATGTCTTGAGAATGGTTGGCATTGTTTGGTATAATAAAGAAGAAAAATTATTTTAAACTTTTATTTTTAAAAATGAACGGATTTTAGCCTGCCGGTCGTATTAGAGATGGAAGCAGAAAATACTTCCCATATACTATCCATAATCAAGGAGGCTAAAATGTATGAAACAGGGAATCAAAAAGGCAGTCGTTGGTATTTTAGCGGTGTCTATGGTGGCGTCTGTTGGAGCAGTCAGCGCCTTTGCAGCCGGTACGGGTAGAAATTTTGCCGATGCAGACGGTAACGGCGTCTGTGATAATTACTCCGTGGAGCAGACTGTAAGCCGGGCGGCGGGCGCTTTACAAAAAGGCAGTGGTCAGAATTTTGTTGATGCAGACAATGACGGTATCTGCGACAACTATGCCGTGGGACAGGCAACAGGTCAGGAAACGGCCTCCTCCCAAAATCGCGGGCAAAATTATGTCGATGAAGATAACGATACCGTGTGCGACAACTACGATCCAAGCCGGACAACAGGCCGGGGAATGGGCGTTGCCCGAAATGGACTCGGCTGGAACTTTGTTGATGCAGACGGCGACGGCGTCTGCGATAATTTGGGGACAGGGCAAGGAAGGCAATATCGCGGAGGACGCAATCAATAAGCAGGTGTGGATACAATGCGGAGCGAGCAGGAGGTAAACAGGGCAATCGAACAATATTCCGATATGGTTCGGCGGCTTTGCCTGATTCATTTGAAAAATGATGCTGATACCGAGGACATATTTCAAACCGTGTTTTTGAAATATGCCCTCAGTTCCGCTGCGTTTGAAAGCGATGAGCACGAAAAGGCGTGGCTCATCCGTGTTACCATAAACGCCTGTAAAGATCTGCTCAAAAGCCTTTTTCATCGCCGCACTGTACCGCTGGATGAAATTTTGGAACAGCCTGCAGAGATGCGGGAAGACCATAAGGAAGTTCTGGAAGCGGTATTATCGCTCCCGCAGAAATACCGGGAAGTCGTATATCTACATTACTATGAAGGATATACCGCACCGGAAATCGGAAAAATTTTAGGGAAAAAGGCAAACACAGTCTATACACTCCTGACCCGTTCCAGGCAGCTGCTCCGGGAAAAGCTGGGAGGTGACGAAGATGGATGAACGGATCAAAGAAGCCTTTGAACAGGTACAGGCGGAAAGCGGATTAAAAGACAGAACGAAAGCGTATGTTTCCAGAAAAACCGGGGGTTACCGGAGAAAAGGAACGGCAAAATATAAAGTCCTTGCCTCTGCTTTCGCGTGCGTAGCTTTGCTGCTGTTTGGCGGTTACTGGCTGTATTTTACGCCGACGGTTGAAATCAGCATAGACGTTAATCCGTCGATAGAACTGGGCGTCAACCGCTTTAACCGCATCGTTTCTCTGGAAAGCTACAACGAGGATGGGCAGGCATTGCTTGATTCTTTGGATGTAAAATATATGGACTACTCCGATGCGGTCACTCAAATTATTGAGAGTGAGGATATTACGTCGCTGCTCTCCAACGGCGAGATCATGACCATTGCCGTTATAGGGGAGGACAGCACACAGTCTGAAGAGGTTCTTGCTACGGTGCAATCCTGTACTTCCGGAAAGAGCAACACCTATTGCTACGCCGCCCGTACAGAAGAAGTACAAGCGGCGCATGAAACCGGCCTTTCCTACGGGAAATACAGGGCGTATTTGGAGCTGCAGGAACTGGATCCCACGGTTACGGTCGAGCAAATCCAAACCATGACCATGCGGGAGATCAGGGAGCGGATATGGGAACTATCGGGCGATAGCGACAGCGAAACACAGCCTTCCGGCAACGGCCATGGACAGCAGGGGAATGGGAACGGCCAGGGCCAGCAGAACCGTTGGGGAAGGACAAATATACCATGATGTCGTGTGTTTCTTGGCGGGACTCTTAAGGACAATAGAAGGGGTGACCAAATGTGGCTGATAGCGGCAATCCTGTCTTCCTTTTTCGCCGGCATAACATCCGTCCTGGCCAAGTGCGGGATCAAAAAAATAGATTCAGACATTGCGACGGCGCTTCGGACAATCGTGGTTTTGATTTGTTCTGGCTTATGGTTCTTGTCGTCGACTCTGCCGGCACAATCACGCAGACCCAGCCAAAGTCATCGCTGTTTTTAATTTTATCAGGCGGAGCTGCGGGTGCGTCCTGGCCTTCATTGTTTAGAGCGATTTTGACTGGACTCTTGCCTTGTATAGTAAATATTAACATCCGCATTCGCTTGCGTACTGAATCGAGTTGCTGGATCACGTTATAATAAACTGTAATATCGTATCAGAGGTAAGAAAATGATGGAAATCAAAATAATCGACGCCAAGCATAAAGAGAATATTAACATCCCCAATCAGCCGTTTTCTTTGTTTGGGCGAATGATTCCAAGCTATACGGATGGAACCTGAAGCTATGGCATCGAAAGATTTTCACATGAAACCTTGATGTGTTTTCCAGACGAAAGCTACGACTATGACGCTATGTGTAAAAATAGTATTTTTATCGGCGCTTATGACGGCGATATTTGCATCGGTCTTGCTATTATGCAGCACGCTTTCTTCGAATATATGTATGATTTAAAGGTCAATGCAGAATATCGCAGAAGAGGCATTGCAAAACGACTGTTGGATAAAGCCGGGGAGATTGCTCTGGCTGAAAAGTATATCGGCATCTATACGCAGGGGCAGGATAACAATTTAGGAGCGTGTCTGTTCTATATCCAGTCTGGCTTCTGCATTGGGGGCTTCGACTCCAATATTTATCAAGGGACAAAACAAGAGGGAAAGGCGGATATTATTTTTTACCGCGATTGCTGAACCACAACGCAGGATTCCTGTATAAACGCAGACAGCACCCGGGCTGATTAAATCGGCCCGGGTGCTGTTTGTCTCTAGCAGGGATTACAGATGGTATTCCATGGGATAGGTGAGGTAGCAGTGGGGATCTAGCTGGTCGCAGGTTACATAGCCGGCCGGAGCCGCCAGTAGTCTGGGAATACGGTTGACGACTGTGGCGCAGGTATGCTCTACCGTGGCGGGCTTCACCACATGGAATTCCGTGTTGGGCTCGCCGGTGAGCCACCAGTCGCACATATCGCCGTCGTCCGGGCCATAGACCTTGCCGATGGTTTCCTCTTCAATGGTAATGCCCTGCATGGTCTCGATGGTGACGACTGCGGACATACCGATGCAGTTACCAGCCGGGATAGTCTTGCCCAGGGTGGAGCTGTATACATCGTGATCCACCACATAGGGAACGTGCTTCTGATCAATGCTCTTGATGGTTAGGCCCAGCTTATTGCAGAGGGCTTCGCTGGCGTTCCAGGCATAAGAAGGCTCAAACTCCGCCGGATGGGCGATCTGCGCCTCAAATTCCTCTTTGGTCAAATCGCAGCCGTGCGCTTTGGCCAGGGCCAAACCGTAGTCCTCCACGTTATAGCTGTAAGCGCCTTTAATCTTGGTCAGCTTGTTGCAGCCGCTGGCTACCATGGCCACCATATTGATCCAGAAAATATCCTGCATACCAGAGCCGGTAATGGTGCAGTTGTTCGCCTTGGCCAGCGCGTCCAGACGGTTGATCTGGGCGGCAGAAGTAGTCCAGGGATAGATGGCTTCCTCGCAGGTGGTGATGACGTTGACGCCGCGGGAGACGCATTTCTCCACGTGATCGTAAATATCCCCGATAAAGCTGAACAGGGTGACGATGGCCACGTCGGCATCGCACTCGTCCAGGACCTTGTCCGCATCATTGGAGATGATGATGCCGGTTTTCACCCCCAGGCCCGCATAATCGCCCACGTCCATCCCGACAACTTCGGGGTTCACGTCGATAGCGCCTACGATCTGCGCGCCGTGCTCATACAGATAACGCAGGGTATACTTTGCCATTTTCCCGCATCCATACTGGACAACCTTGATTTTTTTCATGATTTGCTGCCTCCTTTGAGTAATTTGACGTTTTCCTGATAGGAAAAGAACATCAACCCGCCTTTTCCTATTCTAATTGTTAGTCTAAACCCTCATGCGGAAGGAGAGTCAAGAGAAGTTGTGAAACTTTTAGCAAATTTTTTATTTTCGGAAGGTTACCGGTACCTGCAGCCGCAGGAACATACGGCGGGGGTCGCTGTCAAATACGTTGAAGCCGGTCATTACTTCGCAGATATAGTCCCCGGATACATGATAATTCATCTCCTGGCAATGTTCCCGCAGCAACTGAGCGCAGCGCACTTCGTTGTCGTAGTTATCCAAATAGATACAGGCATACATGCCGCTTTCCACCACCTGCAGGCTGGGCGGTTCCCCTTCATTCCAATCGCCGGTGAAAATAAAGATACGGTCTGCTACAAAACAGCCGTCCAGGAAATTTTCCCGGAGAATGGAGGTGCCGATGTTGTAAGAATGGATTTGCGGGAATCCCTCGCTTTCCAGCTTCAGGCGCAGCTCCCGCAGCACTTTCTCATAGCTGTGGACGTCGTCCTGATAAAAGTTGTAGGAGCAGGGGATCCCCCAGGCAAAGCGGCGGTCAATGTATTCCAGGGAGAAGGTACCTGTAGACGGGGATTTCCGGTACCGCTCGATGGATAGGATCGCCCGTTCCACGGCGTCATGCTGGGCTTTGAGCTGGCGCATCTGCTGGTGGATCTGTTCATTCTTCTGGGAGAGCAGCTCCTCAATCAGGGAGATGTCTTCTTTCTGCAGTACCTGGGTGATCTGGGCCAGGCTCATGCCCAGTTCTTTCATGTAGGCGATCATCTCCAGCCGGGCGTTTTGATTGATGTCATAATAACGGTAGCCGGTCTCCGGATCGATATACCGGGGCTTGAGCAGCTCTTTTTCGTCATAAAGCCGAAGAGTGGGCACGGAGACCCGGTTCATGGCAGCCATCTTCCCGATGGGAATGAGGCCTTCCTTCATAAGCGTCCCTCCTAAAACTCTCATCTTAATACAGAGTTTAACACCTTATATTATAAAAAGCAAGCAGATGTATAACACAGCCGCTCGGCAGGCGTTGACGCGGTTTATATTTTTTATTACAATATTCATACAAGAAAATAAAATATTCTCTCTATAAGCAGGATATTGTCAGAAAAGGCAGTGGATGAAATTGAAAAGGATTATGGATTGGATTCGCAGCCATAAAAGGCAGGCCATTTTTATCGTAATTGTGCTGGCTGTGATTTTTTGCATCGGGATAGCTGTGGCTGTGATGCTGGGAATCAAAGGCGGATCGGAAGAACTTTCCGGAAAAGCGCCAGAGAAAACGGCGGTTTCAGCAGAAAATGAGCCGGTGGATAGCGGTACTGCCATTTACAGCAGTGCAGGAACAACACAACAAACAGATGCTTCGGGCGCCGAAAGTACCTCTTCAGATTCTGAAGCAAAAGAGGGTCAAACCAGGGAGCCTGGCGCCAGTTCGGAAACAGCGACGGCTTCCAAAGAGACCGAACATCCCTCCCATACGGATACAGTTACAGACTCGGGCAGTACATCTCATTCTTCCAGCCACGTAACCTCCCGGCCGAATGATGTGACGGATCATCCGTCCAGTGGAACAGAAGGGGGAGAAACGCCGCATGTTCATACGTGGGTATCTGTAAGCCCTGAGAACAGCGGGCATATGGAATATGGGGCGGAATGCCGCATACATGGGGCGAACGGGGAAGAACCGATGTTCTTTCGAACACTGAATGACTTATATCTCCATCAAGCGGCGGATGGCTGTATGTCCAGCTGGGGGACCGGCTTCAAGGGCCTGGCGTATAAATACTGTTCAGGATGCGGCGAAGAAGTCATAACGGGACATGTGCATGACTTTGGCACAGTGGAAAAGCAGGTCTACTTTGATAAGGTGACATGTGAATGCGGAATGGCTTTTACAGGAGGAAAGGATTACACGGCGCTGGAATCCTGGAAGACCCATGTAGACATCTATACAAGCCATGGATATCCAAGAGAGGAGCATGACACCTATCAATCCGGAACAGGAAGCATTACGCGGTACGAGGCTACAAAAACCTGTACCTGCGGCTGGCATCCGGTCGATGACACCCCGGTTTATTAACCGCAGAAAAAGAGAAGCAGACATAAACAGCTTTTGGATTTTTCATTGTCATCTGCCCAAAAGGATATTTGATGATGACGGGGATATTATATTTATTGCGCGCCGAAAGCTTGTATCATGCGAATTCCTCATAACTGCAACCGCCGACTGGATTGCTCCCATCGGCTGTACGGCATGTAGTTTCACTATTTTACTATGGTATACCTGGTACTTCTTGCTCTTCTATTCTGCTTTAACAGATTACTTTTTACCAATTTTTTCAGGATTCTGACAGCAGTAGATGAACTCACTCCAAGCAATCCGATTATATCATTTCTTGTAACAGCTCCATGTAACCGAGCGTATTCCAATACTTTTTCTCCTCTGGCACTGGTTTGTACACCATCGGAATTGTTTACCAATGGTTTTGAGAGAAGTACCGAATTACTGCCCTTTTTATATTTTGCGTTAATATTCGGCAGTATGATCTTGAAAGCATTTTTCGAGGTTTCACCGCTTTCGGATTCTGGGAAGTCATCCTCCAAAAAGGATCTTTGATGATAACCGGGGTGTTGGTACCTACGCCCAGCTCCAAAAATAAAATATGAAGATTTTGATGCCGCCGGATGAAATCATCATAACGATTGGAAGCCGCATACCAGCCATCGTCCTGCACAAAGGTCATATCGCAGCGCGGATTTATGGCCATAGGAGCGCCGCATACCGGGCATTTGGGGATCAGCTCCGATGGAATCTTCATATCCGTTTGCTCGGCTACCATCTGCCGGACTGTTGCCTCATGATCAAAGGATAGAATCCGCCGGAATACATATCCTGCCTCCATTAGGGTGCATAGTGCAAAAAAGTAATGAAATCCATGAAATAGTATCATGGAATCCTTTGTGGAAGAGCTATTTTCCGGAAAGGCACGGAATGAGCTTGCCGGAGCAATACGTGGCCGGGGAGCGTTTCGGGGGGTTCAAAAGTGGGATCTGATATTTCGGTATCGAACAGCAAGTGGTACGATTATCTTGTGGAAGTATACCGGGAGATTGCCATACACTGGTGCAGGGACAACGAATTGGAATATGAAGACGAGGAGGATAGAAGTCCTGGAACAAATTTGTTATGACCTTCATTTCGAAATGAGACGTCATCTATTATACATAATAAAGCGCATGTCATGAAGAATGGGAAGCGGGCGGTTCGAAAAAGTTCAGTCATTTTGAAAGGGCAACCACCCGCAGATCCCGATAGGAACAGGCAGGCTTTGGACAGCCGGGGAGGGTTTGATTTTTATATCTACAAGAGAAATGCCGTGCTACTGTATTTTATTCTGCAGGAGAAAGCAAATATAAAGGAACTATGCGGCGCCATGCTGAAACTGCTCACCAAGCCCTATGAATGCCACATGATCGACTTTCTCTGCGATGCGGGGAATTATTTCGAGATGACGCAATGATTTTGCCCCATGGAAAGGACGGGCACTGTTGATCCTGTCGGAGGACGATTCCATCTTTTCACAGGCGTGCAAGGATGTTCTAAGCGCCATCATGCAGCACCCTGCCGTTGTCACAAACCTGACTGGTGGGCATCTGGCGATGTTTGAGTAAAAACGCAGGAGAGAGGCTGTTCCTCTGACCTGCGTTTTTTATTCAAACATCCTTTTGGATATACAATGCCGGTGCTGTATACGGGAGTTATCTCAGCTTCCAGCTGGCGCTTTGCCGCTGCAGCTCCACCATCCGGCGGAACAGTCCGCCCTTTTCCATCAGCTCTGTTGGGGACCCCTGTTCCGCCGCTTTGCCGTCGGCTAGGACAACGATTTTGTCCGCTGCCTCCACGGTGCGCATCCGATGGGCGATCACCAGCACCGTCTTGCCGGCCAGCAGGCGGGAGAGCGCCTCCTGCACCCTAGTTTCGTTTTCCACATCCAAACTGGCGGTGGCTTCATCCAGCAGCACAATAGGCGCGTCCTTTAAGAGCGCCCGGGCGATGGAAATGCGCTGGCGTTCCCCGCCGGAGAGCTTGGCTCCGTTTTCCCCGATGGGGGTGCCGTAGCCCTTGGGCAGCCTGCGGACAAACTCGTCGCAGTTGGCGGCTTTAGCGGCGGCAAGCACTTCCTCGTCGGTGGCCCCGTGTTTGCCGAGACGGATGTTTTCCATCACCGTGTCGTCAAACAGCACCACGTCTTGAAACACCATCGAGTAATCACTGAGCAGCACTTCCGGATCCACGGTGGAAATATCCACGCCGCCCACCTGAATAGAACCTCTGGTGACGTCCCACAATCTGGCGGCAAGCCTTGCGCAGGTACTCTTGCCGGAGCCGGAGGGGCCGACCAGCGCCGTGATTTCCCCCTCTTTGGCGGTAAAGCTGACGTCTTGCAGGACGTCTTTTTTGTCATAGGCAAAGCCCACATGGTCGAATACGATATCGTGGCCGTTCGGCTTGAAGGCTTCCGACCCCTCCGCCGCAGGCGTATCGTAGATCTCATTCATGCGGTCGGCCGACACCTGGGAGACGAACATCTCCGCAATCAGGGCAAGGCTCTGGTCGAAGGGAGCGTAGATGCGGGTGATGACCAAAAGGAACAGGAATAAAAGCATAAAATCGATCTGCCCGGAGAGGATCAGGCTTGCGCCCACAAGAATGGTCGTCGCCACGCCCAGGCGCATGATGACACTGGCAGCGTTGACAAACAAGCCGGTGGAAAGCTCGCCTTTGATCATGACCTTTTCATGGTCGTCAATTTTTCTGTTGAGTCCTTCCAGATACCGTTCCTCCTGATTGGTGGCGCGGATCTCCCGCACATTCTCCAGTGCCTCCTGGATGCCGTCGGAAACCCGGACAGCCGCTTTTTTCGTCCGTTCGGAAGCTCGGGCGGCCATTCTCCGGCTGCCGAACAGCAGTCCAAAGGCCACCGGCACGCCCCACAGGCAGGCAATAGCCAGCCGCCAGTCGTAAACGAGCAGGCAGACGGCGATGATCGCCGTGGAAATGTACGCGCCGTACAGATACCCCAGCACATGGCTCCAGACGTGCTCCATGCGGTTGACGTCCCCCATGAGTGTCTCGGTAAGGTCGGCCAGATCCCGCTTGCCAAAATAGCCCAGCGGCAGTTTGCGGAGCCGCTCTGCCAGACGCAGGCGGGTCGTTTTGACCTCGCCGTACACCAGCCCGTAGGTGGCCTTATACTGCTGCAAATGGGTAATAAAGGACAGAAGGACAAATAAAACGGTCAGACCGATGGGAAGCCAGACGCCGGGCAGCGGATTTTCGTCTGTCAGAGTCCCTATAAAGCCGGACATCATCAGGTACAAAACACCGATGCCGACCATGACGACCAGATTGACGATCACCGTCCAGAAGACGCCTTTTTTGGTGTTTTTCAGGCCCTGATCGGTCAGGGCGTATTTCCGCTGGAATTTTTTGCTGAACATTTACTCCGCCTCCTTTTCGCTGGTGGAACCGCCTGTCAGCTTCCACTGCACCGCCCGGTTGTAATCCGCCCACATCCGGGCATACAGGCCGCCCGCAGCCGTGAGCTCCTTGTGCGTCCCCTGCTCGGCGACGCGGCCTTCCTCCAGAACGATGATCTTATCCGCCCCGACCACGGTGGACAGGCGGTGGGCGATCATGATGACGGTGCGGCCTTTGGTCAGCACGGCGAAGGCTTTCTGAATTAAGACCTCGTTTTCCGGGTCGGCAAAGGCTGTGGCCTCGTCCAGTACCACGATAGGCGCGTCCTTCAGAATCGCCCGGGCTAAAGCAATACGCTGCTGCTCGCCGCCGGAAAGGTAGGTGCCCTCTGTGCCGATCTGCGTGTCCACGCCGTCTGGCAGCTTTTCGAGGATATCCCCGCACTGGGCGGCTTGCAGCGCCTCCAGCACCTGCTCCCTTGTGGCATCCGGACGGGAAGCCCGGACATTTTCCAGAATGGAAGCCTTAAACAGCCGGCTGTTCTGAAATACAAAGGCTACCTGATCCATCAGCACATGGGGATCGATCCGCTTCACGTCCACGCCGCCGACTTCCACCGTGCCGGAGGTGGCATCCCAGAACCGGGGAATGAGGCTGGCAGCCGTGGTCTTGCCGCCGCCGGAGGGCCCGACCAGCGCCACCGTCTGCCCCGGCTCCGCTGTGAAGGAAATGTGGGAGAGGGCGGGGACGTCCGAACCGTCATAGGTAAAGCTTACATCCCTGAATTCCACCCGGTTGTCACGGGGCTTCTGCGGGTGGGCAGGCGCTTTTAAAACCGGGGCATCCATCACCTGATTGATGCGCCCCAGAGCGGTATGCGCCAGCATCGTCCCGGCGGAGGCAAACATGATGCGGGCCAGCGCCGTGGAGATGATAGCGGAGAATACCGCGTAGAAAACAAAATTCGTTATGAACCCGGCGAAATCTCCGCCGGCCAGCGCGCCGGGGGCAAGGAATAAAACGACTGGAACCAGGAACACAAAAGCTCCTTCGGTGAACGTTAGATTGATGGATTGGGGAACGCGGCACACCTTGTCCTGATAGTATCCGGCCTTGCTGCTGTAATCCTCAATGGCCTCTTTGAACGCTTTGAAGGAATAGACCGTCTGCTGGAAGATCTTTACCACCGGGATGCCGCGGACATACTCGGTGCCCGCCTTGGTCATCCGGTCCTGGGCCGCCTGATATTCTGCCATCAGCGCAGCGTTTTTGCCGCCCATCATGGAGAACATGGCGATGACGGAAATCACCGCCGCCAGCAGGCAGGCAGCGCCCATCCGCCAGTCAAAGACGAACATCAGCACCAGCATCGCAAGGAACATGATGACTGTGCCGACGATGTCCGCCAAGTTGTGGGCCAGCAGCGTTTCCGTATCGGCCGCTGCCGCGTCCAGCCGTCCCCGGATGAGGCCGGAGGCGTTGGCATCAAAATAGCCTAACGGAGCTTTCATCACACGAGCGACGCCTTGCTTGCGGATGTTGGACGCCGTGCGGAAGGCCGCCAGATGGGTGCACATCAACCCCAGAAAGTAGATCACAATGCCGCCCACCGCAAAGGCAAAGGCCAGCCAGCCGTACTGCGCGACAGACTCTGCCTGCGTCCAGTCCGGAGCCGCGGCGATCAGATCCCGCGCCGCCAGCCAGATGCAGATGTAGGGGGCCATGCTCAGCAGCATGGCAAGCCCAGACAGGGCCAGGCCCAGAAAGGTCAGCCCCTTGTGGCCGCCTGCATAACGGAGCAGAGCCGCCACATCATTCCTTTTTTGTTTTTCCACAAAAACAACCTCCTTATTGAAAGTTAGTTATAGCTAACTAATGCGCAAAAAAGACGGGACTATTGTCCCATCAATTCAAGCCATCCGGCGGTATAGAAAGTGCGGAACTGTGTCACGTCCCGGTGCGCCTGCTCCCGGGGCATATCGTGGATCACAATTTCAAACAGTCCGTTGAACATGCCGCTGGCGATGATATGGCAGAGGGATTGATCCAGTTGTGGGATATCCTTGCCCAGCCGGCGCAGCACCTCCATGTATTTCAGGGTATATTCCACCTCTACCTCCACCATATTGTGGACAAAATGCTCGTAGGAGGTTCCCTCCGCCCGGCAGAGCAGCAGGTTGACCGGCTCCCGGTGCTCGCAGATGTAGTCCACCATCCAGTCCACATAATCACTGGAGGCTTCGCCCATGTGCGCCGGCTGCTCCTGCTCCGGCAGCTCGGCAAAGCCTGTCTGGGCTTCCATGAACCGGCCCATCAGGGCGGCGGCGTGGGGCTCTACTAGAGAGGCGAACAACGCCTCCTTGCTGGAAAAATAGCCGTAGAACGCCCCGGTGGTCACGCCAGCATTTTTGACAATCTGCCGCAGAGAAGCGCCAAGGAAGCCCTTTTCGGAAAATTCCTCCAAAGCGGCCTGCTGTATTTTTTCTAAGGTATCGGATGACTTTTCTTCCATATCGGCCTCCATATAACAGTGTTATGTAACGATGTTATAATATATCTTGACAAAGGTTTTGTCAAGAGGAAATTATGATGATGAGGTAAATAGGCAAGTCCTTTTGCCTGCCGGCACATAAAGCAAAGACGGGGAGCCGCAGAATATGCGGGGCTCCCCGTCTTTGCATATCATGATCATTTTTCCGGTGTTGTTTCTATTCCGTTGCAGGGAAGAGAGGTCATGCTGTGCAGGCTGATCCCCAGCGTGGAAAGGTTGTGCAAGGTCGCCGATACGGAAGGCGGCAGCAGCCCGGCAACCCCCAGGGCGATCAGCCCTCCATTGAACCCGAGGACAAAGCGGTAAATATTGCGGATGCGGCTGTTTAACGCCATGGCAAGCTGCCGCAGCCGCGCTAGCTCCCACAGGCTTTCCGCCGCAATGGTGATGTCGGCGATCTCCTGCGCGATGGCGGCACCGTCGCTGACGGCGATCCCAGCGTCCGCCTCAGACAGGGCCGGGGAATCGTTGATGCCGTCTCCCACCATGATGACGGTATGCCCCTGCGCCCGCAGCGCCGCTACATAATTTGCCTTATCCTCCGGCAGCACCTCAGCACAAAATTCATCGATCCCGATACGAGAAGCAACCGCTTCGGCTGTGCGCCGGCTGTCGCCGGTCAGCATAACGGCCTTTTGTATCCCGAGCCTGCGCAGGGCGGCAAGAACGTCCTGCGCTTCCTCACGCTGAGGATCATCGATGCAGATGACAGCTGCCAGCTGTCCGTCGATTGCCAGGTACAGATGGGAGCATTCTAAAGGCAGGGCGTCGAATTGTTCCTGTTCCCCGGCGGGAACCGTACAGCCTTCGTCCTCAAAAATGAAGTGGGCGCTGCCGATGAGCACACGCTCCTGCCCGACAGAGCTGGAAATCCCATGCGCCACCAGATAATTGACCTTGGAGTGGAGTTCCTCGTGCTTGAGATCCCGGCGCTTTGCCTCTTCCACAACGGCGTTAGCCATGGAGTGGGGAAAATGCTCCTCCAGGCAGGCCGCCAGCCGCAGCATCTCCGTTTCCCTGTGCCCGCTGAAAGGGATTATCCGCACAACCTTAGGACAGGCACGGGTGAGGGTGCCTGTCTTATCAAACACAATGGTATCCGCCCGGGCGATGGTTTCCAGAAACTTCCCGCCCTTCACGGTGATATGCTCCCGGCCGGCTTCGCGCATGGCAGACAGTACGGCAAGCGGCATGGCAAGCTTTAAGGCACAGGAGAAATCCACCATCAGCACCGATAAGGCGCGGGTGACGTTCCGGGTCAGGATAAGGCTGAGCAGACTGCCCGCAAAGGTGTATGGCACCAGTTTGTCCGCCAGATTGGCAGCCTTGCTTTCCGTCGCCGACTTCATCTGCTCCGAACGCTCGATCATGGCCACGATCTGGTCGTAGCGGCTCTGGCCGGAAGTTTGCCGGACTTCTATCGTGCAGGCTCCTTCCGCGATGGTGGTTCCCGCGTAGACAAGGCTGCCCGGCCGTTTGGCTGCCGGAAGGGATTCTCCTGTCAACGAAGCCTGGTTGACCATCGCTTCGCCGTCTGTCACCATACCGTCCACCGGGATAACGCCGCCGACGCGGACTGCGATCCGGTCACCCGGCCGGATTTGGGATACCGGCGTCAGGACTTCGCCTTCCGGTGTGTTCAGCCATACCCTGTCCACATTTAAGGACATACACTGCGCCAGATCCTGCACCGATTTTTTCCTGGTCCATTCCTCCAGAAGCTCTCCCAGCTCCAGCAGGAACATGACCGAACCGGCCGTGGCAAAATCCCGGCGGATAATGGACAGGCCGATGGAAACGGCGTCCAGCAGTTCCACCTTGATTTTGTTCTGCCTCAAGCAGCGCAGGCCTTTGCGCAGAAAAGGGACGGCGTGCCACAGCACCCGGGCGATTCTCAAAGGTGTGGGCAGAAACAGGGTGCTTACGAGTTTCAGCGCCGCTTTGCCCACCAGCTTTTCCTCGAACTGGCGGTTGAGCATACGGCTGCTGTGCGCCGGCAGGGATACGCTCTGCTCCGCTTGTTTCCAGGAAAACTGCCGCACAGCCTGCAAAACCGTCTCCCTTGCTCCGGTATAGTACAGGATGACGCAGCCGGTGCGTTCATGCACCGTTACCCGGCTGGTCCAGCTCTGCTTTTGGAACCACGCTTCCAGCAGATCCGCCTGGCGCAGGCTCATTTCCTTCTGCTTCAGCCTGCATTGCAGCCGCATCCGTCCTCGGCTCTCGTGTATGATTACTGCATTCATTGAAAAACCTCCATGAAAAAGGGAGCCGCAGTCACGGCTCCCTTTGCTGCGGATGATTCATTCTTCCGGCTCTTTGTTTTCCTCATCGTTTTCGTCAGCGATCTCAGCCGCGGCTTTTTCCTCCGCTTCTTTTGCAGCCCGCTTTTCATTAATATCCTTGGCGGAGGCCAGGATATCCCCGGCGTTTTCCTGCACTGTGGCGACGGTCTTCATCGCCGAATCTTTCATGCGCAGCCCTGCGGCAGTTATATGGGTATACGCCTTTCTGGCATCCTTGCTGGAAAGCAGCTTGATCCCCACGGAACCGAACAACACGCCGCCGATAAAGCAGGCCAGTTTTGAATAAATACGCATATGAATCCATCCTTTCTTTTCTTTACTTGTGCCTGTAGCCTGTAATGAGTACCATAACCATGCAGATCACAGCGCCCCATGCCCAAAACCGATGCTGTTTCACAGTAAAGCCTCCTTGCAATATCCTTCTGTTTTTCATAGCCCGCAGCCGGCTGCAGCCACCCAGCAGATGCAGACTCTCTCCAGCCAGACCCCATCGGAACAGGCGCCCTCTTCCAGCCAGGTACCAAACTCTGCGATCCCTTCCTCTTCGGAAGCGTCCGCCAGCGAGAAACCATCCAGCAGTGATGCGCCTTCCGAAGATTCTTCCAGCAAAGACAGTTCCTCCGAAGCCCTTGGCCTGGAAGAATTTGACGCCTCTGGCAACAAGGTGAGCAGCACGTCTTCCGAAGCAGAGCAGGACAGCAGCACCGGCAATCCGGTTGTTTGGTGGGTCATCGGCGGCATTATCGTCGTAGCTATTGCGGGCGGCTGCGTGTGGTATTTCTGCTTTTTCAGAAAGGGTAAAAACTCCTTTCTGAAAAAGTAAGGGAAGGTGCGGGCAATGAAACTCAAAAAAATCCTATCCCTTGTTTTAGCCGGTGTGATGGAGCTGTGCGTTACCGGCTGCGTCAACCAGCACCCGGAGGAAACAACCAGCACAAATGAAAGCAGGGAGGTTCGCCTGGTGGCGATCTCCCCGGCAGTGGTGCAGATCTGCAACCGGTTAGATTTAGATTTGGTCGGGATCTGTCAATCCACCAGCGACCTGCCGGAACGGTACGATGGGGTTACCACCGTGGGTATGGCCATGAACCCGGATCTGGAGATCATCAAATCCCTCGACCCGGACTATATCCTGTCGCCGGCAACCCTGCAAAATGATTTGCAGCCCAAATACGCATCGATAGGCGTCAGTTCTCTGTTTCTGAACCTGAAAAGCGTGGAGGGAATGTACGCCTCCATTGAAGGACTGGGAGAAAAATTCGGCCGGGAGGAAGAAGCGGCTGTCATGCTGGAGGAATTCGATTCCTTTATGACGGAATTTGCAGAGAAAAACGCCGGTAAGGAATCCCCAAAGGTGCTGGTGCTTATGGGCCTGCCCGGTTCCTACATTATTGCAACCGACAACAGTTATGTGGGCAGCCTTGTGAAGCTGGCGGGCGGCACCAACGTCTACGGCGACGGGGACGGGCAGGAATTCCTGTTCGCCAACACCGAGGATATGAAAACCAAGGAGCCGGACGTGATCCTCCGGGCGGCCCACGGCCTTCCGGAAGAAGCCAGAAAGATGTTTGCGGAGGAATTTTCCACCAACGACATCTGGCAGCACTTCAAGGCGGTGCAGGAGGGCCGGGTGTACGACCTGGATTCCAACCTTTTTAATATGAGCGCCAATTTCAGCTATGAGGAGGCGCTGAAAGCGCTTCAGCCGATGCTCTGCGGCGAGGAATAACCCTGAAACAAAACACAAAACGGCCGGGCTTTTCCTGTCGGGAGAATCCCTGCCGTTTTTCCAAAAGGAGATTTTGCTTATGGTAAGCAGCCGAAAGAAAATCCTCTCCTTTGCCATCACCGCCCTGGGGCTGCTGACGCTGTTCCTGGTCGCCGTCAATATCGGCAGCCTAAAGGTGATGCCCCTGGAACTGTTCAAAGGACTCTTTATCGAATACAACGAAAACGTGGCGACCATTTACGACCTGCGGTTTCCCCGCATCCTCATCGCCATCTTCGGCGGCGCGGCAACCGCCGTATCCGGTGTGCTTTTGCAGGCCGTGATGAAAAATCCGCTGGCCGACCCCGGAATCATCGGCGTCAGCTCGGGAGCCAGCCTGACGGCGGTGCTCATTACCGCCTTTGTGCCGACTCTCTACTTTTTCACGCCTCTGTTCGCGTTTCTCGGCGGTATGGTGGCGTTCCTGCTGGTATACTCCCTTTCCTGGAAGGGCGGGCTTTCACCCCTGCGGATTATCCTCGTGGGCGTGGCGGTCAACGCCATGTTTACCGGGCTCATGAGCGCTTTCAACTCCGGCACGGGGAGCAACTATTCCGGCGTTGCCAGCATTGTCAACGCCAACATCACCATGAAGACCTGGGATGATTTTCAGACGCTTCTGCTCTATGTGGTCATCGGTCTGATCGCTTCCGTCTTTGTGATGGGGCAATGCAACCTGCTGGCGCTGGAGGACAAAACGGCCCGTTCTCTGGGCGTGAACGTCACAAGAAGCCGTATCGTCATTTCGGTGATTGCAGTGCTGCTGGCGAGCATTTCCACCGCCGTCATCGGCCCCATCAGCTTCCTGGGGCTCATTGTCCCCCATATTGCAAGACTGCTGGTGGGGAGCAATCATAAGGTGCTGGTACCGTATTCCATCCTGCTGGGAGCGTTCACCCTGCTGCTGGCGGACACCCTGGGGCGTACCATCGCGGCGCCCTATGAGATCAGCGCGGCCATCATCATGTCGGTGATAGGCGGCCCATTCTTTATCCTGCTGCTTAGGAGGTCGAAGCAAAGCTATGGACAATAACGTGTTTACTGTCAAAAACCTTTCCTTTGCCTACGGCAAGCAGCAGGTGCTGAAACATCTCGACCTGGAGCTGCACGAGGGAAAAATCACTACTTTGATTGCGCCAACGGCTGCGGAAAGAGTACTCTTTTCAACCTGATGACGAAAAATCTCCGCCCGGACGAGGGGAAAATCCTCCTGCGGGGCGGCGATATTGTCGGGATGCGGCTCAAAGACTTTGCAAAAGAAGTCTCTATCGTCCACCAGTACAACACCGCGCCGGTGGATTTGAGCGTAGAAAAGCTGGTGGGCTACGGAAGAACACCCTATCACACCATGGGGCTGTCCCCTGATCCGAAGGAGGATGAGGAAAAAATCCACCGGGCCATGGAGATCACCCATACCTACAAGCATAAAGATAAACCGGTTTCCGAACTGTCCGGCGGGCAGAAGCAGCGGGTGTGGATCGCTATGGCGCTGGCCCAGGATACCAAGGTGCTGTTCCTTGACGAACCAACCACCTATCTGGATATCCGCTACCAGCTGCAAATCTTAAAGCTCATCCGACAGTTAAACCGAGAATACGGTATCACCATTGTTATGGTGCTCCACGATATCAACCAGTCTTTGTATTACAGCGATGAAATTGTCGCTATGAAGGACGGAAAGATGATCGCCCACGGCCTGCCGGAAGAAATCCTCACAAGCGAACTGGTAAAAGAGGTATACGACGTGGAACTGGATATCCGCAGCGTAGACGGCAAGCCGTTCGTGATTCCAGTATAGCGGAAAGAAAGGAGGATGCGGCTTCGATGAAGCTCAGACGCACAGCGGAAGATTGCCTGAAAACCATTTACCTGCTGTCCCAAAAGGCAGAAGTTCACGGCACATACATTGCGGAGGCGCTGGGGGTGTCCAAGCCGACGGTCTCCATCTCTCTCAAAGCACTGGAGCAGGAGGGCTACCTGATGCGGGACGAAAACCGAGCCTTCTGCCTGACGGAAGCGGGATTGAAAATCGCAAAAGCCACCTACGAACGGCACCAGACCTTTCAGACGCTGCTGTAGGAACTGGGCGTAGACGGAAAAACAGCCGCGGCGGACGCCAGCCTAATGGAGCACGCGGTCAGCCCGGAAAGCTACGAGGACAGTCCATTAAGGGGCTGGCAAAAAGAAAGAAGATGAGTAGTCGTGAATAACGAGGCGATGCAGTCCCTGTGATACGGCTTTGCGTCTATTGCATTTGCCGCTGCCATCGCAGCGCTGTGCTCCGGCGTCAAGGCAGCGATGAAAAAATTATTAAAAGGCGGACAAAACCATGATGATCAATAAACGGCTCATCGGCACGGTAGCTGAGAGCAAAAAATACATCGCCGGGAACGTTGTTTTGCAGTGGTGTTCCCTGGCGGCGAACATTTCTATGATGTTCAGCATCACAAACCTGTTTGCCGGGCTTTACTACGGAAGCACCAGCCCCGCCTCCCTGTGGACGACGGCGGCTGTGGTAGCGCTGGCGCTCCTCATCCGGTTTCTGTGTACCACCGGGGCCAGCCGGATGAGTTACCTCTCCTCCAAAGCGGTCAAGAAAACCCTACGGGAGAAAATCTATGAAAAGCTGCTGCGATTGGGCGCTTCCTACAACGAACAGGTGAAAACCTCCGAAGTTGTACAGGTGGCGGTGGAAGGTGTAGACCAGCTGGAAACCTATTTCGGCGCTTATCTGCCGCAATTCTTTTATGCCATGCTGGCACCGCTGACCCTGTTTATGGTGCTCTGCTTTATCAACATTCCGGCGGCCATTGTGCTGCTGGTCTGCGTGCCGCTGATTCCTATCGCAATTGCTGCGGTGCAGACCTGGGCAAAAAAGCTGCTCTCCAAATACTGGGGGCAGTATACGGCGCTGGGAGATACCTTCCTTGAAAATCTTCAGGGCTTAACCACCCTCAAAATCTACCAGGCGGACGAATTCAAAAACAAAGAGATGAATGTGGAAGCCGAGAAGTTTCGCAAAATCACCATGAAGGTGCTGACCATGCAGCTCAACTCCATCACGGTTATGGATTTGATTGCCTACGGCGGTGCGGCTCTGGGGGTGATTATGGCGGTGACGCAGTATGTAAATAACCATGTCTCGCTGGCCGGCTGTCTGCTGATTATCCTGCTGGCGGCAGACTTTTTCCTCCCCATGCGGCAGCTGGGCAGCTTTTTCCACATCGCGATGAACGGCATGGCTGCCAGCGATAAGATCTTCCGCCTGCTGGACCTGCCGGAACACAAACAGAAGGTTTCCGAGAGCTTCCCGATGCGGCACGATGCGGTATGTTCCAATCTGCGGTTTTCATACGAGGGCGGACGGGAGATTTTACACGGCGTGGATTTGCAGTTCAACCAGGGCAGCTTTACCGCCCTGGTTGGGGAAAGCGGATGTGGGAAATCCACCATCGCCGCCATCCTCATGGGGCGGAACAAGGGCTATACAGGTTCGGCCGCCATCGGCGGCGTGGAACTGAAGGACATCAATGAAAACTCCCTGCTGCAAAATATCACCTATATCGGCCATCAGAGCTATCTATTCAAGGGCACGGTGCGGGACAACCTGCTCATGGGCAAGCCGTCCGCATCCGAGGATGAGCTGTGGGCGGTGCTGGAACGGGTGAATTTAGCCGCGTTTCTGAAATCCGAGAAAGGGCTGGACACCCCATTGCTGGAAAAGGCGTCGAACCTGTCCGGCGGGCAGTGCCAGCGGCTTGCTCTGGCAAGAGCGCTCTTGCACGACAGCCCAATATATATCTTTGACGAGGCCACCTCCAATATTGATATTGAGAGCGAAAACAACATCATGGCCGCGATACATAAGCTGGCCAAGCACAAAACGGTGCTTCTTATTTCTCACCGGCTGGCAAACGTGATACAGTCGGACAACATCTATGTGCTGGAAAACGGCCGCGTTGCGGAAAGCGGCAGCCATACGGAACTGCTGCAAAATCACGGGTTGTATGAACGCCTGTGGAATGCACAGCAATCTCTGGAAAATTACGGAAAGGAAGGTGACGCCAGATGAAAAAAAGAAGCGGATTTCAGGTCATGGCCCGGCTGATTAGGTTAGTAAAGCCTTTAACCGGTTTTATGCTTCTGGCTATTCTCATGGGCCTTGTAGGGCACCTGTGCGCCGCCTTTATCACTATCTTCGGCGGGTATGCAGTACTGGAGGCTTTGCGCTTTGATACCCCCTTCACCCTGACTGCCCTGTTTGCCTGTGTAGTGGCCTTTGCCGTCGTGCGGGGCTTTTTGCGGTATGCGGAACAGGCCTGCAACCATTTCATCGCCTTCAAGCTGCTGGCGCTTCTGCGGGACAGGGTATTCCGGGCGCTGCGGCGGCTCTGCCCAGCCAAGCTGGAAGGCCGGGACAAGGGAGATTTAATCTCCGTGATTACCTCCGACATTGAGCTGCTGGAGGTCTTCTACGCCCATACCATCTCTCCGGCAGCCATTGCCTTCCTGTTCACCATTGTGATGTGCCTGTTCATCGGTTATTTCCACTGGCTGCTGGGGCTCATTGCGCTGGCTGCGTATCTCATCGTGGGGATTGTTATTCCTTTGGGAATCTCCAAGCTCAGCGGGGACGACGGAATGAGGTTCCGCAGGGGATCCGGGGAGTTTTCCGGCTTTGTGCTGGACAGCCTGCGTGGCCTGTCCGAAACCCTGCAATACGGGCAGGGCAGGAAGCGTCTGGTACAGATGAATGAAAAAACCGATGCACTGGCAAAGGACGAGGAACGCATGAAACGCACGGCCGGCCGCAATTCGGCAGTGACCAATACGGTGGTACTGGTCTTTGACCTTGTGATGCTGTTTGCCTCCGCGCTGCTCTACCAAAGCGGCGCCGTAGGCTTTGACGGGGTACTCATTCCCACCATCGCCCTCTTTTCCTCCTTCGGCCCGGCCATCGCGCTGGCGGCGCTGGGAAGTACCTTACAGAACACCTTTGCGGCGGGCAATCGGGTGCTGGATATCCTGGAGGAAATGCCTGTGGTGGAGGAAGTTACCGGCAGGCCGGAGATTGCTTTCACCGGCGCTGCGGCGGAGCACGTCACCTTTGCCTACGGAGAGGAAACCATCCTCTCCAATGTGTCGGTGGAAATTCCGAAACACAGCGTGGTCGGCATTGTGGGGCGCAGCGGCAGCGGTAAATCCACCTTATTAAAACTTCTCATGCGGTTCTGGAATGTTCAGCAGGGGAAGGTAAAGATTTCGGATATGCCCATCAACCAAATCAACACTGCAAATCTGCGGGAGATGGAGGGCTTTGTTACCCAGGAAACCCACCTCTTCCATGACAGCATTAAAAACAATCTGCGGATCGCTAAACTGGAGGCTACAGACGAAGAAATTGAGGCGGCCTGCAAAAGGGCATCGGTGCATGACTTCATTATGACGCTGCCACGGGGCTATGATACCCCGGTGGGTGAGTTGGGCAACACTCTATCCGGCGGGGAGCGGCAGCGGCTGGGACTGGCAAGAGCTTTCCTGCACAACGCGCCCCTCCTATTGCTGGACGAACCCACCAGCAATCTGGACAGCTTAAACGAGGCCGTCATCTTAAAATCTCTCCACGAAGAACGGGAGGGCAAGACGGTGGTGCTGGTTTCCCACCGCCAGTCCACCATGCGGATTGCAGATACTGTCTATTCGGTTGAGCATGGAAGAATGAGTTAAAGAAAGGAAAAGCATATGAAACCGGATTATAAAAATTGGGTCCCCAAAGGGATGATGTTGATTATGCTGATTATTTCGGCGGTTCTTCTTACCTGCTTTCTGCTGTTTGGCGTATGCGGGATTGGTGTGCAGGGCGTGTTCCGCCTTATGCTGGGCGTCCTGTTGGGAATCGCCTTTTTGATTTGCGGCGGCTGTGCCGCATGGTGTGTCTGCGCTTACCGATCCTTTTCCTATAGCGGGAAACGAAGGCTGTCCAAACAGATTGTGGAAGGGACGGCAAAGTATATCCGCCTGCCGGACAAAGGAAGAGGGCTGGACGTTGGCTGCGGCAGCGGCGCTTTGACCATCGCATGTGCGAAAGGCAACCCGCAGGGGGAAATGGTCGGGATCGACCGCTGGGGAAAGGAATACGCTTCCTTCAACAAAAGTCTGTGTGAGAGCAACGCCGTAGCGGAGGAAGTTAAAAACACATGTTTTTTGTCCGGAAACGCGGTGCTGCTGGATTTCCCCGACGAAAGCTTCGACGCGGTAACAAGCAATTATGTGTACCACAATATCGCTCGTGCAGACAAGCAGGCCCTGCTGATGGAAACCCTGCGCGTCTTGAAAAAAGGCGGTGTTTTTGCCATTCACGACCTGATGTCTCCTACACGGTATGGGAATATGCAAATGTTTGTGGAGCGGTTGAAGGAGCAGGGATATGAACAGGTGGAACTGATCGATACAACAAAAGGAATGTTTATGAGCCCTAAAGAGGCCAAATGGCTGATGCTTCGCGGTTCTGCCCTGATTGTCGGGAAGAAATAAAAAAAGATAGAAGGTGAACCTATGAAACTGAAACGGCTGATATTTTTGATTTTGGGATTCCTCTGCCTGGGACTGGGCTGCGTCGGCGTGGCGCTGCCCATCCTGCCTACAGTACCCTTTTTCCTGGTGACGGTGTTTTGCTTTGCCAATTCGTCCCAAAAACTCCACGACTGGTTTGTGAGCACTAAGCTTTACAAAAAACATCTGGAGTCTTTTGTGAAGAAAAAGGGCATGACGGTGCAGACTAAGGTGGGCGTCATCATCCCGGTAACGCTGCTGATGGGCTTTGGCTTTTTCATGATGATGCGGGCGAACGTGGTGGTTCCCAGCGTCATCCTCGCCATCATCTGGGTCTGCCATATCATTTATTTTGTATTTGGAGTAAAAACAATCCATAAAAAAGCATAGCGAAGAAAGTATTTAAAATTCGTTTATCAAAAGGAAAATCAGCAGGCCTTTTATGAGAGACACGAAGCGTATATATGAAAAGCTATACGCTTTGTCTTTTCGTGTTATTTGATGCAGGCATGTTGATTTTCTTTTTTCGGCATAAAGCTCCGGTATGGAACCTTTGAAAATTATTTCATTTAAGCCCTTGGGTGTTCTTACCAATAGACACTTCATTAAGTATTCAGCATATGTCTGGAATAGTTCGCTTTGACTCCTGATAAATATCAGCATCTAACAGCCTATGTAAATTCACGATCCCGACTCGGCATGCAAGGCTTTCATTAAACAAAAAATCTGTGGCTCGGTTACGGATATTCTGTAGCTGTCAATAAATTCTTCATTTTCAATGTTGCGATTTATTAGCTCGATCCGTATAATTCTGCCTTGCCATTACCTTGGCGAAATCTGCTATGCCGTGCAAATATGCAGCTTTGATTTCCTCCCCGTCCAGCAAATCTACAGCACCTACGAGTTCATCAATCTGGCTTCACAAATCCGTATCCAGAGTATCAGCTTTTCTTTGAGACCTTTCCTCATTGCCTCAATTTTTCCCTGACGCTCTTTGACTTTTGGATTCTCTTTTCGCAGTCTTGCGAAGATCATAGAAGACATCTCACCTAAAATCCATCAATCAACGTTTCCTTAGTCATTTTTTCACCCCTCTTTTATACCATATCACGCTGAAGCAGAAATACCTATGGCACAGTAGTTCAGTTGCTGGTGAACCAGCCTCCGAGAGGCGGAACATAAATCAATGTTGATATTCTTCAGAATTGTAAATATAATATAGAATCGGAAGGGGGCATCCTGTAATGAGATATCTGTCTACAACTCAGGTTGGGGAAAAGTGGAATTGTTTCCCAAGATGGGTAGCCGAGCTGTGTGGGGGCGGCCGAATTAAAGGTGCCCAGAAAGCTGGGAGCACCTGGATTATTCCCGAAGATGCGGACAGGCCTGCAGGTGCGCGGATAAAAAGCGGACGATAAATAAAGAAGAGGGATGAGGAGGCTGTGACAAATGGCAGTTCCAACTAATATAAAAATCCGACTATAAGAATCCGGCCATATGGATTTTCTGGATTTGTGTAAGAGCATGAACATTGTCAGCACACTGCCCGAATATGTAAAGCCAAAAAAATGTAGGTCTAATGTTTTTCAATCTGGAGCCGAACCGTATCATTGTTGTTAGTCATCCCGCGCGGACTTCTCTATCAGTCAGAAAGAGCTGTGGAAATACAGGGCATACAGCAGGCGGTACCGAAATCGCCGGATTGATGAATTCCTGAAAGAAATGCACCTGACAGAAGAACGCAATACCGGATTCCGCAAAATCCGCAACGCCTTACGCTATAACGGTTCTCCGGAGCCTTTGTTTGAGGCCGATGATGTACCTATTTCTCAACGACAATTTATATTCATCCGGATTTTGAGATTACAGCGTCAAATAAAGATGCAAATGAAGGTGTATTTGATAGTCTGAATAAAAATGAAACAGCAATTTTAAAGCAGCTGAAAGAAAGTCCTACAAGCACAGCAGTTGAACTGGCGGGAAAAATTGGAGTTTCAAAATCCATGGTAGAATGTGCACTCAAGCGCCTCAAAGCTCTGAAGGTTATTTCCCGAACCGGAAGTGATAAAGCCGGCAAATGGATGATCCTAAAGTAAGGATTGGAGCGGATGACGGATTATTATCGAGTGTCCACTGATTTCCTGCTGGGCCGGAATACCCAGACGGATCCCCGTCCAGATTGGCTTCAGCCCCTTGATCCGAAAGCACTGCCGGCTTTTTATGAAACACCGGTGTATGTATGGGACAAGGGTTGGGCTTTTGTAGATGCGGTAGAAAAGCTTTTGCGCTTTGCAGACGGAGAAACACTTCTCATTTCAGACGTGCAGAGTGTTTCCTTTCTTCCGCCGTCATATGTGCTGCCGGTATCTCCTTCAACTGCCCCTTTGTTGAAAAGGGAATTTTCTGCAAGAAAACACTGGACGTTCCTGTATATCGCCAAGGAGATGAAGGCGATCCGCTTTGATAGGCTCCACCAGATTGGAGACCTTGACAAACTATCTTTGGAGGAGCTTCAAAAAAGAGAGGCAAAACCTTTCGCTGCCGGACGGATATGCCTTTGAGTTTTCCCTTGGAAAGAAGTTTTAGGCTATGAGCTGAACATGGAAAATGCCGAAGAAATTGGTCTTTCCCGTCTGGCTGCGGCCGTGATTTACGAAATGACTTTTTGCGGATTTATGGATGAAGAAGTGGAAGCGGAACGACAGAAGCTGCAGGAGGCAATCGAGGAATCCGAGGCAGTGAAAAAGCTTTCGGAAGAGGAACAGAAGAAACATTTTAAAAGTATAGAAGCGGTTTTTGCGGAACTTGGCTGGCAGGATAAGCGTACTGAGGAAGAAAAATGGAAGGACCGATTCAGGAGGGATTCTGAAATAGCAGAAAATACACGCCGGTTGATCCGTATATTCCGGAAATAGGGAGAGTCTATATGAAAATCAGGCTGAAACAGGTAATCGAAGCGATTGAAATGGCGGATGAAGCCTATACCGCCTTTGGGGACCGGCAGACAAGGAAACCCTTCTTTTTGGATGATCCGGAATTACCGGTATGAGAAACAATGAGCTGGGAGCTTTGCTGAACGTAGAGCCGGAACGCTTTTATCCTTTCCCAACCAAATATGAAATCCATGAATACGGCATCATGGAATCCTTTGTGGAAGATCTGCCTTCCGGAAAGGCACGGGATGAGCTTGCTGGAGCGATCCGCGGCAGGGGAGCATTCCACCGGTTCAAAAACGGGATCCGTTGGCATTGAACAGCAGCGGTACGATTATCTTACGAAAGCCTACCGGGAGACCGCCATACGCTGGTGCAGGGGAGACGGATTGGAATATGAAGATGAGGAGGATGGAAGGATGGAACAGAAAAAGATTTTAGCCGTACAGGGAGGCGGAAGGGCAAACGGCAATACGGCTCAGCTGGTAAAGCATTTTGTTCGGGGGGCCGAAGAAGCGGGGCATCAAGTAGAGGTGATTTCCCTGATAAAGAATGAAATAAAAGGGTGCCTTGGCTGCAATGCCTGCCGCTACGGGAAACCCTGCATTCAAAAGGATGCCTTTAACGAGCTGGTACCAAAAATCAAGGCGGCGGATTGCATCGTATTTGCTTCTCCACTGTATTTCTGGACACTCTCGTCCAGAATCAAAGCATTTATCGAACGGTTTTACTGTATTGCGGAGGAAGATCCTAACCCTCCGTTTGGGAGATATGAGAAGTATCCGGTGAAGGACTGCGCGCTTTTGATGACGTCGGCGGATGATTTCTTCTGGACGTTTGAGCAGGCGGTTTCCTATTATCAGTTCGCATTGGTGCATTACATCGGATTTCATGACAAGGGGATGCTTCTGGCCGGCGGGTGCGGCGACACCAACGGAAAGCCTCGAATCGAGAAAACTTCCCATCTGCAGGAGGCATACGAATTTGGCAAGCGGCTTTATAGGGAAAGCTTGGATTAGTATAAGCGGAGGGAAATAAGGAGTACATAAAATGGCTGTAAGTTTTAGAGAATGCACGCTTGAAGACTTGGAGATTCTCCAGGCATTTTCCCGGCGATTGTTTTTTGAAACCTTTGCCGATATGAATACGCCGGAAAATATGGCCGTCTATTTGGACAAAGCCTTTGCGGCGGAAAAAATCAGGGCGGAGCTGTCAGACGAAAACTCCGTATTTTATTTTCTGTACCGGGGTGGGAAGCTGGCTGGATACCTGAAGCTGAATGAAGCCCCAGCCCAGACGGATATCCATGATGAACAGTCGCTGGAAATCGAGAGAATCTATGTGTCCAAAGAATTTCAAGGGGAGGGCTTAGGGCGCTGTCTGATGGAGAAGGCTATCAGCACAGCTATACGGCGGAAGAAAAAAATATGTCTGGCTCGGCGTTTGGGAGAAAAACGAAAAGGCGCTCCGCTTTTACAAACGGAATGGCTTTTACCAGATCGGGACGCATTCGTTTGTGATGGGCGATGACGAGCAGACAGATTATATCATGCGGAAGGATTTGGAGGAATGAGGGAATATTTGATTCCTGCCTGTAGCGGGAAAAGCATGGACATAGCGGAAGGGCAGACGATTTCCGTGATTGACGTTGAAGGCGGGCAGGTAGCGTTTTTTTGCCGAATACGCCGGAAATCTCCATAAATTTCTATCCCAAGCCGTTACGATTGACTGCAACGAATCGCTGAAACTCCATGTGGGCGATATAATCTACACAAATCTCTGCCGACCCATGTTCAAAGTCATTTATGACGAAGTTGGGGAACATGATTTTCTGTTCTCCTGCTGCCGGCCGGAGATGTACGATTTCTTTTATCAAAACGGCAGCGGATATTTCCGAAAATCAGATTGCGCAAGCCGCCCTTTCCGAAGGCATGAAAATCGAGTATTATGCCGTTCCGGCAGAAAAGCTTGCCTTTCCCGATGAATCCTTTGACGTTATTACGGCCTGTCAATGCTTCTGGCATTTTGACCATGCGCAAATTATGCCGAAGCTGTTTCGGATGTTAAAGTCCAACGGGAGCCTTTTGGTATTGTGTATGGCATGGCTGCCTTTTGAAGATGAGATTGCGGGAGCCAGTGAAAGGCTTGTGCTGAAGTATAATCCAAGCTGGAGCGGAGCAGGAGAACCCATGCCTCCTATCGAAATACCGGCTTGCCATACAGAAAAATTTGACCTCGTGTACCACGATGAATATTCGCTGCAAGTGCCGTTCACCCGTGGCAGCTGGAATGGGCGAATGAAAGCGCGCCGGGGTACCGGCGCTTTCCTTACTAGTGCAGAAATCCTAGCGTGGGAACAGGAACACAAAAAGCTCCTTGAGCAAATAGCACCCATGGAATTTAACATTCGGCACTATGCGGCAGCTGCCGAATTGAAAGCAAGGAAATGAGGCAAGAGTATGATAAACATTCGGAATGCAGAAATAACCGATGCAGAACGGCTTGTGGAGATCTATGGTTACTATGTAAAAAATACCGCCATTACATTTGAATATGACATCCCGTCTCTTACCGAGTTCCGGCAGCGCATGGAACAGACGATGCGACGCTATCCGTATATTGTAATAGAACAGGACGGCGTAATTCAGGGCTATGCGTATGCGGGGGCGTTTGTCGGCAGGGCCGCTTACGATTGGTCGTGCGAGGTAACGGTTTATCTGGACAAAGATACGAGAAAACACGGTATGGGGCGGCGGCTCTATGAGGCTTTGGAAGAAAAACTGCGCAAAATGGGAATTTTGAACCTGTACGCCTGTATCGCCTATCCCGAAACCGAAGACGAATATCTAACCACAAACAGCGCTGATTTTCATGCGCATCTCGGCTATACCAAGGTGGGTAAATTTCAAAAGTGCGGATATAAATTCGGCCGATGGTACAATATGATTTGGATGGAGAAACTGATCGGCGAGCATAAAAATCAACAGGCGCCGGTCCTGCGATTTACAGAGGAGAGCTATGAACGATAAAATACTGGAATGGGCAGTCAAAATACAGAGCATTGCGCAGGCAGGGTTGACATATGGGCATGACTCCTATGACAGAGAACGGTATGAACAGCTGCGGCACATTGCGGCTGAAATGGTTGTGGAACGAGCCGACATTCCTGTCGATACGGTGAAAGACCTGTTTTGTAATGAAAGCGGTTATCAAACACCAAAAATCGATACGAGGGCGGCGATTTTTCAGGGCGGAAAAATTCTGCTCGTACATGAGAAGAACGGCACATGGTCGCTCCCCGGCGGCTGGTGCGATGTGGATCAGTCGGTGGCTTCCAATGTGATAAAGGAAGTCAAGGAAGAAACCGGCTTGGATGTGACAGCCGATAAACTGATTGCCGTTCAGGACTGGCGGCTGCACAATGTGCGAAATTATGCTTACGGCGTTATCAAACTATTTGTTTTATGCAGAAAAACCGGCGGCTCTTTCGTTGAAAATGTCGAAACAACGGAAACCGGATATTTCGGCCGGGAAAAGCTGCCGGATAATCTTGCAACGGAAAAAACCACAGCAGAACAAATCCAGATGTGCTTTGACGCATATTACAACGAAAACTGGAAAACGCAGTTCGATTAAAAGCGAGGATTTAAAAACATGAATAAGAAGGAAATTTACAGCTTCCTGAAGGAAAAGAATATATGGCATGAAATCACCGAGCACAAAGCAGTCTATAACATGGCGGAGCTGGCCGAAATTGAGATCCCATACCCGGAAGCCGACGCTAAAAACCTTTTTGTCCGTGATGACAAAAAACGGAACTACTATCTGATTACGGCGAAAGGAGATAAACGAGTAGCCTTGAAGGAATTTCGGAAAGCAAATCAAACCCGCCCTTTAAGTTTTGCTTCCGAAGAGGATTTGATGAAGCTGTTAGGACTGACTGCTGGTTCAGTAACGCCGCTTGGCGTACTAAACGATGAGGAAAGAAAAGTCACCGTTTTTCTCGATAGAGATTTTTTCGAAGAGTCTGGACTGATCGGCGTTCACCCGAACGATAACACCGCAACGGTGTGGCTGAAAGCAGAAGATTTAGTCCGCTTGATAGGGGAACATGGAAACAGGATTCACGTTGTTCCGATTTGAATTTATGTTATTGCTTTTGTCGTTCCGTCACCTCAAACAGAAAAGGATTTCGGTTTATGAATTCTTAAAATTTTACCCTGCAAGAGTCCAATCTCTTGCAGGGCGTTTCTCTGTCCATTTCCATATGCAGCGTCGCACCTATACGAACAATTGGCTGTCGGTCGGGGGCAAAATCTTAGGATATTTCAGTCACAGCAGGATTATTTGTTTACAAAGTCTATATGGACGTCGCCGGTGTTGTACGGCAAGGAAGCAATATATCCTCGTTGGTGATGGACAGCGACAGGGCTTGGCGGGAATTGACAGATCGTGAAGAAGCGGATGGATATTGACACGGCGTCAGAATAGCGGTATACTACAAGCAATAACACTGTGTCAGAATAAAGAAAACGGCTTAGAAAAACCACTCAAAAGGAGAATATTTTCATGTTTGGCAATTTTACGTATTGTAACCCGACCAAGCTGTATTTCGGCGAGGACGCACTGAACGGCCTCAACACCGAAATGCCGAAGTACGGCAAAAACGTCGTGCTGATCTATGGCGGCGGTTCTATCAAGAAAAACGGGATTTATGACGAGGTTATCAAAATTTTGAAGGACAACGGCAAAAATGTGGCTGAGATTTCCGGCGTCATGCCCAACCCCACGGTGGATAAGCTCTATGGGGGCGTGGAGACTGCCCGGAGGCATAAAGCCGATCTGCTGCTGGCGGTCGGCGGCGGCTCGGTGTGCGATTACGCCAAGGCGGTATCCGTTTCGGTGAACTGCGACGAGGATCCCTGGGAGAAGTATTACACCCGTTTTGAGGAACCGGCCTGCGAGACCCTGCCGGTGGGCTGTGTGCTGACCATGGTGGGCACCGGCTCCGAGATGAACGCCGGCGCGGTGATCACCAATCCCCATACCCATCAGAAGATCGGCCATGTGTTTGCCGACGAAAAAATTATGCCGCGGTTCGCTATCCTGAACCCGCAATATACTCTGACTCTGCCTCATTACCAGATGGCGGCGGGCATCTATGACATTTTCAACCACATCTGCGAGCAGTATTTTTCCGGCGAGGACGACAATGTGAGCGACTACATCAGCGAGGGGCTGATGCGCTCGGTCATCCATGCCGGCCGCATCGCCAATAAGGATCCACAGAACTATGAAGCCCGCAGCAATCTCATGTGGGCGGCCACCTGGGCGTTGAACACTCTGGTTTCCCGTGGAAAATCCACCGATTGGATGGTGCATATGCTGGGGCAGTCGGTCGGCGCTTACACCAACGCCACCCACGGCATGACCCTGGCTGCTGTCTCGCTGCCATACTACCGGCATATCCTGCCCTTCGGCGTACAGAAATTCAAACGCTTCGCCGTCCATGTGTGGGATGTGAACACCGCAGGCAAATCCGATGAGCAGATAGCGAAAGAGGGGCTTGCCGCCATGGAAAGCTGGATGAAGGAACTTGGGCTGGTAATGAATATCTCCGAGCTGGGCGCCACGCCGGAGATGATCGAAGGCATCGCCGGCGGGACTCTCATCATGAACGGCGGGTACAAGGTACTGGATCATGATGAGATTGTGGATATTTTGAAGGAGAGTCTGGCATAAAAAGCCGTGCCCTGAAGGAAGGAGGCAGCCTTATGCCCAAAGGCTCCGAAGAACTGACCAACGCCAGAAAAGAAGAGATCATCGACGCCTGCGCTTCCCTCTACGAAACTAAGAGCTTTCGAGATATCACCATCCGGGATATCGGGGAGAAAACCTCGTTTACCCGCACCTCCATTTACAACTATTATCACAGCAAGGAGGAGATCTTCCTGGCCCTGCTCCGGCGGGAACACGAGGCATGGACGGAGGATCTGAACGGGATTTCCCGGCAGTATGGAAAGCTGTCTGCGGAGGGATTTGCAGACAAACTGGCCCGTTCGCTGGAAAAACGGGGATGTATGCTCAAACTGATGTCCATGAACATTTACGATATGGAGGTCAACAGCCGTCTGGAAAATCTGGCGGACTTCAAAAAGTCCTATGCAAACGCGCTGCAGGCTGTCACGTGCTGCCTGGAAAGGTTTTTCCCCTCCATGACGGCAGACAATATTCAGGAATTTTTGTATGCCCTGTTTCCGTTTCTGTTCGGCGTTTATCCGTATACATCCCATACCGAAAAACAGATCCAAGCCATGAAGATGGCGCATGTCCATTTTATCAGCCATTCCATTTATGAACTGGTGAAGCCCTTTGCGGTAAGGCTGCTGCAAAGCTTTTCGCCGTAAGAACATCAAAAAGAACGGAGGGTATCAAAATGAAAAAAGGAATTTCTTTTTTATGTGCGCTCACGATGCTGTTTGCCCTGACGGCTTGCAGCGGACAGGGCAGTGATACCGATACCCCATCTGCGGGCAATTCCTCCTCCCGGCCGGTGGATGAATCACAGAGTTCTCTCGGGGAAAGCCAAGACGCTGAATCGCCGGCAGAAGGAGGAAAGGTTTTAGTGGCGTATTTCTCTGCTACCGGTAATACCAAAGGGATAGCGGAACAGATCGCCGGGCTTACGGGCGGCGATCTCTATGAAATTATCCCGGCTGAGCCGTATACCGACGAGGATTTGGATTATAGCGACAGTCAGAGCCGCGCCTCACTGGAAATGGACGATCCGGACGCCCGGCCCGAGATCAGCAGCGAAGCTATTTCGATCAGCGAATATGCCGCGCTGTACCTGGGGTACCCGATCTGGCACGGACAGGCCCCGCGGATTTTGAGCACCTTCGCGGAGAGCTATGATTTTGACGGGCTGACCATTATCCCGTTCTGCACTTCCGGCGGCAGCGGGATCGGTTCCAGCGCCGAAATTTTAGCGGAGCAGGCCGGCAGCGGCAGCTGGCTGGACGGCGAGCGATTCAGTGCGGGAGCTGCCCGTGAGACGTTGGCGGACTGGATTGACGGCCTTGCCCTGGAGGCAGCAGGGCAATAAAAATAATACTGGCAGAGTTCAATGGGAAGAGTGCGCAGCCGATATGAAAAAACGCCTCATTTACATGACAGGGAAAGGTGGATGTACGTCTATGGATTTTATGGAAGTGCTGAAAAAGCGGTATTCCTGCAAGAAATTTGATGGAAGAAAAATCAGCAAAGAGCAGCTGGATGCTATTCTGGAGGCGGGGCGGCTGGCCCCAACGGCTAAAAATCTGCAGGAGCAGAAAATCTATGTGGTGCAGTCAGACGAGGGGCTGGAGAAAATCGACCGGATCACTCCCTGCCGGTACGGTGCCGGCACGGTACTGCTCGTGGCGTTCGATAGGGAAAACGTCTTTGTATATCCGGGAGGAAAACGCGATTCCGGCGTAGAAGATGCGACCATCGTAGCCACTCATATGCTGCTTGCCGCCAAAGCGGCCGGCGTGGAGAGTTGCTGGATCAACTTCTTCGACCCGGAAGCGGCGGCAAAGGAATTGCATTTGCCCGAAAACGAGGAGGTTCTGATGCTGTTGGACTTGGGGTATGCAGCGGAGGGCGTCAGCCCTCTGGCGAATCACAGCCAGCGCAAGGAGCTTTCCGAAACCGTGAAATATATTTAAAGGAGAAATGGTAATGAGCAACGTATTAGTCGCCTATTTTTCTGCCAGCGGCACAACTGCCCGGGCCGCCCAAAGCCTGGCCAAAGCCGCCGGCGCCGATCTGTATGAAATCAAACCCGCCGTACCCTATACAGCGGCGGATCTGGACTGGAACAACAAACAATCCCGCAGCTCGGTGGAGATGAACGACAAAAACTCCCGTCCGGCCCTTGCGGACCGCGACGCCCCTGTTGCAGGGCATGACGTTATCCTGCTGGGATTCCCCGTCTGGTGGTACACGGCCCCCACCATCATCAACACCTTTTTGGAAGCCTATGATTTTACCGGCAAGGATTTCGTGCTTTTCGCCACCTCCGGAGGCAGCGGGCTGGGACAGACGGCTGCCGACTTATCCCACAGCTGTCCCGGAGCCCATATCCGCAACGGGAAGCTTTTAAACGGGAACCCTTCGGAAGCCTCCCTCCGGCAGTGGGTGGCATCCCTGTGATGCGGGAGGCTGTACAATGAAGATCGTCGTATTAGAAGGCAGCCCCAACAGGCACGCTTCCTCCAACCTGCTGGCGGAGGAATTCATCCGGGGCGCCAAAGAAGCCGGTCATACGGCGGAGATTATCGACGCCGCCCATGCCGACCTGCATCCCTGTACCGGCTGCGTCCGTTGCGGATACGAAGGTCCATGCGTACAAAAGGACGATATGGAAAAGTTCCGCGGGCAGATCCTGGACGCGGATATGATGGTATTCGTCACGCCGCTGTACTATTACGGTATGTCCGCCCAGCTGAAGATGTTGGTGGACCGGTTCTGCGCCATCAAACAGCAGCATCACCCGCAAGCACGTGAAATCCGCCCTGCTCGCCGCCGCATGGAATGCGGACAGCTGGACGTTCGAGGCGCTGGAGGCCCATTACCGGACGCTGGTGCGGTATCTTCAGATGGACGACCAGGGTATGGTTTTGGGGAAGGGCTGCGGCACGCCGTCCATGACGGCCCGTTCCCGCTATCCCCAGCTGGCCTATGAACTGGGGCGCAGCCTGACCTAATGGTTTGGGAGATACGCGAAAACAGGAGGAAAAGCAATGCAATACAGAATACACCCGAAGACCGGCGATAAAATCAGCGTGATCGGCATTGGCACCGGCCCAATCTTTGAAGCGCCGGAAAAGGAAGCGGTCACTGCTCTAACCTACGCCTATGAACAGGGGATCAACTACGCAGATTTTGCCACAGCCGGGGCAAAGACATTTTCCTACGCAGGAAAAGCGTTTGGTTCGATACGCGGCGAGATGCTCTATCAGATCCATTTCGGGGCCAACTACGAAACCGGTGAATACGGCTGGACCACCGATCTCGACACGGTTAAGCGCCAAGTGGACTGGCAGCTGAAGGAGCTGAAAACCGACTATATCGATTTCGGCATGATCCATTGCCTGGACACGGCCGGCGACTGGGAGCAGTACCGGAAAAACGGCGTATTGGGCTATCTGCTGGAGATGAAAAAGGCTGGTGTGGTGCGGCATATCGGCCTGAGCACCCACACGCCGGAACTGGCAAATATCGTTTTGGACACTGGGCTGGTGGAACAGCTGATGTTTTCCATCAACCCCGCCTACGATTACCAGCAGGGCGAATTTGCCAACGGCAGCGCCGGCGAGCGGATGGCTCTATACCGCCGCTGTGAAGCGGAAGGGATGGGTATTTCGGTCATGAAGCCCTATTCCGGCGGCCAGCTGCTGGATGCCGGAATCTCTCCCTTTGGGCACGCTTTAACCGCCTGCCAGTGCATCCAGTATGCGCTGGATAAGCCGGGCGTACTGACCGTTTTGCCCGGCATCCGCGGTCTCCAGGATGTGAAGGACGCACTGGGCGTTCTGGCCGCATCGGAGGAGGAACGGGATTATTCCGCAATCGGCGCCTTTACGCCAAAGGACGCTTTTGGAACCTGCGTATACTGCAACCACTGCCGGCCCTGCCCGGCGGGTCTGAATATCGGGCTTATCAACAAATATTACGATTTGGCCAAAATCGGGGACAGCATGGCGGCGGATCACTATGAGAAGCTCCCGAAACACGCCTCCGACTGCATCGGCTGCGGGCATTGCGACAGAAGATGCCCCTTCCAAGTGGCGCAGTCCGGCCGGATGCGGGAGATCGCCGGCTATTTCGGGAAATGAAGATGCAGGCAAGGCGTGGATGCGGGGCGCATTCGCGCTTTTGGCCATTTCGCTGATTGATGGAGAAACCATGACATTACCAAATTTCTTTGCGCACTGTCCGTCTGTGGCCGTAACATTTTCCGGCAGCAGAACTGGACGTAGATACGAAAGAAGGAAGCGGCGGCTGTCCTGCACGTGCGCATGTCCCACAGTAGGAACATGCGCACGGGTACCACTACCATCGACGTGCGAGAGAATACATTCCGCCGCTATGTACTCGACCGCCGGACGGAAACCCTGGATACCACTTACAGGACAGTCCGATGGAAGGTGTCGGCCGGTTACGGCGTAAAGCGGGAAAAATATGAATACGAGGATCTCCGGCGCGTTGCGGAAGAAAGAAAAATCAGTCTGGCCGAAGCGGAAGCCCTATTGGGCAACGCCTGAACTCCCGGCAGCCGGCGAAAGAATACCGCCGGAGAACAGCGGATGCGTCCGCTGCACTCCGTGCAGAACAGGGGAGACATACATGATTAATGCCATCAAAGTTCGGGGAGCGAAAGTCCACAATCTGAAGAATATCGACGTGAACATCCCCCTCCATAAAATCGTGGGGATCGCCGGGGTGTCCGGCTCTGGAAAATCGTCGCTTGCACTGGGCGTCTTGTACGCGGAGGGCTCCCGGCGGTATTTAGAGGCGCTTTCCACCTATACGAGACGGCGGATGACGCAAGCCGCAAAGGCACAGGTAGAGGAAGTGCTGTATGTTCCGGCATCTCTGGCACTGCACCAGCGGCCGGGTGTCCCGGGCATCCGCAGTACCTTCGGCACAGGAACTGAGCTTTTGAACAGTCTCCGGCTGATGTTTTCCCGCCTTGCAAATCACCGGTGCCCGAAAGGACATTACCAAAGCCCTACCCTTGCGGTTGCAGCCGGGCGGGAACTGGTTTGTTCAGAATGCGGCGTTCATTTTTACGCTCCGTCGGCGGAAGAGCTTGCTTTTAACAGCCAGGGAGCCTGCCGAACCTGCGGCGGCACAGGGATTGTGCGCACCGTTGACCGGACGACCTTGGTGCCGGATGAATCCCTCACCATTGAACAGGGGGCGGTCGCTCCGTGGAATTCCCTGATGTGGTCGCTGATGGTTGACGTCTGCCGGGAGATGGGGGTCCGCACTGACGTACCGTTTCGTGAGTTAACGGAACAGGAACGGAAGATCGTTTTTGACGGTCCGGCCGAGAAAAAGCATATCCTGTATAAGGCGAAAAATTCCAATCAGGCGGGAGAACTGGATTTTACCTATTACAATGCGGTTTATACTGTGGAAAACGCATTATCCAAGGTCAAAGATGAAAAAGGGATGAAACGGGTAGAGAAATTTTTAAAGGAAGACATCTGTCCGGATTGTGGAGGCACCCGCCTATCGGTGGCTGCAAGGGAACCGAAGCTGCGCGGGATTTCCCTAGACGAGGCCTGTAGGCTTTCTCTCTCGGAATTGGTGAAATGGGTGGCGGGTGTGCCGGAATCCCTGCCAGAAGAAATGCGTCCCATGGCAAACAGTATTAGTGAGTCTTTCCAGACAGTTGCCAAACGGCTGATGGATCTGGGCCTCGGCTATCTCAGCCTGGATCGGGCGGCCTCTACGCTCTCCACCGGAGAGCGGCAGCGAATGCAGCTCGCCCGGGCGGTGCGCAACCGTACAACCGGCGTTCTATATGTGCTGGATGAGCCTTCTATTGGCCTGCACCCTTCCAATATTGTCGGGTTGACCGGTGTGATGCACGACCTGATTGCCGACGGCAACTCGGTCGTGCTGGTGGATCATGATACTCAAATTCTTTCCGAAGCGGACTGGATTGTTGAGATGGGACCGCAGGCGGGGGCGGACGGCGGATATGTGATTGCCCAGGGGACTGTTCCGGAAATCATACAAAGTGCCGCCTCCCAGATAGGCCCTTTTTTATCGGGAAAAAGCCGCGTTTCCAGCGGAAAAAAGCAAAATGAGGATTCTGTTTTTGAAAACGGAATGATTCGTCTTTCTACATCGGCAATTCATACGGTAAAGCCCCTGGAAGTGGAAATCCCCAAGGGAAGGCTGACTGTTGTGACCGGCGTTTCCGGTTCGGGGAAAACAACCCTGGTCTTAGAGAGCCTTGTCCCCGGGCTGGAAGCATCCATCGCCGGAAGACCGATGCCGGAGCATGTAAAGCTGGTGAAAGCAGACGGAATTGGGCAGGTTAAACTGATTGACGCCACGCCAATTGGCATCAATGTTCGTTCTACTGTCGCAACCTATGCAAATATCCACGATGAGCTACGCAAAATATATGCGAGAACAAAAGAAGCAAAACAGCACGGTTTCAAGGCCGGCGATTTTTCCTACAACACCGGGAAACTGCGCTGTCCTGTCTGTGACGGTACGGGAAGCATCAGCCTTGACGTGCAGTTTCTGCCGGATGTGGATATCCCCTGCCCGGAATGCCGGGGAGCACGGTATGGAAAAGAAGCGGGGCTGGTTCACTATCAGAATAAAGCGGGAGAGCAATATACCCTGCCGGATTTGATGGCAATGGATGTCCACACTGCCCGAAAAGTCTGCCGGGATATGCGGCTGGTCCATCAACGCCTGCGGGTGTTGGAGGATTTGGGCCTGGGATATCTTACACTCGGTGAGGAAACACCGAGCCTGTCCGGCGGGGAGGCACAGCGTCTGAAGCTTGCAAGCGAAATGGGGAAAAGCCAGACGGATTCTGTCTTTGTGTTTGACGAGCCGACGATCGGGCTTCATCCTCTGGATGTGCAGACCTTGCTCAGCGTTTTTCAAACCCTTATTCTGAACGGGGCAACTGTGATTGTGATCGAGCATGATTTGGATGTCATCCGCTGTGCCGACTATATCGTTGATATGGGACCAGGCGGCGGAGAAGAGGGCGGCAGGATTGTGGCCGCCGGTACGCCGGAAGAAATCAAAAATGCGCCGCAAAGCGTCACTGGGAAATATCTGTAGGGAGAGGCAGCGATCCCTACACACTTTCACGGCCTCTTTATATTGATTTGAAATATTGATTGTGCAATAATAAAGAAGTAATTTCCATTTTTATCTTCGGCGCTGCTACACACAGGAAATGTTGGATACCACGTTTTCCAAAGGAATCCATGCGAAGCAAAGAGATTCCGGCGGAAGCGGCTCGTATCTTTGTGGATGGATTTGGAGCAGACTGCCGATGGATAAAACAGCGGAGAGCCCTGTCCGTTTCTATACAGGTGCGTGCCTAAATGTTGGCGCCGCCTGCAGCTATTTTTCTTGACTTACAATTCCCAACAGGTTTAGTGTATTGCTTAACGCTGGAAAATTCCCGTCTCCTGTGTTGTGTTTTTCCATGCGGATTTAGGTGAAGAAACTGCGTTTTTAAAATGGGATTTCTTTTTCTTTACACAGACGCAAAGCGCCTTGCCTTTTTGGATGCCGGGATAGTCGGCGCTTAAGGCAAGGCACTTTTTTATTTTGAAGTGCAGAATTTTAAGAAAGGTTTCCGTATTTATAGGTGAGAAAGCTAAATACAATTTACTTTCTCGCTGCACCTTGAAAACTTGAATAGCCGCTGGAAGTGATATCGGTTTTGCGGATAGTGTGCGATAATATCCTTGTGGAGCACGCCCGTAAATGAAATGCGCATAGCGGAGCCTGAAAATACGCGGTCGCAAATGAGCGCAGGAAATGGTCCGGCGGTTAGGCGTTTTATTATATTTTGAAGAAAAAGGAGGACCTTTATAAAAGAAGTTCCGATTTGGGAAAAAAGCAATCTTACATTAGAGGAAGCAGCGGCATATTCGGGGATTGGAATCAATAAATTAAGACAGCTTACGAATGATGAGGACTGCGAATTTGTACTTTGGCTTGGAACGAAACGGCTCATTAAGAGACGTAAATTCGATGAATATATTGAAAAGCTTTATGCCTTTTTATTAGAGCTTTAATGAATAGCTTGGAGTCTAATAAATTTATTTCTTTGTTGATAGAAATAAGAAAAAATGATATACTTATACATAATCTTATAACAGTTTTGAATTGATTGTTTATACAGAGAAAGCGTAATAAGGATAGTTTTCTCCAGACAAAGCATTATAGCCTTTAGATAAAAGATAGGACGATTCTATAGGCGATAAGTTTTATGGAATAGTTTTGTTTTTCGTTGACATTGAAAAGTACAATGTAATATACTTAACAAAGCAGTGTTTTTTAAGATTTTGCTCAAGTTGTCAAGATTCGATAAACCAGGAAGCAATATTGGCAATAAGCTTTGTTTGCATAGTAACTGTATTAACAAGCAAATTTAAAAATTATTTTTTGTGGTACTGCATGATGCATGAAGCCGAAGGAGTGATGTCATTCATGTCTCGCGAACACCTGCTTCTCCATACTGGAGAAGACACGATCCACGATCCCAAAATAGAGAAAAAGAATCTATCTCCTAAGGACAAGCGGAAGAACTTTTGGTTTTACCATAAGTGGCATATTGTAATTGTGCTGGTAGTTTTGGTTTTTGCCGCCCTTCTTTCCAAGGATTTCTTCAACCGGGTAAATCCTGATTATGAGATTGGATTGCTGACAAAAACCTCTTTTCCGGAGGATGCGGTCAACCAGCTGCAGGAGGCTTTGGCTGAAAAAGCCGTCGACAGGAATAACGACGGCCAGGTTATCGTTCGGGTAAACCAATATGTGATTGTTCCCGGCAGTGGTGAGGAATTAACCTCAGACGGCCAGGCGGCTTCCGCGCCGGCGGAGGGAAGTGCTTCTGCGTCCAGCAGTATGGAGGGTCAGGAAGCTTCCAGCCAGTATGTGGACGCTAATATGCAGATGGCTTCGATGGTAAAATTTTCCGTAGATACTCAGGATGACCAAAGCATCATTTTTTTGGTCGCAGAGGATAGTATCGATTATTTCCAGAATAGCTACCATCTTTTTGCCAAATCTGATTATTCCAGCCCGGATATGGAATCCAGCGATACCGGCGACATTGGCATACCGTGGGAGGAGCTTCCTTATTTGGACGGTTTGAAGCTGACCGTGCAGAGCTGGGATGACAATTACAACGATATCGAAGTGGATGTTACGGATTCCTTCCGGGAGCTTCGGGTGTGTATCCGGGACTTTGAACAGCTGAGCCATAAGGATGACCAGGCGACAATAGATTATTATAACGACAGCAAGGAATTGCTGGAAAGCTTAAAAACCAAATAACAGGAAAGAGTGAGGCACCAATGAAAAGCGATTGCGTAAGAAAGGGAACCGAGGGCGCTCCCAAAAGAGCGCTGTTTCATGCGCTGGGAATGACAGAGGAGGAATTGAACCGGCCTCTAGTGGGAATTGTCAATTCCTATAATGAAATCGTGCCCGGCCATATGAATCTGGATAAAATTACTGAAGCGGTGAAAATCGGCGTGGCTATGGGCGGCGGCACTCCCGTGGTGTTTCCGGCTATCGCCGTGTGCGACGGTATCGCTATGGGGCATCAGGGGATGAAATATTCCTTGGTCACCCGGGATCTGATTGCTGATTCCACAGAGGCTATGGCTATCGCTCACGCTTTCGACGCTTTGGTGATGATCCCCAACTGTGATAAAAATGTGCCCGGCCTGCTGATGGCGGCAGCCCGGCTGAATATCCCGACAATTTTTGTCAGCGGCGGCCCGATGCTGGCCGGCCGAGTAGACGGCCGGAAAACCAGCTTTTCCAGCATTTCAGAAGCGGTAGGCGAATTTACCGCCGGCCGCATTGACGAGGCTAAGCTCAGCGAGTTTGAGCAAAAAACCTGCCCAACCTGCGGGTCATGCTCCGGTATGTATACAGCGAACTCCATGAACTGCCTTACCGAGGTGCTGGGTATGGGGCTGCGGGGCAACGGCACTATTCCCGCGGTATATTCCCAGCGCATCCAGCTGGCCAAGGAGGCCGGTATGCAGGTGATGGAGCTTTTCCGCAGAAATATCCGTCCTCGGGATATTATGACCGAGGAAGCGTTTCGTAATGCTCTGACCATGGATATGGCTTTGGGATGCAGCACCAACTCCATGCTGCATCTGCCGGCTATCGCCAATGAGTGCGGAATCCGCTTAAATGTAGAGATTGCCAATGAAATTAGTGAGAAAACACCCAACCTGTGCCACCTGGCGCCGGCTGGTCCCACCTATATGGAGGATTTAAACGAGGCCGGCGGTGTTTATGCTGTGATGAACGAGATCAACAAGCTTGGCTTACTGCATACGGAGCTGATGACCTGTACCGGGAAAACCGTTGCGGAGAATATTCAGGGATGCGTCAATCTCAATCCCGAGGTGATCCGTCCGGTGGAGAACCCTTACAGTAAGACTGGCGGCATCGCTGTGCTGAAAGGAAATTTGGCGCCGGATTCCTGTGTGGTCAAGCGTTCGGCGGTAGCACCGGAGATGCTGCGGCACGAGGGCCCCGCTCGGGTATTCGACTGCGAGGAGGACGCAATGGAGGCGATTACCAGCGGCAAAATCCAGGAAGGCGATGTAGTGGTGATCCGCTATGAGGGCCCCAAGGGCGGTCCTGGAATGCGGGAAATGCTGAATCCCACCTCCGCGATCATGGGGATGGGCCTTGGCAGTACCGTGGCCCTGATTACCGACGGGCGTTTCAGCGGCGCCACCAGAGGAGCGGCCATCGGCCATGTTTCTCCCGAGGCGGCGGTGGGAGGACCGATCGCGCTGGTAAGGGAAGGGGATATTATCTCCATCGATATTGTAAACCACGCTATCAACGTAAAAGTCAGCGACGGGGAGATGGCCAAACGTAAGGCTTCCTGGAAGCCTAGAGAGCCTAAGATTACCACAGGCTATTTGGCCAGATACGCCGCTATGGTTACCAGCGGCAACCGCGGCGCCGTGCTGGAAGCGGTAAAATCGTAAAAACCACCCTATCGCTGATAGAACCTTTAAAAGGAACCTTAATCTATAAAAGCAGAAAGGCTGCGGTTGACAGTGCCTTTCTGTCCAGCTTCCGCCGTTTTGAATAACTCGATGAAATCAATGTAAAATAAATAAAAGCCGGCAGGTTTGGAGGAGCTTCTTTTTCGCGCATAAGCTTCTGCTATCCTGTCGGTTTTTCTGTTTTACGGTATCCCGCCTCTTTCATTTTGCAGTATACGGTGCTGCGGCCCAAATGGGTCTGCTTGGTGATCTCTGTCACTGAGATTTTTCCTTGGGCCCATTGCTCTGCCAAATCCCAAAATTCCTCAGGAAGCTCATAGGGCCGTCGCCCGAATCGCACCCCTTTTGCCTTAGCGGCGGCGATACCCTCGGCCTGCCGCTGACGGATATTTTCCCGCTCAATTTGAGCGGTATAAGACATGATTTGAAGCACCAGATCCGCGATAAAGGTGCCCAATAAGTCCTTTCCATAGGTGGTGTCCAGCAATGGCATATCAAGTACTTTGATATCAGCTTTATGGTCTTTGGTAATGATACGCCATTGGTCGATAATGTCTTCGTAATTACGGCCTAACCGGTCAATAGATTTAATGATCAAAAGGTCTCCAGAGGAAAGGCGGCGCAGCATACGCTTATAAGCGGGGCGGTTGAAATCCTTGCCGCTTTGCTTTTCTATGTACAGGTTCCTGGGAGGAATATTGTACTCTTTCAGAGCGATCAGCTGGCGGTCTTCATTTTGCTCTTTTGTGGATACACGGATATAACCAAAGATGCTCATAACTCCTCCTATAAGTGAAGATAAAATGATTAGAAAGATGGAATAGATGAATAGGTTAGGTTCGACGTTGGTAGAGGAAGCCCAGTTAATTTACGAAAAAGAAAATTAAGACGGAAATAGAAATCCCCCGCAGGAAGAATCCGGCGCAGCCGTTTCTTTTGCGGGGGAAGACAAGAGCGGTTTTTGGGGGCCAAAGGTTCGTCCTGAAAGAGGCTGGCTTCTGGCAGCTTCCATGGTGATCCACGGTAATTTCCACATCTTGTCCCGGATTCATTACAGTGCCGTCTAAAGAAATAGAGCCAAATAAGGTTTGGCCGCTTACTTCCGGCTCAAATTCAAAAGACGCCCTTTCCTTGGTTCAGTAACCTTCCAAATTAGAATTGCACTCACATGAAGATTTTTCAATGGCCGCTTGACAATTACCCGAGTTTTCCAATTGCCATCCCATCCTGGGATTAATAGCCATCGAAACAGCACAGAATGGAAGGGGCAAGTGTAAGGCTTAACGCAATAGCGGCAGGTTTTCTCATTAGTAAGTCACCTCGCAGGCAACAATAAGTAAAATGTTTAATTAGTTCCCTATTATAGCAAAAAGTGGAAGCCTTGTCCATTAAATGTGAAAGGAGTTGAAGGAATTTCACAAAGCGGATGCATAAAAAATATCTTTGATCATACTGAAAAAGGCTGAGTTTTCTAGTTCGCAACACAAAAACGGACAGGAAACCCTGTCCGTTTTTATGCTTTTTATAAATGCTTATCATAAGCTGTTAATCCGAAATTTCATAAAACGCGGTTTTTCCACCTGGGAAAGCGCCGCTGGCAAAGGAGTATGTCTCCCCATCTAGTTCCACTGTGTATACGGAGAGGGTAAAGGTTCTCTTAGTGTCGGGATGAAGCACCGTGACACAGCGGCCGGTAGAATTCCATCGGTATTGGTATAGATCCTTTCCGCCTACGCAAAAGAACCTGCTATCGCTGTCGCAGGTGCCCAAAAACTCAGTTTTCATTGACAAGCCTTCTTTCTCATATACCGTTTCGCTAAGAGATAGATACCCTGGGCGCAGGCAATTCCCAGCACTGCTCCGCCCAGCACGTCGGTTGGATAGTGGACAAACAGGTAAAGTCTGGAAAACCCAATGCATACCGCCAGCGCTAATCCGGCGGCACCAAATTTCCGGTCGGCTTTCCAGAGAATCCACGCAGCGGTAAAGGAAGAGGCTGTATGGCCGGAAGGAAAGGAAGAACCGGAGGGGAGAGGGATCAGCTGCTGTACGGTGGGATCAGCTACTAAAGGCCGTTCCCGCATAATCAGGTTTTTTAGGCCGATTTCCCCGATCAGGAAGGTAACCAATAGGGAAACCAGCATCAAAGCCCCATACCGCCTATACTTTTGAAAACACAGCAGAAGTATGGCGGTCAAAATCCAGACTGCTCCGTATTCTCCCAGATTGGTAAAAAAAATCATAACTTTGTCCAGCGCCGGATTGTGAAGGGCTTGCAGAGAGTATAAAAAGGATAGCTCCATTTGGTCACCGCCCCGTGTTTAGATTCTTTTATCCATTATACCATAAAGGAAACCGCGAGGGAACAGGAAATCTGACCCGAGGAGAAATTAAAAAATAAGATAAATTCTAATAATAAGATGCAAATGAAAAATGAACCTTTTTTATACTCTGACTTTTCCAGCGCCTTGCATAATTTCCCATTGTTTGCAAACACTACCTGGGCAAACAGATTTTTATTTTTAAAGGGAGATTTTATAGATGAAAGCAACTGGAATTGTCAGAAGAATTGATGACTTAGGAAGAGTGGTGATCCCCAAGGAAATTCGCCGCACCTTACGAATCCGAGAGGGTGACCCGCTGGAGATTTACACAGACCCGGAAGGGGAGGTCATCTTTAAAAAATATTCTCCGGTGGGGGAAATGTCGCCCTTTGCCGCCCAGTATGCGGAGGTGCTGTCGAAAACGGCGTCTTTGCCTACCGTGATCTGTGATACGGATCATGTGATCGCGGCGGCGGGAGTTTCGAAAAAGGAATATCTGGAACGCCGCGTGACGCCGGCGCTGGAAGATTTAATGGAGGGACGCCGCAGCTTTGTAGCGGCGAAAGCCGGGGATCATCTGCAGCCGGTGGAGGGAATCGAGAGAAGCGCCGCGGTGGCGTACCCGATTATCGCCTCCGGCGATGTAACTGGCGCTGTGGTTATGATGCGGGAGGAAGCAGGCGAGGCGCCTACAGAAGCGGAAATCAAACTGATTCAAACCGCGGCCGCCTTCTTAGGCCGTCAGTTGGAGGAATAATAGATTGGTTAAGCCCGGAAAAGACGGCTTGCGGCGGACACGGGCGGAGCAAAGAGCC
>UMIN01039519.1_pt1 | contig 67141 bp, 86 predicted proteins | sample 1965811 | NCBI WGS metagenome assembly UMIN01 (sample SAMEA4836123, study PRJEB28245) | human gut metagenome | biome: gut microbiome; material: fecal sample | place: Denmark | collected 2008
TGGTTAAATAGGTATAGTTGTTAATCCGGGGATCAAATACCAGAAAACGGTTTACGAACGAGCCGCCCTGAGACCGGTCAAAGAGCTTCAGAAAATTCATCATTTCCTGCGGATAGAGAACAGGAAATTTCATCTCGATTTTTAGCTTATCGTTTCCAATCACCTGACCGATAAAGTTTCCGTTCTGGTTTCGTCCGCCGTCCACTAAAGTGGAAATAGTCACCTTTCCGCTGTCCAATGCAGGAGTCGGGAGTGCGATGCCCCCGTCTGTTTCAATCCATGCCATAGTTCCTCCTCCTTATACGGGAATCGTGCTGGTAGTCATGCGGTAGCCCTGGGCCCGCTCTACCTGCCGCTGGTTCCGGTATACCGCGCGTCCGTCAAGATTAATCGTCTCATTGATCTGGATCGGCCTGTTCGCTTGTTCGCTTAAAGCTCTGGAAATTGCTTCATATAGCATCTCTTCTGAAAAAATCTCTGGAATGGTAACGCTATTGTTTAAAGACGTATGAATATTTCTTTTTAAGTTTTTGCCAGTATAATATGGAAGCGCGGTGGGGTCTACAGTATAGTCCATATCTGACATGACATTCATAAAAGATGCCGCCCATTTTTCAATAAGAGGTTTTGTAGTATCGCTCATGGCTACGATAGCGTTATTAAAACCTTTTATTGCAAATACGCCAAAATTGAAAAATTCTTTAGACGGAGAGTGCTCATCAAGTTTATCTTTGAAAGAGGTTTTTACATCTTCCGCCCATTTTTCAACATAAGGACGTGAATTTTTGTAGAAACTATTTATACCATAGTTAAATCCGTGAATTACATTTTCTGCATAATTTTTGAAAGTGCTATAGTTAACAGCCCCATCATAAACAGACGTAAACCAGTTTTTAACATTTGCCGCCCAAACTACAATATTATGTTTGGAAGAAGAATTATTGGAGCTGATTTTATCTTTGAAACCAGATATTATGTCTGCTCCATAAGTGCTAAATGTCTGCCTATTCACACCTCCATATGAATTATTAGTAAACCAAGACTTAACATTAGTACCCCAAGAGATGATAGCTGTTTTAGATGTCGCATAATAGGTTGATATTTTGTCTGTAAAACCATTAACGATATCCTTACTGCACGAAGCGAAATCAGAACCCAACTGTTTAACTGCTTCGCTGAAAGATTTTATACTATTTGTGTCGGTGTTCGATGTACGCACAGACCAATCCAAGATTTTATTTACTTCCGAACTTACTTCTGATATTCTGTTGGTTTCAATATCGCTAATGTATTTGTAGTAACTTCTAAAATGTTTTCCAAACGTCATAAGATTCTCAGCAAATGACACGATATTATTGTTTCCTACAAATAAAGACCAAAGACCACCTTCAGTAGGTATATTGTTTGCAAATTCTACAATAGATTTTATAGCCGAAGATGTTGCAGTAATAGCGTCTGGTTTTACAGATTTAATATAATTATAATAAGAGAGAAAATTTTTGCCGAAGATAGGTAATTTTTCGCCCCAAACATCGATACTGTTACCACCGACGAACCAAGACCAAACTCCACCTTCGTTCGGAATATTGTTTGCAAATTCTACAATAGATTTCGCGGCGCTGGAAGATGCAAGTACCACATCATTTTTAACACCTGCCACAATATCACTATATTCCTTGAAATATTTACCAAATCTAGGTAATTTTTCACCCCATATATCAATGTTATTTTCTCCTGTAAACCAAGAAGCCACGCCACCTTCATTGGGAAGATTGTTTGCGAGTTCAGCAAGAGATTTGGCGGCAGTCGCAGAAGCCTGTATGGAATCTCCATCGATATCTTTTATACTATCGCTGTATTTTTTAAGATTCCTGCCAAAGCTGGGTAATTTTGCTCCCCATGTATCGACATCATTCTCTCCCGCAAAAAATCCGGCTAAACCTCCGCTGTTGGGAATGTTATTAGCAAATTCAGCGAGAGATTTCGCAGCGACAGCCGAAGCTTGTACCGCTCCCCCATCTATTCCTTTTATCAATTTGGAATATCTAACAAGATATGGTGCAAATACACATATATCTTTTCCAAAATCGATCATAGATGATCCACCTGTGATCCATGATGTTAAGCCGTCAATAACGTCAGCAGCGGTGAGAAGCAAAACCATCGCGGCCAGTTTCGCAACGGCATCTACAGATTCAGCATTTACAGAACTAAGCCCATCAAAGAAAGGTTTGGCTTCTGTCATAAATCCGGCAAGATTTTTACCGATTTCGGGGAAAGAATCAGAAACCTCTACCAAGAATCCATTTACAATGCTTCCTGCAAATCCTCCTAAAATTTCCCCTAACTGAATTAAAACCTTGCCACCCTCGCCGACTATCCAAGAAAAACCCGGAATTTGTTGTAAAGCGCCTAACGCCACTAATACTAACTCGACCCCTCCGATCACAAGAGCAAAGCCTGCCAGTCCAGAAAGAATAACACCCGGAGAGACAATACCAAGCGCTACCATTATTGTAGATAAAGTACCGATAGGCAGGGCAACTTCTTGTAAACCTTTGAATACAGAAACGACACTATCTACACCGGTAGCCAGGAAATCACTAAAATAAGGGATCGAAATAAAAGCACCTATAGCAGTTATGAGTACAGATGCCCCTCCTACTATTATTGCGAAATCTCCAAATCCCTTTGCCACGGTTGATACGCCTATCTTGCCTAACGCAACGATACCAGCACTGATCGCAGTTATTGGAACTATAACATTCAATAAGCCATTAAACACCATTCCAACGGCTTCCATACCATTTTTAGCGGTTTGCTCGAAGCCTGGTATTTGCATAAGCAATCCAATTACTTCAACAATGGCGATAATACCGCCAATGATAATAGCAACGTCAGCGAGACCCTTTAATACTGATTTAGGAGACGGAACAGAAAAGCCTTTCGAATTTCCGCCTTTACTTTTACCGTGCCCAAATATAGAGCTGATAGTTTGAAAAGCTGAGACAAAAGGTTTCGATATTTTCCATAAAAGAAAAGCGCCGCCAATTAAACCGACAACTGTCAAAATTTTACCTAATCTAGTATCGAATAAATCAGCCCAACTGTTGATATCTCCGGTGATCCCAAGCCATTCTTTCATTTTGTCTACAATCTCAGTGACTTTAGAATTTGTAGCTTCACTAATAAAATCATATGTAGGAAGTTCGAACCCAAGCCCCCCCAGGCCTCCGACATCTCCGATACCCGCGCCATCGTTTCCAGATGTGTCAGGTTGAGATATGATATTCAGTTCGTCAATGCCAACCATTGCGTTTTTTAGCTCTTTTGCATTTTTTGCGGCATCACCCAGTCCGGAAGCAATATTGTCAGCACTGTCAGCAATTCCTCCGACAGAACTGCTGATACCACTGGTATCAAATTCTGGTAAGGAAAAACCAAACAATCCGGAAATAATATCGGCAATCATACGAATAACTTTTGCAACCGCGATAGCATATGGTAGCACTTTATTTAAAACTGGAATAAATATGTTACCTAATGCACGAGCAGCCTGATTCACTTGTGCTTTTAAAATACGAAGCTGATTTGCAGGAGCTTCTAAGGTACGAGCCATATCACCTTGTGCGGTAGTAACCTGTGTCATAATAGCGTAGTAGCGCAACTCAGCTTTTTCCGCCTGAGTCATAGCGTTTACACTCTTTGTAATACCAAGATTTAATGCTTCCTGCTGTAATCTTGCGACAGATAGGTCATAGCCAAGTCTGCGAAGCGGTTCAAGTTCGCCAGAGATACCAGACTGTAATTTCTGAAAAGCATCTTCATAACTTATATTAAAAAATGAGGAAAGGTCATAACCAAGCTGAGTAAGATTTTTACTCATTGTATACGCTCGATCACTCGCAACACCGAAACCCTCAGTAATTGTCATAAACACGCCCTGATTACGCATCCACTCTGCCGGGTCGATGCCCATAATTTCTGAAACGGATTCCGCATATTTTTGAGCTTCGGGCGCAAATTCTCTGAGAGATACCTTAAATAAATTTAGACTTTCAACATAGTCATTAGATTTTGTAATCCAACCTGCGATAACACCGGTAATAGATTTTATGCTAACATAAGCTATACTGATTTTTGCGGCTAGGTTCACATAAGATTTACCAAGTGTTCTATTGCTTGTAGTAAGATTTGTGTTACCTTTAAGCAACCGTTGAATTTTTGCAGGGAAAGCCGAGAAGCCAGCCGCCACCTTCTCCATCTGCGTAGCAAGCGGAGTAATAGCTGTGGCAACCCGGTTGCACTGGTCTGCGAAAGAATCAAGGTCTGTCTTTTTCAGTGATTCCGTAACGGTGTCGAGATGCGGAGCAATCTTCACTAGTTTTTCTAGTCCGGTAGCGAGAGAGTTAAATCCTGATTTTTGGACATTCTCTAAAGGCTTGAGAGCATCTACCAATCCCTGTATCTGCTCTCGTGCAAGGGATAAACCGCTCAACTTGGAGATACTATCGCTAAACTTTTTCAGAGATGTAGATAATGCACCTAACCCCATGCCGCCTTTGCTCACAGGAGCAGTAGCGGCTTTTAACCGTCTTAGAGACTCGGAAAGTGCGTCTATACCGCTAACGGCAGATGTAGAATTAGATTGTATTTCGAGTTCTAACTGCTCAATAGTGGTAGACATACTGCTCACTTCCCTTCAAACTTTTTATTATGATTTACCATAAACCCTTCCATCATTTTTTTACCCTTATTGAAAACCGATTTAGCTTTTTCTTCCTCTTTAACAGCCGCCTGTTTCTCACTAAGAGAGTATGCTTCAGAAAGATAAGGAAGCGGTTTCGCGTTCTTTTTTGCAAACGCATGTAAGATTGGGGATACGCGACATAAGGCATCATAGAAGTACGCGCCTTGTAACCACATCTCATTGTTCTTTTGATTCGTTTTGAGTTCTTCCGCTTTTCGATAAGCAACAACGAGCGTACTATCTTTATCCCAATACTGTTCTTCGCTCATTCCGATAGCCAAATAATAAGGAAATAGCTCATTAAACTTATTTGTGTAAGTTAAGAGAGGAGCAGTGGCAGAACTACCACCACTCCTCTCAGTGGAGGACAGCGATCCACTTACCAAGTCGCTGTCCAGTCCAAGTTTCCCTCGGCTTTTTCAGGCTCCTCTACTAGAGCCAGAATCGGCTCATTGTACATTTCAGAGAGCTTGCCGATAAGGTCTTCTTTCTTGGTAAGCTTGGAATAGATGTCGTTGATAATATCTTCCTTGACGAAACGATGATGAGCAAGGAACGCACCTGCGAACAGTGCTGGGAGCGTAGTCATGGGCTTCTCGGTGATGTCAGAAGCGATAAAGCCCTTCTTCTCCATTTCCGCAACCGTTCTGCGGGTAAATTCCAGCGTGTAGTCCTTGCCATCATAGGTGAAATTCAACTGCTTTGCCATTTTTCTGTCCTCCCAAAATTCTTTATGCGTCTGAACCCACAGTGATGGGCGTAGACGGAGCAATAGTGATTGTCATGTCAACAACCTCGTTGACACCGCCACCAACCGGGAATACGGAAAGCTGACCTTTGAACTCAAACTTACCGTCAGAGCCGGTAGGAGTGAGAGTGCCGCCGTCACCAGTTCCACCGAACCAGACAGCGTAATCGCCCTCCTGCCCTTCAAGGGCTTTCAGCTTGGTAAAGTCCTCCTTGGTGTAGTTCGCCGTGAACTCAAGAGCGTCAAGAGACTGAATACCAGGGATATAGGTTTGCATATTATCCGACAGGGTAGTGGTTTCCAACATTTCAGGAGCACCACCCAAATCGGGAAAATCTTTAATATTGATTAGCTTTTCATAGGTATCACCTGAACTGCCTTTCTTCATCAAAAAGATTTTATAAGTGCTAATAGCCATTGTTTGTTACCTCCTGTAAATTGTCTTTTCTTTGGAAATCACAGCTCGGTATCGACCGAGCATACGATAGATTGTCGCATTGTCCTGATTGGGGACAGGTTCAAGCATGGTGCGTGTGAAGTTCAGCTCCATCAGGATTTCGTCAATGAACCCCACAATTTCTTTGCACTCAGCCTTTTTGCCCTTCGTGCGGTTGGAGTAGACATTCAGCTCGTACATGACCGCCACATGGTTTTCTTTGCCCTCGGTGGTCTGCGAGTTTCGGAAAGTGGAATTGTCCACCTCAACGAGGGACACGCACGGGAAAGAAGGTGGGGTCTTGACATATTCGCCGGTCATGAAAATGTCGGGGTACTTTTCTTGCACTTTTCCAGACACCTCGTTGAAAATCTCGGCTTCAAGGTCAATCACTGAAACACCTCCTTCGCAATACTCGCAATTTCATCACAGACGGTTTTCATAGCGTTATACATGGGCATGACAGCGGGTGCGCCGTGAGTCAGTCTAAGTTCACCGTCCTCATAGAACCCCCATGTTTTTCGCTTGCCCATGCCTTTGCCGTAGCCGCCAATGGTGAAACCAAGCTCAGACCCCTTCGGGTGAGGAGAACTGTCGGCAGAACCGTTGTGGTAAACGCCAGCACCGAACTCCACCCACACAGCGTCCTCGCCAGCGGCGATAACGACCGAGACATTCTCTCGCTCGTCAATAGAAACCTGCACTTCGGCTCGTCTCGCCCCGCCGCTGTCTTCGGTCAAATCGTCAACGATTGCACCATTAAACCCGTTCTGAGCGAGGGTTCCAATCCGCTCGGCAACTTTCGTGCGAAGAAGCTCTGTCTTGCGAATGATGTCCCGTTTGTACTGCTCAAGCTCTTTGATAGCTCGGTCGATGTCTTTCTCGGACAAGCCGATACGAATAACCTTCTTACCCACTTACGCTCACCTTGCTTATCGCCAGCGACACCACATTGAGACTTTTAGCAACCTTTTTCACGATGTAATCATGGGGAGTAATAACCTCACCCTTTTTATTCACCGCAAGATTACCCTCCTCGTCCAGTTGTGGTGTGCGGTCAACCCAAAGCACGGCGTATTCGTCAATCGGGGGAGCGTCACCGTCCATGACGATCACCTTGTCATAGGACTCGTTTTCCCCAAACTGCCGGGTCTGTGTTTCTCCCTTTGCCGCTGAAATGTTGGCGAAAAACTCTGTAGGCTTGCCATGCTGAATTTCGTACTCGCCGGTCACATTCCCATAATCGTCTGTAATAGGAGTTTTGCCCTCATACAAGGCGTAATGGAATTTGACTTTGTTTCGGTTCATACACTTCATCGAATCACCCCACAAGCGGGAATGACCGCTTTCAGCATAGAGGAGGGAACATCACCATTCTCATAGCTCCTCGACACACCATTCTCGGTGTGAGAGGTCTGTCCCTCAGCCCCACGCTTATTCAGCATATACGCCGCAATTTCCACTTGGAGGTGTGCATATTGCGCCGGTACTTCGGTCACATCGTTTTGATACGGATAGGCTTTCGCAAGAATCTTGCTTCCCGCAAAACTGAGGTAGGTGGACAACACTTCGTCAGAGTCAGAACTTCCTACCATGGCCTTGAGAGCGGTCAGCTTTTCTTCCTGAGTCATGTTGTCGCACCTCCATTCAGCTTAGGCAATCTCGTAAAAGCCCTCGGACTTCGGGTTGGTATCGGGAGTACCCACCACATAGCCATTGCCAACCTTCTTGTAGTAAACCTTATCAGGCGTTACAGAAGTGTCAGAAGTGAGAGTAGCAGTACCCTTGTGAATCTTTACCGCCTTGGTCTCGTCAGTCAGAGCCGCAAGGTAGTACTTACGGGAGAAAATAGTATTCTTACGAATATTAGCGTCCCCGGAATCACGAGGGGGCTGTTCGACCTCAGTACCTTTCTTGTTGAACAGGGTAACGGCTTCACGGGTGGCGATAATAATATCACCGGGGGTTGCGTCCTTCTTGGTGTACAGGTTTACACCAGCAACCGTACCGACATAACCGTTCACAGCGAACTTCTCAACATACTGCAAAGTGTCTTTCAGAGCCTTACGAATGTCAGCCATGTCAGACGCACACACGAAAGCGAAGATGGACACACCCTCAAGGTTCTCAAGGTTCAGCACGCTCTGAGCGTCAGCGAAACAGTCAAAATTGAAGCCGGTGGTGACAACAACCTGAGTAGCTTTCTTGAACTCGCCGTAGATGTCCTTGTTGACGGTGTTGAACATATCCGTACCCATGTGGCGAACACCGACAGGCACCAGCATAGGGTCAGTCATGGCCTGTTCGTCATAGTACTCGAAGCGGTTCTGAGCAAGCAGAATCTTGTACTCCTCCGGGGTGTAAGTGACCTCGATAGACTTGGTATTGCCCTTGCTCATTTCCAGCTTTTCAGTGCCATCGGTGGCCTTGTAGACATTGATCTTGCGAATCATCCCCGCCTGTCCCACAAGGGAATTGTCCACAGTACAGAACTGCTGTAAATCAAGGTGGGAATTGTACTGGTCTTCAATCTCATTGGAGAGATAGAAGTTATCATAAATCTTATGCGCCATTACTCTTTACCTCCATAAAGTTCTTTGTATTCCTCCGGGTGTTCCTCAGAGAACTTATGACGCTCCATCGGGTCGAGCTTTCGGAACTTTTCAAGCGTCATGGTTTTGGAATCCCCATCGGGAGTGGGTTTCGGTGTATTCTTGAGAGCTTCCGCACGAACCTTCTTCTCAAAAGAAGCCAAGTGCTTCTGCTGATTGGCAAACACCTTATCGGAGTCACCATCAGCCATAGCCTCTGCCGTTTCATCGGCAAGAGCTTCATCGTAACCGAGAGCAACCAGCTTTGCCTTGTTTTTGGAAATAAGGGACTCACGCAAGAGCTTGTCATACTTGTTTTGAAGCTCCTCTCGCTCCTCCTGCTCCTTCTGCTTTTTCTGCTCGTCCTCAGTCATTTTCTCCCTGAGCTGTTTCTTGTAGCCAGCGGCTTCGCTGTTGCTCTTGGACAGTGCATTTTTCAGCCGCTCAATCTCAGCGGAATTATCTTCCGGGACAGTCACCTTTTCCAGAGTGGCTTCGACCTCCTCAAAGGTCATACCCTCCTTGTAAGCGTCCCCAAGCACTTCTTTAAGGTTCATACTGGTTTCCTCCTTGCGTTTCATAGGTAGTTCACTCTACACTGTTTTCTGTTTGAAGGGTTGTCTCCCTTTTGCGTTTTAAGGTGTTCCCTCACCATAACAAAGCGAGAATCGCTTTAATTATTCGTCTTCCTCGGAACCGTTCGGATTTCCCGAATTGTTGGGGTTGTTCTGCGCCGCCGTCTGCTGTTGCGCCAGCTTCTCTTGCTGTTCCTCGTAGTAGTTCATACTCAGGGTGTACGCCCTCTCCGGGTCAACAAAAAGCCCGGAGTGCTGGAACGCCAGCAGAGGGTGAATCTTAGGCTGTTGGAGCATGGACACGAGAACCTGAGACTTACTCTGAATGTTCTCGTAATTACGTCTGGTGAACTGTAACTCGATGTCCTTCAAGCGGAGATTGATATTCTCAGACAGGTCACGACAAATACGAAGTACTAGTTTGAGCATTTTCTTCTCAGCCTTTTTGAACATATGCTCACTGTCTTTTGCTCTCGCTTCCGCAAGAGACCAGCCATCACGTAGAAGCACCGCCGCACCCGTGTCAGAGGTGGAACTGCCGCCGTTGCGGTTTGGCATACCGCAAATAGTGAGGACAGCGTTATACAGATCGTCTTTGAGCGTCTGTGTCTGCCCCTGATTCAGTTCCTTCACCACGAGGTCAACATCAATGTTCCCACTGTTGTCGTTGGGCGGCACAAGAATTGCACCCTCCTTAAGAAATTCCTTGAACTTCTCTTTCTCAATATGGCAACCGATAAACTTCCAAAACGCTTGAATGAACTGCTCCACACCGTCCATGCGGTTGGACTCCACATTGTTGATTGCGTCCAAAAGGGGGAGGACAATCTCAAAGGAGCCAAGCCGTGCATTATTCGCCGGGTATTCAAAAATAGGAATCATATCCAGCACATGAGGTTCGGACTCCTCTTGGTTGATGATGTCTCCATCAATCAGCCAATAGTAATTTTCGGTGTAGACCGAATAATGTGTGACCTCATTTTCGTCCTTGCTGTATTTCACCGCCATCAGCGGCTTATTTCCGATTTCATTGGAGTATACGATGAAAGTGTCACGGGGGTCGAGGGTATACATCTCAAACGGGGACTCGTCTTCTTCGCCCGGTTCATCGGGCAGTACCAGACGGTAGGCAGTTCCACAAATCATCTGCCACTCGACAATCTCTTGGTCTTGTGTGGCTTTATCCTCAGCAAACATCAGCTCATTCAGCGCAGTAATGCCAGCGGTAACACTTTCATCAGTGCTTCTGCCGATATACTGAATTGGCTCACCGCAAAGATACCCAACCTTGAAGGAGACAATCTCGTTTGCCCGGTTCTCCACAATTCTGTTACAGATTTCGGGTCGCACATCTTTTACCCGGTTCAAAATTGGCTGTTTGCCCTTGTAGTAATTCCACAGGTAATCAATCTCACTTCGGTTGAAATCATGGTCGGAAAGTGCTTTTTGCAAAACTGTGACCACATTCTCGTCCGTGATTTCTTTCACGCTGGACTTGATAATCCGTCTTCCGCTCATTTGCCGGGTTTTGCTCATGGGCTTAGAGGTGTCACTTACATTTCCCAAGACTGCCCCTCCTTTCCTCAAAAATAAAAGGCGCATGACTGTTTGTAAGGCTTTCGCCATACTCGCAATCATGCGCCAACTTCACACTATAATTTTTCGTCTATATTATAGCATTTTAATTCTTAAAAGTCAAGTTATAATTCTTTTTTAAAGAATTTATTGTTGAAAATTTGGTGGGAATTGTGAATTACCATGGACGCTTAAACACTTCCACATTCTGTCCATTCAAACTTTGTGCGTATTCTGCCAGCATTGCCATACCGTCAGGGACATCATCATGCCTGTTTTTACCAGTCATTGTATAGGAGCAAAGCATATCCATCATTTTTCCGTAATCAGATTTTCTCTGGTAAAGAGAAGAATCTTTGAACAAACAATGCTCCTTGACCCATGCGCTGTTCACAATGATCTTGGTTTCCTTATTGGCAGTGGTGAACTTGGTAGTGATGTGAGTGATACCGCCTTTTTTCTTTACTTCTTCCTGTATCTTCTCAGCAACCCGCCGACCTGCGGAATTAGACTCGAACCGGCAGGATTTCACCTTGTCTCGGACAAGGATTTCCGTCAACCGAGCGTCCACAATATTAGGCAGACCGTTATCACAGACACAATCGTCAATATAGTAGTCATGCCCAAACACATAGGCCACCGGCAGGAAAGCATAGTCAGCCCCCTTGTCCTTTGTGTCGCAAATACCAATAACTGCGTCAGGGTCTTCCTTCGGAAGCTCAAAATAACGGCGAAGCTCGTCCTCAGAGTAGACAAGACCTTCTCGCTCAATCGGCTCGTTCATATACAACGCTCGCCAGCTCACATCATCCATAATATTTCTCTGCTCACGGTAGAAACTTGTGCTGAACCCGACACCGTAAGCGTAATCAAAATTGGACTCGTCATTCTCGTCTAGAGCGGGAATGACGATGAACTTTGCCCGATCACTGTCGATATATTTCCGTTCAAGCCGTCCAATGACATCGTGTACCGACCAACGAGTTGCAATGTGAAGCTCCTTGCAGTGGTCTCCAATTTTACGCTGTCTCAAGTCCGTGGTGTAGGTCTCCCACAGCTTGTCCAGACGCTCCTTAGACAATGCCACCTCGATACCAGACACCAAATCGTCACAGTAGAGCAGGGTAGCGGCACGATACAGACCAGCGTTGCCGGTTCCGATAGAGGTGAACTCCAAGGTTTCAAAACGCTGTCGCTTGTCAAGATCAATACGGCAGTCCTTTGCGTTAGTGTTGGACACTTTCACATTGGGGAAAACATCATGCCAAAGGTAATCTCCGTTTTCGTCCATAATTCGCAGACATTCATCATAAACGCCACGCACAAAAGAATTAGAGTGTGAACCTGTCAGCATGGGTTCGTTGGGAATCCTCCCGCTAAGCCAAGTCAGGTAGAAAATCGCAAGAGTGGTCTTCCCGCTACCGGGAGGGAGAGAAACAGCTAACAAGTCAAGTTTATCGTCTGCCAGCTCTTGCAGAGCGTCCACCACTTGTTTCAAAACCTTGCGGCGGGGAGGGTAAAATTTCTTGTCAGGCTTCCGGTTCCATTCCACATAGAGTAGATAGCAGTCAAAATCGTAGGGAGCGGCAGTAAGGCAAACCCTTCGATGCAGGTCATAGATCAATCGCACCTGCTCCACGGATATAGACCTGTCACGCATGGCTCGCTCACACTCAGCTGAGAGGAGCTTCAAAAACTCCACAGCGAGAGGGGGATCGGTTTTCATTGCTTCCTTGCTCATGTAATACAAGTCTTCCATGGATTGATAGGCGTGACTCACCCTTACTTTCTCATAAATTGTCTTAAGTAAATTTCGCATAATACCTCCAAAATAAAAATAGCGCATGACCGTTTGAGCTTCACGCTCTCGCAATCATGCGCCAATTCAATCAAAACTATTTGTTACTAGGTTTTTCGCATACAATTTTCAGAACTTCTACTTTGGAAATTTTTCCATTAGTAGCAACCATGACATGATCAGTGCTACTATAAGTATACTCTCGACTATACAGATAATTATCTTGGGAAATTTCGTCTCCAACTAAATTACCTGATTCATCATAAAAGCCAAAATATATCTGACGATAAAAATAATCGTTGTATTCATCTACATATTTTTGTGTGGTATGGGAAGTATAACTCATTTCTCCGGTAAAATAACCATTTTCATATTTACACGACGAAAAATCAATATTACTTACTTCTACATATGGATTATCAGGCTCTAAGACAATTTGCTCTGCTTCAGCACCAGATTCATTTTCAGTTTCAGCAGATGACTGTGTTAATCCTGTGGATTCAGATGGCGTCTGTCCCTCTTTGGGAGATGAACAAGCCACCAATAAAATACACATAAGCAACAATATTGTCACAATATTCAATTTTTTCATAATCCAACTCTCCTTTTATTGTTTGATAATTATACCATATAGAGCGGCTAATTCCAAGCTCTGATCAGCGTTAATTCACAGTAATCTTATTGCCCTACTAATTTCATACAGCTTGCACTTGCGAAAGAATGTGGAGGAAGACATACCAGACTCCCGGATTGCATCTTTAAGAGCAACCTTGCCATCTGCCCAGGCCTTTGCCACTGTGAAGAACTTTTCGTTGACAGGAATGGGTTTACGTCCTTTGTATTTTCCCCTAGATTTCGCAATCTCAATTCCTTCCCGCTGTCTTTCCAAAATGCTTTCCCGCTCAAACTCCGAAAGAGCCGCAAATACCGTCAGCACAAATTTCCCCTGTGGTGTGCTGGTATCAAAATTCTCTTTATCTGACACAAGAGTCACACCATGCTCCGTCAGCGTTGCTACAGTAGAAAGCAAATCTCGTGTGCTTCTGGACAGGCGGGAGAATGACTCCACATAGAGCGTGTCCCCATCACGCAAGAAAGATAGCATTTCGTTGAACTGTGGTCTATCCGTATTCTTGCCACTACGCTTCTCTTGGTAAATCTTTTCTACACCAAGGGATTTCATCAATTCCATCTGTCTCGCTGGGTTTTGTTCTGCGGTGCTCACTCGTACATAACCGACCTTCATGCACTCACCTCCTGTTAACTCTCTTTTGCAATAAAGATTATCTTTTCTCCGCTGCGTAACCAAATTACAATCGCGTTTGATATGCTAGGAACATCGAATAATTCGCAGCAAGGTCTGTAATCCTCAATGAGCGAACAGTCTATGTTCGTCTTTTTGAAAAATTGGTTGTATATTTCTCCGTAAGTCATGACTATACCTCCGTTATTCCTCCCGCTTCACATAGGTAAATTCAATGTCATATCCGAGAGCTTCCATGATCTCAACAAAGGTCTTGTTCAGCAGACCGTCTTTGCGCTTGATGATACGATTGACATACTGACCTGTCGTGCCGATTTTCTCAGCAAGGTTCAGTTGGTTCATATGAGCTTCAAGGCATTTGACTTTCACATCAAGTTCGATATTGTTTAATACCATAATGCACCTCCGTTGTCTTTATAGGATTAGTATAGCATTTGAAACGATTGTTGTCAACACTAAAAAGATAATAAAATATCCTTTTTGTTTCTTTTTCGTTTTTTCGGCTACTCACGCCACTCCCTGCGGCTCCTGCGCCGGGTCGCTGTCCCCCTCCGGGGGTATGTCCTCCGGGGCAAGCTGTCCCGTCTCCCGGCTTGCCTGTCCTGCTGTCAATAGCATTGTAAAAGCGTGATAGCACATTCAAAATATAGCTTTCAAACCCTATTGACACAAGCCCCCGCCGCTGTCAATAGAATATACTCTAATGATAGCACACACAAGCCCCACGCCGCCCACAGTGCCACGCAAGCAAGGCAAGAGGGGAAACTATACACCCACACAAGAAAGCCCCACAGAGGGCAAAAGAAAAGCCCCCGGACGAATCCGGGGGCTTCGGTTTATTTACTCTGTTTCAGTATCTCACCCAATAGGACAAAGGGAAAGAGAATCAAGCATATGACAACCATCAATATATAATACCTCCCATTTATACGAATGTGAAACGCTTTGTTTCCGTTGTCTTGGTGTATGCTGTAGCTATGGCGGGTTGCTCTCGCTTGAGTGCGGCGGTATCTATGCGGCTACTGGTGACGGCTTTATATATGGCTTTGTGTTCCGTTCCGGTCAAGGTGTCTTTGCCTGTCTCCTGCATATAGGATTTTAGAACGTCCTTCAAGGCTTCAATATTGGCAGCTACTTCCTCACCCAACCGAATATATTCGACTAATTCCTTCATCGTGCTATCAATGTTCATTATCCTACCTCCCTATATTTCGGTGTCCTGCTCCAACCTTCAAAGGCATACAAAACAACGTCTTCCGGGCTTCCTCCGAATGCGTCCGCTATTTCTCGCTTTATTCCGTCTTCGTTCCATTCGGTGCAATAGGTGGAACAACCGTTAATATTTAATGGGCTGTCGCTTTCCGGGTCAAATTCTCCATCGTCAACAATCCATTCTGTACCAGTGTTGAAATACTCGATTTCAAAGGCGTTAAGGGCTTCAACGCTCCACTTGTCAACCGGGTAAAAAATGTAATTCCAATCACCTTGGCAACAACCGCAAATTTGCTTGTAATCCCACGTTTCCCCGGTGATTATGGAAAGAACGGCGCACAATATAGAATCTTCATCACTTCGGGAACATTCGGCATATTCCACTATAAGCCGTTTTAAATCGTGTATGTCTTTGGTGGAATACTTTTCCCTGTTGAGTGGTAAATAATCGGTTATGGCTTCGGTGGCGTTCTTGTACCACTCCCAATCCTTCAAATTTGTAAGAACTTCCGCCAATTCCCCATCATTCAAAACAGCTCTAACTATCTTGAAAAGCTCTGGGCAACGCTCTTTATAATCACGATTGCCGCAAACCGCTATATTGTCGGGGAAAAAATCATCAAGGAAAAGCGGGCTTTCTTGATATTCCGGGGCAACTTGTTTGGCATAAATTTTCATTGTTCCTCGTCCTCCTCGTCTTCGTCTTCCTTGTGCGCTTCCTCGAACTCGTCCGCAATTTCTTCGAGTGCTTCCGCTATGGCTTGCCCTAAAAGGTAACATCTGATTGTTACGTCACAGGCTTCCGCGCCTTGTTTCAACGGGTCAACCGTTCCGAACTCGTCACAGGCTTCCGCCAACAAATCAAGATTATGGCAAATGTTTTCTTCTGCTTCCCATGTGGAAAAGGTATAACTTCCGCTGGCGTTGCCTGTCACGCTGTCAACCGTCCATAATTCATCATTCAAATGTTGTTCCAGCTCGTCCAGTGTGTCAAAATCTTTGTAATCAATTTCATACTTGATATATTCCAAAACATCATCTTTCACAGCTTCTCTATAATCGTAATCCATTTTTACACCCTCCTTATAAGCTCATGTATTCGGCTTTGTTCAATCCGCAAAATGCGGCTATGTGTCTTCCTGTCGTTGCGCTCCAACCGTCCCACAGCTTCACAAGCTCCCCGGCGTTGGTACGCTTAATAATTGGCGTGTCGTAACTGTAAAGCGTTTCTGTCCCATCGTCCGCAATCTCGACAATGGCTTTTCCATAAAAGCTCTTGCGTCCGTCTGTCGGTGTCAATTTGTATCTTTTCATTGTTCCGGCTTCCTCCTCTTTCTGTTTCAACTCTGTTTCCGGGGCTTGAATTTCATCATGAAAAATGTTAAATAATCCGCTTGGGAAAGTGGCGGTTTTGTCCGCTTCCTTTTCTTCCGGGGTTCTGCCTTTCAAACTTTCATAAACGCTAATGTCCCATTGCTTTCCGTTGTCAAGCTCTACAAGAAAATGTGCGCTTCTTTGAATGGGATTTCTGTTAAATTCGGAAACGGTGAACTTTTCAATAACGGGGCGAATCGGCCCACAATAGGGAATATGACGCTTGAGAACTTCGAGAACTTGTTCAATAGTGGGCTTGCTCTTGCTCTTGGGGTTTGCGTACTGTACCAATAAAGCGGCTTCGGCTTTCCGTTCTTTGATGGCCTTCTGCATTTCTCTTGTCATTGTGAAAACCTCCTTATATAATCCGTTGAAGATTGTTTCTTGTCTTTTCTTGATTATATTATAATTCGCATTTTCCGAATTGTCAAGGGGGTTTCAGAAAAAATAATCTTTTTTGTGTTGTTTTTTGTCCTACCTATATTATATAAGGAAGTGACCCGGCAAGCCCCGATTCTGCTTTATTCCAGTGAAGCGATAATATCAACCACACCAAATCGACAAGAACTCCACCAATATTCACGCAAAAAGAACCGCCACCAGCACCACCCGGACAGAGCCGGGGAACGCCGATGGCGGTTTCATAGTCGATAGTCGTTTGATAGTCGATAGTCGTTAGTCGTTTTCAGAGTCAGAGTCGTTAGAGTCGATAAGGTAGCGTTCTCTGATAGAGTCGGGGTCATAGTCGTTGTCCTGTTGGACATTCGGAGTAACAACATACTCAGTCTTGTCCTGATAGCCATAGTTGTTCTTGCCGAGAAAAATACCCATGACTGGGTTGATCTTGCCGTTTTGAGAGTAGTTCTCCCAAAGAACCTCCATAATTCTGTAGGCTTTTTTAATAACGAGTGCCACCTCTTGCGGCAACGCAGTCTTATATCCAGACCCACCAGTGGCATAGTCGTTCACAATAGCAATCAATGTTCGTCTGCTCATTCCGTTCAACGCCAACGCCATACCAGACACCGTAGGCTTCATATCACTCGAAGCCATAAAGTCGAAATAATCATTCAACCGTTGTTCCACCTGCTCTACATCGTGCAAATCAATATCAGGCAGATTCATCAAGTGCATGGAATTTCTCAGGTACTTCGTATTGTCACCCGGCTCCAAGTCATACCCGTTCATACCAATCACGGGAGAATTACCACCCCTCGGCTTCTTCTTAATCACCTGCGGCTTGTTCTCTCCATCGACATTTTTCTTCACTGCCATAGTCGTTTTACCTCCTCCGAGAGTCCTCTTTCTTCTTATTCTTATTGCGTAGATGAAGTAGTTGAAGTAGTGGAAAATCGGTTTTTGCGTATAACTTTCTCTATATACGCGCGTACTAGCAAAAGTTATACGCAAAAAGCTTAGAACAACTACTTTCACTACTTCACCCATAACTTTTTCAAAAGACAAATAGCAATCCTATTTAGACTGTTTTCCAAATGTCGTTTTAGATTGTTTTTCAATCCGAATAGGATAATTTCAATTATTCCCATGCTTCTCCCAAACAGGGATAAAACTGCTGAGTAGTGATCGTCCCACTTTCACGCATGACGGGCGGGTGTTCTTCGGTGTAGACACGATAAGAGCAGAGCTTGAACTTGGCGTTTTCATCGATACAGCTTGCGTTCATAATCAATCCTCCTCGCCGTTGACTGCGGTGTCAAAAGTGTACAATGGAACAGAGAGTTCTTCTTCATCGGTATCATCGACTGCGCCATATACCAACCCATCTACAGGAACGATCAACTGAGAATAACAATCCAAGTCTTCGCCAGTGGCTTCAACAAAACTATCACAGTCAATTTCAATCAGTTTGAAGTATCGTGCCATTGCTAAAATCCTCCTCTGTCATAAAATCTTCTGGTGACGGGTCAGGAGTAAGAGGGCAAGCGTACCACATTTCGGAAGAAGGGCAGGTACAGCCGAAGTCAGGGTCATTAAAGTCGCACATCATACACTCTTTTTCCATATTACACTACCTCGTCCAAAATCTGCTGTAGCCGCTCTGCGGTTCTCACGATGAAATCATCGTCCTGCTTGAAAAGTTTTCCATCTCGTTGGAGTCTGTCAAGAGTCACAAGAGCCGTGTGGATTTTCTCGGCACACTCGGCAACATAAGTCTGGTTACTTGTTTCTGCGGTAATAGGGTAGAAGTAGTCGTGTCTTCCAAACTCACTCCCATTTGTCATAACGAACTTAGTACGAGCGGGAGTAATACGCTTAATGGTGAGAGGAATTGTTTTAGGATAGCGAAAGAATCCCCACCCGATTTGCGTTTTCATTCGGACACCCACCACGTCACCGGGTTTGAGGGTGTTCTTATCAATAACATCACGCATTATGTGACCTCCTTTCATCGTTCGGCCTTACTTTGAGAAAATTTCCAAACGGAGCGCGGAAAGAAAATTGCTTCCCGCACTTAACACACGTCTCGGTTATAATCACAGTGTCAGTGATAGGGTCGTAGTAGGAGCGGGTGTGAAATGCTTGAAAACGGTGTCGGCACAATGCTTGTCGGATTTTTCGCCACATCACACTACCTCCTTCGAGATTTCTTTCCATTGCCCCTTCATGTACTCCCACCGATCTTGTAAAAAGTTGTCAATTTCGGGAATATCCTCAGCAAAAATGTGTTTTACCCACACAGGACGGAAGATACCTTTTCGTTGTAACATGAAGAACAACCACAATGAGAAATCACCAAGGTTTTCCTCGCTTTCCTTAATGTCAAAGCGGAATACATGGTTATAATCATCGTCAAGAGAATCGTCTGAGTCTAACCATTCTTCTTTGAAGTCAGCCCACGTTTCATAGTCACAACGACCATGGTTTTCGTAACCGCTGACATAGTAATTATTTTCACTGCAATAATAACTATGATCGGTTGCTTTCAGTTCGAGTGCCATCATACTACCTCCTTGAGCTTCAAACCCCAATAGATCACGAAACCGCTGGAAGTCGATTTGCGATCAAACCATTCGGGGTGACGCTCCATTTCAGAGTTGAATTTTCTTGCCGAAAGCACATAGGCACCCTCAGATTTCGCCCATATTTTGAACGCTTGATACAGGTCTTTTGCCTTGATAACACAGTTTTTAGTATCTTTGTGATTGTCGGTGTAGTCTGTAATCCTCTGACATCTATTCTCAAGGAACTGCAACACAAGATCATTCTCACGCTCATACTTGGTGACAACCGACCTGAGATGGTCTGACATGGTAAGCCCATGCTCTTTGTACTTGATGTACCCACGCACCAGCCACATGAAGATACCGCTCATGGCTTCCTGAGAAGTAAGCTCGTCTTTAAGGTGCGTGTCCTGCTCGGCGGGGGAGAAGTGCCGGTTAAACTCAATAACCTTGATACGCTCCGAAGCGAACAGGCTCTTGTCTGTTACCATTGGCAGGTCGTTACAGGAAAGCCATAGAGTGAACTGCGGCTTGAAGGTGATCGCAGACTGGTACAACGCACGAGCTGAGATTTCCTCGCCGCCTGTGAACTGCTTGATTTTCTCCTCGTCCAGCTTGCCGTACTCATTGCTCTCTGACATGGTGACAAACCGCTTACCTTTGAGACCGGCAAGGGTAGGGGAAGCCGCTTCTGCGTCTTTCTGCCTGTCTCCCCGGCAGATCATACCCACAGGGGCAACCTTAGCATAGTCCCCAAGCATGGTCTCAATCGTGTTAAGCAAAGTGGATTTTCCGTTACGGGTTGTCTTACCATGAAGAATGAACATACACTCCTCGTTGCTCATACCAAGCATAGAGTACCCCAATGCTCTTTGCAGAAAGTCAGCCTTGTCTTTATCGCCTTGCGTAACTTCATCAATGAACTGTTCCCACCGCTCACATTTGATGTCCCTGCGGACGGTGTGACGAAAATTGGTCTGCATGGTGAGAAAATCGTCCCACTTGGCTTCCCGGAATGAAAAGTCCCGGAGAGAGTAGGTGCCGTTCAGACAATTTATCAGGTATGGATCAGCGTCAAATTCCGTAGCAGAGATACGCAGTTCGCCGGTTGCGTCCTTGAGGATTCTATCTCTCATGCGCCTGTCACCCATCTTATTTACAAAAGCGGTGTAAGACTTTCTGGTATCATCGTCTATAATCTCACCGCAGTAAAGAATCATCAGCCGCACAAAGTCCTTGATTTTCTCAGAAACAAGGATTGCACCTTCGTCCTTACGCCATGCACCCTCGAAGTAGGTATACCAGCTCTTATGCTCAGTGCAGTACCGAGCTTCCCGGTTGTAAAGCATACCAAACAGGTTTGCCATGCCCATTTCCGACCACTCGAAGCCAGAACTGGTTTCGTCTGCTTTCTCAGGGTGGTAGGATTTGATAATGTACATTTTTTCGGACAAGTCTTCGTCCATAATAACTCTACCGTTGCGAAGCTCGAAAAGCTCTCTATCACTTGACACGACTGCGTTCACCTCCTACCGCAATAGCACATTTTTGCTTGTCCTCTACCCACCATGCACAATCCTCTTTGCGGCAAAGGCACGACTCAAGAGTGTTGCACTCAGAACAAATGTAGAATAGAGGACAGATTTTATTACTTTCGTCCATCATAAAGCACCTGCTTTCTCAAAAACTTCGAGGAGTTTTGGAAACTGAGCGGCTATCCAGTCAATAGTGGTCTCCTCTTGTCCTATAGGTTTATGCTCCCAATTTGCACCTAAACCAGATTCAAACATAAATGCGTGAATGATTTCGTGCCGTAAGCATTGCTTCTGATACCGAGGAAAATCATCAAGGTCTCCATTTTCAGTATTGATTACGATTTTATGGGAGCTTTTATCACAATAACCGTCACACTCTCGAAGAATCTTATCTTCCGCAGACGATTTGTACAGTACAGTGTAAGGAACACCGAGAATGATAATTTCCATGTGTCACACCTCCCTGTTTGCGCAAGGAGTATGGCAGATGATACGACCGCTCTCACACTTGGGAACGAGCATAAATTGAAGCTCCGGGTCTACAAGGGACACCATCTGCTTCACCAGCTCCCGGATTTCCCACTGCGCTCTCATGCACAGACGCTCATTCGCCATGTGAATCAGCTCCCGCAGGTTGCAGGAGAGGTACAGGGAGGTCTCACAGGCGTTGGGGAGGATATACCGAGCGTCTTCATTGGGAACACCCATCGTCTGCAACTCCACATAGTTCGGAGCCACAAATGTTCTCATGTAATCCTCGTAATGGTCAAGTTCCTCGTCGTTTTCGATACTCGGAGGGGTAACAAACCCGAAACCGTCCTCGGAACAGTACCGCTGAGACCGCTGAGTAAAGCTACAGTGCCTATGCCGCACAAGCTGGTGAGAACAGGCACGGGAGATACCCTCAATCTTAAAGGTAAAGTAGATATGCTCGAACACGCTATGATGTCCATTACGGTACAGGTGCGTCACCAGTCCGAGCGGGTTCTTAGGGTCGCTGTCGTAGCAAATGCTTGCGATCTTCGCAATGGTTTTGATGGGGTCAGGCGTAGCCTGTTTGAGTGTGACTAACATAGGAACCTCCTTTTATCTCTTATAGCGAGTCACGCTGTTACAGATTGTTCGGATTTCGTTTCGGTCAAGAGGTGGGTCGCAAGCAACCATGTTGGCGTACAACAACTCGTCATAGATCTGCCGTTTGCTGTACCCCTGATTGTGGAGCATACCGGCGAGAGAAGTCAGGCAAATGTTCCTGCTCCCGTCAGGAATACGGGGATAGACGGGACGGAGCTTTATGCGGTTGTTCTCAGGCAGACTCCATATCGGAGAGTAAATCCTGCCGCCGTATCTCGCGCCGTCCTTTTCCTCTCTGGTCTCAGGGAAGTATTTCTCCACCACATAGTCAATCGCCCCTTGGTCTTCCTCAATGGTGTCATACAGGAGTGTATCGCCGGTCATGATGAAATATCGAGCCGCCTTGTAAATCTCCACCCCTGCGAGATTGTTTTTTCCTTTAAATGGGAGCGTACCCCTGAGCAGAATGTGAAACCCACTGCCACTCTTGGACTTTTCGGTGTAGCTCTCACACAGCCCAATGATTTCAGCCGCCAGTGAGGACAGAAAACCGTCTTGGTCGTAGCCATCGTCAATGTCAATCCCCACATAGCCGTTGTCGTTGAACACGAACCCGCAGTAATCATAGTGTCCCTCCGACACAGCCTTGTGAGCTGTGTCGAAGGAAGACCATGTTTCGGGATTGGTGGAGGAAGCGGCTTCTGGTGCTGTCGCTTTCATTGGAACCTTGCTGTCGCTACGAGTACAGACCCACTGATTCAGTTCTTTTAGTTCAGCCGGTATATTTTTATATAGTTCTTTTCTAGCATTAACAACACTTAATTCAGCCGCTTTGGAATTTTCAATCATATTTACACCAACTTCCATATGAGACTAAACAAATTTTATTTTTGTTTCGATGTTCTAGGATCAGAACTTTTTATTTTTGATAGTCTTTTTGTCACACTTCTCCGGCGGGCAGCCTCTAGGCTTACCGGTATCATAGCAATATAGGCAGTAGCGTTGTTGCCCGGAACCCTCAAAAGTTAGAGGTCTGTTATAGATACAGCCTTTACAGCTTTTTCTATTTCCGCTTTGTGTCCAGCCCAATGTTCTGAGCCTTCTTGCAGTAAAAGTCGTCTTGTTTGTTAGTATGCCAGAAAATAGAATCTCCGGTCATATCACATTCGATATGGGAGAAAGGGCACTCTTTCTTATGCCTATGTACGCAGTCCTTGCAAGTGGTGTGCGGTTTGGGCGGGTCTTTGCTTGCCACCAGAACGGAACAAAGCAAGAAGCCTAACGGTGCGCCTAAAAAATAGCCTACAAGTAATAATTGCCAGCCTGCCATGATCATTCCTCCTTTTCAGGTTTCATAAAGCAAAGCCAGTGAGTGTTCATGTTTTTACCGCTTCTGTGACCAAACAACGGTTGACAAGGAGACAGCGGCAAAATTTCCCGCAGCGGAATTTGAACCTCCGACCATTTGAAGATCAATACTCCATCTCTCTCCAACACTCGAAAAGCTTCTTTAAAGCCATTTTGGATCATAGTTTTCCAATCTCCCTTTAGACAGCCGTATTTAAGTGCCGTCCAGCTTGTATCGCCAGCATTTGTCAGATGAGGAGGATCAAACACGACCAACTTATAGGATTCGTCAGGGAAAGGCAACTCCGTGAAATCGCAAACAGTATCCGGAGAAATTTCAATATAGCGGTGCGGGTAATATTCATGATAAGGGATAGTGCGGTTATCACAAAACTCCACATCTGGATTGTGTTTATTAAACCAAAACATCTTGCTGCCGCAGGCAATGTCTAAAATTCGTTTACTCATTTGATTCCTTCCTTTCGCCGTAGCTGCAAAAGTCATTTGGAGCGACTATCTTTGGGCCGCAATCACAATAGTTATGCCATTCAATGCATATCCATTCGACACTTTTCAGCCCTGGCTGATGAATACAATAACTGCACTCTCCACAATAGCACGCACCAGCAGCATGAACAGCGTCGATAGTTGGCATTGATTTGATTTGTTCGCAAGCCCCCTCGTTTAAATAAACCGGGGCTAAATCAGCATCAACCAGTCGCATTTTTCACCTTCTTAACTTCTCGATCATTTCAGACAGTTTCATAACGTCCGGGTGAGATTCAGGCTTTCCGGAATTTAATTCGCACCGTCTCAGCCGTTCAAATTTTTCTATCAGGAGTTTAGGATCTCTCTTTTGCCTTTTTAATTCCTCTTCGCTTATGATGATCGGGGGGCGCAGGAAATAATGCTCTTCATTCATTTGATTCCTTCCTTTCACCGTAGCTGCAAAAGTCATCACCATCATGCAGTGTAATTCCGTTTTTTCCATGAAGATAACACCCAAATGGTTTTCTTCCGCTTCTCTCAAAAGAATGTTTACAATCCTTACACCTAACTACGGGTACAGCATCGATAGTTGGCTGACTATATATTAAGGTTTTAACAGCGCTGTTAAATTGCTTTTGATTCATGTGTCCATCTCTAAATACTAAAATAACATTTGGATTTACTTTATTCGCGTCAATCGGTCTGACTTTCATCTTTCAGCGCCTCCAAGCTCTTTTCTAGTGTAGTCACCCGCGCTTCGTCTGTTTCAATGAACAGAATATCACCCTGAAATTTTGCACCCTTGCTATAGGCACATATACCGTGGCTCATGCCTCTTGCTCCTGGCCCTGTCAACTCTATAATGTCGCTACTGTAGAGTTTGCCTACTATATCTGGCTTGCTCCAATCGGCGCCCACAAGGCCAAATCCGGGATTATAGAATGTGTGTACGGAATCTCCATCAGGCAGAACAGAAATAGCCTGTTCAGCCGTTATGTATATTTTTTTATCAGCCATTGTCAATCCTCCAAATCCATTTTAGCGCCGCAGTTGGGGCAGTAGTTTGATTTTGTCATAATTCCTCTTGTGCCTACTGTATACTTTCCGCAAGCAGAACACTCAAGCACCGGGACAATATCATTCCATATATTTTCTTTCTGTACTTCTATCCACTTCCCATGCTTCACCTCTGCCACGTCGGCGGCGGGAAAGTCTCTTACCACTGCAAACGGAGGGCGAATATCCATCTTCATTCCGTGTAATAATGCTTCTCTTTCTAGGTACTCAGCCATAGTCAATCCTCCTGTTTCGCTAAGTAGTTAAATGCTTTCCGGCTCATAACCTCACAAGGTGTAAGACCTTCCTCATTAACCGCCCTGCATTTGTTTTCCTTCCACTGGTCGCATTTTTCACATTGAGGCCAGCCTTTTTGTTTATTCATCATCAACTCTCCTGTTCCAAGCTTCTATAGCTTTGTATATAAAAGTTCCGTCGTTATTCACATCTTCAAACCATTTCCCGCTTGCATTACATTTTTCGCAGTAACATATTGCGGTAGGGCACTTAGGAATTGAAGTCGATACGGAGGTTTGTATCATCGCTTTTCCCCCGCAAAAAGGGCACCGTTTTAATTCAGTCATGGTTTATTCCCTCCAACGCTTTCTCAATTCTGGAAGCGATATTGTCCAATATAGCCTCTAGATGTTCAACTGTTTCCGCGCAGTAATCATCAGATGCCATTTCCCTTGCTGTGTAGGCCGATAAAGCGGATTTTAGGGAAGGGTAGTGTCCTATTATTCTTTCAACCGTTTTGCCTAAATTCGGGCTTGAACGCTTTGAAATGATATGGCGCTCACATAGGGCGACAGTGCCGTTTTCCAAGGTGCAGATCCGGTAATCTCCCAAGGTTAGGTTAATCATTGCTTTTGTCCTCCGTTCCAGTCTGTTTGCGGCGGGGTTAAATTTTACCGTCCAAAATCTCAATAAGCCTCCTGCATACAGGACAGCCGCTCTGTTCCACCTTCTTAAACCAGCCTGCCAGCGCTGTACGGATTTGATCGACGTATTGGTGATTTTCAACTTAATCCTCGCAGTTTTGCTATCTCTTGTTCCAATCTGACCATTAAATCCCAAATCCTATTTTGATTGATGTGATTTTCTACAGCCGCTCTGTAAACATTGTCTGAAATGGTATTACTCTCTCGATATACAAATAGTAAAATATCCTTGTCCCTATCGGAGAAAAATTTTAATGCATTTTCACAAGCGTACCAATCTTGTTTTTCGGCGATGGATTTAAATTTTGGATTGGGATTACAAGCATAATAGCGCATACAGTGCCGAATATAAGCAGTACGATAAGTTCTCATTCCGCAACCTCCGATTTACACTCTGCTTTTTTAGGAGCCGTGTGCTTAAGGATCCCCTCAAAGTACCACTTATTGTTGATATTGATGGGATAGCCCTCCACATCGGATTTCAGCAACTTGCCGTTGTTGATGATATGTTGTACGGACGCAACCGTCATCTGGTTTTTCACCAAATCTTTGCCGGTGCGAAGCAGGAAAGTCACCTTCCCGTTCACACTTTTCAGCTTATAATTCATCGTTTGGCCTCCTTACTCCATTTTGCAATGTCAATGCCATACTCTTTCAGTTTGTACCTGCACAGCCAAGCCATATCCTCGTCACCCATTTCGTACCGCTTTTCCAGAGCGTCTAGCTCTACGGCATAGCTGTCAAAGAACTTTCTTAACCGCATTTCGCCGAAGCCGAACCGCTCATGCAGAACCCACAGAATGACTGAATCCATTTCGAGTTCGTTCTTCCTGTTGAACTCGGCGCACTGACGTAGAATTTCTGCGTCAATGGCTTTCTGCTCCTTGGAATTAAACTGTACACCGAAGATATAACCTCGGTCTTTCTTGAACACAGGCATATCAAACACCTACGACATGAGACGCAATCATATCCGCTTGGTGTGTCCAAAGCACATTCGGGAACTTGCGAATAGCGTCAGTGAAGCTCCTCCACTGTTCTTTGTCGGTGAAAGCTCCCATGTGATAGAGAATACACATGGATTCTTCCTCGGTCAGCGTCATGTGCTGAGACAGGAGAATGACCGACTTGTCCCCGTGTCCCTTGACAAGTGTGTCGGGATTGTGTTCCCACACTGTCTCGTCATATATAGGATATTTCTTATCCCAATCTTGAATTATCTCTATAACTGGGTGACGATATTGGTCGATTTTACATAGATCATGGAACATGCCTACTATGAAGGGACTTTCCGCCCTGCACCATTTCAGACTATTTCTCGCAGACAGATCTACAAGTGTGTTCATCACCGTCAGCGAATGGTCGAACAGACCGCCATCGTATGCCCCGTGAAACTTGGTGCTTGCCGGGACATGGAAAAATCCATGTTCCCATAAATAAGTTTTAAACTCTTGAGAAACAATTTTATTAAGATGAGCAGCTTCAAATAATTGTAGTCGGTCTTGTTCCGTCATTTCCGTCCCTCCTTCATCAGCTCACAGATAAACGCCATGTTGCAAGCCATGTGCTTGTAATGCTCAATGCCGCTCTCAGCGTCCTTCGAGTGATTGTCCTCGATAAAGGACAGCCAGTGCCGGTAGAAAGCGTCAATATATCGTTGCAGTTCAACCTTTTTCCAATTGTCGGGGCTGTGGTATTTCTTCGTGCCATACTCCCGAACAACCGCAATATCACGAATGATTTGAACCGGGACAAGGGAGAGCTTCGCTTTCCCTTTATCGTCCTTGGCAATCTCCATATCATTTCCTCCTGCTCCGCAAAGCCCTGTAGACACTCTTGATTCTTTGAACATATAAACCATTTTCGGCTTTACGCCACTTGCGCTCTTTTTCCTTGAGTTCGTTATAGGCTTTCTTTTCGGATAAATATTCAGCGCAAGTAGCGTGACAACCGACATGGCGTTTGGGTGCTACACAGTCTTTGCAACATTTTATACTCACTGCCGCACCCGCTCAACGCTTACAGATCGCCAAGCAGAGCGTCAAGGTCGAGACCCTTTGCAGGTTGCGCCGCAGGGGTAGGGGCAGGTGCGGCGGCTTTCGGTGCGGCAGAAGCGTTCTTCTCTTTTCCAAGGGTTAAAGCACGAGCTACAGGCTCGGTGTCAAAATACTCTGCCGGGGATTTATCGCCGAGATTTGCAAAGGTAACGGTCTTATTCGGGTCTTTATTGGAGGGGAGCTGGGTGTGAACAACCTCTGCACAAACAAAATGATCAATAAGCTCAGATGGGTCAATATCCTCCAAAGTGTAATCACCCATTACCGTCTTGGCAAAATAGGAGAAAGCGTTCAAAGCCTTTTCATTCAGCTCGTCATTCTTATCTTTAATTGAAAAGCGTTCGGTATGGGTCATACCAGCGGCATTTACCAGCTTTACTTCAATCTTGCCAAACTCCTCGTCATAGGTAGCGTCATATACCCGGAACACATAGGTTCCTTCTGGAATGAGAGTGAAACCACTCGTCATAGGGATTCTTGCCATTGTTTTTGTCCTCCTTATTTCTTCTTAGTGCTCACATACATGGCATAGCCGACAATCAGTACGAGTTCCACCAGAATAGTAGAAATTACACCGGCAACGAATTGGTCAATATACATGGTGTCCTCCTTATTTCTCGTAATCTGTCGAGAAAATCAGGCCAATCACTTCTTCATCAGAGGACAAATTTGCAGGACGCTTAATTACCAGAGCTTTTCCCTCACTGATTTCTTCCTCAGCGTTGTATTTGACAAACATTTCCACAATGTCTTTCCGCTCAATAAGAGCATAAGAGTTGTTGTCAATGGCAACCTTGTTCTGTTCTCCCTCGGTAGCATAAATACGAACGCAGTCTTTGATAACACCATCGGCGTAGGGCATAACAGCCGCATGGAGTTCGCAAGGGTCGGTGAAGCTGTCGTAATTGATGATGTTCTCCGCAAAATCGGGCATATCTGTAATATCAGCACAGGTGACACTGTGAATGTCTTCCGGGATTTTCATAAATACTCGGTCAGAAGCAAGCCAGCGTTCACCATTTTTGCGGTTGTAGACGATACCGTCAGAGCCAAGAGCCTTTACAAATTTCTGAAATTTCATGGTTATTCTCCTTTATTTCACAGTCATACGATACTGCTCAGATTTCTTCTGATATTTTTCAAGCAGACCGTCAGCTTCCAGTGCTTTTTTGTCAATGGTGGAGGTTTCAGAACGAGAAACCGTCCAAGTGTAGGTAGAGCCTTTAATTTCGACCTTCTTATCACCGTCACGGAACTGTTTCATAGCGTCTTCCTTGATGATGTCATTGATCTCTTTCAGCCGCTTCTCCTTGTCGGCGATTGCGGAGATGGTCTTATCGACCTCCATCTTGAGACCTTCGGCTTCCTTGATAAGAGCGTCAATATCGGTGCCGGGGGTGAGATTGTGGGTACGCAGAGCCGCCAGAATATCAGCGTCCTTTTTCTCGTCATAGACAGGGGAGATACCGACAGACACATACTCGCCCCACCACGACTTGACCTCAGCGACCATGCGCTCGAAGTCCGGGTAACGCTCAGAGACCTTAAACTCTACCGTAATGGTATTCTTGATGTTGGGAACATATTTGGAGGGGTCAGCGTAGTCCTTCTCGTCAAGGAAAGAAGCGACCATGATAACATTGTCCACTCCAAGCAGGTAGGCGTAGAGAGCCGCCTGTAAAGCGTAATATTCAGGAGCGTCGTTCTGCCAATCTTCGATACGCTTGGTGGTCTTCATTTCAAGAACGGTGTCCACTTCACCGTCCTCGTTCACCCCAAGGTAATCCCACATACCGCCGAAGTACGGATTCTCAGGGAAGAAATCACCCCAAGTTTTGTTGAAGTAATTTGCTCCGTATCGGTCGGTAGGAGTAATTAAGTCCATGCCGTAGGATTTCTTCATATATTCAGCCTGTTTCGGCTCGATGGTCTTACCGGCAATGGTATAAATGGTGTCCTCAAAGGGCTTCTCATAGGTCTTGGTGATAGCACACCACATTTCAAACGGAGTAGACCAAGGATTCAGACCGAGAATAGTAGCAAAGCGTGTACCAGTTACTTTCTTGGTGCGCTTCGGCGGCGCAATCTGAATCTGATTAGAGTCAAGCCATTTCATCATTCGTTGCTCCCTTCCAACATGGTGGTGATTCTGGTAATCAGAGCTTCGCAGTCAGACTTACTGATCTCGGTAAATCCCTTTGTCTGCACCGCAATCTGTGCAATCATTTCTTCCTTGGTGGGGTCAGCGTCCTTGAGCTTCTTGAGAACGCTCTTGAGACCCTTAATCTGCAAAGTGGTAGCTTTATCAGTAGGAGCGGTCAGTTCCGCTTTTACTTCCTGTCTCTGCGCAGGCGCAGCAGGTGCTTTTCTTTCAGGGGCAACGTGATTGAATCCTTCCTCTAACTCATCTTTCTCCGCTAAATCCAACGCGAGAGAATAAAGATATCGTCTGTAATAAGTGACCGTAGCTCCCATGGCCTGGACAGGTGTTACCGCCGCATTTCCCAGATACTCTCTCATGGGTATTTCAAAGATGATCTTCTCGCCAGGATTATCCACATCTAGTAACGTCAAGGTGGCCGTTTCCTTGGTAAATCCGTCCAGTGGGAGAATCCGATTCTCATGAAATAGATTCCTGGACTTGTTGACAATATCGTCGAGAGTAAAGAATTTTGAGGTCAGTTGCATATTCTTTCCGTTCTTCTCGATTCCGATTTTTGCGAACTCGTCGCGGACGCACATGAGGCGTTCATAGATGTTCTTGCTTTTGGTTGTTGCCATTGATTTATTCCTCCTTATTGCTTTTTTCTTTTCGGGTTTAATGCCCAAAAAGTCATTGACTCTCTTTTTCGCCATGTCGATGTAGAATTGCTTGTCCACCTCGACAATGGTTAAATGATTGTCGTTGTCGATGATACAATGCTCCGGGAGCATTTCGATTTTGGCGGTAGAATTGTTCTCAGCTTTCACCTTAAACAATTTTCCGTACCGCTTGTCTGCGGTGGCATATACTCGATTGACTTTCTGCACCGGGACTGGCTCACCATCGACAAGATGATAGACTTCACGATATTTCGCACCAGCCTTTGCGATAATCTGGAATTGAAAAATATCGTCACAGTCATTGATTGTGTCTTCCACAGGTGTACCGTGGACGAAATACTCAATCAGAGCCTTTTTCACGATAACCATATTGTTATTGATAGCCCACGCGCCCTTGACAGACACACCGTAGTTCAGATAGCCTCCAACCGTCTTGACCTCACCATTGGTCTTAATTATCAAGAGGTTGTTCACATCTTTAATCCAAACACGCTGAATATCATCAACCTCAAGCTCAAACTTCGTTTCAGCTTCCCAAGCGTGAACAATTTCATCTACAAAAGCCAGTTCCGATTTGTCGATAGAATACATTAGACCATCGGTGTTGAGGTTCAAGAGACGTATCGTCTTACAGGCGTTCAACAGGCGCATTGTGAGTACCGTGAGAAATAACTGTCCCGATATTCGTAAAGAACGGGTCGGGAGAGGGTCATACAGGTCGTTGTAGCGGTTTTCCTGTGCGCCGGACACGGTGTTGAGCGGTAACTTCAAATCCTTTGCGGTCTGTTTATCGCCGTTGTGCTTTGCCTGTATGCGGTCACGCTTGATAGCGTAAAACAGTTCTGGGTCGGGAACATTACGGGACAGGTAGTTGTAAATCTCAATCAGAGAAGGGTACAGACTTGATACATCTCTGTTTTGAATGACCCTATCCTCTGTCGTTTCCTCGTAGTAGCCCATCAGACTGCCGTGAACACCGCCCCAAGCGTACTTACAGGGCATACCGCCTATTTCAATCTCGAATGAGGTTTTAAACAACTGTTCGTCCGGGATTGACAGGTCGTGAATCGTCTCGAAAAAATCCAATACAGACTTCGGGATAACAGAAAGATCAAGATTTTCAGGATAGACGTAATTTCTGCCATCGTTCCACTCTTTTCGCTCTGCCCGTAGCATCATTGCTGTGAGCTTCGCATTAGTTGCACCCAATGCCTTTATTTCGGGGATTCCGGCACGTTTACCAAGATTGAGCTTGGTTTTGAGATAGTCCTTCCGAAGTTCTACGAGTTTTTCTGTGGTGTCAACATCGTGCATACAGTACTTGGCGGTCTCTTTTAGCTCGTCCTCAGTCAACGCTCTGTCGATGTCGAAAGGTACGGTGGATTCCTCAACAGAGAGCCCCAAATTCCCCTCAATAGCTTTAAGGGATAAGCCCATCTGCATATCGTCCTTGATGTCCACATTGTTGAATCGGAAGTAGAAATCCTTCAACATAGGACACTCCCAACCCTGTCCACCACCGACAATGTAATCGTTGACCGCCTTGACCTCCTCCGGGGTAAAGCCAGCGGCAATCGCTTTTATGATGAATTGATCGTAGTGTTTTCCGTTGAATGAGAAATAGATGGTATCGTCATTGATACATTGCTTGAGTTCTTCGTTGTCATTGTGTACCACCGTGTACCGACCACTCTCTTTGTCTTTGAAGACCACGAGCCAGTCATGAGCGAATACCTCACAGTCAAAGGTTACAAGTCTCATGTGATTTCACCTCCCAACATTCATTTTTGCATTAAGTCATCTCCTTACAAATCCTTGTGCCAGCGGGTCTTCATTTCTGCTGGTATTGCTTGACCTCTATTTCGTTGCCCTGTCCAATGCTTTCCACCTGCAATACCATCACAAATGAAATTACTCGCTTTTAGGCTTGCCCCGTTTTCAGACTCAAGAATATAGGTGATAATGAGTTTGTAGCCCATTGCTTTCGCAATTCGGCAACACGCTCCATAGAGCATGGAGCAAGCATTTCTTGTTCCGTCTGTGCATAATCGGGTTATTTCACAGGTGATACCATCATCTAAACGCCTACTGACAGGTCTTCCGCAAATCGCCACGCCAACAAGATTTTCATTGTCATAAAGTCCTACGCTAAATTTGCAACCGACAGACGGCTTATGATGTCTGTGGTATTTTTCAACGAAGTCACAAGCGGCTCGGAAGGTTATAGGTCTTATTTTCATATCAGCCCTCCACAAAATAGCAACCGTTCTTACGGTAGGTCGTGCAACGCTTTTTGTAGGACTTCACAAGGTACGAGATATTGTCTACGAAGTCATAAGCGATAGGGTCAGACTTACCTTCAAAGGTTCGAGCAATACGCCCGATAGACTGTGTGATTACTGCGTAGTCCTTTTGAGGAGTAGTGAGGAACAACCTTTCCAAACGGGGAATGTCCAACCCTTCTTTTGCCAGTGAGTAAGTGGCAAACAGGTACTTTTTCTTTCCGGTTCGCATATCCTCAATGGCTTGTTCACGCTCGGCCTTGCCCTTTTTAGTAGTCATTTTGCCGCTCACCATCACAGCGTCCTTTCTCATGCCGGCAGGCAGGCAACTGATAAGGTGTTCCAAGTGACCGAGCCTGTCCGAGAGAATCAGACAGCTCTTTCCCTCGTTGAGCTTTATGGTATTCACAATGACCTCCTCACGAACAAGGTTCTCTGTGAGGTAAGAAATTAGCTTTGCATAATTCAGAGTGCCATCGGTGTTCATGCACTTTCGGTCAATGGTGATACCTGTTCCGACAGGGAGAATACCGACCTTCATGATTTTGTCACCGACAGCTTCATCGGGAACGGTATAGACCACACGACCAAGTAGAGCGTAGGTGGCTTCAATCATACCGTCAGAGCGGTGTACCGTAGCCGAGAGACCGATTTTATGTCGAGCTGCCAAATTGTTTAGCACTTTGAAGAACTGCGTCATAGCTGTTGGTGTACCGCTACAGCGGTGGCACTCGTCCACGATGATTACGTCCCACAGGTTTTTGTAGCGAGGCAGGTCGAGCTTGCACATGGTCTGAATAGTGGCGAAAGTGATACCCTTACCAATGTTGACCTTGCCCTCGGTGATAGTCCCTATGAGGGAATTGTCCATGTACTGCTCCGCACGAGTCTTACTCTGTTGGAGTAGGTCGAGCGTGTGGGTGAGCCACAGGGTACGCTTGCCGAATTTTTTGGTGAGGGCGATACCCATTTGAGTTTTACCGCTCCCGGCAGGACTTTGGAGAATGCCGTACTGAGCATTGCATACAGCGTCCACAGCGGTCTTTTGATAGTCATAGAGTGGAATATCATTACCGCCATAATCTACGCTCTCAGCGTCCGCAAAGGAGCTTGTGAAGAACCCTTCCTTGCTGATACAGTCCGGCAATGTCCGTAGAGTACCGAAAGGGAGAATCAGTGTGTCTCCTTGTTGCTCGTACAGCGTGAGCTTTGCGGGTGTATCTCCAAGCCAAAGGTGCATACGAGCTTTCTTGGCGTAGTCCGGGTTTGTAATGGTGAGATTTTTTTTGCACCACATTAGAGCTTCTGCGGTGGGTTTTTCGATTGACAGTGTGTTTGAGACGGTTATTTTCATTTTTGCGACCACTCCAGCCAATCAGCGAAAGAAATTCCCCACTTTTCTATGTCTGCATTCTTCAAGAGCGACATACGAGCTTGACAAGCCTTGAGAGCAGTGTGTTGTATCATGTAGATGTTCTCGTCTATGAGAAAAGCAAACCAGCCCTCGCCATTTCCACATTGCTTCCAAACAATCATTGCTGAATCTTGGTTGCTCTCAATACGGTCGAGAGCAAACCCTTTACCCGAACATACTTTGCAATCAATTAAGAAAGGTCTTCCATTCTTAACAGCAATAACGTCCGCTGGTTGCCCTGCTTGGTTTTGGGCGAGATTGTGACACCAAAACCCTTCTTCAAAGAGGATTTCGCAGAACTGAGCTTCAAAATCGTTGCCGAGCTTTTTATTCGTCACTGTCTTTATCCTCCTCTCGGTATTCTTCAAGTTCGTTCATGAGACCACGGAAAACGTCAGCCGCTTCGTAGCCCATATATTTTTCAATAAGGTAGGTAAAGTCTCGCTCGGAGAGGAGAGTTTCGACCTTACCGTCTTTCAGTTCAATCACTCTCGGCATGAGATACCTCCTCGTACTTATCCATCAGAGCCAAAATGCTTTCGGAATACTTTGTACTGGTAACACCGTTCTCCCAAGCCTTTTGTGCTCCGTAATCTCCCATGTTGTAAGCCATCAGAGCTTTGCCGTAGTCCTTGTACTTTTCGATATAACTACCGATAATGGTGATACCGCAAAATGCGTTCTGATACGGATTGAGGAAGTCAGCAATCCGGTACTTCTCCTCAAGCCATTCATGGTTTACGGCATTGATCTGCATAAGGCCATAATCATCAGTGGAACTTATTACCTCCGGGTTAAACCCGCTCTCATGTTCGATCATGGCGAGAGCCAGTGTTACAGGAACACCTTCGTCAGCGCAAATTTCGTAGATGTATCTCTGTAGGGAATCGGACAAAGGAATGTCAAATAAAAACACTTCTGCGTTCTGCGGCAAATCATCTGACTCATGCGCCGGGACTTCTACGGTCTCCGTAATCGTTACCGTCTTTTGCGGTGCGGTGAAAATCCCGATAGCATAACCGATTGACCCTCCCATCAATGCAACTATGGTGATGAAAACATACAGCCTTACAAAATTGCGCTTTGGTTTCTTTTTGCTTTCTCTACATTGCGTAGCCATTTTTGAAAATCCTCCTCATTCTTTGGGTCTTCGTAGAACTTCTGCAAAATACCCATCAATGGTTGTGCGAGATTTGTTATCTGTGATTCGCTCAATTTTATATTCATTGAATGATCCCAACTTGCTGTATTTTTGTGGCATAAATGCAACTTAAAGAGCAAAAAATATTCTCATTACATCATCACCACTAAGAGAAAGAACATCAGCAATTCTCTGGACTTCTGCGACGGTAAAATTTTTCCCATTTTCTTTCATTTTTCGATAAAAGGTTGTTCTGTTGATACCGATTGCATCAGCAACTGCTTCTTGAGTCGTATTGTGTTCTACAATTTTACCACGCAATATTGATACATTCGTCATGGTGATTAACCCCCTTATTTAGAACTCAGAGTGGCATTATCGCCACTTTGTGATTAAAGTATAATCTCTGGTATTATAAAAGTCAATAACTTAAATGGCAAAAGAGCCACGAATATGTTGCAATTTTGCATCAAATGATTTATAATACCCTCAAAAGGGGGAATAGACATGACAATCGGAGAGCGAATTAAACAGCGTAGGTTGGAATTAGGTCTTTCGGCTGACCAAGTAGCCGAAAAATTGAATGTTGACAGAACCACTATTTTTCGATATGAACGAGGAGCAATCAGCAAAGTACCAACCGATACTTTAGCAAAACTAGCTCAGATATTATATACCTCTCCTACGTATTTGATGGGTTTATCAAAGGAAGCAGATAGATCAGCAAAAGTAGATAATATTTATCAGATTGAAACAAAGAAATTTCCCTTACTTGGAGAGATTGTCTGCGGTAAACCCACCCTTGCAGTCGAAGAACTTGAACTGTATGTAGAAGCAGGAGCAAATATCAAAGCAGATTTTTGTCTGAAATGCAAAGGGGATAGTATGATAAATGCGAGAATACATGATGGTGACATTGTATTCATTCACAAGCAACCGACTGTAAATAACGGCGAAATTGCCGCTGTGATAATAGAAGATGAAGCAACGCTAAAAAGAGTTTTCTATTACTCGGACAAAGCCAAACTCGTTTTACAAGCAGAAAACCCATCTTTTGAACCTCTTGTATACATTGGAGAGGAAATCAATCATATACAAATTCTTGGTAAGGCAGTTGCTTTCCAAAGTGATGTGAAATAATAAAACAATTAGACCAGGAGGCTTGCGAATGTCTTTTAAAGAAAACATCAACCGTATCTGTCGAAAACGTAGGACAAATCTCACCGCTGTCGTAAAACAAGTTAAAGGATCATCATCGTTTACCAGTGCGATCAATAAAGGCTCTCTTCCGAAAGAAGATGAAATGGTGCAAATGGCAAAGATTTTACATTGCTCCGTCATTGATTTCTTCATGGACGAAGAAGACCTCGCTCCGCAAAATGAATCACAGAACGAGGACGAAGCAGATATTCTTAGGATTTACCGTTCACTTTCCAGACGGTCAAAACATAAATTCATGTCGATGGTATATGAATTTGAACACAGAGAAGAATTAGAGGTGGATAAAGAATCTTCTACACACAGCGAAGGTAATCCCCATAGAACTGCTCAGGCGTAAAAAGCGATTGGAGGGGTGATACTACGAAAGCGGTAATCTACGCTCGATACTCAAGCCACAATCAACGAGAGGAGTCCATCGAAGGACAGTTGCGTGAGTGTCACGAGTTCGCACTGAAAAACGGAATGACGATTATCGGCGAGTATTGCGACAGAGCAATTTCGGGAAAAACCGATAATCGTCCAAACTTCCAGCTGCTTATAAAGGACAGCGAAAAAGGGCAGTTTGAAGCGGTGATAATGTACACCCTTGACCGTTTCGCTCGAAACAGATATGACTCTGCCATCTATAAAGCAAAGCTGAAAAAGAACGGTGTGCGGGTCTACTATGCCAAACAACCCATGCCAGATACCCCGGAGAGCATTATCCTTGAATCCGTGTTGGAGGGATATGCTGAATACTACTCAGAGAATCTATCCCGCAACATCAAGCGTGGCATGAAAGAAAATGCCTTGCAATGTCTTGCCAATGGTGGAGCTGGTATGCCATTGGGTTACATTGTAGGAGAAGATAGAAAGTATAAAGTTGACCCTGTTGGAGCAAAGATAGTTCAAAAGATTTTCCAGATGTACGCCGATGGTATGTCGGCAACTCAGATTATCAACGAATGTAACAGACGAGGGTACAAAACATCACGAGGGAACGCCTTTAATAAAAACAGTCTTAGAACGATGTTGAAGAATGACAGATACATCGGAATCTATCGTTTTGCAGATGTCGTTGTGGAGGACGGTGTGCCACCGATTATAAGTCGGGAACTATTCAACAAGGTACAAGCCATGCTAAAACACAATTACTCAGCTCGTGCAAGGAACAAAGCCAAGGATAATTATCTTCTCACCACTAAACTGTTTTGTGGTCATTGTAGTTCTGCCATGGTAGGTGAGAGCGGTACTTCAAAATCGGGTAAGCTCCACCACTACTACAAGTGCATTGATCGCAAACGGAATCGTAAATGCAAAAAAGCTGTAGAGAAGAAAGACTGGATAGAAGAATTGGTGGTGCGTTTTACTGTCCAAAAAGTTCTTACCGATGAAAATATTGAGCGTATTGCGGAAAAGGCCATGGGAATTATCGAGAAGGAATCGGCAGATACCACATATCTCGATGGGCTTCAAAGTGAGCTGAAAGACATTAAAAAGAAAATAAAAAATCTTATGAACGCTATTGAGCAGGGAATCATCACTTCCACCACCAAGGAAAGAATGAACGAATTAGAACTTGAAAAGAACGAAATGGAGGGAAAAATTGCCCGTGAAGAAATGAAAAAGCCACTCCTGACGAAAGAGCGCATAATGTATTGGCTCTATTCGTTCAAGAGTGGCGATATAGATGATGTCGAGTATCGACGCAAGGTCATTGATACTTTGGTCAATTCTGTGTATGTGTACGATGAAGGAGACAAGGGTCGGAGAATCGTCTTTACCTTCAACATTTCGGGGCAGAACACGGCTACGCTTTCGTGTTCGGATATAGCGTGTGCCGCTCCACCAGCGGCAAGCTGCCGCTCCCAAGACGCGCACCTCATTGTTATGGGGTGCGCTGTTTTTGCACCCGCGTCTGAGGCAGATGTTTTTTGTCAACGCATCCCAGGCTGTGCCTGGACGCACATTGCGTTCCAGGTCCGGCCTTTTCTTTTGCCTGCCTGCTCGCACTCAAAGACGGGGATCTTTTTGTCAATGCATCCCAATTGAGAGCCTCGGCACGAAGTTTGCATTCGGGGCTTTTTTTATTTGGCTTGATGACCGAGCTTATAGCGGATACTTATTTTGTCAGCGCCTCTTAAAGCGCCTGAACATTTAATGTTCAGGCGCTTTTTTGCGTTAATCCAATCAGGATAAATTTTCCTAATTGTCTAAATTAAGGCATACTCGTTCAACATTCCAAGAGATTGAACAACCGTGTTTATTGTAAAAGGAAAGTCTCAATTTTATAATAAACACAAACAGTACGACATAAAAACGGAGGGAATTTTAATATGGGGATTCAACTGGGAATTATTGGCTATGGCGGAATGGGCGGCTTTCATCACAGAAACGCATCTAGGATTGAAGGAGTGCAGGTGATCGGTGCCTACGATACCGACCCGGTACGCGTACATGCTGCTGAGAAAAACGGAATTAAAGGCTTTTCCACTTTGGAGGAGCTGCTCTCCTGCGATGAGATCAATACTGTTTTGGTTGCGGTGCCAAACGATAAGCATATGGAGTTATGCGTAGAAGCCGCGAATGCAGGAAAGCATGTGATTTGTGAGAAGCCGGTTGCCATGAATGTCCGGGAATTGGACCAGATGATAGCCGCGGCGGGCCGCAACGGAAAAATTTTCACCGTGCATCAGAACCGGCGCTGGGATAAAGACTTTCGGATCGTAAAGAAAATTTTGGATTCCGGCGAATTGGGAAAGGTATACTCGATTCAATCCCGGCTTCATGGTTCCGGGGGCGTTATGTTCGGCTGGCGCGGAGAAAAAAAGCACGGCGGCGGTATGCTTTATGACTGGGGAGTGCATTTTATAGACCAATTGATGTGGATGCTGGGCTATAACAATTTTAAGAGCGTATTTTGTAAAACTTATCATGTGAAAACCACAGAGGTAGAGGACTATTTTTTCCTGGTGTTCGATTTAGAGGATGGCAGGCATGTCCAGGTGGAAATTGGGACCTTTGTTTTAAAAGAATTGCCCAGATGGGTTCTTTTAGGAGACGAGGCCACCGCTTATGTGAATGATTTCTCCAGAAACGGCGGCATTATCCGGCTGGACAGCACTGCGGAAACAAAATCAGAAATCATCATGACATCCGCGGGGCCGACACGTACTTTTGCGCCTAGGCCGGATAACGTAAAGCTGGAAAGCGAACTGCCGGAGGTGCAAGCTGATTGGTCTGAATACTACAAGAATGTTCGGGACGCCATCGACGGAAAAGCGGAACTGATCGTACAGCCCTGGCAGGTACGCAAGGTGCTGAAAGTAATCGAAGCGGCGTTTCAGTCTGCGGAAACAGGAAATTTAGTTTCGCTTAGGGATTAAACCTATTGCTAATAAAATCATCAGAAAGCCGCCTAATGAAGCTGTCATCAGGCGGCTTTTTGGCTACAGCGGAAAGATAGGAAGCTCCTCAGGAACACAGAAAATATTGCTAATCGAAAGGGGAAAAAAGATGTCTCTGAGAAAAAAGCTGATGCTGTCCATGATATCCATCGCCGTGATCCCAGTGGTAGTGTTAGGCAGCTTTTGCTATCAATACTTCAGCAAGGTTCTGCTAAACAATGTGCAGCAAAGAGAGCTGCAAAACAACAATCAGATCATTTACAGCTTAGATGATTTTTTTAATTCACTTTCTAAAATTTCTGATTCTCTTCTCATGAGCGAGGAACTCACGAGAATCCTTCAAAACACCTACCATGGTCCGGAAGCGCAGCTTCAAAACTACCGGGATAAAAGGCAGGTAGAGGAACTGCTTTACAGGAACGGTTATTATTTGGACAATCGGATCGAGACAATCGCGATCTTTCCCGAAAACAGCGACATGTTTTACTACTGCACCAAAGAAACCATTAATCCGGCTTATGATGTTAGAGAGGAAAAATGGTACAGCCGTATTTTAGAAAAAGAAGGAGCGCAGGCGTTAATTGGAATTCATCAGAATGGTTTGGTTCAGGCATCCTTTCAGGCGCGGCAGCCCTATTGTGTGACCATTGGAAGAAGTATTTATTCCGCTTATGAGCCCAGGCTGCTGGGAACGATTATCATTAACGTCAATGTACGGGACCTTCAGGAGCTGTGGCCTGAGCCTGACCAAAATTTCCAGGAAAAATTTTACCTGGTGGATGATGAAAATCGAGTGGTGTTCAGTGATTCATCAGAGGAAATCGGCGGACAGTTTTCTATGAGCGATTTGAGCGTTGGAATTTCCTCTTGCGAAATGGAAGGCGTTCTTTACGACGCGATGGTGTCGGAATCCGGCCATCAGGGCTGGAAAAGCGTCAAAATGATCATGCGCAGCAAGCTGGACAAGGAAATCGCAGTGGTTCCTTATATGACGATTACTCTTGTGTTGGTTCTCATAGGCTTGGCGGTGCTGGTGTCGCTTTTTATTTCCAAGATTTTTACACGTCCACTTCAGGAGCTGTATGTTAAAATGCGCCGGTTTGAGGCGGAAAAAAGCGGGAATCCCCTTCCGGAAAACCAGGTGGAGATTAAGGGCTTGTCCAGAAGCTATAACCGCATGATTGAAGAAATCAACAGCCTGACCATCAAAAATTACGAGACGGAGCTCCAGCTCCGCCGAGCGGAGCTGATGGCGCTGCAGTCCCAAATCAACCCCCATTTTATCTATAACACCCTGAATTCAATTAAATGGATGGCGGATATGCAGGGCTCCAAACGGATGGTGACGGCTCTGGATTCTTTGATTAAGCTGATGCAGTTTTCATCGAAAAACAGCCAGGAGGTCATCCGGATTCAGGATGAAATAGATCTGATCAAGGATTATATCAATCTGATCAATTTAAAATATTTCGACAGAATCGTTACACTGATCCGAGTGGAACCAGGGGTAGAACGCTACGAAACCTTAAAATTTCTGTTGCAGCCTATTGTAGAAAATTCCATTTATCACGGCTTTAATAAAATGACGCAGTCATGCGCGATTAAAATCAACATCAGCCGGAAGGGGGACAGGATTTTATATGAGGTAATCGACAACGGGAAGGGGATGAGCAGGGAAAAGATAAGACAGGCGCTAAAGGAGGAACGCTCGGAGAATTCCCATTCCTTCAACAAAATTGGATTATACAATGTCAACAAAAGAATCCAATATACGTTCGGCGGAGATTACGGCGTGAAAATTGACAGTGAGCTAGGCAGGTATACCAGAGTGCTTGTGGAAATCCCGGCCCGCGTTTATAAGGAGGGAAAGGCAGATGAATAAGATCAGCATTGCCATAATTGACGATGAAAGCTTAGTTAGATTTGGAATTAAGTCCTCTGTAGAATGGGAGAACTATGGCTATGAGATCATAGGAGAAGCCGACAATGGCCAAAACGGTCTGGAAATGATTCAGCAGAAACAGCCGGATATCGTGCTTTTGGATATTTGTATGCCGGTTATGGATGGAATAGAGGTTCTGAAACGGCTTCAGCAAATGGAAATTGACTGTAAGGTCATTATTCTCAGCTGCCACGATGATTTCCATTTTGTAAAGGAGGCTATGAAAAACGGCGCTTATGATTATCTAAGAAAGAATGAGATCAACAGCGCAAACATCCTAAATATTTTAGAGGAAGTCCGCCAGTCGGTCCGAGAGGAAAGAAAGAATAAGGAGGCGTCGGAAGAAAAAGAGGAATGGGGCGGCTGCTCGCGGCACAGCTGGCTGCAGCGCCTAGTTACCGAAGGAACAGAGGCGGACGGACATTCAGTTCCGGTGAGCCGGCTGCATATTCAAGAGGGAGGACTCTGCTGCGTTGTTTTTGGTGTTAGCCATTATCGGCAGGTGCTTACCCGGTATGAGGATGGCTATCCCTTTACTTTAGAGCATAGCATCACAAATTTAGCGAAGGAAGTTATCCGCCAGCGAACGCGGGAAATGGAAATTTTTCTTTTCCAGGAAAACCAATATGTGCTTTTGCTCAGCAGCCGGGACAGCGTTAGCGGGGCTCAGTGGGAGGAAGAGGTTTTCTCTCTGATCAACGAGTTGTATACCGTATTTCAAAATTATTTAAACGCGGAGACCTACTATGGGGCAAGCGGTATCGTTTCGAAATTTTCTAGCTTGCCGGAAGCGTTTGAGCGGGCGCAATATTCCTACAAGCTTCATTATTTCCAGCCGGATAAAATAATTCTCAAAGAGGTGCGTAAGCCAGCCAGAACGCTGAGCGAGGAAGAGGTTAAATCCGGATTAAATGAGATCAACTCCTGTATTTCCCAAAAGCAGTATTCCCATGCCTTTTCCCATCTGTATACTTTTATTCAATGGTTACGGCGTCATCACAGGGAAAATCTCGACGTTGCGGGAATTCTGAATTTCTTTTCCAATATGGTTCGCTTTATTTTGCTGCAGGAGGGGAAAATTCCAGAAGAAACGATTGACAAGCTGCAAAAATGCGAAAATCTAGATGATACCGAACAGTTCCTTTCGGAGTTCCAAAGGGAGCTGAAAGCGGAAGAGCCGGAGCCGGATCAAAAACATTATTTAATCCGGGCGGCTACCGACTATATTCAGCAGAATTTAAGCCGCGGCGATATCTCCTTAGATGAAATCGCGGAGCATTTGATGATCAGCAAATCCTATCTTTGCCGCTTGTTTCAAAAAAAGCTGGGGGTTTCCGTCCAGCATTATATTCATAACATCCGGATTGAAAAGGCGAAAGAATACTTGAATGATTTCCGGCTGAAAATTTATGAGATTGCGGAACTGACTGGCTTTAACAGTTCAACCCATTTCAATATCGTCTTCAAAAAAATTATGCAGTGCACTCCGGTTGAGTATCGGAATGGCTTAAAACAGTAATAAAAAATTTTATCAATACAGGATAAAAAAGGTCAATGTGAATAAATAAAAACGATATTCGACAGATAAATTCATTTATCTTCATTGAAATTGTTCAATATCCATAAAAACTTTCCAATGGCGTTTATAGAAAACGTTCCCTGAATTCATTATGCTAGATATAGTTCCAAAACCAGTAAAAATAAACAAAAAGGAGGTACTTTAAAAAACTAGTCTTACCAACTAAAAGAACAGAGGAGGATAAAAATGAAAAAGAAACTTTTAGCGCTGTTTTTAGCGGCGGCTATGGTAGGGACAGCGGCTGGCTGCTCTCAAAACGGGGGCTCCAGCACAAGCAGCGGCGGAGAGAGTGGAGCGTCTCAGAGCAGCGGGGAATCTCAAGAACCCAGCGGTGAGGTGGTAACAATTCGCATGGGAGGCTGGGGGAATGTCCAGGATGAGCACGAGGCTGGAACTATCGGGATGGAGGAAGCCATCGGCGTTAAGGTGGAATTCCAGAAATATCCCACGGATTCTGATTTCTGGAATAATCTTCCGGCGCAAATCGCGGCAAAAACAGCGCCGGACTTTATTATGTTAACTAATGAGCTATATTTGCCCTACATAAACGACGGTTTGGTGGTTCCTCTAACCCAGTATGTGGAGGACGGTACTATCACCTGCTGGGATAATTTAGATCAGAATGTAAAGGATGTTTGGACGATCGACGGGGAAATTTATGCCATTCCTTACTATCAGACTCCCGCGGTGTTCGCTATCAATATGAACCTTTGGAACGAGGCGGGCTTGACAGAGGCCGATTTCCCGGAAACCTGGGATGATGTTTTGGCTGCCTGCAAGGTATTTAAGGATACTCTTGGCATGACCGGTTTGTGCTTTAATACACAAGAATTCCATTTCACCCAATACTGCCTGTCTTTCGGCGGCGGCTGGGATTTGGGCAAAACCATCGATACTCCGGAAAACGCGGAGGCTCTCCAGTTTCTGATTGACGCTTATCGCCAGGGCTATGTGGTTACGCCGAAAGAGCTGGGCGTCAGCTATGACGGCAACGTGCTGATGTCCGGAGATGCGGCCATGTCCACCGGCGGTACCTGGTATGTGAACGACTTCGCCAAAAATGCTCCGGATGTTGAGGTGAAATATCTGAAAATTCCTTATGCGGAAGGCCATGAGGATTCCTCGGGCACCTTCCACGCACCGGGCTATGCAATTTTGAAGGGCGGCGCCCATGAGAAGGAGACTGCCATGGCGATTAATTACATGATGAATGATGCGCATGATGAGGCATTAATCGATATCGGTTACATCCCGGTGAATGAAAAGTTTTATGACGAGTTTAAAGAAAAGCAGCCCGAGCTGGCTGATCTGGTAGACGCTATTCCCAAATCAAATGGCTTTGACTATCCGCCGGCCGGTAAAGAGTTTGCAGACGCCTTGATTTCTAAAATGGAGGAGGCTCTCTTTAACTCTGATTCCTCCCTGACCGGAGCTCAAATTGTCAAGGAGCTTCAGGAAGAATACGGCGCATAACCTAACGGATGCTTATTAAGCGGAACAAGTGATTACAGCCTCCCCGCCGGTTGAGCCGGCAGGGAGGCTGTAAGAAAGGTTATGAGGATGATGACTGAGAATACAGGGAAAAAGAGAAAAAAATACAGCAAATTAAGAAAACAGGAAGCAATTGCCGGATGGATTTTTGTGCTGCCGGCAGTCGCCTTTTGGCTGATCTGGTTCCTGTATCCCGCAATAAAAGCAATTTCCATCAGTTTTTATCAGTATAATTATGCGACGCCGGAGACTAACGCTTTTATCGGTTTGGATAATTATATCCGATTGTTTCACGATCCCAAATTTTTTACAGCAATGGGACACAGCTTTTTGATGGTGCTGATTATTGTACCGCTGCAAACCCTGATTTCCTTCGCAATCGCGGTTTTGCTAAACGGAAAAATACGGTGCAAGGGATTTTTCCGTTCCAGCTGCTATATCCCTTACGTGATTTCGGCTGTGGCGGTAACGATTTTCTTTATGTACTTTTTTGTAAAGGATGGACCCGCGACTAAGTTTTTCTCCCTTTTAGGCTTAGAAAATGTGAGCTGGTTTGCCAGCACGAAATATGCGCTGGCATTCCTGATTATCGTATATGTGTGGCAGCAGGTAGGCTTTTACATGGTGATCTTTATCGGCGGACTGCAGGAGGTTCCGGCTGAGCTGTATGAGGCGGCTAAGGTCGATGGGGCCGGTGCTTGGCAGAGGCTGATTAAAATCACCGTGCCGTTAATCAAGAATACAACCTATCTGGTTTTGACCTTCGGTATGATCAACGCTTTTCAGATTTTCGACCAAATCGCGGCGATGTCAAAACAGTCGCCGCTAGGTTCCCCGTCCGGCGCTACCAGCACTTTGGTTACCTTTCTGTACCAGCAGTCTTTCAGCTATATGGATATGGGATATGGAAGCGCCGCCGCGGTCATTCTGTTTTTGATTATTTTTGCTTTATCCGCCGTGCGGGAGCTTGCGGGAAGGAGAACAGTGTAAATGAAAACAAAAAAGAGCGTCGTTGGAAAAATCCTGATCTATTTGTTTCTAATCCTTTTAGCACTGTTGTTTTTGGTTCCGGTTTTTTATGTAATGTATAACTCGCTGCTTCCAAAACGGTATATTGGTTCCTTTGTTATGCCTTCCTTATGGAGCCTGGACAACTATAAGGAGCTTTTTTCAGAGTTTCCGATTATGAAATGGTATGGCAATACCGCTATTTCAACCGTGGCCGTTGTTTTGGGCAATATATTTTTTACGCCTCTGGCAGGCTATGGGCTTGCCAAGCTGCGGTTCCCGGGAAGGAAAGTCATTTTTATTTGCCTGATGCTTTCCATGATGATTCCCGGCCAGCTGGTTTTGCTTCCGCAGTATATCATGATGGCCAAGATGGGGCTGGTCAATACGCTTTTGGCGATTATCCTTCCGTATTTATCCCAGTCCATGTTTATCTTTATGTCCAGGCAGTTTTTTTATGGGATTCCAGAGGAACTGGAGGAGGCCGCGCGTATCGACGGGCTTGGCCGGTTCGGAACCTATTTCCGGATTATCCTGCCAATCTCAGGAGTGCTGCTGGCAACCATCGCTATTTTTAATTTTACCGGCACGTGGAACTCGTACCTGGTACCTTCCACGTTTATCAGCACACAGGAGAAATATGTTCTGGTGGTAGGACTGCAAACGGTAAATAACGAGCATTTCCAGCAGGAAAATCTTACTCTCGCCGGCGTATTCCTTTTGTCATTCCCTGTGATTATTTTCTTTATGTTTACGCAGCGGTTCTTCGTTCAGGGAATTGCCACCTCAGGAATAAAAAGCTGATGCCTGGGCTGTAAAGCGAACAGACAGCTCAGAAAAGTATTACCTTAAATTCAAATGTAATGGAGGAACGAAACAAATGAAAAAATGGAAGGTCGCCTTGATCGGATGCGGATCAATTGCGGACAATACCTACCTGCCCAGGATCAAGGATATCCCTGAAGCAGAGATGGTGGCGGTTTGCGATATTATTCCGGAGCGGGCGAAGGACTACGCGGAAAAATTTAATGTGCCGGCATGGTACACCAGCATCGACGAACTGCTGGAAAAATGCGATTTCGAGATCCTGATGAATACCACGTCGATCCCGGCCCATCATGAAATCAATATGAAAGCGCTAAACGCGGGAAAGCACCTCTACTCTCAAAAGCCGGTAGGCTTAACAGTGGCAGAGGTAACCGAGCAGATCGAGGCTGCGAAAGCGGCCGGCGTGAAGTATACCGCTTCTCCAATCCATATGCTGCGGGATGATATCAGGTTTGCGAAAAAGCTGATCGAGGACGGCTGCATTGGGGAAATCATGAAGGTTCATACCAATGTTTGCCACGGAGGCCCCGAGTACTTCCAGTACCGTACCGCGGACCCCACCTGGTTCCACCGCCCCGGAAGCGGCGCCCTGTATGATATGGGCGTTCACGGCCTGACTATGACCACAGGAATTTTGGGGCCGGCAAAAGCGGTAGGCTGTATGGCGAAAATTTCAGAGCCTGTCCGTACTGTGAGAACCGGGACCTTTGACGGGATGAAAATCCAGGCGGACCAGCTGTATGATAATTACATCATTACCCTGGATTACGGAGACAGAGCCATGGCGGTGGTGGAATCGGGCTTCTGCCAAAAAGACAGCAGAGCGCCCCAGATGGAAATCTGCGGCACCAAGGGAACGATTTCTTTTGCGAACAATGGAAACATGAATCCCATGGATTCCTTAGAGGTCTATCTGGACGCGCCGGAACGGGGAATCCGCGGCTGGCTGAAGCCGATGGAGTGGGATATTCCGGCCTGCGAGATGAATTTCTTCCAATGCAAGGTGGTTCAGGATCTGATCTATGCCATCGAAGAAGACCGTCCCGTAGGGCTGCCCCCTGAGCATGCCAGACATGTGGTGGACATTATGTGCACCATCCCAGAGGCCATCGAGACAAGAAGCATTGTTCCCCTGCATACCACGTTTTGAGAAGCGGACTTGTAATACATAGTAAATGAGGTAAGCGATGATGAAAAAGAAATATCGCATTGGATTAGTGGGCTTTGCCCATATGCATGTCCTGGATCAGATTAAGCCTTTTTTAGCCATGCCGGAGCGGGTGGAATGGATCGGAGCCGCGGATGTGAAGCCAATGGTGGAATCAGAATACTTTGAGAGCTCCAGCCGCAGCATGAACTTAAAGCTATGCCAGGAGCAATGCGGCTTTACCGATGTGTTTGAGGATTATCAGCAGCTATTGGAGCTGAAGCCGGACCTGGTGCTGGTAAACTGCGAGAACGCGTATCATGGAACCGTTATTCCGGAAATCCTGATGCGGGGCATCCATGTAATTGTGGAGAAGCCGCTGGCCTATTCTACAGAGCACGCTATGGCCATCGCGCGGGCCTCCCGAATCGGTAAAGCGGATTGTATCATTAACTGGCCGACTACCTGGCAAGCAAGTATCCGATTAGGACAGAAGCTGGTAAGCGAGGGCGTGATCGGCAAAGTATATCGTTTCCAGTTTCGGAACCCGGATTCCCTGGGGCCGTTTTCTTACGGCCAGGTTATGACGGACCGCCAGCTGGGCAAGGAATGGTGGCATCAGGAGGCTGCCGGCGGCGGAAGTATGCTGGATTACTGCTGCTACGGTACCATCCTCTCTAACTGGTATCTGGGAGAGAAGCCGCTGGGCGTCTATGGGCTGAAAGCCAATTTTAACCACCGGTTTGGCGACGCGGAGGATTACGCTTCTCTGATGGTTCGGTATCCCGAAGCGGTTTCAATTTTGGAGGGAACCTGGAACACAGTCAGCAGCGGCTACGATTCAGGACCTATCGTTTGGGGAGAAAAGGGCGCTTTGATTGTGGAGAACGGGGGTGACCATGGAATCCATGCTAATGTGAGCGTGTATCATGACAGATATTCCACTACCCCAAATGAGGTATATAGTTCCGACGATTATCCTCTGCCTGCTGGCAGGTCGAATTTAGCGGAAGAGGTATTCCACCATCTTGAGACTGGAGAGCCTCTGCATGCTACCATGGATTTGAACAATAATCTTTGGTCAGCGGCAATGCTGGACGCGGGCCTCCGTTCCAGCCGGTCGTTGAAAATGGAGGAGGTAAAAACTCCTTGCTGGACGATTGGATAAAAAATAAATCAATAGGAGGACAGATGATGAAATTAGCAAATGTATCCTGGGGCTGGACGCCGATTCCGGAGGATATGCCCGAGGGGGATTCTTTAATCAAAATTGCGGACCAGATCCGCGGCCTGGGCTTTGAGGGCGTGGATTACCTGGGGACGCCTGAGGCCTTAGATGAGTTCTTTACCGAGGAAGCCTGCAGGACGCTGGGAGAGCATTCCAGATCCATTGGACTGGAACCGAATGTTTTTGTTTTTCAGGATGACGGCTGGAACGCCTGCTGCTGTGAAAAGCGGGAAAACAGTCTCAAGTATTTTGAAAAGGCCGCGCAAGCGGCAAAATGGATCGGCTGCAGAATTGTATCCACTCTGGTGCCCCTGCCTTGCGGGGCGACTCCCTGGAAGTTTAATCCCGCGGCTCCGGCGATCAAGCAAGGCTATCATATGCCGGCCGGCTACTGCTATCAGAAGGATTGGGAAACCTTGATGGAAAGCTACCGCAAGTGCCTGCAAACCGCCAAAAAATATGGGCTGCGGATGTCGGTGGAGTGCTTCCCGTATTCCATGGTTTCCACTCCTCATGCGATGCTCAAAATGCTGGAGGATATCAATGACCCTGATTTTGGCATCCAACTGGATACCAACCACCTGGTTATGCAGCATATCGACCCGGAATGGACCATCTATATGCTGGGCGGCAAGCATATTTTCAACGTTCACTGCAAGGACAGCGATGCGGTTTCTCGAAACAATATCCCCGCGGGATGCGGCATCTGCGATTATACCGCGGTAATCCAGGCCCTGAAGAATGTCGGCTATGACGGCAATTTGTCGGTTGAGCTTGAGTTTACGGATAATCCCCGCCGCTATAATAAGCAGGCGCTGGATCATCTGAAGCTTTGCCTAGCGGGGGAATATTGATTTTCTTCCGCCGGCGCGATGCTTCAACACCATTGTAAAAGATACGGGCCGGCCTTCGAAACGGCAAAGGCCGGCCCGGTGAAAACACTTTCAGATTCAGAAACAGAGGAGAACAAAATGAAACAATATAAAGTTGCGATTATCGGCAATGGCATGATCTGCAATGCGGCGCATATTCCCGCCTATCAAGCCATGGGAGATAAGGTGAGAATCGTAGCCGTGGCGGATATCCGGGAGGAAGCGGCGAGAGAAACTGCCGAGCGGCATGGGATTCCCAAGTATTATGTGGATCCCTACAAAATGCTGGAAGAAGAAAAGCCGGATATTATTTCGGTATGTACTCCCAACGCCTACCACAAGGAGTATACCCTGGCCGGCTTCCGGGCAGGCTGCCATGTGGTTTGTGAAAAGCCCGTTGCGATGAACTGCGCGGATGCCGAAGAAATGTTCCGCGCGGCGGATCAGGCCGGCAGGCATCTGTTCGTAATCCAGTCTCTGCGCTTTACCGGCAATTTCAAAGCGGCCGCCAGCCTGGCGCAGAGCGGATGCCTGGGAGAAATCTATTACGCGGATTTGAACCTGGTTAGACGCCGCGGTGTTCCGAGATGGGGAATGTTCCATATGGCGAAGGAAAACGTGGGCGGTGCGTTCTGTGATTTGGGCGTCCATATGTGCGACTATTTGATGTATCTATCCGGAAACCCGAAAATGGTGGCAGTCAGCGGGAATGCGGTAACCAAGATTGTCAGCAAGGAAAAAAATATTGAGTTTTCCAATGCTGAAAGCGGAGCGCCTACCGGTCTGTTTACGCCAAGAAAATTTGATATGAGGGAATTTGACGTTGAGGAGTTCGCCAACGGATACATTCGGCTGGACAACGGCATGACCGTTACTTTTAAAATTTCGTGGGCGCTGAATCTTCCCAACAGCAATACGGTAAGCATCTGCGGCGACAAGGGAGGACTCACCATCGGCGACGACGGCTTGAAGCTGATGACTACCCAGGGTGCTTACCAGACGGATGTTATTCCCAGGGTTTTCCCCGATCCTTATTCTGAGTATTCAGACTTTACCGGACATATTCACGAAATGGACTACATTTTAAAGGTGCTCAATGGAGAAATGACCATAGAGGAATATCCGATCCGGAAGGATGAGGTTATGAATGTGGTGTCCATGATCGAGGCCTTTTACAAATCCGCCCGGCTGGGGAGAGAGGTTACCTTCCAGGAGCTGGGCCGGTAATCCTAAGCAGCTTGAGGAGATTATAATAGAATATGGCGCGGCGGCTGAGCTTACCGCTGCGTCTCGAGTATCCAACGCAGCAGGGAGGCGCCGCCTGAGGGGGAGGGTCTCCCTGTTTGCGTGGCGCGAAAATCCCAAAGAAAGGGGAACAGGAAATGAAAGGTGTTATCACAGAAATTGAACGATTTTCGCTGAAGGATGGGCCGGGAATACGCACCACGGTTTTTTTCAAAGGATGCAACATGGCGTGCAGCTGGTGCCATAATCCGGAAACTCTGTCCGTCAAGCCGCAGTTGATGGTGTATCCGAAAAACTGCATTGGCTGCGGTGCCTGCGTAAAGGCGTGCAAGGCGGGAGCCAGAACCATAGAAAACGGTATCCTACATTACGACCGATCCGTATGTACCGGCTGCGGCGCCTGCGCGCAAAGCTGCTTCACCGGGGCCTTGGTGATGTCTGGAAAAGAGATGGCTGTGGAGGAGGTCATGTCTGAGGTTTTGCAGGACCGAAACTATTACCGGAACTCAGGCGGAGGCGTGACGCTCTCCGGCGGCGAGGTAGCCGCACAGCCTGAATTTGCCGTGGAGCTGCTGAAAGCTCTGAAGAACGAGAATATTTCCACCGCTATTGAAACGAACTTATACGCTCCCTGGAGCGTTTATGAAAGCCTGATGCCCTTTGTGGATTTGGTCATGTTCGATATTAAGGTTTTTGACAGCAGCGCTCATAAAAAATGGACCGGGGTCTGCAACCAGCGTATCCTGGAAAATGCGAAAAGAATTGCGGATTCCGGAAAGCCCTATTTGGTGCGGACTCCGGTTATCCCAGGCGTAAACGACAACGAGGAGGAAATCGGAAATATCGCGGAATACGTAGGCGGTTTAGGCGGCGCGCGGTATTATGAGCTTCTGCTGTTCAATCCTTTGGGAGAAAGTAAATACGACGCCTTGCAGGTGAAAAATGATTTTGCCGGAACCCGTCCCACCAAGACAGAGGACGCTGAGCGCCTGGAGCAGGTCGCGAAGCGGAAATCCGGGCTTCCTGTGAGAGTAGGCTGAAAGAGAAAGGAAGAGCTTTATGGTCAACAGAATTAATATCTTTAAGCCGGATACGCCAATGGGGTATGACGACAGGATCAGGATTTTGAAGCAGAGAAAGCTGGAGGAAACCCAGGCCAAATCCAAGATGAAGGTGTATCAGGATGGCGATGATTACGGCAGCATTCCGGCTCCTGAAAATTATCAATTTCACTGCATCCCCAACCATGAAAACGGTTCCTGGTATGGCTATGACGGCTGGAGCAAAAACTTCCATAAGCTGATGAGCGAGCATCCGGTCTACATTGACCCGGTGGATGCGTTTTCCTGCCGCTGGATGTTCAGCATGATTTGGTTTGAAGAAAAATCACCGGAAAAGGGGCTGCATTGGAATCCTAACTTTTCCTATGATTATTTGAAGCCGGAGCAGGAGCTTTACGGCATCATTTCCGGCATCGGCTCCGACGCCCATTTCGGCGGCGATTACCAGCTTGGGTTAAGCTTAGGCTGGGGCGGCTTGCTGGAAAAGCTTGCGTTTTATCGGAAAAAGCATCCGGAGCACGCGGAATTTTACGACGCGGAGGAATTGGTGATCCGGGGAATTCAAAACTGGATCTCCCGGGCGATAGCAGAAGGCGAGAGGATGGCCGAGGCGGAACGCCACCCGGTTTTGAAGGAGAACCTGCGTCAAATGGCTCGGGTAAACCGCAATATTCTGAATGGAGCACCTAAAACCATGCGCGAAGCCTGCCAGTGGGTATGCTGGTTCAATATGGCAAGCCGGACCTATAACAGGGACGGCGCGGGGTTTCAATTGGATGAGGTACTGAAGCGGTATTACGACGCTGACTTAGAGGCTGGGAGGATTACCAGGGACGAGGCGGTCTTCTATATCGCCTGCCTGCTGCTGAACGACCCCCATTATTACCAGATCGGCGGGACGGACGAAAATGGAGAGCCCTTGCTGAGCGAGTTCAGCTATATGGTTTTGGAAGGTGCCGACAAGCTGGATTCCGCGTGCAATATCACTGTAAGAGTTGATAAAAATATTGACCGGAAATTTTTACATAAAGCGGTAGATTACCTGTTCAAAAATAAAAATGGCTGGCCTCGTTTCTCAGGAGACGAAGCTTTAAACAGAGGCTTTATGAGGCTGGGTTATCCAGAGTCGCTGGCGAGGCGGAGAATCGCGGTAGGCTGCCACTGGATGAGCCTTCCGGGCCTTGAGTACTGCTTAAACGACTGTGTGAAAATTAACAGCGCCAAGGTGTTTGAGGTGGCGCTGGATGAAATGATGAGCCAGGAAGGCCCCTATTCCACGGAACGGCTGTGGGAGCTGTATCAAAAACATATGGCCCGCGCGGTGGAGGTAACCGCTGAGGGCGTGGCGTTTCATTTAAAGTATCAGCAGTATAACGAGCCGGAGCTGATGCTGAACCTAATCAGCCATGGCCCTGTTGAAAAGGGCCTGGATATGACTTGCGGCGGCGCTATGTATTACAATCTGTGCATGGATGGCTCTGCCATTGCGACAGTAGCGGATTCCTTTGGCGCCTTGCAGCAGCGGGTCGAGGAGGAAAAACGGATCGACTGGCAAGCACTGTACCACCACTTAAAAACAGATTTTCAGGACGAGGGCGGAGAGCTTGTGCGTCAGATGCTGTCTCACAGCTCCCGGTATGGAGGTGGAAATACCATCAGCGATCAGTGGGCGGTAAGAATTTCCAAATCCTACTCCGAGCAGGTCCGGGCTGTCAGCGAAAAATATCCGGGCTGCGAGTTTATTCCCGGATGGTTCAGCTGGTCCAATACCATTGTGCTCGGAAAGCAGGTGGGCGCTACCCCAAACGGACGCCACGCTTTCGAGCCTATTAACCACGGCGCCAACCCGCATCCTGGCTTTCGGAAGGATGGCGCTCTAACCGCTATGAGCAACTCGATTTGCGCGGTACAGCCGGGCTATGGCAATACAGCGCCGGTGCAGCTGGAGCTTGATCCCGGCATGGGGCGAGGGGATGAGGCGGTACAAAAAATAGCCGACTATATTTTGACATTATTTGAACAGGGCGCCACGCTTCTGAACATCAATATTGTAAATGGCCAGCAGATTTTAGAGGCGGATAAGGACCCCTCCAAGTATCCTGATTTGGTAGTACGGGTTACCGGATTCACCGCTTATTTCTGTTCCCTTACTCCAGAATTCAGAAAACTGGTTGTAGACAGGATTCTGATCCAAGGAGGAGCGTAAAGGCCGCGGGGCTGCGGTACAGCCCGCGAATTTGGGCCTCTAAGCCCTTCTGGATAAGCGAGTGAAGGCGGCCGGCGCTCCTACCCGGCGGCCGCCGGCCTAAGGAGGACGTCTTTTGAGGCTAAACTCGAAAACTGAATTTTGAAGCTGTCAGAAAAGGCATGAGATTTGGAATTTGATGACATTCCAGATCTCAGCCTTTTTCTGTCAGCGGCATAACCGGCACAATTGGCGATAACGGAGCATAAATGAGAAAAAGAAATTTGAAATTGTCGGATTAGCACGGAGAGAGAAGCCGATTGCTCGCTCTGAAATCTCTGAATCAACGGGCCGTTTCAGCGAAAAGAAACCAATCAAAGAAAAAATATGAGCCTTCCCACTCTGCCGCACGGCGGATTCTGTCAGAGCGGTTGACAATTCAGGCGGAAAGCTGTTAAAATAAAACAAGATATGTTTGAAATTTCCCAACGGGTAATTTCGTTTATCATCGATAGAATTGAGATGTGATAAAATGATCAAAAGCATGACCGGCTATGGGCGGGCGGAAAGCGACGCCGAGGGCCGCGGCATTCTCGTGGAGATTAAATCGGTCAATCACCGGTACTTTGAGTTTTCCTCCCGGACAACCAGAGGATATAATTTTCTGGATGAAAAGCTGAAGTCCTACGTCCAGTCCAAGGTGTCCAGAGGCAAGGTGGATGTGTTTGTCACCATTGAGGCCTTAGAGGATGCGGCCGCTGAGGTAAAGATCAATCATTCCCTCGCGGATGGCTATGTGAAAGCCCTTCGGGAGCTGCGGGATACCTACGGCCTGCAGGATGATATTTCCGTTTCCACGGTAGCCCGGTACGGCGATATCTTCTCCATTCATAAGGGGGAGGAAGACGAGGACCAGGTTTGGGAGCAGGTCCGTTCCGTGCTGGACCGGGCGCTGGAAAAGTTTATCCAGATGCGCAGCGTGGAGGGCGAACGGCTGAAATCTGATATTGAGAGCCGCGCTCAAACAATTTTGGCCATTGTGGAAAAGGTGGAGGAGCGTTCTCCTCAAACGGTGATTGAATATCAGGAGCGCCTGCGGGCAAAACTCAATGAGGTTCTTGCAGATACCACGGCGGATGAGCAGCGCATCCTGACGGAAGCCGCGATTTTCGCTGATAAAGTCGCTGTGGCGGAGGAAACAGTCCGGCTGAGGAGCCACTTCCAGCAGCTGGAGCAGATGCTCCAATCCGACGAGGCCATCGGCAGAAAGCTGGATTTTATCGTCCAGGAAATGAACCGGGAGGTCAATACCATCGGCTCTAAGGCGGTAGACGCTGAAATCGCCCATATGGTGGTGGATATGAAGGCGGAGATTGAGAAGATCCGCGAGCAGATTCAGAACGTAGAATAAGGAAGTTTGGAGAGAACCGTAACCATGAAACTAATCAATATTGGATTTGGCAATATGGTGTCTGCCAGCCGCTTGGTGGCGATTGTCAGCCCGGAATCGGCTCCGATCAAACGGATTATGCAGGACGCCAAGGAGCAGGGAACCCTGATCGACGCCACCTACGGCCGCCGGACCAGGGCTGTGATCCTCACCGACAGCGACCATGTGATTTTGTCCGCCTTGCAGCCGGAAACTGTGGCAAACCGGTTTAACGATAGGGAAGACGAGGAAAGCGCCGAGGAGTTAGAGGAAGATGAATAATAGTAAGGGACTGCTGATTATCCTTTCCGGCCCGTCCGGTGCGGGAAAGGATACGGTATTAAAGGAGCTGCTGGCTCATAATGACAAGGTAAGGGTTTCCATTTCCGCTACCACCCGCCAGCCGAGGCAGGGAGAGGAGAACGGAAGGGATTACCACTTCATCTCCAGAGAGCAGTTTGAGACTCTGATTCAGAGGGATGGGGTGCTGGAGTACGCGGAATACTGCGGCAACTTTTACGGGACCCCCAGGGCTCAGGTAGAGGCCTGGCTGGATGAGGGGCTGGATGTGGTGCTGGAAATCGAGGTGCAGGGGGCAAAAAAGGTGATGGCCAAATGCCCGGAGGCTGTCAGCGTGTTTATTTTGCCGCCGTCCTTCGCGGTGCTGGAAAAGCGGCTGAGAAGAAGGGCGACAGACTCTGAGGAGGCTGTCCAAAAGCGGTTGGCCGCCGCCAGGGGGGAAATCCTCCAAGCGGCGGATTACGACTATATGGTAGTGAACGACGCCCTGGAGGATTGCGTCAGCGATCTGGAAGCGGTTTTGCAGGGAGAGAAATGCAGATCCGCCCGGGCGGGGAATTTGATAGAAGAGGTGCTGAAAAATGAGTAGACCATCTGTAGACGATATGCTCAGCGGCAAGCAGAGCCGCTATTCCCTGGTGATCGCGGTGGCCAAGCGGGCCAGAGAAATTGCCCAAACCGCCGAGGACAACGGTGAAATCCTGACGGAAAAGCCGGTAAATATGGCCTTGAAAGAGTTCCAGGCCCACAAATTTAATATTATAGAGCCGGATATTAACGAGTAATGGAAACAGCGCGGGTAGGAAAGGTCGCTGTGGAAAACACGGCGTATCATTTTGACAAGGCATACGACTATCTGATTCCCCAAACCCTTTGGGCGAAGGCGGAAAAGGGCTGTCGTGTGCTTGTTCCATTTGGAGGGGGAAATCGGACCCGTCAGGGGCTTTTGATGGATGTGGAGGAAATCTGCGCGGGGAGGATCGGCTCCGAGGAGGGCCTGAAGTCCGTTAAGGCGGTGCTGGATCAGACGCCGCTGCTTTCTCCCGAAATGCTTCTCCTGGCCCGGTGGATGAAGGAACGCTATTTCTGTACTCTGTTCGACGCCGTCCGGGTAATGCTCCCGGCGGGGCTTCATTATCAGGTCGCCTGCTCTTATCAGGCGGCGCGGGATATTCCGCCGGAAAAGCTGGAAGTCCTCGGGGAGGAGGAAAAGCGGCTGATCGCTTATCTTTCCCGGTGCAGGCTTCCCGTACGCAGGGATAAGCTTTTGGCCGCCCTGGGCTATGAAGCAGACGTTGACCTGCCGGAGCGTATGAGCCGGCAGGGGTATCTTGAAAAAATTGACGACGCTTTCCGGAAAATCGGGGACGCCATGGTGAAAATGGTCCGCCTGACAGAGAAGGGCGAAACCGGCGGGGTAAAGCTGTCTCCCAAGCAGAGGGAGGTTTTTTCCCTGCTGCAAACGGTGGGAGCCGCCTCGGTCAAGGAGGTGTGCTATTTCACCGGCGTTACCGCCGGTGTGGTGGACGCTCTGGTGAAAAAAGGCCTTGCCTGCTGCTTCGAAAGTGAACGGTACCGTAACCCTTATGACGGAGCGCCCGAGAGCGCCGTCAAGGAAGAAATCGTTCTGACCCAGGAGCAGCAAAGGGCCTATGAGGAGCAGCTTGCCCAATACCAGAGCCCTGACGGCGGGATTTCCCTGCTTTACGGGGTGACCGGCAGCGGAAAGACTTCAGTGTTTCTAAAGCTGATCGACCGGGTGGTGGAGGACAAAAGAGGCGTCATCCTGATGGTGCCGGAAATTTCCTTAACGCCCCAAATGCTGGCTCTGTTCCAACGCCGGTACGGCAGGCAGGTGGCGGTATTCCACAGCGGCCTTTCCATGGGAGAGCGGCTGGATGAATGGAAGCGGGTGAAAAATGGAGACGCCCTGATTGCTTTGGGCACCCGGTCCGCCGTGTTTGCCCCTTTTGAAAACCTGGGCCTGATCATTATGGACGAGGAACAGGAATATACCTATAAATCGGAGCAGGCTCCCAGGTTCCACGCCAGGGAGATCGCAAAGTTCCGCTGCCGCTGGCATCGCTGCCTTTTGACTCTGGCCAGCGCGACCCCAAGCGTGGAAAGCTATTATCTGGCGCAAAAGGGCGTTTACAGGCTGTCTACCATCTCAAGCCGTTATGGAGGCGCCAAGCTGCCTCGGGTGGTGGTGGCCGATATGAACCAGGAATTGCTGGAGGGAAATACAGGCCCCTTCAGCTCCGTGCTGATGGAGTGCCTGGCGGAAAACCTGAGGCTTCGCCGCCAGTCGATCCTGCTGCTGAACCGGCGCGGATATCATACCTTTGTGAGCTGCCGTGCCTGCGGGGAGCCGGTGACCTGTCCCCATTGCAGTATTTCCCTGACCTACCACGCCGCGAACCGCCGGCTGATGTGTCATTACTGCGGCTACTCCATCCCCTTTACCGACGAGTGCCCAAGCTGCCATCAGCGTCAGGTGCGCTATGCCGGGGCGGGAACCCAGAAAGCGGAGGAGGCCGTCGAGGAGCTGTTCCCGGAGGCGAGAATCCTACGAATGGACGCGGACACCACTATGGCGAAATATTCCCACGAGAAGAAGCTGAAACAATTCGCGGATGGGGAATATGATATCATGGTGGGAACCCAAATGGTGGCGAAGGGACTGGATTTTCCCAATGTGACCCTGGTGGGGGTGCTTTCGGCGGACCAGGCCCTTTACAGCGACGATTTCAGAAGCTATGAGCGTGCCTTTGCTTTACTGACCCAGGTAGTAGGCCGGTCGGGCCGGGGCGAAAAGGAGGGCTTGGCGGTAATCCAGACCTACACGCCGGAGAACCCGGTGATCCAGATGGCCGCCCGGCAGGATTACGGCGCTTTTTTCCAGGGAGAAATCCAGATGCGCAAAGCCATGCTGTACCCGCCCTTCGCGGATTTGTGCGTCGTGGGATTTTCAGGGCAGCAGGAGGAAAACGTGGAGCAGGCGGCCCGATATTTTACCAGAGAGCTGATCGCCTTAGCCCAGGCGGAGTACGCAAGCCTGCCTATGCGGGTTATCGGCCCGGCAAAGGCGGCGGTGCCCAAGGTCAGCGGAAGATACCGGTATAAGCTGATTATCAAAAACCGGTTTGATAAAAGCTTCCGGGAATTGATTGCAAGGCTGCTGCGGCAATACGGGAAACAGAAGGAATACGCCAAAACCAGCGTGTTCGTGGATATAAACCCAGATATGATCTTATAAATTTAATTAGAAAGCGGGGAAGCCTAATGGCGATTCGAAATATTGTAAAAGAGGGAGACGGCATTCTGGGAAAGAAGTGCCGCCCGGTGGAAAAATTCGATCCAAAGCTTTGGATGCTGCTGGACGATATGAAAGAGACGCTGAGGGAAGCCAACGGAGTAGGCTTAGCGGCGCCCCAGGTGGGAATCCTCCGCCGGGTGGTGATCGTCAACATCGGAGACGAGGACGGGGATATCGAGCTGATCAATCCGGAAATTGTCGAGGCCTCCGGTGAGCAGGACGGCCCGGAGGGCTGCCTTTCCTGCCCAGGCGAGTGGGGCATGGTGCGCCGCCCCAGCCATGTGGTGGTAAAGGCCCAGAACCGCAAGGGCGAATTTTTTGAAATTACCGGAGAGGAGCTGAAGGCCAGAGCGTTCTGCCATGAGCTGGATCACCTGGAGGGAATTCTGTTCAAGGCCAAAGCCAGCCGCATGATTGATCCCAGCGAGCTGGAAACGGAAGAAAACGAGGAATAAGATCGGAAAAGAGGAAACAGATGCGTATCGTTTTTATGGGAACCCCGGATTTCGCCGTGCCGTGCCTGGCGGGACTGCTGGAGGCGGGCCATCAGGTATGCGGTGTGTTTACCCAGCCGGATAAGCCGAAGGGCAGAAAAATGGTTCTGACCCCGCCGCCGGCCAAGGAACTGGCGCTGGAAAAGGGTCTGCCGGTGTATCAGCCGGCGAAAATGCGGGATGGGGAGGCCCTGGGAATTTTACAGGAGCTGAGGCCGGAGCTTATTGTGGTGGTGGCGTACGGCAAAATTCTGCCAAAGGAAATCTTGACTCTGCCGCCAAAGGGATGCGTTAACGTCCATGGAAGCCTGCTTCCCAAATACCGGGGAGCGGCGCCGATCCAGTGGAGCGTCATCAATGGGGAAAAGGAGACCGGCGTCACCACCATGCTGATGGACGAGGGACTGGACACCGGGGATATGCTGCTGCGGGAAACGGTGAAAATCGGGGAAAACGAAACCGCCGGCGAGCTGTTCGACCGGCTGGCCCCCATCGGCGCCCAGCTGCTGTTGAAAACGCTGGAGGGCTTGGAGCAAGGCTCTATAGCTCCTCAAAAGCAAAATGATCAGGAATCCACCTACGCCTCTATGCTGGACAAGAATCTTTCTGCCGTAAATTGGAATAAATCCTCCAGGGAGGTTCATAATTTGATTAGAGGTTTAACGCCCTGGCCTACTGCCTATACTGTGTTAGAGGGAAAAAAGCTGAAGCTGTTCGGCTCCTCAGTGAGCGCGGCCAAGGGCGGCGCCGGTGAAATCGTATCTTTGAACCCATTTTTAGTGGGGTGCGGCGATGGCGTGTGCGTGCGGATCGACCAGGTGCAGCTGGAAGGCAAAAAACGCATGGGCGCTGCCGACTTTTTCCGCGGCCATCCAGTGCCGCTGAAAACGTCGCTGAATTAGGGGGAAGCTATGTTTGATTTCTTTTATTATTACGGATACGGCTATTTCAGTTATCTGATCTTCATGCTGCCGGCTCTGGTGATCTCCTTATGGGCCCAGATATCCGTAAAAAGCACCTTTCATAAATATTCCGGGCTGCGGACAGGCAGAGGCTTGACCGGAGCCCAGGCGGCCCAGGAGGTGCTGCGGTTTCACAATGTGATGGGCGTCCGCTGCGAGCGGGTGGCGGGCCAGCTGACAGACCACTTTGATCCCAGAACCAACGTGATCCGCCTCTCCGACGGGGTATACGGAAGCGACTCTGTTTCCGCAGTAGGGGTGGCGGCCCACGAGGCGGGACATGCCGTCCAATACGCCCAGGAGTACGGTCCTATGAAGCTGAGATCCGTGATGGTTCCCATTACCAATATCGGCTCCCAGCTTTCTCTGCCGGTGATTCTGTTCGGCTATTTTCTCTCCATCGGGCCGCTGGTAACGCTGGGAATCGTCCTGTTCAGCCTGTCGGTCCTGTTCCAGCTGGTGACTCTCCCGGTGGAGTTCAACGCAAGCCGCCGGGCGGTCAAAACCCTGGAGCAGGCCTATGTGCTTTCCGAGGATGAGCTTAAGGGTGTGAAAAAGGTGCTTCGGGCGGCGGCTATGACTTATCTGGCGGCTACCTTTACGGCCCTGTGGTCCCTGCTCCGGATTATTTTGATCTTTGGCAGGAGGAATGACCGGTGAGCGCCGGAAAGAATGCCAGGCTGACAGCCTTGAAAGCCCTTCTCCGGGTGGAGGAGGGAAAGGGGTATTCCAACCTGGTGCTGGACCACGGCCTGGCCGCGTCTGGCCTGGACGGCCGGGACGCCGCCTTTGCCTCGGCGCTGTTTTACGGTGTGCTGGAGCGGCGGATCACCCTGGACTATCAGATTTCCCGTTACTCCAAAATGCCGCTGTCCCAGATGGCGGCGCCGGTGAGAGAGATTTTAAGGCTGGGCTTTTACCAGCTTCTTTATATGGATAAGGTTCCCCAAAGCGCCGCGGTCAACGAAAGCGTCAAGCTGACGCGGGCGGTGAAAAAAGACAAAGCCTCCGGCTTTGTCAACGGAATTTTGCGAAGCTTTATCCGGGACGGCTGTCCCTGCCGGCTGCCCGCGGAGACGGCGGATGACTACCTGATGGTGAAATACGCCTGCCCCCAGTGGATTATTGACCTGTGGATCACCTCCTATGGCCGGGAAAGAGCTCTGGAGCTTGTGGAAAACCTGACGGGCAGGCCGCCGCTGGCCGTGCGGGTCAATTCCTGTAAAACAACCCGGGAGGCCCTGACAGAGCGGCTGAAGGAGGAAGGCGTGGAAACAAAGGAGGTGCCCGGCGTGGAGCAGGCTCTGACGCTGGAGCGTTCCGGCTCTATCGAGAGCCTGTCAAGCTTTCAGGACGGATTTTTTCACGTACAGGATCTGGCTTCCCAGCTTTGCTGCCAGGCGCTGTCTCCCAAGCCGGGAGAGCGGGTTTACGACGTATGCGCCGCGCCGGGAGGAAAAACCTTTACTATGGCGGAGCTGATGGAAAACCAGGGGGAGCTTTCCTCCTTTGATTTGTATCCAGCCAAGGTTAAGCTGATCCAGCAGGGCGCCAAGCGCCTTGGGCTTTCTGTGGTGAACGCCCGGATCCGCGATGCCGCTCACCCGGAAGAGACGCTGCCGCCGGGGGATAAAGTCCTTTGCGACGTCCCTTGCTCCGGCCTGGGAATTATCCGCAGAAAGCCGGAGATTCGCTATAAAAATGAGAATATGCTTGACAGTTTGCCGGATTTGCAGTACCTTATCTTATGTATATCCGCAAATTTGACAAAGAAACACGGGGTTTTGCTGTATTCCACCTGCACCCTGAACCCCAGGGAGAATAATCAGGTCGCCCGGCGTTTTCTGCTGGAGCACCCTGATTTTGAGCCGTATCCTGTCTCGCTGCCCGAGGGCTATGAGAGGAATAGCTTTGACCGGGAAAACGAGGCGACTTTGTTTGTGAAAAAGAACGGGACCGACGGTTTTTTCTTCTCCGGGTTCCGGCGGTTGAGGTAGTATGGAAAGCTTTGCAAGCCAAAAGAAAGATATCAAATCCATGACGCTGGATGAGCTCCGGGCCGATATGAAAATCCAGGGGCAGCCCTCTTATAAGGCGCTTCAGATTTACCGCTGGCTCCATAGAGGCGTTTCCAGCTTTGAGGAAATGACGGATCTGTCGAAAATTGTCCGGCAGTTTTTAACTGAAAAGTATTACATATCTGTTGCAAGGGTTGAAAATAAGCTTGTTTCAGATTATGATAATACCATAAAATACCTTTTTTCCTTTGCGGACGGCCAATGCGTGGAGGCGGTGCTGATGGAATACCAGCACGGGCGTTCTATCTGCATTTCCACCCAGGTGGGGTGCAAAATGGGATGTACCTTCTGCGCCACAGGCTTAGGCGGTTTTCAGAGGAATCTGACAGCGTCTGAAATGCTTTCCCAGGTGCAGGCCGCGCAAAAGGATGCCGGCGTGCGGATCAGCAATATTGTATTGATGGGCATGGGAGAGCCTTTAGATAATTATAACCAAGTAATCCGCTTTTTAAGGCTGGTTTCCTCACAGGAGGGGATGAATCTGGGCATGCGCCATATTTCTCTCTCCACCTGCGGGCTGGTTGACCGCATTTACGATTTGGCGGAGGAAAACCTGCAGCTGACCCTTTCGGTTTCCCTGCACGCTCCCAACAATGCGATCCGCAGCCGGACCATGCCGGTGAACCAAAAATATCCCATTGAGGAGCTTTTGAAGGCGTGCCGGTATTACGCCGGCCGTACGGGCCGAAGGATTTCCTTTGAGTACGCGATGATCGACGGAGTCAATGATTCCGACGGCTGTGCCAAAGAGCTTGCGGCCAGACTTAAGGGAATGCTGTGCCATGTGAACCTGATCCCGGTAAACCCGGTGAGGGAAGCGGGCTATCAGAAAAGCGGGCGCGAGCGCCAGCAGGCGTTTATCCGTGTTTTGGAAAGGGCGGGAATCACCGCCACGGTTCGAAGAACTTTAGGGGCGGACATCAACGCATCCTGCGGACAGCTCAGGCGGAAACATTTGAAAGAAGGAGGTAGCGTCAATGCAATTTGCAGGACAGACTGACATTGGCTTGGTTCGAAAAACCAACCAGGACGCGTATAACGCGGGAGCTCTTTCTGAAAATGCGGTCTGGGCCGTGGTGTGCGACGGTATGGGCGGCGCCAACGGCGGCAACATCGCCAGTGAAACGGCGATAGACGCGATCACTAAGGACGTTTTGGAAGGCTACCGGGAAGGGATGGATTCCCAGGAAATCAAGGAATTGCTGGCTTCCGCTTTAGAGGACGCCAATGAGAGGGTTTATGAGAAGGCAAAGCAGGACCCAGCCCTGGAGGGGATGGGGACTACCGCGGTTCTGACACTGATCCAGAATAATGTGATCCATCTGGTGAACGTGGGAGACAGCCGGGCCTATCTGCTGACCCGTGAGAATGTGACCCAGATCACCCGGGACCACTCCATTGTGCAGGAAATGCTGGAAAGCGGAGAGATCACAGAGGAGCAGGCCAGGAACCATCCCAGAAAAAATATTATCACCCGCGCCTTGGGTGTTGACGATACTGTAGTGGTGGATTATTTTGAGATCCCCTTTGAAGAGCATGCGAAGCTGCTTCTGTGTTCCGACGGCTTTTCCGGAAGCCTGACGCCGGAGCGGATTTATCACTTCTCCAGAGGACTGACAGCGGAGAGAATCACACAGCGGGCCATCGAGCTTGCCAAAGAGGCAGGCGGCAATGATAATATAACCGTTATCACCATAAGCAGGTAACGAGGATAGGAGATGACTTTCCATGGATAAATATTCCGGAAAACGGCTGGATGGCCGGTATGAGATCGGAGACCTTCTGGGCGTTGGCGGAATGGCGTATGTCTATAAAGCGTACGACTCTATCGACGACCGTGTGGTGGCGATTAAGATTTTGAAGGACGAATTCCTTGGCAACGAGGAATTTATGCGCCGGTTTAAAAACGAGTCCAAGGCCATCGCGGTACTGTCCCACCCGAATATCGTCAAGGTGTACGACGTCAGCTTCGGCGACCGGATCCAGTATATCGTCATGGAGTATATCGACGGCATCACCCTGAAGGATTATATCGAGCGCCAGCACGATATCAAGTGGAAGGAAGCGGTGCATTTTACCGGCCAGATCCTGGCGGCGCTTCAGCACGCCCATGAAAAAGGGATTATCCACCGGGATGTAAAGCCTCAAAATATCATGCTTTTGCAGGACGGCACCATTAAGGTGACGGATTTCGGCATCGCCCGGTTCGCGAAAAACGAAACCAGGACCATGACAGATAAGGCCATCGGCTCGGTTCACTATATCGCTCCGGAGCAGGCAAGAGGGGATTTGACCGACGCCAAGGCGGATATTTACTCTGTGGGCGTCATGCTCTACGAGATGCTAACCGGTCAGCTTCCCTTTGAGGCCGACAACGCGGTTTCCGTGGCGATTATGCAGCTTCAGCAGGATCCCACCCCTCCCCGGCAGATCAATCCGGCCATTCCCGAGGGGCTGGAGGAAATCACCCTGAAAGCGATGCAGAAGGATCCTGCCCAGCGGTACCAGTCTGCCGCTGAAATGCTCCGGGATCTGGGCTTGTTCAATAGAAATCCCAGCATTCGGTTTCAATATCAGTATTACAGTGGGGAAAGCTCTACAAAGTATATTGATAATCTGGATTCCGTCCGTACCGGCCCCATCGCCAAGCCGGAATATGATGACGGCTACGATTACGAGGATGTGAAAACTGCGAAGAAGACTAGGCCCACAGCGGTTTACGTTTTGGGCGGCATCTGCGCGGCAGTGGTGCTGATCGCTGTTATTTTAGGAATTATGGCCTTTGCCCGCTCCTGTTCCTCGGAGGAAATCAAGGATGTCCCGATTCCAAGCTTTGTGGGACAGAAATACGACGATATTATGGCCAAGAAAGAAGCGGGCGAATATAAGTTCACCTTTATTAAGCAGGATGGCAAGGATGAGACTAAGGAGGAGGGTATCGTTTTAGCCCAGACTCCCGAGGTTTCAGAAACCAAAATGATTAAGGAAAACAGCGAGATCACCCTGGTAGTAAACGTCCTCAATACCGAGGGGGAGGTTCCGGTGCCCGACGTGAAGGCGTGGAAGCAGGCCGACGCGGAAAAGGAGCTTAAGGATGCCGGACTGGTACCGAAAATTACGCCGGTGGCCGACGACGACACGGCGGAGGGCTATGTGAAAACAACAGATCCGGCCCCTGGCTCCAAGGTGGAAAAGGGAAGCACTGTGACCCTGTTTGTCAGCACCGGCCCGTCTACGGAAAAAACAGCGGTTCCCAACGTGATTTATGACAGCGAGGAAACGGCACGTCAGAAAATTGAGGCTGCGGGCTTGAAGGTTGGCAATATAGAACCCAGGTACAGCAACCAGGATGTGGGGATTGTTATTGAAACCGATCCTCTGCCCACTACAATGGTCAGCGAGGGAAGCACCGTCAACCTGGTCGTCAGCAAAGGTCCGGAGCCGCCGCAGGAGAAGACTTATTATGTCTATGTTAAGCTCGACGGCCTGTCTCATCTGAATTTTGATGTGAATTTAACCGTGTATCTCGATGGAGAAGTGGTAAAACAAGCCAAAGTCAATCCGAGTATGGTCGGGAACCCTTATTGTGAAATTCCAGTGACTGGATCGACTGATTCGGGGGAAAAGACTGTTTTAGTTGTTATCAATGGATATCCGTATTATGAGTATAAAGTAGACTTTGGAAACGATGGTGCCATTAGTAGTTGGCCACGCACGGATTTTGTGGAACCGACAGATCCCAATGCGTCTGTAGATCCAGAACCCCCTACCTCGACGCCAAGTGATCCAAGCGAATCTAATGGCGGCGAATCCGGGGATCAAGAATAAATATTTCGTGAAAGAGGTGGCTCTATGCCTCTGCCTGAAGGAATGCTTCAGGGCACGATCTTAAAAGGAATCGGCGGCTTCTATTATGTGGAA
>UMIN01027026.1_pt1 | contig 61028 bp, 65 predicted proteins | sample 1965811 | NCBI WGS metagenome assembly UMIN01 (sample SAMEA4836123, study PRJEB28245) | human gut metagenome | biome: gut microbiome; material: fecal sample | place: Denmark | collected 2008
GTGCGGTTTGAGCGGGAAACATGAAAAGAAGCCCTTCGTATTTTTGGATGCGAGGGGCTTTTGATTTTTACGGGAAACATTGCCAATGTCCGCAAAACATGGTATGCTCATCATAAAGTTAGTTGATGCTAATTAAAGGAGGCTGCCTATGAAACCCATTACGAAAATCATACCCATTCTATTGCTTCTTTCTCCGCGGCAGGCTGCGGCAACAAAAAACCAGCGGAAGAAGCCCAGAAAAAGGTATCCTATGAAGAACTGACACAAGATCCTCAGCTTTCTGACGCTTTGGAGGAAATGGACGATGAAAGCAGAGAAAAGCTGGAAAACAGTGAGGAAATTGTGGTGACACAGGGGATTTTGACCAAAGAGGAAACAGAGCCGTAAACTGTTTCTTGAGAAAACAAAAAAGCTGGAATCCTAGGGATTCCAGCTTTCCTATTTTTATGAAGTAATGGGCAGACAAAGATCACAGCGGTGTCTGTCCACTTCTTTTTTGACATAGCGTTCCATGATGGGCCTGCGAAAGTCTATGGTATAGCCCTGTGCCTCCGCAGCATCGAAACAGCCTGCCCATGCCTGCGCAAGGGCTTCTGTGGTGTGGGGCAGGATGAAAATAAGATATTTTCCTTCGGGAAGTGTTTGGACAGGCAAATTCAACAGCCCTTGGGTGCATACATCGTAGCGGCACAAATGGGGCGGTGTTGTATGGGGATTGTCCCAAGGCACTGCCCATATAGTTGTATCTTCCTGCCGGAGCCCTTTTTCGGTGATGCGTTTTTTCATTTTTGCCATAAGAGCGGCGTTTTCTCTGCCGTAAGCCCCTGTGCGGCGTAAATACTGGACAGGCAGAGCGTCCCAGTATTCTGTTTTCATTTCCAGCCAAAATGCCATGGCGTTCCCTCCTTTTTGTTAGGGAGAGCATAACCCCAGTTAAAATGATTTGCAAGGCTTTTTTACGAAAAAACAGCGTGGAATTACCACGCTGTTTCTATCAATCCTACTATTACAATTTTTCCAGATATGCTTTGTTATCTGCAATGGCCTTTGTGGTCATGGCTTTGGAAGGGCCGCCGATGACGTTTCTTGCTTCCACGCACTGTTTTACGCTGATGGCATTGTACACGCTTTCGTTGAATACAGGGGAAATTGCCTGATATTCTTCCAGAGAAAGGTCGTCCAGATTGGTGTTGTGTTCGATGCAGTAGAGCACCAGATGGCCGATGATGCTGTGAGCGTCACGGAAAGGCACGCCCTGTTTTACCAGCCAGTCTGCGGCGTCGGTGGCGTTGGTGAAGCCGCCTTTTGCAGCCTGGAGCATATTGTCTTTTTTCACTGTCATGGTAGCGATCATGTTTGTGAAGACAGGCAGGCACATTTTTACGGTGTCGATGGCGTCAAAGAGGGCTTCTTTGTCCTCCTGCATATCTTTGTTGTATGCCAGAGGCAGACCTTTCAGTGTGGTCAACAGTCCCATGAGATGACCATAGACACGTCCGGTCTTGCCGCGGATGAGTTCTGCCATATCGGGGTTCTTTTTCTGGGGCATGATGCTGGAACCGGTGGCGTAAGCGTCATCCAGTTCGATAAAGCGGAATTCGTGACTGCTCCAGAGAATGATTTCTTCACAGAAACGGCTCAGGTGCATCATGAGCATGGAAAGGTCGGAAACCAGTTCCACGCAGAAATCACGGTCGGAAACGCCGTCCATGCTGTTGGCGGAAATTGCCGCGAAGCCCAGCTGTTCTGCCACGAAATAACGGTCTAAAGGATAGGTAGTAGTAGCTAGTGCGCCGCTGCCCAGAGGCAGTACGTCTGTCCGTTTGTAAGCGTCACAGAGGCGGTCATAGTCCCGTTTGAACATTTCCACATAAGCCAGCAGATGGTGTGCCAGTGTCACAGGCTGTGCACGCTGGAGATGAGTATAGCCGGGCAGAATGGTTTCTGTGTGAGCTTCTGCCAGTGTGTTCAGTTCCACCAGCAGGTTTTTCACCAGAGATTTGATTTCGATGATTTCTTTTTTGGTGTACATACGGGTGTCCAGTGCTACCTGGTCGTTCCGGCTTCTGCCTGTATGAAGTTTTTTGCCCACGTCGCCAATGCGGCTGATGAGGATGGTTTCCATGTTCATATGGATGTCCTCAGCCTTTTCGTCGAAAGTCACTTTGCCTGCTTCGATGTCTTCCAGGATTTCCCCCAGTGTTTTTACAATGAGGTCTGCGTCCTCCTGGGGGATGATGCCCTGTTTGCCCAGCATGGCTGCGTGTGCCATACTGCCGGTGATGTCCTCGTGGTACATGCGGCTGTCAAAGCCGATGGAGGAATGGAAATGGTCTGTGAAGCTGTCTGTGGATTTGGTGAAGCGTCCGCCCCAAAGTTTCTGCATAAAAATCTTCCTTTCTATGTCATGGGGCGAAAGCCCGCAATTTCTAGTGATAAAGAAAAAATGGACTGTTCCCTTGGGACAGCCCCGAAAAACCTGTGGCATAGAGTCTCCATGCCGGTTTTTGTTGACCATGGTTTTCTGGAAGCCTGCTGGTTCATGGGTCATGTATAGGCAGTGAAGGTAGTTTTGTTTGACTGTGAATGAACCAGTGCGTCCATGTTTCCGTTTGGTTTTTTGATTCATGGAAACCGCTCAGGGCAGTTTCCATGTTTTTATCTTTTGTATGTATGAACAAATGGGGGCAAGGTGAGGTGCCCCCACATTGTTACCATAAATTATTTGTTTTCGTTGTTTGCCATCATCATCGCGCGAACTTTCAGAGGCAGACCGAACAGGTTGATGAAACCGTCAGCGTCTTTGTGGTTGTACAGTTCGCCTGTTGTGAAGCTTGCCATGGATTCGTTGTACAGGCTGTAAGGAGAAGTGCTGCCAGCAGGGATGATGTTGCCCTTGTACAGTTTCAGTTTGACTGTGCCTGTTACAGTTTCGTTTACTTTGTCGAAGTAAGCGCTCAGTGCTTCACGCAGAGGTGTGTACCATTCGCCGCTGTAAACCAGTTCTGTGAATTTGTTGCTTGCGATTTCGTTGAAAGCCTGTGTTTTCTTGTCTGTGCACAGGTATTCCAGTTCGCGGTGTGCGTAGTAGAGGATAGTACCGCCGGGTGTTTCATATACGCCACGGGATTTCATACCTACCACACGGTTTTCGCAGATGTCAGCGATACCGATACCGTTTTTGCCGCCGATTTCATTGAGCTTTTTCAGCATTTCCACAGGGCCCAGTTTTTCGCCGTTCACAGCAACGGGAACGCCTGCTTCAAAGTCCAGTGTGATGTATTCGGGTACATCGGGAGCATCTTCGGGGGATACGCCCAGCTGCAGGAGATGTTTGTAGTTAGGTTCGTTTGCGGGGTCTTCCAGTTCCAGACCTTCGTGGCTCAGGTGCCAGATGTTGCGGTCACGGCTGTAAGAGTTGTCGTGGCTTGCTTCGAAAGGAATGCCATGTGCTTCCAGGTAAGCCATTTCGTCTTCACGACTCTGCATGCCCCATGTATCCAGACGCCAGGGAGCGATGATTTTCAGTTCAGGTGCCAGTGCTTTGATGGTCAGTTCAAAACGTACCTGGTCATTGCCTTTGCCTGTTGCGCCGTGGCAGATTGCTGTTGCGCCTTCTTTTTTGGCGATTTCAACCAGTTTCTTAGCGATGATGGGACGAGCCATGGAAGTACCCAAGAGGTATTTGCCTTCGTAAACTGCGTTTGCTTTGATGCAGGGGTAAATCGCGTCTGTGATGAATTCTTCTGTCAGGTCAGCGATGTAAAGTTTGCTTGCGCCTGTTTTTAGTGCTTTTTCTTCCAGACCTTCTGTTTCTTTGCCCTGACCAACGTCGCCGCAGACTGCAATAACTTCTGCGTCATAATTTTCTTTCAGCCAGGGAATGATAACAGATGTGTCTAAGCCGCCGGAATATGCCAATACGATTTTTTCTTTGCTCATAATATTTTTCCTCCTTGTAATCGAACGATGTGTCATCGTGTATGCTCTTGAATATTTATGAGCTTATTATACATAGCATTTTCTGGAATTGCAAGAGCAAAATGCAAAAATATATGTATTTTGGTAGTATTTATTAAATAATTATGCAAATATCGTTTTGTTTTATGGATATTTCAAGGAGTGTATACACATAATATGCAATTTGCGGTGCATAGTTGAATATGTATGGTGAATGTATATTATGTATGGGTGGTTTTTCGTACAGTCTTTGGGCAGACAGACACATTTTACTTTGCGAAAAGCCCCTTTTGTGATATGATTAGGGAATAGAAACCATTGTTTTTACAAAAGAAAAAAGAGTGAAAGAAGAAGGAGGCATATGCAATGAAGGTATTGACATATATGCAGGGTGGTCACAAAGCAGTTGGCATTTTGAAGAAAAACGGACAGGAAGTGGTTCCCGTGAACTATCTGGGCTGCGGTCTGGTGAATATGACGGAATTCATCGCTTCCATGACTGAAGAAAAAATGCGCAAGCTGGAGAAAAACGCGGAGCTTATGGACGGCATTCCCATGGAGGAAGTACGTCTGCTTTCTCCCATTGTACACCCCAAACAGGACGTGATCTGTCTGGGCATCAATTACTATGCCCATGCGGAAGAAGCAGCCAGATTCCACGATGAGGCTTTCGGCGGCGAACGTCCCCAGCCAATTTATTTCTCCAAACGGGTGAACCGTGCCGTTGGCGATGGAGAACCTGTGGATGGACATTTTGATATTGTAGACAGTCTGGACTATGAAGCGGAACTGGCTGTTATCATTGGTAAGGACGCCAAAAATGTGGCAGAAGCGGACGCTTTTGACTATGTATTCGGTTATTCCGTATTGAACGATGTCAGCGCCAGAAACTTGCAGACATCCCACAAACAATGGTATTTCGGCAAGAGTCTGGACGATTTTACCCCTATTGGGCCTTGGATCGTGACAAAAAATGAGTTTGAAAATCCTCCCGCACTGCCCATCCGTTCCTATGTGAATGGAGAGCTGCGTCAGGATAGCAATACATCCCTGATGATTAACGGCGTGGCAAAAGTCATCAGCCAGCTTTCTCAGGGCATGACTTTACAGGCAGGCACCATCATTGCCATGGGTACTCCCGCTGGGGTAGGTATGGGTTTTGAGCCCCCTAAATTCCTGAAAGCTGGCGATGTGGTCACCTGTGAAATCGAAGGCATCGGCAAACTGACCAACGAGATCAAATAAGGAAGGTGACAAGATGATGGTATATGCCATCTTTGGTGTTCTTGTTTTCTGTATGGCTGCATGGTTTGTGTTTGCGGCGCTGAAGGCATTGGAGATCATCCTGCGGCGTGTTTTCGAAGGCGAAGACCTTTCTTATGATGGAGCAGCTTGGAGTATGGCAGTTTCCCTGACACTTCTGGTAGCGATCCTATATCTGCTTCGTTGGTAAACATTGGTAACATAAAAGGAGAATATTATGCAAAAAGATATGATTAAGGTAATGAGTGTATTCGGCACCCGTCCCGAAGCCATCAAAATGGCGCCTCTGGTAAAAGTGCTGGAACAGACGGAAGGCATCGAAAGCATCGTCTGTGTCACCGCTCAGCATAGAGAAATGCTGGATCAGGTGCTGGAGATCTTCGATCTGCATCCCAAATACGATCTGAATATCATGCAGAGCCGCCAGACATTGGCAGGCATCACCACCCGTGCGCTCACAGGGCTGGAGGAAGTTATGGCGGAAGAAAAACCCGACATCGTACTGGTACATGGAGATACATCCACCACATTCGCAGGTGCATTGGCTGCATATTATAATCAGGTGAAAGTGGGTCATGTGGAAGCTGGTCTGCGTACTTATGATAAGTATCAGCCTTTCCCCGAAGAAATGAACCGCCGTCTGACAGGTGCCCTGACAGACCTGCACTTTGCGCCCACCAAACTAGCGAAGGAACATTTGCTGAAAGAAAACATTGACGCTGACGGCATTTTCATCACCGGCAATACCGTTATCGACGCATTGGCACATACCATCGAAGAAAATTATACCTTCCATGAAGAAGAACTGAACACCATCGACTTCAAAGGCAAACGTGTCATTGCCATGACTGCTCACCGCCGGGAAAATCTGGGACAGCCGCTGGAAAATATCTGCCATGCGGTAAAACGCATTGTAGAAGACTTCCCTGATGTGGAAGTGGTTTACGCTGTCCATAAAAATCCTGCCGTTGTGGAGCCCGTACACCGTATCCTTGGGAATAACCCTCGTATCCACCTGACAGACCCTCTGGATCTGAAGGATATGCATAACCTGATGTGCCGTTCTTTCTTTGTTATGACAGACAGCGGCGGACTTCAGGAAGAAGTGCCTTCCATGGGCAAACCCGTGCTGGTGCTGCGTAACGTGACAGAACGCCCCGAAGGGGTGGAAGCCGGCACACTGAAACTGGCAGGCACTGACGAAGAAACCATTTACGCTATGGCAAAAGAACTGCTGACAGATGCAAAAGTTTATGAATCCATGGCACAGGCAAAAAATCCCTTCGGCGACGGCAACGCTTCCAAGCGTATTGCGGCAGCCATCCTTTATGCTTTCGGCAAACAGGATGTGCGCCCCGAAGATTATACCATCACAACCGAGGCAAAAAGCAGCGGCAAGGAGGAAAAACCTATGAAAGAAGAACGTATGGCAATTTTGAGCATGTTGGAAAAAGGGCTCATCAATGTGGATGAAGCGGAAAGACTGCTGACCGTGCTGCAAAATGGCGCAGGTCTGGAAAAAGACGGTCTGGGCAAAGCTGTGGGCAGCGCACTGGAAAAAGCCGGCGCTGTATTGGGCAGTGTAGCAAGGACTGTTGGGGAAAAAGCGGAACAGCTTCAGCCCCGTGTGCGTGAGGTGGCAACAAAGGTTGCAGATAAAGCTGATGAAATGCAGCCCAAAGTAAGAAGCGCCGCATTCCGTATGACAGAAAAAGCACAGGAACTGAAAGAAGACGCAAGAACATATAAAGAAAAATTGCAGGCAAAACGCCGCAATGAAGAAGAAGACTGGGACGATTTGGATCTGGACGAACTGGATGCAGACGAAGCAGCAGTAGAAAAAGCAGCAGTTGCAGAGGAAGCTCCTGCAGAAGAAGCACCCGTGGCAGAAGCGGCAGCAGATGTGACAGCGACAGCTGCGGAAGAAGTGACTTCCGAAGAAGATATGACCGAAGAAGAAGTGGATCCCGTTATGGAAAAATACGCAAAGAACGTGGAAACCGTTCTAGATTCCGTACAGTTCCAGATGGAACAGATTGATGAATGCGAAGATTTCCTGAAATCCGCCTTCGGTGATCTGGACCCTTCCGAATGGGAAGACGATGAGGAAGAAGAAACAACAGGAGAAAAGAAAGAAGATAAATAAAGCAAATTCCCCTTGAGAATGCATCGGTTTTTCTTTTCCTTGATTTCTTAAGGGAAATTGCGGCGGCTGCCTTCATCAGAAAACATACCTAACAGATTTCTTTGTTTTCTTATGAAAATGCCGCTGATGCGGTTCTTTGAAAACAGACGCACGAAAACATCGGGTAATCCGAGATTTCGTGCGTTTTTTTGCAGGAAAAGGGGGAGAATTTATGGATTTTCTGCGGCTGCTTGCATTTGGCTATTTGCTTTATGGCGTTGTGGGTCTTTTTGGTTTTCAGAAAATTCCGGCAGTCCATCGGGATAGACCATGGACAAAGTCCTATATCCGCTGGCAGGCGGTGTCATGGATTTTGACAGCGCTGCCTTTGCTGGTGTATTCGTTTTGTTTTTCGTCCGGGCAGTGTATCATTTCTTTGGGGAAACGGATAGGGCTCCTGCTGTTGTTGTTTGTGCCGACCATCATATTTGAAGTGATTCGATCCCGGAAATTTTCCAGATTGCTCAAAGGGGAGAAAGAGCGGGAAAAGACAGACGAAGGTGGGGATAGGCAATGAAAAAGCCCTTGCAATTTATTTGCAAAGGCTGTAATATAATCTTAGAAAGAGGGTTGCCGTTTTTCGCGAGGCGGTCAGTCCCGAATATGTGGATAAGACCGTCTAACTTCGCAGGTTAGGCGGTCGCTTTTTATTATCTCTTATGTAAATGACATAAGGTGATAACGCCAATGATCACTAAGCAGAACTGAAACAATTCATTATATGTAACCATCGTATCACCTCCCCTCGTGGGAAAGTGACTGAACCGCCAAACGGTAACCCTCACTTTATTCTATCATGATTTGGTGGGGTTTTCCATGAGTTTTGGCAAAACAGGAGGGATGGCATGGTCAGAAAAGGCAAGGCAGAGGACTGCCGCGGTATTTATGAACTGATTTGTGATATGGAGGAAAAGGAACTGCCCTGGGATACTTTTTCCCAGATGTATGGGGAAATGCTGGCAGACAGCCGCCATGTCTTTTTGGTATGGGAAGAAGAAAAGCAGGTGAAAGGCGTGCTCCATCTTCTGATAGAAAGACAGCTCCACCATGCCGCTCTTGTGGCGGAAATCATGGAATTTGCCGTGGATAAAAACGCCAGAAGCAATGGCATCGGCGGCGAAATGCTCACATACGCCAGTGAACTGGCAAAAGAAGCAGGCTGTGTGCAGATAGAAGTTGCCTGCAACCAGCTGCGGAAAAATACCCATCGGTTTTATCTGCGGGAAGGCATGCAGAACTTCCATTATAAGTTTTCCAAGTCCCTTCGGGGAGAAGATACGACAGAAAATATGTTGGGCAGATAAAGAAACCCCCTGTCGTGGAAGGACAGGGGGTTCAGGGTGTCGAAAAAGTCGACCCCCTGTCGTCAAAGGCTCATTTCATTCAAGCCTTTGACGAGTTGACAGATGTATAAAGTCAAAGTTCCATCGGCTAAAAAGCCTTGAAACTTCGGCTTTTCCTCGTCGGAAATGAATTCCGACTACGGATTCTAGTTGGGGAACTCTTTGTTCCCCAAACCCTTCCGCATTCTCGAAAAAAGTAAAAAATCTGAAACCCCCTGTCGTGGAAACAACAGGGGGTTTGTTATTAGAACTGATTTGTTACCTGGAAAATATAGAATTTCAAATAATAAGACTCATCTGCTGCCCACAGAATGGGATGGTCAGGGGACTGTGTGCGGTATTCCACCTGACGCAGACGTTTATGGACATTCTTTGCCGCCTGCCCAATGGTCTGGGTGAACAGCTCGTATGTCATGAAGTGAGAGCAGGAGCATGTTGCCAGAAAACCGCCGTCTTTCAGCAGTTTCATGGCACGCAGGTTGATTTCCCGATAGCCTTTGGTGGCATTTTTTACGGAGCTTCTGGACTTTGTGAAAGCGGGAGGGTCAAGGATGATGACGTCGAATTTCTCGCCTTTTTCTTCCAGTTCCGGCAGGAGGGAGAATACGTCACAGCACTGGAAACGTACGGTGTTTTCCAGTCCGTTCAGTTTGGCGTTTTCTGTTGCCTGATCCACTGCCAGCTGGGAAGCGTCTACACCCAGTACGCTTTCGGCTCCGGCGATACCGGCGTTCAGGGCAAAAGAGCCTGTGTGGGTGAAGCAGTCCAGTACTTTTGCGCCTTTGCACAGTTTCTGAATGGCAAGGCGGTTGTATTTCTGGTCTAAGAAGAAGCCTGTTTTCTGACCGTCTTCCACGTCTACCATGTAATGTACGCCGTTTTCCACGATTTCCACTTTGGTGTCAAAAGGTGCGGAAAGGAAGCCTTTTTCCCGTTCCATGCCTTCCTGCAAACGAACTTTTGCATCACTGCGTTCATAGACGCCGCGGATGTTGATGCCGTCTTTTGCCAGTGTTTCCAGCAGCAGGCGAACGATGGTTTCTTTCAGACGGTCGATGCCCAGTGCCAAAGACTGTACCACCAGCACATCAGAGAATTTATCTACCACCAGACCGGGCAGGTAGTCCGCTTCCCCGAAGATGATACGGCAGGAAGAAGTGTCAACGGTTTTTTTGCGGTAATACCATGCGTCCTCTACCCGGCGGCGGAGGAAAGCTTCGTCAATGACAGTATCAGCATGACGGCTCATCATGCGGACGGTAATTTTGGAATGGTGGTTGTAAAAACCAACGCCCATGGGGTAGCCGTCGAAGTCCAGCACAGAAACCATTTCCCCATTGACTACATCAGGGGAAACAGCGGCGATTTCGTTGTCGAATACCCACAGTCCGCCGGACTTGAGGGTACGGCCTTCGCCTTTTTTCAGTGTAATGGAGGGATAAGACATGGAAAAACTCCTTTCTCAATGTAGAAAAAAGCCTGATTTTTCGCAAAATCAGGCTTTTTGTATCTGCTCAGTTGATTAGTTTGCGTAGTTGTTGAAGTAGTTCTGAACCAGAACGATAGGTGTACCTTTGTCACCGCTGCCGCTGGTCAGGTCGCACAGGGAACCGATCAGGTCTGTCAGACGACGAGGTGTTGTACCTTCGGAAACCATGTTGCCTTTCAGGTCAGCGTCTTTTTCTTTGATGCGCTGACGGATCGCGTCTGCCAGTTCTTCGCCGGACAGATCAGCAAAGTCGTTGTCTGCCAGATATTTCAGTTTTACTTCGTTAGGCAGGCCGTTCAGGCCTTCTGTGAAGCCAGCGCCAACAACGGGGTCAGCCAGTTCCCAGATCTTGCCAACGGGATCTTTGAATGCGCCGTCGCCGTAGATCATAGCTTCTACTTTTACGCCAGTACGTGCGATGATTTCTTTCTGGATGTTTTCAGCAACTCCCTGTGCGTTTTTGGGGAACAGTTTTACTGTATCTTCTGTTGCTTTGTTGGAGCCCAGCAGACCATACTGAGGGTTGAAGCCGCTGCCGTTTACAGGAGCGTTCAGGATTTCGTCCAGTGTCAGGACTTTTTCGCCGCCTGCTGCCAGGATACGACGTTTGGAACGCGCTCTTGTGTGGATGTCGCAGCACAGTACGTTCTTTGTGAATTTTACGATTGCTTCGGGATGGTTTGCGAATACGATTTCAGCTTCTGCGCCTTCTTCTTTGATCAGGTCAGCATAGTATTCAACATAGTCCACGCCTGTGAAGGGGTGTTTGATATAACCGAAAATACGGCGGTAGTCTTCCAGTGTCAGCACATCTGTGTAAGGATTTACGCCGCTGTCATCCAGCAGATCCATGTCGAACAGGTGGTTGCCAACTTCGTCGGAAGGATAGCTCAGCATCAGAACAACTTTTTTCGCGCCTTTTGCGATACCGCGCAGGCAGATTGCGAAACGGTTTCTGCTCAGGATGGGGAATACCACACCGATGGTTTCGCCACCCAGTTTTGCTTTTACGTCTTCAGCGATGTCTGTTGTGGAAGCGTAGTTGCCGTCAGCTCTTGCAACAACTGCTTCTGTAACACAGATAACATCTTTTTCATGCAGCTGGAAGCCGTCTTCCTGTGCAGCTGTCAGAACGGAATCTGCAACGATTTTTACGATATCATCGCCCTGTCTGATGATGGGGGCTTTGATACCTCTGGAAATAGTACCTGCCATAATGAAATACCTCCTACTTACTTTCAATTCTTTTAAATTATTTGAAATCAAAAACAGGTGAACCTGTAATTTGGCAATAAAAAAACATCAAATTTTGCTTACAGCAATCCCTTTGACGGGATTGAATGGCAAATTTGATGCATAAAGTGGGTGAATCTTGATTTTTTCAATCACCGACAAGTTATTTTACCAAGAAGAATGAACTTTTGTCAATATGGCAATGGCGGAAAAATGGGAGAAACCATGGTTTTTGTATAGGATTTAAGATGTTTTTATACGTTTTGTTAGGAATTTGGAAGGTTTTCTACAAAAAAACTTAATAATTATGGTGTATCCTAGATGCAGATTGAAAAAACAGAAAGGGGGAGTACCCGTGATCGGTTGGATGTATCGTATGGTTTGGGAAAGTATCTGGATTTTTTCGTTTATGGTACCGGTGCTGTGGATGTGGCAGACGGTATTCGCGGGAAAATATACTCCCAAGACCCATCGGATTGGTTTATGGCTGTTTGCCTTTTATGTGGCAGGCCTTGTGGCAGTGACAGGCGTGTTCCGGCTGCTGTTTATCAAACCAGTGTTTGCGCCGTACTTCAATTTTGAATTGTTTATTGATATTTTCGCATGCCCCATGCAGTATTTGCTGAACTTTTTCCTGTTTGTACCCATGGGCTTTCTGGTGCCGCTGCTGTGGAAGCAGTACCGCACAGAAAATCATGTGCTGCTCTTTGGTTTCGGCACATCTTTTGCCATTGAGGTATTGCAGATGTTCTGCGGCAGAACATCCGATGTGGATGACCTGCTCATGAACACACTGGGCGCCCTCATCGGCTACTGGATGTTCCTGGCAGCGGAACGGCAGACTTCCTTCTGCCTGCTACGTCGGAACAAAACAGCGGAAGCAGGCGTGGCAGTATCCCGCGCTTTCCATACACTGGCTTATGAAAACTGATTATGATTCCTAAAAAGAAAGAACCTGTGTTCAAATGAACACAGGTTCTTTCTTTGTTAGTCCAGCATCCATACCTGCCCGTCGGGCGTCGTCATGAGGATACCGGGAAGGCGCCCCAGAACATCGCCTGTATGAAAATCCCGTATGACGATTTCGTCCCGGTAATCCGGGTCTTCATACCATGTTTCAAAATACAGCTCGTCCTCTTGGCGGAACCGGAAGGATTCCCGTAAGTCCATGGCATATGTTTTCTGCACAGGCCACAGGATTTCCAATGTGTTTTCATGCCCCTGACGTACCAGCACCAAAGGAGAAAGCTTTAATTGTAAATTGTAGCAATCCTCTGTGATGGAGCGGGGAAGAGTGGCAAGGATAGACACGGCTTCCGTTTCCGGGTCATAGGAAAGGATGAGAAGCTGTTTTTCCGGAAAATCTGCCACAAGAAGGATGAGTTTGTTTTCGTAGAACAAAGGGCGGCCGAAGTATTGTCCTTTTCTGGCAGTGATTGGCTCCACCACTTTTCCATCAGGGTGATGGATAAAGATAAGCCGTGTCCGGTCAACTTTATGACCATCCGTAAAAAGTTCCTCTGCTTCATAAAGGTCGCCGCCGGTGCAGTCCATGCCCCAATACCATTGGCTGCTGCCCTCCAGCAGTTCCAGATAACAAATGCCGCCGGTGTGAATCTGTCTGAACATACAAAAAGCCCCTTTCTTTCTGATGCCTGTCCCCGAAAAAGGCATTGGTTTTTGAAAAAAAGCCTGTACTTTCAGGGTGTCGAAAAAGTCGACACCCTGTCGTCAAAGGCTCATTTCATTCAAGCCTTTGACGAATAGACAGAAGTATAAAGGCGAAGTTCCATCGGCAAATAGCCTTGAAACTTCGCCTTTTCCTCGTCGGAAGTGAATGCCGACTGCGGATTGAATTTGGGACACCCCACACCGCAAGAGATGCGGACAGCCATTTATGGCTGGCATTTGCGGAGCAAATGTGTTGACCCCTTCGTTTCCCAAGCCCTTCCGCGTCCTTGCAAAAGTGTAAAATCTCATTTTTTGACAAGCTGAGCCGGCATACAGGCTTTTGTGTTGTCAAATGTCGATCTTGCGGTATTACAGTTTGTCCATGCGGATAGCTGTTTCCAGCGCGATTTCCATCATCTGTGTGAATGTGTTCTGGCGTTCTTCCGGTGTAGTAGCTTCGCCGGTGAAAGGCATATCGGAAATGGTTACCATTGCCAGAGCGCGTTTGCCCAGACGAGCCGCGTTCATATACAGACCTGCGGATTCCATTTCTACTGCCAGAGCGCCCATTTTTGCCCATTTGTGCAGAGCTTCTTCGTCATCATCATAGAATGTGTCGGAAGAGAGCAGGGGGCCTACTTTCAGATCCAGACCCAGATCCTTTGCGGATTCTACTGCTGTGGAAAGCAGTGTAAAGTCTGCGGTAGGTGCGAATGTGCCGGGCAGGTTGTACTGTGCGGCAAAGTTGGAATTGGTGTGGGAGGACATGCCTGCCACAATGTCACGCAGCTGCAGTTTGTCGCTGATGGCGCCGGCAGAGCCGATGCGGATGATATTTTCCACGCCAAAGAAGCTGTAAAGTTCATAGCTGTAAATGCCGATGGAGGGAATGCCCATGCCGCTTGCCATTACGGATACAGGTACGCCTTTGTATGTGCCAGTGTAGCCCTGAACACCACGTACATCGTTTACAAGTACAGGGCTTTCCAGGAATGTTTCCGCAATGAATTTAGAGCGCAGGGGATCGCCGGGCATCAGCACGGTTTTTGCGAATGCGCCTTTTTCGGCTGCAATATGAGCAGTTGCCATAGGTATCGCCGTCCTTTCTGTTTTTCATGATTATTTTTTTCTGCTTATTTATCATAACAGTTTTTGGCGCAGATGAAAAGCAAAATGGTATGAAAAAAACATGTTCGCCGAAAAAAGAACAGAAAAAAAGGAAAAAACAGGAGAAAACATCCTTTTTTGGGAGAAAGGCTTGACTTTGTATGTGGGATATGGTATGAATGATGTAGATGATGTCTGCCAAGCTGGCGGACAGAAAAATAAAACAGATAGAGGTGCGGAAACCATCAGTAACCCTTTGGAAGAAATGCTGGACGGCAGAAGGGGTGAAAGGGGAATTCGCCGAAGTTCTGGAGCAGGTCCGATGGCTCCGGGGCTGGGACGCAGCAGAATATGCGGCGGACTGTCACTTTTGTGGAGCGCTATCAAAAAAAGTAGAGCCCTGTTTGGGGTTTACTGTTCCTGCGAAAAAAAGCGGAGCCTGTGCGCGTGTGCCACGGGCTTTTTTTATTGCCTCCGCAAGCTGTTTTACCTTTGTGAACACACCAGTGTGAAGACACAAGGGGCGCAATTATAAGATGTAATGTTTTTGAGAGGAGTAAAAGGGGTATGTTTCAAAAAAGATCCAATTGGCTGAGAACCTTCCTGGTTTGCTCAGCTGTTCTGTTGCTCTTTACCGTGACTGTATTCGGCGCGGAAGAAGAAGCAGTGGAATTTACAAGCAACATGTATGCAACCTTCTGGTCTCTGGTACCTCCACTGGTTGCTATCATTCTGGCGCTGATTACGAAGGAAGTTTTTTCCTCATTGTTTGTCGGTATCGTAACCGGTGCGCTGTTCTACACAAACTTTAATATTAAAGAAGCTTTTCTGGTTATCGTAACTGACCAGACAGAAGGCGGCCTGCTGGCAAACATATCTGACAGCGGCAATGCCGGCATCCTGATCTTCCTGGTTGTACTGGGTGTTCTGGTTGCACTGATGAACAAAGCCGGCGGTTCTGCCGCATACGGCAAATGGGCTTCTTCCGTTATCAAGACAAGAAAAGGCGCTCTGCTGTCCACATTCCTGCTGGGCGTTCTGGTATTCGTAGACGACTACTTCAACTGCCTGACAGTAGGTAGCGTTATGCGTCCTGTAACAGACACACACAATGTTTCCCGTGCGAAACTGGCTTATATCATCGACGCCACAGCGGCGCCCGTCTGCATCATCGCTCCCATTTCTTCCTGGGCAGCAGCTGTATCCGGTGTTGTAGAAGGCTACAACGGTCTGGAACTGTTCATCCGTTCCATCCCTTACAACTTCTACGCACTGCTGACAATCGTTACGATGATCACACTGACACTGATGAACTTCGACTTCGGCCCTATGTATCTGCATGAACATAATGCACAGGTGAAAAACGACCTGTTCACAACAGATGCAAGACCTTTTGAAAACGCATCTGTTGTACAGGTAACTGGCAAAGGCGGCGTAATCGACCTGGTACTGCCCGTTATCATGCTGATCATCTGCTGTGTCATCGGTATGATCTATACCGGCGGCTTCTTCGACGGCGTACCTTTTGTAGACGCTTTCGCAGGCTGCAACGCTTCTGTTGCACTGGCACTGGGCTCCGTTGCTGCACTGATCCTGACATTTATCATGTACATTCCTCGTCGTGTGCTGAAATTCCACGAATTTATGGAATGTCTGCCTGAAGGTTTCCGTGCGATGGTACCTGCCATCCTGATCCTGACATTTGCTTGGACACTGTCCGGTATCACAGGTCTGCTGGGTGCTGACGTATTCGTTGCAGGTATCCTGCAGAGCAGCACAGGCGTTCTGAATGTGATGCTGCCTGTTATCGTATTTGTGATTGCCGTATTCCTGGCATTCTCCACAGGTACTTCTTGGGGTACATTCGGTATCCTGCTGCCCATCGTAGTTCCTATCCTGGATCCTACCAGTGAACTGATGGTTATCACCGTAGCGGCTACACTGGCTGGTGCTGTTGCTGGTGACCACTGCTCTCCTATTTCCGATACCACAATCATGGCATCCACAGGTGCGCAGTGTGACCACATCAACCACGTTTCCACACAGCTGCCTTATTCCATGATGGTAGCGGCTGTTTCCGCAGTGAACTATGTGCTGACAGCGATCATCCAGAACTGGATCATCAACCTGCCTATCGCAATCGTATCCATGATTCTGGTAATCTTCATCGTAAGAAAAATTTACAAACCGAAAGAACTTTAATTTTAGATAGAATGTTTGTCAAAAACCGGCTTTCTGGAAACAGAAAGCCGGTTTTGTTTTTGGGAAACCTATTGACAAAAACAAATGGGGCTTATATTATGTGTATATACACGAAAAGAGGGAGAGCATGAAATATCAGCAGATCAATAAAAGCAAATGTTACTGCATCACATTATGCCGGGCAGCCAATGCCATCACGGCTTATTATGACGAAGGTTTGCAGTCCACAGGCATGACCACCAAGCAGTTTTCACTGCTGTTGCACCTGTCCAGACTGGAAGAAGCCAGTACAGGGGAATTGGCGGACTATGTGAATCTGGAACGGAGCACCGTTACCCGGAATTTGAAAATACTGGTGGAACAGGGCTGGGTTTACGATAAGGCAGAACCGGGCAAGCGGAACCACCGCTATGCTGTGACGGAAGCAGGGCAGCAGAAAATAGAAGAAGCCGATGTGATTTGGGAACAATTGCAGGAAAACCTCAATGAAATGTTGGGGGAAGACAATATGCAGACACTGCGCAGCGCCCTCTACAAGATACAGGAATTGCAGAAGGCGTAATGCCTTTTTGCCAAAAGCGTGTATATACATGAAAAGAAAGGAAGAAGCATCATGGAATCATTTACATTTCGCAAAGCAACAGAAAAAGACTTGAAAACAGCCACAGCCCTCATTGAACAGGCGAAAGTATTTCTGCGGGAAAATGGCGTAGACCAGTGGCAGACTGGCTACCCCAATGAAGAAGCCATTGCGGGAGATTTGCAGCGTGGGGAAGGCTATGTCATGGAAGTGGATGGACAGGTGCGGGGATATGCCTGCATTTCCTTCGCCGGAGAACCTTGCTACAACGAACTGGCAGGGAAGTGGCTCAGTGACTTGCCTTATGGTGTTGTTCACCGCATGGCAATCGACGATGTCTGCAAAGGAAAAGGCGCAGCTCCTGCCTTTTTCCGCTTTGCGGAAGAATTGTGCAGGGAACGGGACAGCCGCAGCATCCGAGTGGATACGGACGCCGATAACCGCATGATGCAGCGTGTGCTGGAAAAACAGGGATTTACCTACTGCGGTACTGTTTGCTTTGACAATAGCGAAAAAATTGCCTTTGAAAAACTGTTATGATAGAAATGCAGAAAATAAAAATAGCCGGAATCCCCGGAAAGGATTTCGGTTATCTGTTTGTTGTCATAAGGCTTGGGCAAAGAGGATTTCCATGGCTTTTTCCAGCTGGTCTTCCTGTACCTGCCAGTAGAAGTGGATATACACCAGACGATTGCCTTTTTGTGCCAGATAATAGGGGCGAGCACCATCGCCGCCGTGGAACTGCCATGCGCTGTCGGTGCCAGAAATGGAAATGGGTTCCCAGCTTTCCGAATGGGCAAACTGGGGCAGGAAAGGCTTCTGATAGGAACAGATGCATGGCTCTATGAGAAAATTATAGGATACTTCCAATATCTCATAGGACAGTTCCGGTGCCTCCGGTGAGCCCCCAGGGGTATATTGACTGCATTCCATCCGTTTTGCCAGAAAAGAAGATTCTTCCTCACAGGACATGGAATAGATGGCATCGGCAGGCACTTCCGTTAGGTCTGCTGTTGTGAGAGGCAGTGGGTCTGCCTCCAGAACAGTGGTGTAGGTAGTGCCGTCAGAGAGAGTGGTGGTGTAGGTTTTCTTGCCTTCCGTGGATTCTTCGCGGTTGAAGATATAATGGAAGGAACCAACCATAAAAATCAGAGGCAGAAGGACGCAAAGGGCAATGATGACGCCTTTATTGACATTTCTGGATACCTGTTTTTTCCGCAGTATGTTGATGCTCATGAAAATCAGGCCGAATATGCAGGCGTAAGCCAGTATGACCACCAGAAACACTGTGCCGTAACCTTGCTGGCGCATACTGTAAAATATTGCCACGAAAAACAGCAAGGTCACAGCATGCATGGCTTTGGCAGAAAGCTGCATTCCTTTGCCTATGGGCAGACAGGTACCACCGGCTTCCACTGCCGCCAGAGATTTTTTCCGCCAGCGGAAGTAGGAAAGGAAGGTCAAGAGGGCATAAAGACCCAGAAATATATACAAAGCAACTAAAAGGAACTGGGAAGTGTCTGCGATGTAGCGACTCAAATCTCGAAAGATGGGGCCGGTGGTGAGATAGATCTCCCACAAACACAGTGCCAGCAGTGCCAGAATGCCGGGCAGGAAATTTTTCTTCATGGCTTTATGGGTAATCTCCAGCCGCAGGGATTCATCTGTTTCCAAAGGAATGGGATTTTCCTTGGTGGTGTAAAAAATCTGCATTTGGGACAATCGGGTCACATAATGCCAGCCGGCTTCCTCACAATAGGCAATGAAATCCTGCAAAGCTTCTGTGGGCTGGGTGTCAAAGGCAGAAACATCTGGGAAAAAGGTGATGCCATAGGTACGATTTTCCGGTTCAATGGCTTCGTATGTCCAGAAGGTAGTGCCAATGGTCTGCAATGCCCATCCCTTTTGTGCCATATGATTCAAATGGGCAGCGATGCCTTCGCTGTCGTAAAAAGCAAAGATTTCCAGTCGACGTTTTCGTTTCATAGGAAAGACCTCCTTTTGGGCGGTGGGTTTCAGAGGGATTCCGGCAGCAGAATAGATGCCGCCTGTTCCAGTTCACTTTGCCTGATGCCCCAGTCAGGACGCAGCACCACAATGCGGTTATCCTTGTAAAAAAGATATTGTGGCAGAGGTGTGCCGTTTGTGTATAACTGCCATGCGCCGTCGGTGCCGGACAGGGCAAAGGATTCGTAAGTCAGGTCAGGGGTGGGACGGGTATCTCGCTCCATATAAGCTGCCAGACTATGAGATGTCAGCGTCTCCAGAGAAACATCCATGATTTCGTAGGTCATTTGAGGCGCTTGTGGTGCGCCGTCAGGGATTTCCTGCAAACATTCCTGTTTTGCTGCCAAGAGAGAGGATTGCTCCTTGCGGGAAGTGGTATAGACAGCATCTTCCGGTACTTCTGTCAGGTCTGCCGTTGTCAGGGGGATTTCATCCTTTTGTAATAGGATGGTTTCCCTTTCCCCATTGTGCAGGGTTACCACATAGGGGTCGCCCCATGGGCTCGTATGATTTTCTCTGGCATTTTCCACTTCCAGACTGAGAGAAACCATGGAGTAGAACATGGGCACCATTGCCACCACAAAAAACAGAATGGAGCCACAGGCTTTCACAGGCAGATGGAGTTTCTGGAACAGGAGCCACAGCAGGAATACAAAGGAGACAAATGCCAGAAAGACTTTTGGTGTCAGCATATCATCAGGCAGGAATCTGTCCAGACAGAACCAAAGCCCGGCGAATATCTCAATGGGAAAGAATATTTTCTGAAAACGGCGTGTATTGGGGCTCACAGGCAGGCAGAAACCGCCGTTTTCCACAGCGGAAAGAGATTTTTCCGCCATTGCAGGTAGGAACAAACTGCTATGCAGGCATAGACCAGCACCACAGCGAAAAGGGCGTTGCGGAATAATGCATTCCTGTCCGCAATGACTGTCAAAGGCTGTTTCACAAGAGCGGAAATATAGAAAATGATGTTCAGCAGGAACAGGACGCCCAGCACCATGTGAACAGACAGCCAAGAGCGTTTCATGGCTTTATGGGTGGCTTCCCATCCGTTTCCAAAGGGACAGGATTTTCTGCGGTGATATAGAAAATCAGCATGTTGTCCCAGCTGGTCACATAATGCCAGCCTGCCGGTTCACAGTAGGCGATGTATTCTTCCTGTTTATCCGCGGCATTGAGGGCGTAAACCTGATTGGCAGGGTAAAAGGCTGCGAGGTAAGTACGTTTTTCCGGTGTGATTTCCTCGTATGTCCACAGGGGGTTGGTTACATCCTTCAGAGCCCAGCCTTTTTGTGCCATGCCTTCCAAATGGGCGGTGACGCTTTCTGTATCATAAAAAACGAAATTTTCCAATCTTTGTTTGCGTTTCATGTCAAAGCGCCCCTTTATAGCGGTGGTAATCCGCCGTCAGCAGCATCAGACGTTGATATTCCTTTTCCAGCATATCCAGTCCCGTTTGGGTGATCTGGTAGCAGCGTTTCCGCCCCTCCACCCGAGTTTCTGCAATGATGCCGGCTTTTTGGAACTGTTCCAGCAGGTTGTAAAGGGTGCCGGGGCCGATGGTGACACGTCCCTCTGTCATGGCAGCCACTTTTTCCATGATGTCCATGCCGTAACATTCTTCCTGCAAACACAGGAGGATGTAAAACATCTGCTCCGTCAGGGTCTGGAATTTTTCTCTTGCCATGTCCACCACCTCCTATACTCGATTATCGATAATTCTTAATTTGATGGTATCATCGAATATCGATAATGTCAACGGCATTTGATTTTTGTAAAAAAAATGAAAAAAAGCCCTCAGATTTTCTGAGGGCAAAGTTTTGTCAGCTTTCAGCCAGAAGCACACTGGCAGCCTCCTCCAGTTCTTCCGGTGTCACATGTTCGTAAAAAGAAAGATATACCAGCCGCTTATCCTTTTGCAGCAGATAGGTCTGCCATGTCTGACCGTCTTCGTATAATTGCCATGCGGCATCGGCACTGTCTAAGGTCAGGGATTTCTGGGAATCGTAGGGATGGGAGGTGCCCCAGTCATCCCTGCGATGCAGACTGGCATCCACGCAGGTGTCAACCAGCGCTTCACAGGATAAATCTAAAATGGTGTAGCCCATGATGGGGTTTTTTGCCCCATCCCACTGGGTATAGGACTGTGCTGCGGCAAAGATGGTCGAGTTTTCTGTAAAAGTCACATAAGTGTCTGTTTCTACTTCTTTCAGCTGTTCCATGGTCAGTGGTGGATTTTCTGCCAGAACCAGCGGTTTTGCAAGGATGGGATCTCTTGCGATGGTCAAATGGTGGTTGATGAAAACAACGGAGACCGCCAGTACAACAGCCATACAGGACAAGACTGCCGACGCGGCTTTTCCGTTTCCCAAAAGGGTTTTTCCCAACAGCAGAATACCAAGAACTGCCATAGTCAGAACAATACCGGAAGAAGCGTTGCCGACTAATGTCCGTAAGTTGGGCGGCAACAGAAAGCACCATAGGAACAAAAAGCCCAGTGGAAGGTATGGGATTTTGGCAAAAATCCGCTGTCCCTTTTTCACAGGCAGACAATTTCCGCCGGTTTTCACAGCGGCAAGGGATTTTTTGTACCACCTCCAATAGGTCAGGCAGGAAACAAGGGCATAGGCTGCCGTCAGTGTCTGTATCAGCAGGAACCACCATGCCACAGAGTCGGTGATGTAATGCAAGGGATGCAGATAAATTTGCTTGGCATTATAAGCGACCTGCAATAGGAAGCCAAACAGCAGCAGGATATGGGGCAGCAGAAATGTGATTGCCATGGATTTTTTGATGGCATCTAACCGCTGATTTTCATTTACAAATAAAGGAGCGGGATGTTCCGCTGTGGTCTGGAAAAACTGCATCTGATTCCATTGGGTCACATACTGCCAGCCTTTTTCTGCCTGCTCTTCAATAAAATCACTTTGGACTTGGGTGGGACTGTCTTTCACTTCTGAGGCGTCGGGAAAAAATGTGATGCCGTAGGTGCGTTTTTCCCGTTGGATTTTTCTGTATTTCCATAGGAGCAGCCCTACGGATTCCAGTTCCCAGCCCAATGCTGCCATTTCCCCCAAATGGGCAGCAAGTGCTTCTGTGTCATAAAAAGCAATGGATTCCAGTCTGTATTTCGTTTTCATATAAAAGCCCCCTTTCCCATACATACGCCCCTGTATGATTCCGTATTATGTCATCTTATTGTCATCCTATCATGGGAAAAAGAAGGCGTCAACGGAATGGCTTTTTTGTAAGAAAAACGAAAGAAAGCCCTTTTTCTAAGGGAAAAAGGGCAATCATTACAGGAAAAACGCCACCACCAACAGAGGGATCGCGAACAGAATATTCATAATGGTAAAGTGTTTCAGATACTTGCCTTTGGCTTTTTCGTCTGCCTGCACAAAGAATTTGTAGGAGATCAAACTTGCCATGGAGGCAATGAGGGTGCCCAGACCGCCGATATTCACGCCGAAAAGCAATTCTTTCCAGTGGTCTGTGAAGCCGGAGAGGAGCACCGCCGCAGGCACGTTGCTGATGATCTGGGAGCAGAGGAAGGAAACGATCATTTCCCGACCTGCAAGTATGGAAGCAATGGCATCCCGCATGGCTGGAATGCGCCCCATATTCCCGATGAACACGAAAAAGAAGATAAAAGTGATGAGCAGGCTGTAATCTACCTTGCCCAGCACATCCCGTTCAAAAAATACGAACCAGATCAGAGAGATACCCAGCACTGTCCAGTAAGGCATCACATGGAATACGGTCATGAGGCAGGCGGCAAAGAGCATCAGCAATGCGGAAAGAGTCACTTTTTCCCGCATGGAAAAGGATTCGCCCTGCACAGGCGGCAGCATTTGGCCAGAAAGAGGGACATCCTTTGTCAGCATACAGCACAGCACCAAAAGGAACAGGGAAAGCAGTGTCAAAGGCAGCATGGTCAGCACGAAATCCGCGGGGGACATGCCGGAAACCGTATACAGATACAGGTTCTGTGGGTTGCCGATGGGTGTCAGCATGCTGCCCAGGTTGGCGGCAATGGTCTGCAATACCAGTATGGGGATCATTTCCCCTTTCAGGTCTGCCATTTGCAGCAGCAGTATGGTAAAAGGAACGAATGTGATGAGGGCAACGTCATTGGTGACCACCATGGCGAAGAAAAAGCACAGCAGCACCAGCAGCAGTGTCAGTTGTCTCAGACCGTTTGCCCAGTGGAGGAGGGTATTGGCAATGGCTTTGAATATGCCCAGCGCCTGCAAGCCCCCCATGACGGACATGAGGCAGAACAGCAGCACCAAGACTTGCCAGTTGATATAGCCCACATATTCTCCATCCGGCGGGATCCATATCATGGAAATGACTGCCAAAAGCCCTGCCACACAGAGAATGGTTTCTTTTTTGAAAAAAGCAATGAGTTTTGCGCCCATAATCGGTTCCTTTCTATGTAGTGATTTATTGTTCAACGGTTACACATTATACCCCCAAGAAAGGCCAAAAGCAAGCAAAAACCCTGATTTTTCCGGCGAGAAGCCTTTTTTGGTTGCATGCGGAGAGGTTTTTGCGTACAATAAGAACGAAAAAGATTTTGCGGAAAGGAGAAGCGCCATGGAACTGAACGAAATCATCGCGGAAAACCTGAAACGTCTGCGGACGGAACGAGGGCTTTCTCTAGGCAGACTGGCGGAATTGTCCGGCGTCAGCAAGGTGATGCTTTCCCAGGTGGAAAAAGGCGAATCCAGCCCTACCATCAACACTCTGTGGAAGATTGCCACCGGTTTACAGGTACCCTATACCCAGCTCATCGACATCCAGGCTACCAAGCCTTTTTTTGTGCCAAAAGCTGAGAGCGCATTGGTGGATGACGGCAAGGGATACCGTGTGTATCATTACAATCGCGCAGAAGGTAGTCGGGATTTTGAGTTCTTCAACAGTGAACTGGACACAGGCGCTTCTTTTACTTCAGAAGGACACGGCACCCATACCCGGGAATCTGTGCTGGTGACGGCGGGAGAGCTGGTGCTGGTGTTGGAGACAGTGGAATATGTCATGGCAGAAGGGGATTTTATACAGTTCGATTCCTCCCGCCCCCATACGTACATCAATCGGGGAGAGGTCATGACCGTATTTACCAATATTGTTTATTACGAAGGATAAGGGAGGAAAAAGATATGTTTTGGGTCGGATGTCATTTATCGGCGTCAAAGGGGTATCTTGCCATGGGCAAAATGGCAGAGAAAATCGGCGCCAATACCTTTCAGTTTTTCACCAGAAACCCCAGAGGGGGCAGTGTGAAAGCATTGGATTTAGAAGATATTGCCGCTTACCGCACTTTTGCGGCGAAGAAAGGCTTTGGAAAAATTCTGGCACATGCGCCTTATACCATGAATGCCTGTGCCGCTGATGAAGGTCTGCGGGAATTTGCCGCAAACGTCATGGCGGAGGATTTGGACAGATTGTCCCATCTGCCGGAAGCCATGTATAACTTCCATCCCGGCAGCCATGTGAAACAGGGTGCAGATGTGGGCATTGAAAAAATCGCCGACCTGCTGAACCGTGTGCTGAAACCGGAAACACAGACGGAAGTGCTGCTGGAAACCATGGCAGGCAAAGGCACAGAAGTAGGGAGAAATTTTGAGGAACTCCGCGCTATCATAGATAAAGTGGAACTGGGAGAAAAATTAGGGGTCTGCATGGACACCTGTCATGTCTTCGATGGAGGATATGACATTGTGGAACATCTGGATGATGTACTGGCGGAATTCGACCGCATCATCGGGCTGGAACGGCTGAAAGCCATCCACCTCAACGACAGCAAGAACCCCATGGGCAGCCATAAGGACAGACACGCTTGTCTGGATGAAGGTCAAATCGGTATGGCGGCACTGAGCCGTATCATCAATCATCCCAAGCTGAAACATCTGCCCTTTTTGCTGGAAACACCCAATGAATTGGACGGCTATGCCAGAGAGATCGCTTGGCTCAGGGAATTAAGAGAGGGAGAATAATATGCACATAGAAGAAATGGATATGGAAGTGGAATGGAACGAGGAAATGGAGCGCATCTGGTTTTACCAGACAAAAGTCGGTGAAATCGGCATCGGGGAGAAATTTGGCGCCATTGTCCGGGTCACATTCGGCAGAGACATGGGCGGTCTGCCGGAAGAATTTGACATGACAGAAACCCCTCTGCTGAAACTGGCAGCGGTGGAAATTCAGGAATATCTGGATGGGAGACGGAAAGCCTTCGATTTGCCTCTGGCACCGGAAGGAACCCCTTTCCAGAAACAGGTGTGGCAGGCCCTCAGAAAAATCCCTTATGGGCAGACAGCTACTTATGGGGAAATCGCTGCCGCTGTGGGCATCCCCAAAGGGGCAAGAGCCATCGGTCGTGCCAACCATGAAAATCCCATTGCCATCCTCATTCCCTGCCATCGCGTGGTAGGGGCAAACGGTAAGCTCACAGGCTATGCCGCTGGCATTGAAATCAAAAAAGCCCTGCTGACCATTGAGCAGGGAGAACAACTGAAGATTCGGGAATAAACTGTAGCAAAACTAAGGTTTACATTTTTCAAGAATGCGGAAGGGTTTGGGGAACAAAGAGTTCCCCAACTGGAATCCGCAGTCGGAATTTACTTCTGACGAGGAAAAGCCCAAGTTTCAAGGCTTTTAGCTGATGGAACTTGGGCTTTATACTTCTGTCTATTCGTCAAAGTCTTGAATGAAATGAGGCTTTGACGACAGGGTGTCGAATTTTCGACACCCCGATACCCTTGCCGTGAGCAGCGGCAGGGGGTTTTGTTTTATTAGGATGCGGTATGAACCAGACGGGGCACCAGTCCAGCCATGATGCGGATGACCACGATTTCCACAGCGCCCAGAATCAGGCACTGGAATACACGGGTTGCCATCAGCGGCAGGAAAGGAGAGCCAAACAATACGCTGATCCATAAGGTGTTCAGCAGCAGAGAACCGATGATCTCTGTTGCCAGCACTGCCCCCAGAATACGGGGCATGGTCTGTTTTTTGGACAGGAACAGACCGTAAATGAGACCAACAATGGCAGCGGTGATGGTGAAGCCGGGGAAGTACGCCGCAATGGGGAACAGTGTCGCACCGATGAAGTCACCCAATGCGCCTACCAGAGCTGCCTGCCAGGGGCCCAGATACAGTGCCGCGAATACCACGGGAACAAAGGCAAAGCCGATTTTGATGTTCCATGCGGCAATGGATAAGAAACGGGATAAAATGACGTTCAGTGCCACCAGCATGGCAATGATGACCAGCTGCTTGGTGGTAAATTTTCTGTTTTCGGACATAATAAACCTCCTTGTTATCTCCAAATCAAACAACATGCAAAACAGCAGTTTTCCAGAAGAAAACCGCGAAAACCGTTCCCAGGTGATACAAAAAAACACGAAATCTCCAACAAAACCGGGGAAATTTCGTGTCTGTGTGCCAGATGGGACGCCTCTATGCAAATACCCCCGTTTTAAGCGGGGTAGGCTGTGATAACAAAGAGTGCTCATGTCTTCATTATGAAACAGCGGGATGCGGATTTTGTATCGCAAGAAAACTCTTTTCGTTCCCGTGACAACTCCCCGTTCACAGGACACTTAACGCACAAAGTCCTACTCTGTATTTGCCGCAGAAGGAATACTCCTGCAGCTTCATTGTAGCATGGCTTTTGTCAGAAGTAAAGCATTATTCGCTTTTTTCCGCCAAGGCGAAGGCTGCCAGCAGATTTTGCTTGGAAGCAAAGGAGCCTGCCAGTGTCACCTGCCCCATATCCAGACCATGATCCCCTGTCAGCACATGGAAAATGCGGTCTGTTTCCAGAAAACCGCCGTTGCCGAAGTAGAAGCAAATGACGGGAGTGCCTTTGGGGATTTTGTCAAAATCGGCTTCTGCATATGCCCGAATGACCTTTGTGGGGTCTGCGCCTAAGGTCTGCTTGATGAAGGACAGTTCAATGTCCAGATGGAGAAATTCCTGAGAAGCGTAATACATGGCTGTGATAAATTCTGTCAGGTCATGTTCGCTGTCAAAGGGAAGAACCTGGGGATAATCAGGAACTCCTGTCAGTCCGCAGACGAACCAAGGTGTGGAAGCGGCTGCGAAAGAAATGTTGTAAGGGCGTTTGTGGATGACCGTTTCGTCATCAATGGCAAATACCAGTGTATTGCCGGTGGTGGTGCCTGTCAGGGGCAGTTTTCTTTTTTTCAGATTTGCTTTTAAAGTATCGGATGCGCCAAACAGGCGGATGCCGTCAGAATGGAAACCCAGCATGGGAAAAAACCTCCTTCGGTGGTGTATATTTCAGTTGATTTTCTTCATTTTAATACAGTATGAGGAAAAAAGAAAGGATTTTTCCCTGCAATCCATACCAAATGAATAGCCTCTGTCGGTTTTCGGGGAAAATCGTTGACATGACAACGTTTCAGTTGGTATAATTTACTTTGGCTTTGCAGGTAAAATTCGGCAAAAAGGGTGTTGCCGAATCATTGATAAATACAGGAGGATAGGAATATGCTGGAATTAAAGAACATCTCTTTTTCCGCAGATGGAAAACAGATTCTGAAAAATATCAATCTGGTTATTGACGACGCAAAATTCGTTGTCATCACCGGCCCCAACGGCGGCGGCAAGTCCACATTGGCAAAGGTCATCGCCGGCATCATCACACCTGACAGCGGACAGATTTTGCTGGACGGTCAGGACATCACAGACTGGTCTATCACAGACCGCGCAAGAGCAGGCGTTAGCTTCGCTTTTCAGCAGCCTGTGCGCTTCAAAGGCGTAACAGTCAAAGACCTCATCACACTGGCAAGCGGCAAGGATATTTCCACAGCAGCGGCTTGTGATTACCTGGCTCAGGTAGGTCTGTGCGCAAAAGACTACATTGACCGTGAAGTCAATGCAAGCCTGTCCGGCGGTGAGCTGAAACGTATCGAAATCGCTACCGTTATGGCAAGAAAAACAAAACTGACACTTTTCGACGAACCCGAAGCGGGCATTGACCTGTGGAGCTTCAAAAACCTCATCGACGTATTTGAAAAAATGCACGATGAAATCCAGGCTTCCATCATGATCATTTCCCATCAGGAACGTATTTTGAACATTGCTGACCAGGTGGTTGTCATCTCCAACGGTGAAATCGCTCAGATCGGCACAAAAGAAGAAGTTCTGCCCGGTCTTTTTGGCATTGACCCCGGATGTAGATATTTTCAGGGAGGGAACAAATAATGTTTGACGACGTAATCAAAAAACTGCTGTCTGAAGTGGCAGACCTGACAGAAGTACCTTTGAACGGTGCCTTCAATATCCGTAACAACGGTCACAGCGAAGGCAGAAACTCCACAGAAAACATTCAGATCGTACCCAAGGAAAACAACTCCGGTATCGATATTTACATCAAACCCGGCACAAAGGACGAAAATGTCCACATTCCCGCTCTGATCACAGAAGCAGGCGTACACGATCTGGTATATAACGATTTCCATATCGGTGAAGGCGCAGATGTCACCATCGTGGCTGGCTGCGGTATCCATAACTGCGGCAGCGAAGAATCTCTCCACGAAGGCATCCACCGTTTCTTCGTAGGCAAAAACGCAAAAGTAAAATATATCGAAAAACACATCGGTGAAGGCGATGGCAACGGCAAACGCATCATCAACCCTCAGACACATATCGAAGGGGAAGAAAACAGCTATCTGGAAATGGATACAGTACAGCTGAAAGGCGTAGACTCCACAAAACGTATTTCCAGCGCAAAACTGGCAGCCGGTGCAACGGTTGTGATCAAAGAAAAGATTATGACACACGGCGATCAGTATGCGGAAACAGCCTTTGACGTGATTCTGGAAGGGGAAGGCAGTTCCGCAAAACTCATTTCCCGTTCCGTTGCAAGGGATAAATCCCGTCAGCTGTTCCGTTCTAAAATCGTGGGCAACGCGGACTGCTACGGTCATTCCGAATGTGACGCCATCATCATGGACGATGGTGTGGTAGCGGCAGAACCCGAAATCGTGGCAAACGACGTGGATGCAACACTGATTCACGAAGCAGCCATCGGCAAAATCGCAGGGGATCAGCTCATGAAGCTGATGACATTGGGGCTGACAGAAAAAGAAGCGGAAGCACAGATCATCAACGGCTTCCTGAAATAAGGAGCTGAAACAGATTGAAAAAAGAAATTCTCAGTTGGGTTAAGACCATCATCCTGGCAGTGCTGCTGGCGTTTGTGGTGGATATGGTGTTTATCGTCAATGCCACAGTGCCCACAGGCTCCATGGAAAATACCATCATGGCAGGGGACAGAATCCTTGCCCTGCGCACCAGCTACTGGTTCTCTGATCCGGAACGGGGAGATGTGGTGGTTTTTGAAGATCCCGACGATCCCACAGGCAAGACCCTTTATGTCAAACGCATCATCGGTGTTGGCGGCGATACCGTAGAAGTACAGGACGGTGAAGTGCTGGTCAATGGACAGGTGCAGGACGAACCTTATATCAAAGAAATCACAGAAGGTGATTTCGGGCCTTATCATGTGCCGGAAGGCTGTTATTTCATGATGGGGGATAACCGGAATAAATCTCTGGACGCAAGGTTCTGGCAGAATACCTATGTGGAAAAAGATGCCATTTTGGGTAAAGTTGTCCTGCGGTATTACAAAGGGTTCAAAATCATTGATTGATTTGGAAGAGGATAGAAATCGAAATGAGAAAAGAAATACTTGGCTGGATAGAAACAATTGCCGTGGCGGTTTTGCTGGCATTTTTGATAAATCACTTTTTGCTGGTGAATGTATATGTGCCAACAGGCTCTATGGAAAATACGATTATGGCAGGGGACAGAAACCTTGCCTTACGTACCAGCTATTGGTTTTCTGATCCCCAGCGGGGCGATGTGGTGGTTTTTGAAGCCCCGGATGATCCGGATACACTGTATGTTAAGCGTGTCATCGGCGTTGGCGGCGACACTGTAGAAGTACAGGACGGTGAAGTGCTGGTCAATGGCCAGGTGCAGGACGAACCTTATATCAAAGAAATCACAGAAGGCGATTTCGGTCCTTATCATGTGCCGGAAGGCTGTTACTTCATGATGGGGGACAACCGGAATAAATCTCTGGACGCAAGGTTCTGGGAAAACACCTACGTGGAAAAAGACGCCATCTTGGGCAAAGTTGTCCTGCGGTATTACAAAGGATTCAAAATCATAGATTAAACAAAACACGGACGGTTCCCATAAAGGGACACGTCCGTTTTTGCTTGTTGAAAAAGCTGGAATATGATACACTGGAAGCAGAGAACATCTAAAAGGAGATGAAGCGACATGAAATGTCCTTTTTGTAATCTGGAAATGATGGAAGGCTATCTGAAAGCCGGACGGTATGTGCAGTTCCAGGAAATGGAGAACGGCAGAAAAGGTCAGGAATATCTGGTGGCAAAAAGCTTTATGGGCGATGCCAAAATGGAAGGCTATCTTTGCCCCAGCTGCCGGAAAGTGATTCTGGACATCCCTCTGGTGGACGAACCACCCAGAAGATAAAGAGAAAAAAGAAAATGCTCGGTCAAAAGCAATTGCCAAAGACAGAGCATTTTTGTATTTAGGCCAATAATACAACCATCAGGAACACGAACAGAAATATGCCTGCACACAGAGAAGCAATGGCGTATTTTTTCTCGCCTGCGTCCTGATATTCTTTTGCGCTGATGATTTCCCGCAGTCCAGCAAATGCCAGCATCAGAAACAGCGCCGGTTTGATGCCCCGCAGGGCCAGGATGCCGCTGATGAAAAGCAGAAGGGTCGCGCAGAATTTCAGTTGTTTCATAAGAAATACCTCCAAAGTAACTTCCCCTTAAGAAAACATTGGCTTTTCGCTTCTTGATTTCTTAAGGGGAATTGCGACGGCTGTCTTCAGAAGAAAGCATGTCAAATAAAAATCTTAATAAAATCAGAAAGTCGAAATCCTTTGCATAATAAAGGTTTCGGCTTTCTTTGCGTTCTTATGAAGATGCCCCCAAAAGTTAATGGCCTTTTTTCCCCGCAAAAAGCAGCAGACCGTTTGCCGCAACCAAAATCACGGTATAAGCAATCAGCATGGGGAACATAAAAGGCACCACATCCAGCAGTGCTGACCAGTCCTCTGCCTGTACCCAGGATACCACCATGGCGTACTCGAAAAGAAGTGTCAGGATAGTGAAGCCAAAAGCCGCAAATGCCATAGCTTTTGCCATGGACTTGCCGGAAAAAGCGGCGAAGGCATGGAGCCCCGTGAAAACAACGCTTGCAATACTGAAGAAAATCCACATAAATATAACCTCCTTATAGGGGAAAAAGTGCCGTTTTTTCCAGTATAGCATGGCAAAGGGGCTGTCAACGAAAGTGCTGGATGTGACAGAAATTTGTAAGAAAGCCGCAGATTTCTTTGTGTTTACAGAAGTCTGCTGTTTTTATCATAGTGTTGCAGTTGAGTGCAAATAAAAGATTATACGTTTTGATTTTTGCGTTTCATCAAATAGGAGGGAGTTAATTCCAAATATCCTCTGCCGTTATGAGCGATATCAGTCCATTCTAGCACAGCGGCTAATACGAATATAGGGTCAAAGACCCATTCACCCTCATTTTTGCCTGCATAGTGTTTGCCAATGGCACCCACAAGAGTAGTGACTTCACAGTGAGGTTCACCCAGACGGTGGTTCCGTCCCTGCCCTTTCAGAGCTTTGCCGCCCTGTTCCAGCATGGTTTCTACCATAATGTCGAATACAGTATATTTATAGGGAGGATTGATGGGCAGAGCATCGCAGGAAAAGGATTTGCCATCCCGATTGGCGCGGATTTCATAAGTGTTTCCTCTGACGGAGGAAACCAGAATTCTACCGTCGTTTTTCTTGATTTTATACTTAATGATTTCAGAAGCTTTTACGCTGTCAGTATTCTTGCGAAATAGTGATATATCCAATACCTCCTGTGTTGTTTTTCTCTTTACCCTCTTACTTTTGCCAGAATATTCCGATATGCCTGCACCAGCACTGCCGCGTCCAGACCATAGGCCATGGCATCAAAGCCCTGCTGGAATCCATCGGCGATGGCGTCGGGATTTACAGTGAAATAAATGCAGAATTTGCCGTTTTTGTGGCATGCTTCCCGTACTCGTTTCAGGGCAGCCTGGAAATCGGGATGGTCGAACTGTCCGGGAATTCCCATGGAAATGGACAGGTCAAAAGGCCCGATGAAAATGCCGTCTACCCCTTCCATGGCGGTAATGGTTTCGATGTTTTCCAGACATCCTACCGTTTCACACTGGGGAATCAGCAGTGTTTCGGCATTGTTCACTGCCATATTCACAGGTACGCTTTCGGTGCCGGGATAAGCGAAGCCCCAGCAGTCTTTTCTGGTAGGGCAGAAACCACGTTTGCCGATGGGTGCGTATTTGGCGTAGTTCACCAGTTCCTGCACCTGTTCTACGGTATGTACGTCTGGAACAATAAGGCCATGCACGCCGATGTCCAGCAGTTTCAGTACAGCGGGACGACTGATTTCCCGTACCCTTGCCAGAGGAGAAACGCCGCCAAGGAGGGTGCCGCGGACATAGTCCAGTGTGCTTTCCGCCTCAAAGGGGCCGTGTTCGTTGTCAATGATGATGAAGTCCAGGCCGGTTTTGCCCAGGGCTTCCGCTACATTTGCGCTGCCCAGTTCAAAGAATGTACCGATGGGCTGCTGATGGTTCTGAAGTTTTTCTTTCAACGTATTTTTCATCTGTATCACCTTTCCAATATGGGACGCACCCAGCAGCCGTCGCCCTCTGTAATCTTCAGGGGCAGGCAGTACAGGCGGTACTCGCCAGCAGGTACGTCTTTGAGTTTCAAGTTTTCCAATATGGGGATGTTCCGCCCCAACAGTGCTTTGTGAATGGGGAAATCCCCGTCCCCTTCGGGGCTTTCGTAATCTACGCCCAAAAGGGCAATCTTCCGCTCCGTCAGATATTCCCCTGCTTCTGCTGCCAGATAGACAGGATGGAGCAGGGGATGGATGCCGTCAAAGGCTTCGTTGTCTGTGCGGAAAAGCACCCGATCACCGGGCTGGATGTCCAGCCGCTTGAGCATATCCTTTGTGATTTCTGCTGCGTCAGGCAAGTAAAAGATTTTGCATGCACCGCAAAGCTGTTCCAGTGGAAATGATGCCGCATCCATACCATGAGGGAAGAAATGTCTGGGAAAGTCTATATGGGTTCCCAGATGACTCCCCAAATGCAGCAAAGACAGGGTGCAGTCATCTCCCTTTGCCCCATCCAGCAGCACTTCCCGCAAAAAAGGCGGGTCGCCGGGGTAGACCACGGTCTCAGGGGAAAGGGGGAAGGAAATGTCATAGATCATATGCTGCCTCCTTTTATTGTATCATATTTTCATCCGTTGCGGCGGGGATAGGGCTTTTTTTCGTCCGTAAGTCCTGCCAGATAATCCATGCTGGTGTCCAGCGCCAATGCCAGTTTTTTCAGCTGTTCGAAGGTATAGTACCGTTTGCCTGTTTCCAGTTTGGAGTAGTCGCTCTGGTCGATGCCTGTGAGCATCTGCATTTTGATCTGGGTGAATCCTCGTTCTTTCCGTAATTCTCGTAATCTGTTCATAAACATCACCAATTTTATTATGGCAAATTGACCTATTGACATTAGGGTATATCTGACCTAAAATAAGACAAAAGGCGGTGGAAATATGGATAAATTGGTGGAAGGTCTGCGGGTTTTGCTGGAAAATGAAAGAGATGGTGTGCTGCATGTGGATGGGGAGCGACTGCGGCAGGCAAAATACGCAGGCAGTGTGGAAGCATTGCGGAAAATATTGAACGAGGATGGATGGAGTGCGGAGAAAAAGATAGATGCAGTGCGAAAACTGCTGGATGAGGAGTTGGAAAAATGAAAATATGTCCAACGCCTCTTTTTTTTATGAGGCTTTTGGGGTATAATACAAGGGAATATACACAAAGAATTCCACAACAAACCAAGTGAGAATATCAAAGGAGGCATTTTTTATGCAGGTAACAAAAGACATGACAATCGGCGAACTGCTGATGATGGACAGAAGTGCAGGCGCAATCCTGATGCAGAACGGCATGCATTGTGTAGGCTGCCCTTCCGCTGCTGGTGAAACACTGGAAGAAGCAAGCATGGTACACGGCATGGATATTGACAAACTGCTGAGCGACATCAACGCTTATCTGGCAAGCAAATAATTTGCTTACGCATCGTCAAAGGCTCATTGCATTCAAGCCTTTGACGAAAGGACAGAAGTAAAAAGCCGAAGTTCCATCGGCTCAATCGCCTTGAAACTTCGGCTTTTCCCTCGTCGGAAGTAAATTCCGACTGCGGATTCCATAAGAACCCTGTGGGTTCTTTTTTATGTCTTGATTTTTTGAGTCTTTTCGGAAAGGCTCTTTTTTTATGCGTGGAGTCCTTCCCATTCTTCATAAAGTCCTTCCAGTTTTTCTTCCAGTTTTGTTTTTTCCTCGAAGATTTCCTGGGCTTTGGCGTAGTCAGAACTTGCTGCCGCCATATCCTCGTCGGCTTTGGCAATGGCTGCTTCTGTTTCCTCAATGGCTTTTTCCACTTTGGCAATCTTTGCCGCCAGTTTCCGTTCTGCCGCCTGCTGTTCTTTCTGTTTCAGCCAATCGCTCTTGGTGTCGGTCATGGTCTGGACAGGGGCAGGAGCGGCGCCTTTTACAGGCTGTTCCGCAGCAAGCAGGGCTTCTTTTCTTGCCCGTTCCGCTTTTTTCTCCAGATAATAGTCATAATTGCCCTCATAGCGTGTGATGCCTTCGGGGGAAAGCTCCAGTATGATCTGGGCAGTTTTATTGATGAAATAACGGTCGTGGGAAATGTATACCACAGTGCCTTCATAGCGGTGCAAAGCGTCCTCCAGCACTTCTTTGGAGAACATATCCAGATGGTTGGTAGGTTCGTCCAACATCAGCAGATTTGCTTTGGAAAGCATGATCTTTGCCAGAGAAACACGGCCTTTTTCGCCGCCGCTGAGGGAAGAAACCTGTTTGAACACGTCATCTTCCGTAAAAACGAAGGCTGCCAACATATTGCGGATTTCCCCTGCGGTCAAAGTGGGGTAAGTATCGGAAATTTCGTCGAAAATGGTCTTGTTGCTGTCTAATTTCTGCTGTTCCTGGTCATAATAGCCCACATGAACATTGGTGCCAAACCGCATGAGACCGCTGTCGGAAGGTACTTCGCCCAGAACCATTTTGAACAGTGTGGATTTGCCTACACCATTGGGCCCGATGATGGCAACATTTTCTCCGCGCTTGATGTCCAGATTCACATGGCGGAAGATGCGCTGTCCGCCGTAAGACTTGGACAGTTCTTCCGCATGGAGCACGTCACTGCCGCTGATGATGCGGGGAGTCAGTGTCAGACGCATCTGGGAGGGCAGGCTGTCGGGGCGGTCGATGCGCTCCACTTTTTCCAGCATTTTTTCCAGGCTTTCGGCACGTTTGATGGATTTTTCCCGATTGAATGCCTTCAGTGTACGGATGACTTCTTCCTGACGTTTCAGTTCCCGCTGCTGATTTTCGTAAGCCTTCTGCTGGATGTCCCGGTTGATGGCTTTCTGGTTCATATATGCTGTATAGTTGCCGTTGTATACAGTGGATTTCCGGTTTTCGATTTCCACCACTTTGGTGACGATTTTATCCAGGAAATAACGGTCATGGGAAATGATGAGTACAGAGCCGTCATATGTTTTCAGGAAATCTTCCAGCCATTCAATGGAAGCAATGTCCAGATGGTTGGTAGGTTCGTCCAGCAGCAGCAAATCAGGCTTGGATAACAGCAGTTTGCCCAGATACACACGGGTTTTCTGTCCGCCGGAAAGCTGGGACAGGGGGCGGTCAAATTCATCCTCCCCAAAACCAAGGCCTTTCAGTACACCTTTCAGGCGGCTTTTGTAGCTGTAACCGTCGTTTTGCTCAAATTCGTGCTGTAAAGCGGCATAATCCTCCATCATGTCAGACAACTCTTTTCCTGACAGGTGTGTCATTTCGTTTTCCATTTCACGAAGACGGACTTCGGCCGTTAAAATTTTTTCAAAGACTGATAGCATTTCTTCATAAATTGTACGGCTGCTTTCTATTTGTTGGTTCTGGGCCATATAGCCCATGGTGGTTTCTTTTTTCAGGAACACATCGCCGCCGTCAGAGGAGATTTCTCCCGTCAGAATGCGGAACAAAGTGGTCTTTCCGGCACCGTTAACGCCTACGATTGCGGTTTTTTCTCTTTCTTCTATATGAAATGTGATATTTTCCAGTATGGTGTCGATACCATAGGATTTTTCTATGTGATTGACTGCAAGTATCATGTTTTCTTCCTCCGTAACCCTTAGGTTGTCCACAATTATGATACCAGAAAAAAGGGCGGAATAAAAGAGTTATTGTTGACAATAAAATAACAGGCGTGCTATACTGAAATCAAATTGAGTAGGAGAGGATTTGGATAATATGGATAGTGAAAAAAAGATTTCACCGGCGGTAATAAACAGATTACCCAGATATTATCGGTATTTGGGCGATTTGCTGGAAAGCGACATCACCAGAATTTCTTCTAAAGAGCTCAGTGCAAAGATGAATATTACAGCCTCTCAGATTCGCCAGGATTTGAACAATTTCGGCGGCTTCGGTCAGCAGGGATACGGCTATAATGTAGAATATCTTTACAATGAAATCAAAAAGATACTGGGACTGGATCGCATGTATAATATGATTGTGATTGGCGGCGGCAACATCGGTCAGGCATTGGTCAATTATACAAATTTTGAAAAACGCGGTTTCGTCATCAAAGCAGTTTTTGACATCAATCCTCGTTTGGTTGGCATGACCATCCGCGGCGTGGAAGTTTACGACGTGGACAAAATGGAAGAATATGTGAAAAACAATCACGTAGACGTTGCCATTTTGACACTGCCTCGTTCACAGGCCGTTAAGGTTGCCCATGATCTGGCAAAATGGGGCGTGAAAGGTATGTGGAACTTCAGCCATGTGGACTTGCAGGTTCCCGATGATGTTCTGGTGGAAAACGTGCATTTGACAGACAGTCTGATGACACTGCTTTACAAGATCAATGAAATGTACAGCGAAGAAAACGATCTGCATCACTTGCAGAACGGTCTGCCTGTGAAACACCGTCAGGTGGAAGAAGACGAAAAGTAAAAACAGAAACAGAGAAAATGGATGAAGGCTAGAGCTTTGTCCATTTTTTTTCGCTGATAATGCCCGAAGGAATTTTTAAATTTTTCCTAAATCCATTGAAGCATGTCTCCCAATAAGGTATCATAAAAGGGAATATACTTTAGAAAAAATTAGGAGGAATCAACATTGAGCAGAGCAGACGATATTTTCATACAGAATTGTAAGCAGATTTTGGAAAATGGCTTTTCCACAGAAAACGAAAAGGTACGCCCCCACTGGGAAGACGGTACACCTGCCTACACCATCAAGACTTTTGGTGTGGTAAACCGCTACGACCTGAGCAAGGAATTTCCCCTGCTGACACTGCGCGCCACCAACTGGAAAGCGGCCATTGACGAAATCCTGTGGATTTGGCAGAAAAAATCCAATAACATCCATGATCTGAACAGCAAGATCTGGGATTCCTGGGCAGACGAAACAGGTTCCATCGGTAAGGCTTATGGCTATCAGCTGGGCGTGAAATACAAATTCAAACACGGCGAAATGGATCAGGTGGACAACGTGCTGTGGCAGCTGAAAAACGCTCCCGCATCCCGCCGCATCATGACAAACATCTACAACTTTGCAGACCTGACAGAAATGGGACTGGAACCCTGCGCTTACAGCATGACTTTCAATGTGACAGGCAATAAGCTGAACGCTATCCTAAACCAGCGTTCTCAGGATACATTGGCTGCAAACAACTGGAATGTGGTGCAGTATTCCGCACTGCTGATGATGTTCGCACAGGTCAGCGGATTGGAGCCCGGCGAACTGGTACATGTCATCAGTGACATGCACATTTATGACCGTCATGTGCCAATCATCAAAGAACTTATTGAACGGGAAACATTCCCCGCGCCGAAGGTGCGTTTGAATCCCGAAATCAAGAACTTCTATGATTTCACCGTAGACGACTTCATCGTGGAAGACTACGAACACGGCAAACCTATCGGCAAAGTGCCCATTGCCATTTAAGGAGGAAAACCCATGAATCTCATTGTAGCAGTAGACGAAAACTGGGGCATCGGCAAGGACAATGAACTGCTGTGCCGCATTTCCGCAGATATGAAAAATTTCCGTGCGGTAACCATGGGGCATGTGCTGGTGCTGGGCAGAAAGACACTGGAATCTTTTCCTGGCAAAAAACCACTGCCCAAACGTACCCATATTGTGCTGACAGCAAATAAGGCTTATGAAGCAGAAGGGGTAATCCTTTGCCATAGTCTGGAAGAATTGCCTAGGGTGCTGGCGGATTACGAGGATGATGATATTTTTGTCATCGGCGGCGGCAGTATTTACGAGCAGCTTCTGCCTCAGTGCAAAAAAGCTTATATTACCCAAATCTATGATAAATTTCCTGCGGATACTTATTTCCCCAATTTGGATGAAAAACCGGAATGGACACTGACAGAAAAAGGAGAAGTACAGGAAGAAAATGGCGTGAAATTCTCTTTTGACATTTATGAACAGAAATAAAAAGTGGTTTTACCCAGAAGTGAACCCCAAGGAGGAAGTCCAAAAGGAACCGAAGATACAACAGGAAAAAGGCTATGCCTGCCCCTGCTGTGGATATCTGACACTGCCTATGCCGCAGAAAGGAGCGGTATCTTATATCTGTCCCGGCTGTTTTTGTTTTTTTAGAATGTGTCGGGATGGTGTCCGCCCCATCCTGTCTGGGGCATGCACATCAAGCGGGACATGTCCTCAGGAGAAATGGTGAAATCGAAAACATCCAGATTTGCTTTCATGCGTTCCACGGAACCGGATTTAGGCAAAGGCAATACCTGATTATCCAGAGCAAAACGCAGACAGACCTGTGCAGGTGTTTTGCCGTATTTTTCCGCCATTTCCAGTACCAGAGGGTCTTCTAGCACACGGGTACGGCCCAGAGGGCTCCACGCTTCTACCAGAAGTCCCTGCTGCTGGGAGTAGTGGACAGCGTGCGACTGACAATATCCGGGATGGTATTCCAGCTGGTTTACCATGGGCGTGATTTCCGCTTCTTTCATGAGGGGCATGAGATGGTGAGGCAGGAAGTTGCTGACACCAATGGAACGGATAACCTTTTCTTTGTAAAGCTTTTCCAGGGCCCGCCATGCGGACAGGTCTTTTTCTTGCCATTTGTCACGGTCTGTTTCGGGCATGGGCCAGTGGAGCAGGCAAAGATCCAGATAGTCTGTTCCCAAGTCCTTTAGGGAGTTTTCCACGCTTGCCATGGTGGCGTCATAGGACAGATCGTCACGCCATACCTTTGTGGTCAGGAAAATGTCTTTTCTGGCAATGCCGGAAGCAGCCATGCCTGCGCCCACTTCTTTTTCATTCATGTACATCCGCGCGGTGTCCAGATGGCGGTAGCCAACACAAAGGGCTGTTTCCACAATGCCCTGGGCAGATTGGTCGATGACTTTATAGGTGCCGAAGCCCACTTTGGGGATTTTCACACCGTTATATAATGTAAAGTATTCCATGATTCATTTCCTCCTTATTTCTGTTGGAATGCCAGTGCTTTTTCCAGCAAATATTCTCTTTTGTTGTGTTCCGGCTGATGCAGGACGTCCTCCAGCAGCAACCCAAGGGTTTCGCCCACGGCTTTTCCGGCAGGAATACCTGCGTCCATGAGGGCCTTGCCATCCATTTCCAGCATTTTCAGATTCAGGCAATCCCCATCAGAGAGGACTTTTCCGAGAATTTCCCTTGCTGCCTGCACAGCTGCTTTGTCCTGTAAGATTTCCTGTAAAATGAACAGGTTTTCCGTCGGTTCTACCCCTAAAATCCCTGCTAACTTACGTACTTCGTAAGGTGTCTGGGGAATGGGCTGGGATAAGTGCCGCAGATAGGTCTGAATCTGCTTGGCTGTGGCGTTGTCAAATTTCAGTTTTTTGCAGAAAGTCTTTGCCTCGGCTTCCGTGAAGGATTGCAGCACCAACGTCCACCGCAGAGGGGCGGAAATGGGAGCGGCTTTCAGCTGAGGCACCAGTGTTTCGCCAAGAGCCGTTAGACGTTTGTCCAGCAGATTGTCAATGTGGGGCAAAAGACCGCTTGAGAGCAGCAGGGACAGCTTTTCGGGAAATGGAGATTTCCAAAGTTTGTCCAGCTCCTCGTGGATACGCTCTACACTGATTTTTTCAATGAGTGCGGCGTTTTCCTGCAATGCGGTGTAGGTGGCATCATCCACCTGAAAGCCAAGCTGTGCCGCAAAACGGACACACCGTAGCATCCGCAGAGCGTCTTCCTGGAATCGCTTGGCAGGCTCACCAACACCGCGGATGAGAGAACGGCTGATGTCCTCCTGTCCGCCAAAGGGGTCACGGAATCCTTCGGCAGGGTGGTAGGCAATGGCGTTCATGGTGAAATCCCGACGCAGCAGGTCTTCCTCCAGATTGGATGTGAAAGAAACCTCGTCGGGATGTCTGCCGTCGGCATAATCCCCGTCAATGCGGTAGGTGGTGATTTCGTAGTTGGTTTTGTTCAGAACAACGGTGATGGTGCCGTGCTGGATGCCTGTGTCAAAGGTGTGGGGAAATAACGCCTTTGTTTGCTCCGGCAGAGCAGATGTGGTAATGTCCCAATCCTGGGGAATACGCCCAAGGATGGAATCCCGCACACAGCCGCCTACAATGTAGGCTTCGTAACCGCCGTTGTTGAGGGTTTGCAGAAGGGCGTTCACGTCCTCCGGCAGTGTGATGTGTTTTGTCATGTAAAAACCTCATTCCGGTTGTAAAATTCTGTTTTGCCGTTACAGTATACCATATTCCGGGAAAAATGAAAATTTTTTTTCGGCTTTTGCGGAAAAAGAGTTGACATGCCCCCGGGAGCATGATATTATATTTTACGCAATCAAATAACATATGCGCCCTTAGCTCAGTTGGTAGAGCAACTGACTCTTAATCAGTGGGTCCAGGGTTCGAGTCCCTGAGGGCGCATCATTTATAAAAGGCAGCGTTTTTCGACTTCGAGTCGGGGGGCGCTGTTTTTTTGCTTACCTGTAAGCCATGCGGCTGGTAAGAAAACAGGGCTGGAGGTGCTTGCATTTCCAGTCCTGTTTTGTTGGCAGCCATAGGGCGACAGCCCACAACCGAAGTACTCGAAGAGTGCTGAGGTTGTGCAAGGCTTACAGCCTTTTCCCATTTCTTTCATATTTTCCCCCTCCCCGCCATAAACTGATACAGAGAAATTTTTCGGGAAGAAGGATTGGGGGAAGGATTTTATGGAGGATACATACGGGAAAATCTTGTGGGAGGGCTACGGTCTGAAGTATTACGGCGGTACCCGTACCCGCACGGGGCTGATTTGTAAAACAGATGTGGGACTGAGAGAATTGAAGAAGGCACGGAGCCGCCGGGAAGACCTGCTTTTTGCCCATGAGGTGAAAACCTGCCTCTACCGCAATGGCTTTTCTGCCCTTTCTCTTTTTTATACAGCACAGGACGGACAGCCTTTTTTTGCTTGGGACGGCAATCTTTATCTGCTGGAAAACCCCATGCCTACCAAAGGGCTGGAGGAGGATAACGCAGGGGATTTTGTAGCTGGTGCGGCTCTCATGGGGCAGATGCATGGGGCGGCGGCAGGCTTTCCGGCACAGGAAGGGCAGGAGGAACATCCGGCTTTGTGGCAGCGGCGGTATCGGGAGTTTGTGAAGATCCGCAGACACATGGAGCGGCAGGGGAAGTATTCTCCCTTGGATTTGCTGGTCATGCGCCATTACGGCACTTTTGCACCTCGGGCACAGGAAGCCCTGAAAGCCTTGGACGATGGCGGCTATGGTGATATTGCTCATGGGCAGAAGCAGGCAGGGACTTTTTGTCACAACCAGTTCAAAGGCAGCAATCTGTGCTGGAAAGAGGACGGCAGTCTTTGGGTAGGAGGCTTTGAACAGTGTACCGGAGATATTTTCGCCGTGGATTTGGCGGCGTATCTGCGGCGGTTCTGGCGGAAAGTGCCCGATGAGCGTGAAAAACTGGAAGAAGTGCTGGCAGCTTATGAAGCAGAACGCCCCATGACGGAGGCGGAACGGAAGCTTTTGGTGCCGTTGACAGCCTTTCCGGAAAAATTTCTGCGGTTGGTGCATGAATCCTACAATCGCCGGAGAGTCTGCGTTTCCCCAGCCATGGAGGAACGTCTGGCGGATGCGGCGGCGGAAGAAAGGCAAATGGGCGATCTTTCTCAAGCCTTGGAAAGGCTTTTTTGAAAATTGTCGGAAAAGGGGTGTAAGGCAAGGGGGTTTTCAAGAAAATATATCTGAAAATACTGTAAAAATGAAAAAACCATAAAAATTTCGGTGTTCTTTGTTTTCTTATGAGGAAACCCCTAGCTTTGCGCCATGAATTTCTCTTGCAACTTCGGGAAGAAACGTATAAAATGAGACTAAGACAGTCTGCAAATCATTCCCCGAAGGAGGAGAAACGGTATGAAGGACTATCATTTTGAAAATGACGATAAAGAATTTGACACCACCATACGGTTGGATCATATAAATGAAAAAGTAAAAGAACTGGAACAGAATCAGAAAGACGAGGACGACTTGGGGGACAAGGATGAGTTCCTCAAGGCCTTTGAATCAGAAAAATTTGAAGATCCACTGCCAGTGCAGCCGGCGGAGGAGCCTGTGACATTCGTCACAAGGGAACCCAGAAAACGACCTGTCTATGACGAAGGACAGCCGCCTATGCCGCCAAAGGAAGAGGAACCCGAAGAGGACGAGCCTTTCTGGAACAAAAAGACCATTGGGTTCATTACCATTGCCGCTCTCGTGGTGCTGGGCATCTGCTTTGGTGTGGTGAAGATGCTGTTTTTCTCTAATCCTTTGGACAAGGCGGCAGAAGCGGCACCTATGCTGGTGACGGAAGTGCTGGACGGGGGAGAACTGCTGGTTTATGACATCAACGAGGCCAAGCAGAAAACGGTAAACCTGACGCCGGAAACGGTGGTCTATAACGAAGATGAGGTACAGATACAGCCGGACGTCATACAGATGGGCGATCTGCTCATGATACAGATGGATCAGGACGGTGAATTTGCCGTGACCATTTCTTATGACGAAAGCATCAAAAAAGAGGAAATCACCGGGCTGAAAGCCGATGCTTCCGTTAAGGAATTACAGGGCGAAGACCGCTCTTTTGCCTATGACAAAAAAACCATTTTCTACTACGATGAGGAGGAAATCCGCCCCGAGGATATTGAAAGCTGTGACGTGCTGGAAATCAGCGGCATCGGTGATGTGGTATGGTCTGTGAAAGTATTGGAATATCACGGTTATATTACTGTGGAAAATACCCAGAACATCAAAAACGGCACCTTTACATTGGATGAGGAAGAACCTGTGCCCCTCAGCGATGTGGAAAAAATCGCTGTGAAAGAAGGCACCCATTCCATCACTATCAAAGGGGACAACATCGAAAGCCGCACAGACAGTGTGCTGGTACAGGCAGGAGAAACGACGGTTTACGACTTGTCCAAAGCCCAGCAGAAAATGGGTGTGCTGGCAGTCAATGCCAATGTTTCCGATTATAAGCTCTACATCAACGGCGCCTTGGTGGACAGCACCAAGCCTTCCGTACTGCCCTTTGGGGAATACGATGTGGTGATCCTGAAAAACGGCTATAAAGAATGGAGCCAGACTGTAACACTGAATCAGGATGCCGTCAGCGTTACCGCCCAGCTGGAGGCAGAAGAACAATTGGCAACGGTGATCGTCAACTGTAATGAAGCTGACGCCAATGTGTTCATCAACGGCGAGGAAAAAGGCACTGCGCCTTTGCAGGTGACACTGCCTTATGGCACTTATGAAGTGGAAGTGTTCAAAGACGGCTTCACTTCTTATCACCAGACTGTGCAGATTGAGAGTAGTGTGGTGCATATTTCCGCAACATTAGGTTAAACCCTCTTTTTTGCGGCAGAGCATGCCGAAAACTGCCGCGGCAGGAGAGGATACAGCATAGACAAACAACGACAAAGAACAAAGGGAGGAATCAAATTGGATCACATGGAAAGATACCATCAGTGGCTGGCAGATCCTGCCATTGACGAAGCAACAAAAGAAGATTTGCGGAAGATTGCCGCAGACGAAAAGGAAATCAAAGAACGTTTTTACAAAGACCTGGAATTTGGTACAGGCGGTCTGCGTGGGATCATTGGGGCAGGCAGCAACCGTTTGAACCGTTACACCGTAGGCCGTGCCACACAGGGCCTGGCAAACTACATCCTGAAAGAAGGCACACAGGACAAAGGCGTAGCCATCGCTTATGACTCCCGCCATATGTCCCCCGAATTTGCTCAGATCGCTGGTCTGGTACTGGCAGGCAACGGCATCCGTGCTTATGTATACCCTTCTCTGCGTCCCACACCCATGCTGAGCTTTGCTGTACGGGAACTGGGCTGCACAGCTGGTATCGTTATCACAGCCAGCCATAACCCCCCCGAATACAACGGTTATAAAGTTTACTGGGCAGACGGCGCACAGGTTGTTGCACCTAGAGATAAAGACATCATCGCAGAAGTAAACGCTGTGGCAAGCTTCGGCGAAATCAAAGAAATGGCAATGGACGAAGCACAGACAAAAGGTCTGTTCCAGTATATTTCCGAAGATGTGGACAACGCTTTTGACGCAAACGTGCTGGCACAGCGTCAGGCACCCGAAATCATCGAAGAAATGGCAGATCAGCTGAAAATCGTTTACACACCTATTCACGGCTCCGGTAATCTGCCTGTCCGCAGAGCACTGGAAAAAGCAGGTTTCCATCAGGTATATGTGGTAAAAGAACAGGAAATGCCTGACTCCGATTTCACAACTGTTGGTTATCCCAACCCCGAAGACCCTAAGGTATTCGTGCTGGCACAGAAACTGGCAGAAGAAAAAGGCGCAGACATCATCGTTGGCACAGACCCTGACTGTGACCGTGTAGGCGCAATGGTACGCAATGACAAAGGCGAATATGTGGTGCTTACAGGTAACATGACCGGCGCACTGCTGACAGAATACATCCTGTCCCAGAAGAAAGCAAAAGGCACACTGCCCGCAAACGGCGCAGTCATCAAAACCATCGTAAGTACAGAAATGATTCGTCCCATGTGCGAGGCTTACGGCGTGGAACTGATGGACGTACTGACAGGCTTCAAATTCATCGGTGAAAAAATCAAAGGTTTTGAAGAAACCGGCAGTCATTCTTATATTTTCGGTTTTGAAGAAAGCTATGGCTGTCTGGCAGGCACATATGCCAGAGATAAAGACGCAGTTGTGGCAACACTGCTTATCTGTGAAATGGCAGCTTACTACAAGAAACAGGGTATGACACTGTATGACGGTCTTATGGCGCTCTATGAAAAATATGGTTACTACCGTGAAGGCGTAAAATCCCTGACCATGAAAGGTCTGGACGGCGTAGAAAAAATCCAGAAAATCATGGCTTCCTTCCGTGCGGAAACTCCCGCGGCATTTGCAGGCGTAGCTGTGGAATGGGCAAAGGATTATAAGACACAGGTATTCAAAAATCTGACAACAGGGGAAGAAACCGCAAGCCCTCTGCCTGTTTCCGATGTAGTTTACTACACACTGGCAGACGGTTCCTGGATCTGTGTACGTCCTTCCGGCACAGAACCCAAACTGAAATTCTATATCGGCGTAAAAGGCGATTCCTTGGCAGACGCACAGGCGAAGATCGACGCCCTGGAAGCAGATATTGACGCAAAAGTAGCGGCAGTTTAATTCAAAAAAACGAAAACAGGCTCTTTTAGAGCCTGTTTTTTTGCAGGAGGGGAAACGATGGCTGATTTTATGAATCTCACAGTGGAAAATCTGGAAACAGAGCACCTTTGCTGTATCATCCGTACCAAAACAAAGCATCCCGGCGTGGAAGCGAAACGGAAATGGCTGGCGGAACGGCTGGAAGAGGGGCATGTGTTTCGAAAACTGGATGTGAAAGGGACGGTCTTTATAGAATATGCCCCTTTGGAGAAGGCATGGGTGCCTGTGGAAGGAGAGAATTATCTGTATCTCTACTGCCTGTGGGTGCTGGGGGAATATCGCGGCAAAGGCTATGCCAAGGAATTGCTGGAATATGCTATCAACGATGCCAAGGCAAAGGGAAAATCTGGCATCTGTATGCTGGGGGCAAAGAAGCAGAAAGCGTGGCTTTCCGACCAATCCTTTGCCAAGAAATACGGCTTTGTGTCTGTGGATACCACGGAAAGTGGCTATGAGCTACTGGCGCTTTCTTTTGACGGAACTTATCCCCATTTTGGGGTGCAGGCAAAGGCGGAGAGAATGGAAAGTCAAGATTTGACCATCTATTATGATATGCAGTGTCCGTTTGTCTGTCAGACTGTGGAGAAACTGCGGAAATATTGCGAGGAAAACAAAATTCCGGCGGATTTTGTGGAAGTGGATACCTTGGAGAAGGCAAAACATCTGCCTTGTGTGTTCCAGAATTGGGCAGTGTTTTACAAAGGCAAATTTGAGACGGTGAATCTGCTGGATGTGAAGGCATTGCAGAAACTATTGAAATAAAGAAAAAAAGAAAGCCGAAATCCTTAGAAAAAGGGGTTTCGGCTTTTTTATAGCGATGTAGTTTTTATGGGCGAATCCGGTAATGCCCCACAATATCATGGCGTCTTTCCAGAATATCCTGCTCATAAGCGGACTGGAAGGGGTCATTGTGGTGGATGACATAGGGAATCCCTTTGTCGTTGCGCTGGTCGGATACCATGCCGATGTGGTTGGCAAATATGACAATGTCGCCGCCCTGCCATTGGTCGATTTGGGAAATGTCCGTTGTCAGAGGGATGGCGGTATGGGCAAAGTATACCTTCAAATTGCGGACACGGCGGAAGTCGATGTTGGGATTGGGTTCGTCAATGTCATATTCCTCTGGATGGGCGGCAATGTCTTCCGATACTAGCTCTTTCAGGTCATAGCCTGCGGATAACATGGCATTGGCAATGACGTCTGTGCAGACACCATAGCCGTCGTCGGGATAGCCCGTTTCGTAATACTTGCTTTTGTAGCGGGGCTGGGTGGCAATATAGGTGCGGGCGCCCTGCAAAAGGTCTGTCTGGTCGTCTATGCCGTCTGCGTCTTTGTCCGTCTGGCTGTGAAAATCGGGAATCTGAAAATCTGCATTTGTTTTGGCGTTGACGGGGTCACTGCTGGTGCCGAGGAAGTAAAAACGGCAGAAGAACAGGACACAAGCCAAAACCACGGCCAGTATCAGCAAGAAGATGGTTCTTTTTCTCATGGAATCCCTCCTGAATGCAAAAACTGCCCGGGGGTTCCCCGAGCAGTTATTTGATAAAAGCGAAAGAGTTGTAAAACCTTAATGACAGAACAGTTACATCTGGAATCCGCAGTCGGAATTTATTTCCGACGAGGAAAAACAGAGAGTTTCAAGGCATTTATGCCGATGGAGACTCTGCACCCCGAAAAGAAACGGGGACGTCGAAGGCGGCTTTGCGAAGCAAAGTGCTTGACCCAACTGTTTTACATCTGTCATTTCGTCAAAAGTTTGAATGAAATGAGCTTTTGACGATAGTTTTACCGATATGCTTTCTTGTAAATCGCCAGACAGTCTTCAAAAGGCATGTCCGCAGGGTCTACCTGGAACAGACCGCCCATGGTGTCATAGGCCATTTTGGTGTACATTTCCAGATCTTCTTCTTTGATGCCGTAATCGGACATTTTCAGGTCGTCTACATGGCAGGCAACTTTCAGATCGTGGAGGGCATCTACGAAATCCATAGCTTTTGTTGCGTCTGTTTTGCCCAGTGCTTTTGCCATGGCAATCATGCGGTCGTCAACCACACCGCGTTCCGCCCAGTAGGTGTAGTATGCTTCGCAGAGCATAATCAGACCAGCGCCATGTTCCAGTTTGGGATTTTTGCCGCTGAGAGGATGTTCCATAGCGTGTTCGGAAGTACATCCGCCGATGCTTTCGCTCATGCCGGAAAGGGTATTTGCCAGTGCCACATCTTCTCTTGCTTCCTTATCGCTGCCGTTGTTCACTGCTTTGGCAAGGCTTTTGCCGATCAGTTCAATGGCTTTGAGGGCATAAAGGTCGTTGATGGGGTTGGTGTAGCGGTTGATGTAGCCTTCGGTGCTGTGGAACAGGGCGTCAAATCCCTGATAAGCTGTCAGTTTTTCCGGTACGCTCATCATCAGGTCAGGGTCAACGATGGACAGTACAGGGAATGTGCCGTTATAACCAAAACCGATTTTTTCGCCTTTGTCATTTGTCACAACAGCCCAAGGGTCTGCTTCTGTGCCGGTACCAGCTGTGGTGGTGATGGCAACGATGGGCAGAGGAGTTACGGGAACGGCTTTGCCGCCACCGGTACCGCCGGAAACGTAGTCCCAGAACTGACCTTCGTTTGTTGCCATAACGGCAATGGCTTTTGCGGAGTCGATGATGGAGCCGCCGCCCAGACCGATGACGAAGTCACAGCCTTCTGCTTTTGCCAGGGCCGCCCCTTCCATAACATGGTGTTCTGTGGGGTTGGGCTGGATTTTGTCAAAGATCACATGAGCTACGCCTGCTTTGTCCAGCTGTTCTTCCAGACGTGCCAGATAGCCGTATTTCCGCACGGAAGTACCGCAGGAGATAACGATGAGGGCTTTTTTGCCGGGCAGTTTCTGTTTATGAAGTCTGTCCAGCTGACCGCTGCCAAACAGCACCCGGGAAGGGATATAATATTGAAATTTCATAAGTGATTGCCTCCTTTCAGATATGACAAAAGTATACCACAGACGGACAAAAAAGAAAATCCGTGGGCATGGTTTTTCCGAGAAAAAATCGTACAAAATCCGCCTGTTTTGGTATACTGAAAAAAAGTGTAACCTTTTGGCGGTAAAATCGTTTTCTAAGTAAAAGGGCAGGAAAGGAGGGGGCTATGGAATCTGACGTATTGCGGGAATTGTACGAAAAATATCACCAGAAAGCATATCTGTATGTCCTCTCTTTGTGTCGGAATAAGGAAACGGCGGAGGACATTGTCAGCGAGGGATTTGAGAAAGCCTTCCTGACGGTGGAAGGCTGCCCGGAGGGGTTTTTCTGGTGGCTCTTGCGGGTATGTAGAAATCTCTGGCTGGATACTCTGCGGAAACAGAAGCGGCAAGGGGGAGAAATGCCCGAGGAAATCCCTGTACCCGAGGACGCCCTTTCCGGTGTGCTGCAAAAAGAGGAAAACCGGCGGCTCTACACGGCTATGAACCGCCTTTCTCCGGCAGACCGGGAACTTTTGATCTGGCATTATTTCGGGGGGCTGTCCATCCGGCAGATGGCAGGGCTGCGTGGTATTTCGGAAACGGCTGTGAAAACGGCACTGTTCCGCGCCAGAGCCAGACTGAAACAGAAATTAGGAGGTGAAAAGCCATGACATTTCGGGAACTTTTGGAGAAATACAAAAACCAGACCGCAACGCCGGAAGAGAGAAAACAGGTGGAGGCGGAACTGGAAAAATACAATGCCCTGACGCAATATTTGCTGGAACAGGATGTGGACATGGAGGGGGAAGATTTGGCTGGGCAGCAGGAGGAACTGCAAAAAATCGACCGCTCCATGAAAAAACGGGGACGGCGGATCATTGCCATTGCGGTGGTTATTGCCTGCGTGGTTATGGGGGCGCTGACGGCCTTCCAGCCTGTCATCAGTAAGGTCATTTGGTATGATCCCACGGAACGGGATTTACAGCAGTATTCTTATGATATCAGTTGTCATCTTGCGGTTTTGGCAGAATTGACCATGCCGGAAGTGCAGATGGAGCCTGTGATTGTCACAGAACAGGGATGGGGGAAATATGATTTACAGGTGCAGCAGCGAGAATGGTCTTCAGGGGAATACCTCTGGGAGGACGGTACTGTTACTCGGGGAAAAATCGAACTGAAATCTAATGTGTATCAATATGGCGCCATCAATGCGTTTTCTCGAGGAACGGCACCTTTTGGTGACAGTGTTATGACAGAAACTCCCGATGCAAAAGTGGCATTAGCGGACTTGCCGGAATATTTGAAAATGGAAGCCTATGTTTCTTTGGGGAAAGATTGGACTATGGAGGAGCTGGAAAACTTCGCGGCACAGCAGGAGGGAGAACTGGGCTGGGTTGGTGTCCGGACTTCTCCGGAAGGAGAACAGCGGCTGCCGCTTATGGGCTTTGACGCAGGCGGCAGCGGTTATATCTGGGAAAATGTAGACGCGGCCTATCCGTTTTATGAATTGTCCATGCATGAGGATGTGCCACTGGCGGAGGCGTGGGAGAAGCATTTCCTTGCCCTGCTTCAGTACAGCATCGACCAGGGGGATTTTTACGCAAGGCTAAATCAGTCTAACGATCATGGAAATGCTTGTCAGGCGGTGCAGAAATATGTAACAGAAAACGGCGTAAAAACCTATGGATTCCTGTATTACGGCACACCGGCGGAAATGAGAAAACTGTTGGAAAATGAAGATGTGGAAGGAATTCATGTAACGGACTACCAGCTTCGGGTGCCGGGACTGTAAGGAAAAGAAGTCTTGCGGAAAGGATAAAATCGTGATAAAATGACCATAAGAAAAAGGATTGCCGCTTCCCAAAGGCGGTCTGTCCGAAATTGTGGTTGTAGACCGTCTAACTGGCAGGTTAGGCGGTCAGTTTTTTATCGGTCCCGAAATAGGGCGACAATGGCTACGATGACCAATCCGATTTGAATCAAGTCGGAATATGTAACATACATAGCATCACCCCCTTAAAGCAGAGAGTGACACACCGCCAAACGACAATCCTCATGTCTAGTTTAGCAAAATATGTCATCATTCGCAAGAAAACAAGCCAAATAAAAAAGAAAGCCCTTCGGCTTTCCGGTTGCAAAATCTTATGTTTTCCGAGGAAGCAGCCCCTGCGACAATCCATAGGGGGTACTTTAGCAAAAATGCTATAATCCACAAGAAAATAAACCAAATAAAAAGCTGAAATCTTTGCACTACAAGGATTTCAGCTTTTTTGTTTTTACAGGATTTTATCAGATATGTTTTTTTCTTAAAGGTAATCTGCTTTTAGAAACACACCTTTTTCATATCCTGAATTTTCTAAAAAAACAAATCACACATTGAAGCGGAACAGAACCACGTCGCCGTCTTTGACAACATATTCTTTGCCTTCGGAACGAACCAGACCCTGTTCTTTTGCGGCATTGTAAGAGCCCAGACGCATCAGGTCGTCATAAGCAACAACTTCCGCACGGATGAAGCCACGTTCAAAGTCACTATGGATTTTACCAGCAGCCTGAGGTGCTTTGGTACCTTTTGTGATGGTCCATGCACGGCTTTCCTGAGGGCCTGCTGTCAGGTAGCTGATGAGACCCAGCAGTTTATAGCTGGCTGCAATCAGACGATCCAGACCGCTGCCGTCTACGCCCAGATCTGCCAGAAATTCTTTTTTGTCTGCTTCGTCCAGATCGGAGATTTCTTCTTCGATTTTTGCGCATAATACGAATACTTCACTGCCTTCTTTGGCTGCGTATTCTCTTACACGGCCTACAAATTCATTGCTTGCGCCGTCGTCAGCCAGATCGTCTTCGGCTACGTTTGCAGCATAAAGGACAGGTTTTGCGGTCAGCAGTGTCAGGCTGTCCACAAAAGCTTTTTCTTCCGGTGTGTCAAATTCCACAGCACGAGCGGAAATGCCCTGTTCCAGCGCTTCTTTCAGTTTCTGGAGCACGTCCACTTCTTTCTGGAGGGATTTGTCCGCTTTTGCCATTTTGCCTGTTTTGGCAATACGGCGTTCCAGGATTTCCAGATCGGAGAATACCAGTTCCAGATTGATGGTTTCGATGTCACGGATGGGGTCGATGGAGCCGTCCACATGTACCACATTGCCGTCTTCAAAGCAGCGTACCACGTGTACGATGGCGTCTACTTCACGGATGTGAGACAGGAATTTGTTGCCCAGACCTTCGCCTTTGCTGGCACCACGCACCAGGCCGGCAATGTCAACGAATTCGATGACCGCAGGTGTGGTTTTTGCGGAGTTATACATTTCTGTCAGTTTTGTCAGTCTTTCGTCAGGCACAGTTACGATGCCCACGTTGGGGTCGATGGTACAGAAGGGATAGTTTGCCGCTTCTGCTTTCCCCAGAGTCATAGAGTTGAATAAGGTGCTTTTGCCCACGTTGGGCAGACCTACGATACCCAGTTTCATGTTATTTCTTCCTTTCCAAACGGTTTGCGTGTTCACTGTTAAACATTATAGCCAAAAGCGGTGAAAATGGCAAGGAATACCTTGCTTTCAGCGGAAAAAAGCCCTTTTGACAGAGTCAAAAGGGCTTGGGTTCATTTTTTTCTGCCTTTGAACAGGATCATCAGAAACAGCAGAACACCAAGGGCTGCTGTGAGGATGGCATATCCTCTGGCTTCTTCTCTGGTTACATACATGCCTTCCGCCGGTGTTTCTTCCAGCTGGCGCATGGCTACACGATAATGTCTTCTGTGTTCTCTTTCCATAAAAATCCCTCCTTGCGGATGTATCAGCTTTTTTCTTTATTGTAGCACAAAAACGTGGCGGTATACAGTTTTTTTGCGGAAAAAACCACTGGATTTTCCATGGTGAGAAAGTATTTTTCCGGGGTATGATAAAAGAGAAATGGGGGTGGAAATTTGAAAAAATATGTTGTTTTTCTGCTTCTTTTCCTGCTTTGCGGCTGTGCGGGGCAGCAGACAGCTACCAGTCTGGCTGCGGTGACGGAAAGTCCCAAGGAGCGAGCCCAGCAGATACAAAAAGCCCTGATGGAGGTTCCTGGTGTGGCAGACAGCGCTGTGGTGGTGGCGGGGCATACAGCCATCATCGGTCTGCGGACGAAGGAAACAGGCACATCTTTGGGGCGGCTTATACAGGAGGCGGAACGGGCTGCCAGAAATGCCGATCAAAATTTGCAGATGGTTTCCGTTACGGCAAACGATGCCATCGTAGACCGTATGGAGGAGACAGCAGAGGGGACATGAGAAAGGGGGAACTTTCCGCCCCCTTTTTCGTATGATAAAAGAGGGTTTTCCAGAAATTGCAAAGAAATCTTAAAGAAGTGGGTCTATGCAATCCAAGGGAAATATGGTAAACTAAACCATAAGATACCATTGGAATATCATTTTTTTGACAAAATATACAATCCCAAAGGAGGTACATGCAACATGAAACGCAAAATGGCAATGGCATTGGCTGCTGTTCTGGTAGCAGGCAGTCTGCCTGTGACAGTATCCGCTGCCACATTTACCGATATCAATGAAGTGTCCTGGGCATCTTCCACCATCCAGGCAGTATCCGACAAAGGCCTTATCAACGGCTATGAGGACGGTACTTTCCGTGCGAAAAACAACGTTACTTATAGCGAAGCCATGGTGATGATCTACAACCTCATGGACAAAACAGGCAATCTGAAAGCAGGTGCCACAAACACACTGCCCATGTATCAGTCTGTGCTGAATACATATAAAATCCCTACATGGAGCCAGTCTACTGTGGCTTATGGTCTGTCCGCACAGATCCTGATGGCATCTGACCTGCCTAAGTTTACCACAAACGGTGTTGCCAATCCTGCAACCCGTCAGGATGTGGCTGTAATGTTTGGCCGTGCCCTGTCTGCAAAATATGATATTTACGCTGGTACAGGCGTGAAATATAACGACGTATGGCGCATTTCCGATGATGCGATGCCTTATGTGGATCTGCTGACTCGTCTGGGCATTGTTTCCGGTGATGACAACGGCAACTTCAACCCTACCGCAAACATCACCCGTGCGGAAATGGCAGTCATGATGAACAAGACTTATGATCTGCTGACAAATGATTTGGCAAACACTGGTGAAATCACACAAATCGTCAACCATGACGGCAATTATTACGACATCGATGTGAAAATGGACAACGGTGAACGGAATAAACTGACCATTTCCGATGACAACATCAGCATTTACAACAAAGACGGCAGCAAGGAAATGCCTATCAGCAGCCTGACAAAAGGCGATAAAGTCAGCCTGGTATTCGACGGCATGGTTATCACAAAGATTTATCTGCTGGATGAAGAAGCATCCGCTCAGGAAAAATATGACGCGGTTGGTTATATTTACTCCCTGAAAGACGGTTATCTGAATCTGGAAAGTGAAAACACAGGCGAAACCACAAAATATAAGATCGATACAAACTGCACATACTATCTGGGCGGCAAAAAGACCACAGAAAGCAACATCAAAAATGTGATTTCCGATAACTCCGACAAGTATGTATATGCTGGCCTGTATACAGAAACAAAGAATGAAAAAGTAGACGGCAAGCGTCAGGATGTGCTGTACGCAAAGGCTGTTTATGTAACAGTGAAAGATGAATACACCCAGACAGGGGAAGTAACAGACTTCTCCAGCACCACCGTTTCCTACAAGGCTTCCGGCAGCAATGCAAGAAAGAGCGTGGACTTTGCTTCTGATTGTGAATTCTACATCGGTGACAAAAAATCTTCCGCAAAGAATCTGGAAGAAATGGCTGAAAGCGGCACTGTATATGTAAAAGTGACCGTAAACAGCAAGGGCAAAGCAACAAAAGTTGTGATGACAGAAGATAAATTCACAGACAATACCGCATCTTCCACTTATACAGTGAAGGGCTTCAACAAAGACCGTATCATTGTTTCCAGAGGCGGCACATCCACTACTTATGAATTTGGCTCCACCAGCGATATCACTTACTATATCTGGGAAGGCAAGTGGAACGAAGTTTCCTTCCGTGGTGCGGAATCCTTCTATGACGGTGATGACGATAAACAGGATTACAACACTATGTATGCCCGCATGAACTTCGATAAGTCCGGCAAGATCACTGCCATTTATATGGCAAAAGACGGCGACAGAGAAAATGCCTTTGGCGAAGCAGAAACCACAGAAAAGAAAGGTACTGTGGAATCCATCAAAGATGGTAAGCTGAAATTCAAGACTTCTTCCACAGAATATAAACTGCTTAATGAGTATAACATTGATCCAAAGGATAAGTATGATCCGGATAACGAAAATATGTACGCAAATCATTTCAAATATCCTTTGACCATTGGTGGCGCCCAGACCAGCTCTCTGACTGTACTGACTCGTATGGCAAACTGTGATGATGTAACGCTGTACGCAGAAGTAAGAGCTAATTCCAATAACGAGCTGACCAGAATTGATGCCAGACTGACAGCGGCAGAAGGCAAACTGGTTGAATACGACAAAGGCAAGAAAGAATTCACATTGGAAACACCTGACGGCTCTCAGTTCAAGCTGAAAACCGTAAGCAATCCTAAAACAGACAGCGACGATTATGATGCGGAAGATCTGGAAACAACAGGTTACCGTGGTTCTTCTGTAAAACTGGAATTCAACAACGATGGTGAAATCTCTAAGATCATCGTAACCGATAGTAAGTATAACAGCGGCACAAAACGTGTAAAAGGCACAGCTTCCGTTGATGGCAGCAAGATCAAGATTGATGGTAAGTCTTACAGCTGGGATTCCAAGACATACATCACCAGCAGCAGCTTCACTTACAGCAGCAAGGATATGTTCGAAAGAATGCTGAAAGATAAAGACATCGAAGTTTATGTAGAAGCTACCATCAGTGATAAGGACAAAGTGGAACGCATCAATGCCAAAGTGAAATCCGCAGAAGGTGAATTTGTGGAATACGACAACGGCAGCGTAACCATCGAAACCGATACCAGATCCTGGGTATTCAACACTGTTTCCAAGAACACACTGTTGAAGAACTGCGGTCTGGACGACGAAAAAGAATTTGAAAAGAAAGAAGGCAAGAACGTTACACTGGAATTCAACAGTGACGGTCTGGTAGAAGAACTTTAAGAAGTAATGAAAAAGCGGTATTCCTGAAAAAGGAGTACCGCTTTTTTGAAACGCCGGAAAAAGGAAAAGGGAACAGCCAAAGCTGCTCCCCTTTCGATTATCCTAGGATAATCGCTTAATAAGGTTTTTGATGCCGCGCCCTTTTATGCAGAAGGAATGGGGGTGCCGCAAGAGCGGCTTCTACATAATCAGACGGATTCCAAATCAGTCAGGATTCTTGCAAAATGCACACAAAAAAACAGCCGCAGATGCTGCCTCCCCGTATGCAAAGGCGCCGTCCTCTCGCCTGCTTCAGAAACAAAAACCGTATTAACGAAAAAGTTCATGCCCTATTATAGACAAAAATCGATGCATTGTCAAATGGAAGAAATGGGTATTGATAAAATCCCCGTTTTGCCTGTATAATAAAATGATATGAACGACGATAAACACAGAATAGGAGAGATGTTTGATGCGATATGAAGGAACCGTTTACAGACCGCCCAGTGAGGCGGGCAGCCTGATCATTCAGCTGACCATTGGCTGTGCCAGAAACACCTGCACATTCTGCAATATGTATAAGGATAAGAAATTCCGTATCCGTCCTTTGGAAGAAGTGGCGGAGGATCTGGAAATGGCAAGAAAATATTATAGCCGTATCAAAGTGCGCCGTATCTTTTTGGCAGACGGCGATGCCCTCATTGTAAAAACACAGGATCTGCTGTATATCCTGGACAAATGTCATGAATACTTCCCCGAAGTAGAACGTATTTCCGTTTACGGCGCGCCCAAAGATATTCTGGGTAAAACACCGGAAGAACTGAAACAGCTGAAAGACGCTGGTCTGGACATGGTTTACATGGGTCTGGAAAGCGGCGATGATGAAGTGCTGAAAGAAGTGAAAAAAGGCGTAACTTCCGAAGAAATGATCGCTGCTGGCATCAAAGTCAGAGAAGCTGGCATGATTCTGTCTATGACAATCATTTCCGGTCTGGGCGGCAAAAAACGCTGGAGAGAACACGCGCTGAACAGTGCTCGTGTCATTTCTGCCATCAAACCGGAATATGTGGGCTTTTTGACACTGATGGTAGAGCCTGGCACGGAGCTTTACGACCAGTACAACAGAGGCGAAGTGGAACTCTTAGACCCTCATGAAGTATTGGACGAAACAGAATTGTTCATCCGCAGTGTAGATGCGGAAGGCACTATGTTCCGTGCAAACCACGCTTCCAACTATATTGCTTTGGGCGGTACCCTCAATGGCGAACGGGACAAAATCCTGGCACAGATCGAAGAAAGCCGCAGAAGAAGCAAATTCCGCCCGGATATTTTCCGCGGCATTTAAGAGTAAGGTTGTAAGGGGTCTTTTGCAATGGAATGGCTGGGTTTTGCCACACTCATAACTGCATACGGCTGCATCTTCACGGCAGTGGTGACGGGGCGGAAAGGCTGGGTTTTGCTCATGGGCTGGCTCATTCCCATATTGGCCCTGACCATCACTTATGAACCGGGTATGCAGATCAACGGGCTGATGGTACTGATTTGCTTTGTCATGTTCCTCATTTGCAGGCTGGGCATGGTGGATGTGAAAATGTGGAACATCCGCCAGCGGAAAAAGCATAACATACTGTTTGGAATTTTGTACTGCGGTGTGTTTATTCTGCTGTTTTACTCCGTTGCCCAAGCCCAGATACAGGGATATATGCTGAACCTTCAAGGATGGGGCAGTCAGAAACTGCCGATCTGGCGCATGGGGCTCAGCACACTGCCTCTGCTCTGGCTCAATGTGATCTATACCCGTATGGTGTATACCGCCATTGACCGTCTACGGCGGAAACGACAGGAATTGAAACTGCTGTCCTGCCGCTGTTTCATCGCCAATGAACAGGGTACGGAAAAAGGACTGAACCAGGGATACTTTTTGGAAGGCATCCAAAACGGTGTCACCTATCACTTCCGTCTGACCCGTCGGTCTTATCTCATGCTGCGAAAGGAAACGAAGCTTCGTCTGCAAACGGAAACGGGGCTTTTCGGCGGCATTTATGTGACGGACATTGGGCACCCGGAATGGCTGAAACGCGCCAGACGTGTGGAACGGCGAGATGCCAAAATCGGTATGGTGGTGTTTGTAGTTGTGATGATTTTCAGTATTTGGTTATACTGGATTCGATAATCAAAAGTCGAAAATATCTTGAGAAAATCAGGATGTTTTCGGCTTTTTTTATTTGCCCTGTTCTTTTGGGGGACGAGGATGCATAGGCTGTTACGGAGAGGAAGTGGCGCAGTATGGTGAAAAAAGTTTTGGGGGTACTGGTGGGCTATGTGCTGCTGGCAGTCATTGTCATTCCGTTGCTGGTGACGGCCATTTTCGGGGGATTTCGCACAGAAGCGGTGACAGAGGCGAAAAATCTCTTTGGGCCAGCGGACTACCTGCAAATTTTACGCCCTGAGCATACAGAACTGGAGGAATATGTGCAGGGGGTGGTGTCGGCGGAAATGCCTGCCCTTTTTCCCATGGAAGCTTTGAAGGCTCAGGCGGTGGCGGCAAGGACTTATCAGGTGAGGAAAATGGAGGAAGCAGGCAGTGATGCCGTCCTTTACGATGTGGGACAAGCCTATGCGGATACAGCCGCCCAGAAAGAAAAATGGGGGGAACATTACCAGGAATATGCCGCCAGAGTTTCACAGGCTGTGGAGGAAACGGCAGGGGAGATTATGGTCTATGAGGGAGAGCCCATCTTAGCGGTGTTCCATGCCCAAAGCGCAGGGAAAACAGAGGATTCGGAAAACGTCTGGGTGCAGGAAATTCCCTATCTGCGGAGTGTGGACAGCAGCGGGGACCTATCCGCACCGGATAATACCGTCACCGAAACCCTTTCGGCAAAGACCGTATGGGAGAAACTTTCCACTTTTGGAGATTTGGGCGTATCGGCGGCGGAACTGGATTTTTCCGGCATCCAGCGCAGTGAGGCGGGGTATATCCAGCAGATACAGGCAGGCAATTTGACGCTAACGGGCTTAGAAGTACGGACGGCTTTGGGACTGCGAAGTGCGGATTTTACCGTTCAGCGGCAGGGGGACGATTTTGTGTTTACTACCAAGGGGTATGGCCATGGGGCAGGCATGAGTCAGTACGGCGCAAAGGCGCTGGCGGAGGAAGGCATGGATTACCACGAAATCCTCAGCCATTATTACACAAGCATTTCTTTTGAAAAAACTGCATAAAACAGGGCAAGGCTGGTCAAAATAGCCTTGGAGGTGTTGGCAGAATGAAAAAGAAAAACGAAAGCAAAATGGCAGCAGTGCTGGTGTCCATGGGGTTATGCGTGGTAGCCCTGGGGGCAGGCATGACTTACTACACATGGAGCAATGTGAAGGAACCCCTGACAGCGGAGGAAAGCCCTGCTTCTCCCGTTACGGTGGCAAAAAGTCCCACACTGGACACAGCAAAGGCCCAGAGAGAACAAATGAGCAACGACGACGGTGAGGCACCTGACCCGGAAGCGGCGCAGGAAGCCAAAACGACAGAAACCAAAACAACATCTGAACAGAAAACAACAGAAAAAAGTACAGCGAAACCACAACAGACAGCGGCAGTGACTTACGCCTATCCTGTCACTGGGGAAACGGTGATGCCTTACAGTGTGGACAAGGCGGTCTATGACCCCACTCTTGACCAGTACCGCACAAATGATACCCTTTGTATCGCGGCGAAAGCTGGCACAGAAGTGAAAGCGGCGGCAGACGGCACTGTGGCGGAAATCAAAGAAGATGAAGAAAGCGGCAGAACCCTTGTCATTGAACATGCAGACGGTACGCGGACTACATACGGTCCGCTGGCGGCAGACGGTATGGCGAAAAAAGGCGATACCGTGAAACAAGGTCAGACCGTAGGCAAATTGGATCAGCCCACCAAATATCAGGCGGCATTGGGCAGCCATCTGGTATTTGCCATGGAGGTAAATGGCGAACGGGTTGACCCTACGAAAAAACTGGAGAAATAAAAAAACAAAAGAGGAAATTTCCAAAGCAGGCTCCTCTTAAGAAAACATTGTTTTCTGTTTTTTTGATTTCTTAAGGGGAACTGCCATGGATGGCTTCAGAAGAAAACAGTCCGGATAAAATTCAGGTAAAATCTTGGTAAAAATTGAGAGAGCTGGGGGACTTGCAAGGCAAGGATTCCGGCTTTCTTTGTTTTCTGATGAAGCAGACCCGAAAGGGATTTCCTCTTTTTGTCTTGTGGGGGAAAGACTGTCCCGCTTGTGCAATTTTGCCAGAGAAAACTAGCAGAGGAAAAAATGTACAGGTGTCTTCTGTGGTTTTTGGGGCAAAAGTCCCGTTGTGCGTTGTGGTTTTTCAGTTTTTTTGCAAAAAAACCTTTACGAATTTTCGGAAAGGGGATACAATGGGACAAAAGGGGAATTTTTGATTTCCAGGATAGGGGGTTAAGGTATGGAACGATTTTCTATTATAAAAGGAGATATTGTGAAAGCCAAAACGGATGCCATTGTCAATGCGGCGAATACATCCCTTCTGGGAGGCGGCGGCGTGGACGGCGCCATTCATCGGGCAGCAGGCAGAGAGCTGCTGGAAGAATGCGAAGCCCTCGGCGGCTGCAAAACCGGTGAAGCCAAAATTACCCGTGGTTACAAGCTGAAAGCAAAGTATGTCATTCATACACCCGGCCCCATCTGGCGCGGAGGCAAATGGGACGAAGAAGAACTGCTGGCAAACTGCTACCGCAATTCTCTGGCGCTGGCAAAGGAAAATGGCATCAAGACCATTGCCTTTCCATCCATCAGTACCGGCGTGTATCGTTTCCCTGTGCATCTGGCGGCAGAAATCGCTGTGCGGGAGATCATGAATTATCTGAGAAATCATCCCGATATGGAACAGGTGACTATGATTTGCTTTGACGACGATACCAAAGCGGCTTATGTGGAAGCTTTGGCAG
>UMIN01026842.1_pt1 | contig 58413 bp, 64 predicted proteins | sample 1965811 | NCBI WGS metagenome assembly UMIN01 (sample SAMEA4836123, study PRJEB28245) | human gut metagenome | biome: gut microbiome; material: fecal sample | place: Denmark | collected 2008
TTGTTTTTACTCTTGTCTTACACAAATCCATTTCCAGTCTGGATCTGTAATAATTCATATTCTGGAATGACAGCGCTGCCTTATTTTTCCCTTTTTCAGGGAGTTAAAGATAAGGACTAAATTAGTGCAACCCCTTGTATTTACTGGAGTTTTCTAACTTGTCCCTATTATAACTCGACCATGAGGTGTGATCTTCGGAAGCTGAATGCGATAAATGCTGTTGTACTTATCAACTGCATGCTGGAAGTATTTCTCCCAGTGCATCGCCACCATCGGCTTACCGTCCTTGTCAAAGCAAAGGAAGCCTGAGTAGCCATCAATCATCGGCTCCACCTTAAGCTTAGGTCTTGCCTTGATGATATTCTGAAAGCATTCATACACATCATCCTGCATCGGAATCACTCTGGTACCGGCGTAGGTTTTCGTAGTGTCGATATAAACCAACGTCCCGGTCTTCTGAAGCTGATGGTCAATATTGATGGTTCTGTTCTCCATGTCCAGGTCCTTCAGCGTCAAACCTGTAAACTCCGAAATACGCATCCCTGTCTTAAACAGAATGTACATACCGTCATAATACTTGCAGTAGTGCGCATCGTTTTTAATAAATTCGAGGAAAGTTCTTTCCTGTTTCCTTGTAATGGCCTCACGAGTAACTGCGTCATTTACCAATACAGTAGCAAGCTGAAATCCAAAAGGGTTCTTCCTTAATATATCGTCATCAACTGCCATCTGAAATGCAGGTCTCACAACACCTCTGATAGAATGTATTGCTGAGAAACTCTTTTTATCCTCCTGCTGCAGTTTGATGAGCCATTCCTTCGCATCGGATAATCTGACCTTGTCGATTCTCCTTGCTCCAAAAGGTTCCTTCTCCAACAGATTGATTACAGTTCCATAACCTGCTCTGGTTGTATACTTAACTCCGGTCTTAGTTGCTATATACTTCTTCACAAGCTGAAGAACCGTTAAGCCGCCGCCATCAGGAACAATCATATCATCTAAATCCTTGTTGATTGCCTTCTCCTGATCTCTTAAAGGCGCATTATCTTTTTTGCCGGCTGGAATACTATCAGTAGCCACCAATCTCCAACTGTAAACTGTTTTACGCTTACCGTTTCCATCAATGTATCTATACTTATAGCGTCCATCCGCTTCCTGGCTCTCTCCTGTGCGAAGAATGCGATTTTTACTATCGCGTCTCTTTTCGCTCATTGAACATCGTCTCCTTTCGATTGAGGGAGCCATGCTTGAATATTTATCTAACATAGTCCATAGTATGTATCCGACTATGTATCAATATACTATCACATACACGGCTCATTTTCCACAAGAAAATTGAAAAATTTTTATGAACTCAGATCACATTCATCTGACTGTCCATATATTTTTCAAACTGCTCACGCTTGATCAGTGCTCTGTTTCCGTTCCAGAGGACAAAGTCCTCATCAGAATGCTCCTGAACAAACATCTTCAGCTTCTTGTAACCTATTCCGAAATACTCCGATGCTTCATTCAGCGTTAATGTGTACTTCTGCCACCAAGGCAGCTCTCTTTTTTCGATACCGTTCATCTCAGGCACCTCCCTTCTATCTTCCTAAGCGCCTTTTGACGAGATAATTCCGGTAAAAGCCGAAAAAAGACAAAAAAATAGACCTGTAGGTATTTCTACCCACAGTTCCATTATGCTTTCAACTATTTCAACAAAAATAGTAACTGCTGAACCAGTCCCAAGCTATCGCTCCTTACCGCTTCAAGTTCACTCAACACTACTTTCTTATCAGATTTACATTGCTCGACACTGATGAATGTTCCACCATGTGAAGCATTATTTCTGTTATCAGCCGAAGAATCTACTGCTGATGCAAAAGCACAACAGTTTCTCATAAAGTCAGCATCATTAAACATAGCTTCTCTGCTATCAAAGCCTGTAATCCTTGCAAAATAATCACATAACTTTTCTAACCTTGTATTAGGAACAATGTTTTGTAATAAAATAGCAAAACTTTTATACATACATCTTGAGCTAACGCTTGTACATGAACGATTTCTATTCTGATAGTCTATATAATATCCTCTCTGATTAGGATCCGCATCAAGATATCCTCTTGCGTCACTTACGTCTATCCCTCGTCTTTTACAATCATAAAGAATATCCGTGAACTTTCTTCCATTAAATTCAAGCGCATTTAACTCATCTGAATATCCTTTCCAGATCAGCTTATTATAAGCCTCTTCAAAAGCCTGATAATAAAGTGCAGAGATACAGCTAAAGTCAAAGCCCTTATCAGCAAATTCCTCAGATGCATATCTGGCATAGAGCATTTCCGCTGTCGTAAGCGAATCAACCGTAGACTCCGGAAGAATAGCAGCCTTCTCACCAAGACTTAGCAGTATTCCTTCCTTTATCCTCTGATAATCGTCCTCCTGTTTACAGTTCAAAATTAAAGCATCACTTAATCTCTGACTTATTTCATCCAACCATTCTGTATAACGCTCTTTTTCATCACAATCCGGGAATCTAAGAATCTCCTCACGGATTCGGGTCTTAGTCTGTAATATTTCTTCATCTTTCTTGCCCTCGATTTTATCGATCAGGGAAAGAATTGAAGATTTAAGAACATCTGCAAAAATATCATTTCGATAATTCTCTTCCTCTACCTCCTGATCAGATAAAGATAATGCATTGATGCCTGCCTTTTCTCGATATTCCAGCATTCCTATCTCCTGGTCTCCAAGATGCGCATATACTTTATGAACAAGCCTATCATCAAGCAGCATTAGCTCACGTCTGTATTTCTCAATAGTATCTCGCCTCTTGACCTTAATATTAGCATGACAATTTACAAGAATTATTCTTAGCAACTCGCAGAACATATAAATAATATTAAGCGAAAATACAATTCGACTTGCAATAGTTTCCTGATCAATCAGGTCAGATTTTTCTTCCTCATGGCTTACCAATTCAGCAATCTTTTCCGCAGAAAGAGCTACACCTGTACCTGCAATTATTTTTTCAATTTCAAGCTCATACTCTGCGCTATTTTCAATCTCTTTCAATCTATCAGATAAATCCTTCATCTGAGCATCCGTTTCTGAAGAAATTCCAACAGCAACGATAGAACTGTCCTTCTGGAGTCTTTCAAAAGAAAGTCTATTTATTGCACCTTCATTCTCGTTCACAAAGCCAAACACTGTCTGATAAAAATCTTCGATTATATCATCAAGCGAAATATATTTAATGCTTTCCATCCCTAAGTTTTTCCTTAGTGCAGAGAGAGCTAACGATGCAAATTGTTTTGCCGTTTCTTTCCCAGGATTAAGTCTAAACTGATGAAATGACATAAACAAATAATTAAAGGTGCGCGGATCCATTGCCAACATAAAAACTGCCGGATGCAATCTAAAAGGTTTTTCCTCAGAAGTTTTTACAACACAATAAGCAGATGCCTTCTGCATTCTTTCATTTATCACTTCAAAAAGAGCCAGCAAATCTATTTCTCTATTATTAAGAGTATATTTCGCTCTTTCGATACCAGATATCACCAAATTATATTCGTTAATAATTCTAACTTTATCTTTCGGGGATCCGGCACAATTAATACGGCTTATAACGTTCCTTTCCTTTTGCGACAAATCATTTATTAAATCAATAAAAAGAGACCACTCCACCGACGTCTTATCTGCAATAGCTTTTTGGCTGTCATTGTCCGACTCGGCCTTCTCTCTTAACGCTACTTGTGCATTATGAATCTCTTGAAGCTTTTTCTTACCATAATCGGTCAATTTAGAAAAATATTTCTTATCAACCTTACTCCAATCGGCTTCAATAAGCTTAAGGATATTAGTCTTGGATGTGACCGACTTAACATTTATCGCCATACCATATTTGATTTCTTTGCTCTGCACAATTTTTAATAAATACATCCAGGCAAACATCATATCCTGATATTGGCTATAGTGTTCATTATTTGGCAAAGCATCATTACTGAAATAATAAGCCCATGCCCCATACCACAGAATCTTATCCACTGTCGTTACAGCCGGGCAAAGCTTTGACCCTTCTAAATATATTTTCCCGTTACCGCTATGTGTATCGACCGTATAACCTGTATTTATGAGAATATTTGCTTCCTGCTCAAATAATTCCGCTCTATTTAGTGACTCTATTTCTTTTACTCTATTGGCGAACGTTGTAAAAAGACCATAAGTGAGCATCGGATATTTTCTTAAAACCTTTACTCCTGGATCTGAAAGAACAGCAAAATCCACCGAATCTGCCTTATATCCATCAACTATTTGCAAAACTTCTGACGGAAAGTTTCCTGCAATTAATCTCTTATTTACTTCATTATCCAAGATATCCATATCTGCACCGCCTTCCGTATTTTATAAAAAAAGCATATAACCACAGTCGATTACATGCTCCGATCATAACGGAGACTAGCAATCGCTGTTTCCAGCGATCGCATACTCCTTGCAAGCGTCAACTGCATGAGTTGATACGCGTTCAGCTGCAGCGCCGTCCATCTTCACAGCGAAGATTACGCCAACTGCTGCCGTGCCAAGGGCAACAACAAACTTCCAGTCAATGGTGACATTAAAGTTCATAGCACTACCTCCTTCCTGAGCAAAGCTCTAAGATTATATGTGGAGTACTATGTTGCCCTCATTCCACTTTAGTGGAATATTATAAAATACCAAATTGATTTTAGTTTGTCAATTACTTTTCCCGAAATAATCATAAAATAATCATAAAAAATTATTCGTGCCAAGTCAATAAAAAAAGCCTACAGATACCCGAAATAAATCAGATACCCATAGGCTCAATAACGTTTCGTTATTCAGTTAAACCTTCTCACAATAATCCAACGAAATCCACCCAGCTCCAGATTTCAATCTACCCCATCCAGCATCAGAGCCTTTTCCGCTCTTCACCTCCATAATGGTAAATACTCCAACTCCTGTGCAAATGCCTGTCTTAGCTGTATTAGTTCCGCTACCCTTCCTGATATTCAAATCTGGAATACTCACCTTCACCATAAACGGACAATCCGCATTGCTCATCCCACCTGCAGCACCTTCCACCACCTCAGGATAAACCTGCTTGCCGTTCCAGTCATAAACCTCATATCCCGGATGCTTATCAGCCATAGCCTTTGCATTGGCAAGAATCGTATAAGCACCAAGCTGAGATTTTACATCATCCCAACTCTTCCTTACTCTGTAATACTTCACCACATCAGAAGCCTCACCTACCACATCGTACTGAGTCAGTTTCCATCTCTCAATAATGCTACAGAGCTTGTCCACATAAGTAAGACTCGTAGCATAGCCGCCATTCTTGATGATCTGTGCTGCCTTCTTATAATCGATGCATCCCTTAAGTCCTTCATATCTGAGTTTGCTGCCATTCTTGGCTCCAAGCAGATAAGCACTATGGTCTGCAATGGAATCTTCCACACAGCTGTATCTTCTGAAATCAGCAGTAATAGTCACGTAACTTCCGTCAGCATTCTGCTCCTGAGTCTTCTTGGTATAAACAGAACTGCCATCCCAAGTAGAACCGCCCCAGGTGTTTCCGCTAAGACTCTTCTTCATTCCAAAGCAGTTATTAGCCCCCTGCGCAAGCTCGCTCTTACCATAACCACTCTCCAAGATAAACTGAGCCATAGATACGGATGCAAGGATACCGTTCTTCTTCTGATCAGCCGTAAAAAGTGCACCCACCTTTGCAATCACCTGAGCCTCTGTGAGATTCTGAAACTCTCTTGCCTGCATACCGGAAGGAATCACTTCTGCACTTCCACCACCAAGCTGAGCCGTAACCTTTGCAGCCAGATCTCCAAGTCTTGCATAAAGCCAGTTTCCCGGACAGCTCTTATTGGCAAACCACCTGTGAACCGTGATGAGCATCTCATCCTCCTTCGGTTGATAGTCCAAAGACTTCTTCTTATCTCCAAACCAAAGCAGCTTCTTCTTTCCATTTCTCTGGCAGATATCCACGCACAAATCAATCAGCCTGTCATAGACCACCTCATTCATGGCATAAGGTTCCACCTTGCCGGAAGCACACTCAATGGTAACCGCCCTCTGGTCATTCTCGTTGCTGGATGTACACCAGGAACGATTCTTCTCTTCCACATACATTCCAACCCTGCCATCCTTATCAATGCCATAATTAGAAGAGGCCTGGGTGGATGGTCTGTAAAACCAATCCCCCAAGCCTTCTGCGCTGCAATGTCCCACAACACAGTGCGGCGATATTCTGTCAATTCTCTTTGTTCTCTGTCCGGAATGATTCGGACTAAGCAGCGTAAACGCCACCAAAGGACTATTCGTATATCCCATACTTACTCACCATCCTTATCCTCTTCACCGCGATCATGCAGCTGCTCCAATACCTTCTTAAGCTTCTCCGGAATCGGCAATCCCAAATGTGCCGCATTCTCCAGCAAAGAAATCCCCTCATTGCTGAGATAGAAAAAGATCACCGCCGTTCTCAAAATAGAACCATTTCCGATGACCTGCACATCCAAAACATTTGCAATTCCTACCAGCATGAAGATAAGTACCTTTCTGCAGATTCCCTTGAATCCAACCTCCGAAGAGAGCTTCTTATCTGCAATTGCACACATAATTCCCGTGATGTAATCCGCCACCACAAATAAAAGCAATGCAATTATCAAACCATCACACCCTCCAAGGAAGTAGCCAAGCCAGCCACCGATACCCGCAAACACCAACTGCACCATACTCCAAAACTCTTTCATATCCTCTCATCCTCCTTGAAAAATTGTATAGAAAAAGCAGCTGCCCTCCTTAGAGCAACTGCATCATCCCAAAATACTATCTCTATCAGCTATCCACTTCCGTCAGCTCATAAGTAATCTTCATCGTCTTATCCGTAGTCTTCACCACGGCAGTACTCAGATTGTTGATACTGGCCAGATACGGTGTCAACAGAAAGCACATTCTGTAATCCGAACCATAGTTACCGCCCCAGCCAAAGCAGAATTCCTTGTACTGAAAAAGCGGCGTACCCAGATTCAGAAGCCTTGTACTTCCAACCGTCTGCACCACCGTATCATCCGGCTTAATCTGATAATCCCATCCGATGATCAGGTCATTTACCATAAACAGATAATTCGCACAGGTACCAGAACCGGTCTGCGATTTTCCCTCCGACGTAAATCCAAAGGGAATCAGAGTCACATCCGTGAAATTACTGAGATTAATCTTGTAAATGCCTGTATCATCATAAGCTGTCAGATACAGATAGCCATTACGGATGACACCTCTCACAGATCTCTGGGCATAGGTATCCACCTTGAAGCTTCCAATTGCTTTCAGGCAGGCATTTGACAGTGTCCACACACCTTCTGTCATGGTGTAATCATCCTTCTTAATCTTCACCCAGTACATCTTGGCATCCCCGGAAGAATTCGCCTGATTGGCAAATCCATACCAGTACCCGTCATGCCCGTCCAGAAAATCCCCATAAGGCGTATAGCTCCCCAGAAACTTAAAGGTACTGCAGGGAATGACCTTCTCTTCCAGCAAGTCATTCGTGGTATCATTCAGTCTGTCATTCAGCCCCAGTGTAAACACCGGAAGCCTTCTTTTATGGATGATCACGGAACTATCCTGGAATCGAATATTAATCAGGATATTGTTTTTAAAATCCACCTCCACCGCACTGAACAGCTCCGCAAGCTCTTCCACGGTCTGTGTCTCCAGTCTGGTCTCCATAATCTGATAAAAGGCAGCCTTGGAATTCTCCATACTGCCATAAGCAGCCACACCGCCCTGCTTAGAAGTCAGTGCCACTGCAGCAATGGTTCCATTTCCCTGGCTTGGTGTAAATTCCCACACAAACCGGTAACCATTATCTAATGGCTTACTCTCCGTAAGATTCATACTTCCCCTTGCCACATCCGCAGTAGCATTGACATCATTGGATGCATAGGCCACAGGAAGTTTTGCCGTGGATGGATAAATATTGTCCGCATCCTCTGTCAAAGCTTCCGAATAAAGCAGTATGCCCCCAATCATGTTAGGACAGATGGGAAGCATGTTATCGTTCCAAAGCAGATGGGTATCATACTCCCCTGCCACAGAATAAAAAATACCCATAGGATTCAAACCCAGGATATGATTTACCGCATTCGTCACCATATTCTCTTCCTGTACTCTTTCCACCACTTCCCCGGTGGCATCGTTAATCATCTCGATGACCATATTTCCTTTCAGCTTCATCCTTACCTACCTTTCCACCGGCATAGCAAACGCGCCGATTCCAAATCTTCCAGGAACCACATCACTGTAAGTTCTCTTTACAAGCTCATCAATCTTCCAGGTGATATTCTCATCAACAGCGGTCATCTGAAGCACACCGCCGAGTTTCACCTTCTTAATTGTCTCCTCAATCCTGATCTCACCATCCCAGGCTTCCCCGGCACCCATTGACTGACCCATAATCGCGGCAAGACAATCTCCGGTATCCACCGTAACCGTTCCACCTATTGCCCTGGCATATACATTGAAAATGTTTCTGTAATTCGCCACTAAATTCTCGATGGGATAATACAGCATGACAGAATGCCTTCCGGAATGCCAGGTTTCTTCCGGCTGATGGATCTCAATGATGCTGTCATTGAACTCAAAGGTAAAATGAACCACCACCTGCCCATCTTCCTTCCAGACCACAGGCAGTTCCACAGATAATGTCTGTTCTTTTGTCTTGCCAATCACAACAGGCTCCTCTGCTGCAACAGCACTATCCGAACTTCCACCAGTTTCATCCACAACATCAGTCCCCGCAGCATCGCTATCAGTTGTTCCACTATCCGTAGTTTCCTCATTACCTGCAGTACCCTCTGCCAAAACTTCTTCCACTTCCACCGAAGGAATCAGCACATCCCCTCTTGCAACCACAGACCTTTCCACCTGGTCTGCATTCACTCCCACAATCACAGATCCAAAGAACTGCGCCATAACCGCTTCATTCGGTGCAAACTCGATGGAAATAATCTTCACATCACTCTCGCCAACCGTAAAAGAGCTGGCATTGGTAAAGGTATGAATACCAATCTTGCCAGCCTCTTTATTATCTATAATCTGATTTAAGAGTCCTGAAATATTCTTGTCATTCTTTGACTTGGCATGTGCCAGTCTCGGATTCTTACCAACCCCTTTCAACGTGTGCTTCCCGCCAATCTTACACTGCATGGAAGTGATAGCAGATATCCTGTTTTCGTCTGCCTGTCCTCCCTTGAACCGGATCACATCTCCTAAATCCAGAGCAGGATTTCCTATGGTATCCGAATCAAAAGGCACATAGTCTACAACTGCCAGGTCATTCAGGATATTCATACACAGCTGCTCTCTTGTTTCTTTCAGACCAAACTGCAACAGCGGATTTACACCAATATTCAGGGTCAGCCCGTCATCCGGATCCAGATGATAATACTCTGCCGTTTCCGTTTTCATGTTGGTAGAAGAAACCGCTGTGTATCTTGTGATGAAATCGGAAAAGCTGCTGGTAAAACGATGCTTCGTTTCCAGTTCCATTACCGGCTCATTACCATACTTCCTCAGCTCCAGCTTACCCTCTCTGTTGATACAGAAAAACCCACCGAGAACCTGCCCCACATAGTAGAGCACATCACGGTAGGTCTCAATATCATTCTCTGTATAAATGGAAAGCAACTCCGTTCCATTTGGCATCGCCTCATAATCCGCCTGACTCTGTGCCATCTCCACCCTACAGGCCTTGCAGCACAGATTCACAAAATCATACACCGTACCAATGGTTTCAAAACCATTGAAGCTCTTATCAAACCGAAGCATGAAATCATAGGCTTTCAGCTCCAAAGTCTTGATATTACGGTTAGCCTCCGACACCTCAAAGATCCCCATTGGCACCTCTTCATAAGAGCCATCCGACAGTCTTAGATGATAGAACAATTCCACTAGAGCATCTTCCAAAGTATATCTGTCAATATCAGATAAGAGCGTTATCCCCATCTCCGCCGCATACACCGTACCAAGCTCAATCTCAGTAGAGCCGCAGCATTGACTGGAAATATAGCCACTTCCCTTTACGATATCATCCGCTCCAAACTCATACGTGACACCCTTCGTTGTCGTAATTCTTCCCGCCCAATAATATCTTCTTGTGTTCTCCTGCACCGCCTGCAGGAATGCTTCACTCACCGGATACAAAAGACCACCTTCCTTCCATAGAAAAAGCACCAGCCAACTTAATGACTGATGCCACAAATTTGATTCTAATCAATATTTTTATTTAAAAAAGAACTGACCGGGACTGTTTTCAACATTCTCATTAATTCTGGAGTGATAATACAATCTTCCTTAGGTGTACTCCAATAATGATCTAAATATGCTAAGAGCTTCTTAGAATACTCTTGAGACTTTTTCCAATGATTTTTTAGTTTCGGATTATCGATAAAATCGGGTTCCTTGTATACTCTGCACAAAATAGCCCGTCTTGTCTCATAGTTATATTCTCTTGGAAATACCTCCCTAAAATCAGTTGGTATTTTTTTCAATTGTTTTGGCAATTTGAAAATTGAAATATCAAAATAGTATCCTATACTTCTTGATTTAGCAGCAATAAATGTTCCCACACCATCATAAATTGTATTTGATTTATTTGCTTCCTGACAAACCAACCTCTTTGCCATCAATTCTTCATCTGCTATATATCCTTCAAATTCTTGAACATGAAGAGCCATTATTCTTTCATCCGCACCAACAAATTGATATTTATTAAATGCTTGTACAATGCTTTCCTCATAAATATTTTCCTCGATCTCACCATACATCTTACCATCATATAATGTAATCATTTTTTCCTGTGAAATAGGAAAGAAAATAATTGTACCTATACTCCCCAGACCTGCTCTATGTATTCCAAAAGGATTTGTGACAACAACGGGAACATCCGACAAGAAAAATGGAGTTGCCGTTTTGTTTGTCAATATTTCAATTTTTAAATCTTCTATTACAGGAACAGATTCCTTTACTATTTTCAGATTAAACTCTGGCGTTATTTCACCCTCTACTTTCTTAGAAACCATATTGCGAATTATTTCTTTATCCAAATTTTCACTTTCATTGTATAAAGTATCAGTCAATATCGTTGCTGCCATTTCCTGACTGTGAATGAGCATAGCTTTTGTCCTGCTTATTTGATAAATGGTAAATTCTCTGATATAGTCAAAATCTCTCTCTTCAAGTTCTTCTTCATGAATTATTTTCTTAAAGGCAACTGACCACTCTCTAGACTCTTTAACAGCCAATGCAGTTTCAATACTACCATCTTCATCATAAAAATAATCTTCCGAACAAATAGAAGTTGTAGGAATCCCCTCTATCATTAATTCATCCTTAAATTGATAAAATGAAATGAAACACTTCTCTTTTTTTGTATTCGGATTTATAACTTTACAAAATGGTTTCAAATAGAATCTTGGCACATAATGCTGATTAACTGTTAATTGCATTAACAACACTTCCTTCTCATAGTTATATACCCATTATACAGACTAAAGGTCTTATAGTCATTACAATTCTACAGTTCCTTTAGAGTAAAACTCACAATCCACAACCCCTTATAACTTGTATCCTTTTTAAGCTTTGCCTTGAACCCTTCCACATACATTTCCGTCTGTCTCACACTTGCAGTCTCCGGGTCAAAGAATCCAACTCTTATCTTCTCCTGCTGTTTATACCCGGTAAGTAACCTTAGCCACTTCTGGGTAACAGAAAAGGAAACAGAAATAGTCACAACACCAGTTCTCACCACATCCCTCTGCGTGGTTCCTGCCTCTGTTTCTCCACCGCTGTCTGCTTCCTTATCCGTCATATCCACTTCATAACTATCCGGCAGAGGAAGATCCACGCCGTCAAAGTTCAGATACTGAAAAAATGCCATCGCTTATCTCCCTCCACTTCTTAGATTTGCCCTCTGCTGGGCATTTACAATCACTTCATCCAACATCGTACCGCCAAGGTACACAGGAATCACAATATCCCCGCTTCCACCATTGACAGAAGAAACCGCATCCTTAATCGCCAACACAAAACTACTCATATCTGCACTTGTCACAGTTCCACCACCGGCCATAGCCATCTGACCTGCATTCACCTGAGGATTTACCACCATATCTGCAGCAAGACCGCTCACTGCATCCTTTACCATTCCCTTGCTCTTCTCAATCCCCTTCGCCAGTCCGGACATAAAGTCAGGCATCCAGCTCTCGTATTCCGTCAGAGGTCCTTCATCCGGTACGGAGAAATGCAGGAAGGATTTGATTGTGTCAGCCACACTGCAGACCGCATCCTTCACCTTTCCGATACAAGATTTAATACCATTCACGATACCATTGATGATATCTGCTCCCCAGCTGAACGCCGAAGAAGCCAGATTCTTAATGAAATTCACTGCATTAGTAAAACCATTCTTGATGGTGTTATAGATACCCGAAATGGTATTCTTAATCCCATTCCACATCGCACTGAAAGCAGTGGACACCGCCGTCTTAATGGCATTCACAACGGTAGTCACCGTGTTCTTAATGCCGTTCCAAACTGTCGTGATGGTATTCTTGATGCCATTAACCACTGTGGTAACCACATTTTTAATGGCGTTCCACACTGTAGAAAATACTGTCTTGATAGCATTCAGCACAGTCGTAATTACTGTCTTAATAGTATTCCATGCAGTAGTAAGGAAGGTACTGATCGCCGTAACCACCGTGGTCACCACGGTCTTTATGCCATTCCATATCGTACTGAAAAATGTAGAAATAGCCGTCCAAACCGTAGTCGCAACCGTCTGGATCGTATTCCATGCAGTGCTCAAGAATGAGGAAATCGCATTCACAACAGTAGTAAAGGTATTCTTGATTCCTTCCCAAAGTCCGGTAAAGAATCCAGCTAAAGCATTCCAAACCGTTTCCGCTGTAGTCTTGATAAACTCCCAAGCAACCACAAAGAATTCCTTCAAGGCTTCCCAAACTGCAACCGCAATCTCCTTGATACTTTCCCACAAATCTGTCCAGAACTGCCGGAACTCATCACAGTTATTCCAAAGATAGATAAACGCTGCCACCAAGGCCGCAATGGCTGCAATAATCAGCACAATCGGATTGGCAAGCATAGTCGCATTCAGTGCCAAAAATGCAGTCTTCACTGCCTTAATCACACCCACAACCTTTGGCACAATGGTCATAATCGTACCCACTGCCGTAATGATTTTTCCAATGATAATCAGTACCGGCCCAAGTGCCGCAGCAATCAGTGCAACCGTCACAATGGTTTCTTTCACACCGTCCGGCATACTGTTTAGTACATCAATAAAACCCTGCACCCATCCAACAATCTTTTTCACCGCCGGTAACAGAATTTCCCCAAATGAAATGGCCAGCTCCTGCAACTGAGATTTCAGTATAGTGAGCTGACCTTCCAGGTTATTATTCATGGTGTCTGCCATACTCTGTGCAGCACCGTTACAGTTATCTATCGCTCCTGAGAGCTTCGCAATATCTCCTTCTCCTGCATTCATAAGTGCAAGGAAACCTGACATGGCATTCTTTCCAACCAGACTTTCTGCAGCCGCAGCCTTCTCCGATTCTGACAAACCACTAAATGCTGTTCTACAGTCAGCCAGAATATCCGACAAATCCCTCATGGAACCATCTGCATTGGTGGTGGCAACTGTAACCTCACCAATATTTTCCCCACAAATCTTAACCTCTCCGGAAAGATTTGTCATAATAGTTCGAAGGGAAGTACCTGCCTGAGTGGACTTGATTCCCGCATTCGCCATCAGACCAATCGCTTCAGCAGTATCTTCAACTGAAAACCCCAAAGCACCCGCAATCGGCGCACAGTACTTAAAGGTCTCACCCATCATAGATACATTTGTGTTAGCATTGGAACTTGCCGCCGCCAATACATCTGCAAAGTGCCCCGAATCCTGAGCCGACAATCCAAAGGCGGTAAGTGCATCTGTCACGATATCAGAAGTTGTCGCCAAATCTTCCCCGGAAGCAGCCGCCAGATTCATAACGCCTTCAATACCGGAAAGCATATCCTCTGTCTTCCAACCGGCCATTGCCATGTAATTCATAGCCTCAGCCGCTTCCGATGCAGAGAACTTCGTCTTGCTTCCCATCTCCCTGGCTTTCTTCGAAAGAGCCTCAAGATCACTTCCGGTTGCTCCCGATACCGCCGCCACCTTACTCATGGCAGCTTCAAAATCTGCCGCAGTCTTAACCGAAGCCGTACCAAGAGCAGTCACGGTAGCCGTAACCGGAAGCAACTTCTTTCCTGCTCCCTCGATATTGCTTCCTACATCCTTTAACTTCTCACCAGTCGCAGAGATTTTCTGCAACGCCGTAGCTGACTGGTTCGCCTGCTCTTCCAGTCTCTTTAGCTCATTCTCAGTTTCAATAATCTCTCTTTGCAGAGCATCATACTGATCCTTGGAAATCGTTCCATCATTTAATGCTTTCTCCGCCTGCTCTGCGGCAGTCTTCAAAGTTTCCAGCTTTTCCTTGGTCTCCTTAACTGCATCCCCAAGCAATCTATGCTTCTGCGCCAAAAGCTCTGTATTACCGGGATCCAGCTTAAGCAGCTTCTCCACATCCTTAAGCTGTGCCTGCGTATTCCTGATTTCGGTATTAACGCCCTTTAATGCTGTTTGAAGTTTTGTGGTATCGCCGCCGATTTCAATGGCGATACCTTTAATTCTCGATGCAGCCATACCGAACCTCCCTTCATTTTATGGCAAGAAAAAGGAGCCGATTTCTCGACTCTTTACACAACAAAGGCACCGGATATTTCACCGATGCCATTCTTAAGCTATATTCATTTAGCCCTACAACCTGGAATTTGTACCTCTTTCAGACTATACATTCTTTCCCATCATATACGCTTCTTGCATACACTTTGTATCTTTGATTTCTCCTGCATGATATACTCCGGTTCCGTAGATGATGCCTTTTTCTACTGCTCCCTCCACACAGTCAGCATATCCTCTAAAGCATGCCAGTGTGGTGTCCATAGATTTCTTTTCTCCATCAGCCGCAGTCATTATATAATACATTTCTTTGTTCTTCACTTCTGTCCAACGGCACACGCTTCTATCAATCACAGCCTTTAACTGTGCATCAATAGAATAGAAATAAACAGGACTTGCCAGAACCATAACATCACATGCAATCATTTTCTCCATAATTTCTGCCATGTCATCCTTGATTGCGCAGTTTCCTGTATCACGGCAAGCATAACACGCCGTACAATATGCCACTTTTTTCTCTTGCACACGGATTTTTTCTACTGTGTGCCCTGCTTCTAATGCACCACGCATAAATTCATCACATAATAAATCCGAATTGCCTTGCTTTCTTGGACTACCTGACAATATCAAAATTTTCTTAGTCATATCACTTGCTCCATTACCAATTTTTCTCTTCCTTAGTACAGTCATGCTGTTTCTTTCGTTCTTCCACCATCTTGCCAAACCACTCTACCATGTTTGGGTCGTAGTGGGAGAAGAATGCACTCTGTTCTTTATCCAAAGTTGCTATCTTTTCCATATCATCAGCTGATAACTCAAAATCAAATACATTAAAATTTTCTACCATTCTTTCATAATGTACTGACTTTGGAATAATTACAATACCTCTCTGCAAATGCCATCTTAAAATTACCTGTGCAACCGTTTTTCCATACTTTGCACCAATTTCTGATAACATAGGGTCTGTGAACATATCGCCTCTACCTTCACCAAACGGTGCCCATGCTTCCAGCTGAATGCCATATTTATCATGCCATTTCTTTGACTCTTCCTGCTGGTGATATGGATGTATCTCTACCTGATTTATCATAGGCTTTATACGAGCGAAAGTCGCAATATCAATCATTCTGTCCGGATAGAAATTAGAGATACCGATTGCTCTGATTTTACCAGCTTCATAGTATTCTTCCAATGCTCTCCATGCTCCATAGTAATCTGCAAAAGGCTGATGCAGTAATAACAAGTCCAAGTAATCTGTCTGCAGCTTTCTCATAGATTCCTCTATGGATGCCTTACATTCATCATATCCATAATTCTCAATCCATACCTTTGTAGTAAGGAATATTTCTTCACGAGGAACCCCACTTTTCTTAATTGCAGAACCTACTTCCTCTTCATTGAAATAAGACTGTGCTGTATCAATCAAACGATATCCTGCTTTCAGTGCATCCAACACACAACGTTCACATTCTTCCTTTGTTACCTGATATACTCCATAACCCAGCTGTGGCATTTTTACACCATTGCTCAACACCTTATATTCCATCTGAAAACCTCCTTGAAAATAATCTGTATCCATGATACACTCCCATTGTATCAATCGGTAGTTACTACCGGTCAAGCACTATTTTTATTTTCTTGGAGGTCTTTATGTTTACAATGAAAGAAGCCTGCAACCAAACGCACTTACCATACGAAACACTAAAATTCTATTGCAATCAGGGACTTGTTCCCAATGTAAAACGTGACAAAAACAATCGTCGCATTTTTGATGAACGGGACATTGCTTGGATTAACAGTTTAAATTGTCTTAAAAACTGCGGAATGAGCATTGCTGAAATGAAAGAATACATCGAACTCTGCCTTATCGGAGAATCCACCATACCGGAACGAAAAGTTATACTGGATATCAAACGAAAATCCCTAGTAGAACAGCTTAAACAAGTGCAAGATTGCATTGATTATATTGACTGGAAACAAGGCTTTTATGATGATGTCCTATCAGGTAAAACCAAATATTACAGTAACCTCATAAATACCGAAGAATAGTATGATAGCCAATGCAAAACTACCTGCATTGGCTATTATTTTCTCTGCGTAAAATTTAAATCTTCTGTTCCTTATAAAATAAATATATCGGTGTTAACCAAATCACCCAACAACGCTTTACAACATAGACACAATCTCATACGCTATTATATCAGCACTATATCCGTCTGTCATCCAAAATGTATTGAACGAAGAGTAAAATCCTCCCTTCTAAAACCGGTCAAAATCAGCCTGCGTAGCAATCACACTGTACTTCTTGCCAGCATCTTGATCATTTCCACTTTCCACATACATGTCATTCACCATTCCTATCGTGAGTAAGTCCAAATCCCTGATGCTAATCCCCAACTGGACACACCTTAAAAGGAACAACGGTGTTGTCATCGGACGGTCTGTTGCACGAAGTTTTTTTTAGCCTCTGCATCCGTTCTCACATTGAGTCCCCAAAGCTCGATAATCTTTGGAAGCACCTGATAGATGCTGAATGTATTGAAATCATCCAGCCACTCTTCCGGTGTATCAGGAATACTCGGATCCGCATGCTTCGCCATAACATAGGCAATGTTTTCAAACATTTCCAAAGAGAACAAATCCAGGTTGCTCACCTCTTCGCTGTTGCTGTCAATCGCCTTCTCCAAAGAAGCCAGATCCTTATAGATATCTCTCTGAAACTTCATTCTGTATATTCTCGGAATCGCAGCACTTGCTCTAAAAGGCACCTGCTTTCCGTCAATTTCGATATTCTTAATCATGCTCATAAAATAAGCCCTCTCTTTCCACATTAAGCAAAAGAGCCAGGACATTTCTGCCCCAGCTCACCACTTCTTATTCTGCATCTGTATTCACACCGGTAATGGTAGGCATATACACTGCCTTGTACCAATCGGCATAAACGGTACTGTCTGTCTCATTACCAGTCTTGGCTTTAACCACACCACTTGCAAGCGGTGTCGCCTTGATGGTTAGAGTTTCTGTCTGTACCTCTCTGCTCTCTTCATTTGTCTTGCCTTCAATACCGGGTCTACTTGCAGAGCAGTTATAAAGGACATGACGGATATGCTTCACATCTCCATCAAATTCAAACAACAGAGCAAATCTGTTCAACTCCGAGTTCGCATCCTCAATCAGGACCTTGTTATCATCCAGTGTTTCATTCAAAGCAGACACCCTGAAATCTTCAGAAATCATCGCAAGCTCCAAATCGCCATCATAACCCATGTTGTTATTGATAACATAATACGCAGTACCATCTGCATAAAAGTTCTCCGGCTCACCATTGGCATCCAGAGAAATCGAAACCGCACCAGGTAATGCAACAGGAGTGCCGAAGGAAACTACACCTTCCTCACTTGTCTGAAGCATCGCATAATGCGCATTCTTAAGATTGTATTTGACCTTATTATTAGCCATTATTCAAACCCTCCATTTCAAAACTGTACATGACCTCATAAAGCTTCTCGCTCTGGATCCATGTTTCCGACTTGTTATAAAAAATCTCATGTCCATCCAGGACATCCTCTACTCTCGACTCCAAAGAAATATCCTTGAAATCGGTGTACATCTCAATCCTGACTTCATTCAATTTGAAATACACCCTGCCGTCAGCAGCAAAATTGTCGCTTCCCGGAATCAGATAACAAATGAATGGCGGTTCAGGACTTTCTCCCTCTGCAAAGTGATCATATGCAAAAGGAATCTTTAACTCCTGCAGCATCTCCACTAAGTTTTCTATTGTCATTTCAATGCCTCCTCCACTTCTCTTTCCAAAAGTTCAGCTGCAGCTTCTTCTGCAGGAGCGATATGCGGAAAGGCTCTCGTTCTGCCACCACCACGCTTGGCATGTCCAAATTCAAGCAGATGTGCCAGCTGATAACGATTCCTGGAATGCACCGTGACTTCCATCGCATTTGCATTCTCCTTCGTCGTTTTTACAACCCAGCTCTTTTTATACTTACCGGTCTTAACCGGAGCACCTGCCTGAACATCACTTTTGGCTTTATTGCCTGCTTTCTTCACAGCGGCCTTCATATCCTCTGTCGCAAGGTCAGCATATTCCTGCAAACCTTCCATAATGACGTGTGCCATCTGATCAATCCTGCATCTGTCCGTTGCCATGCTTACCGCCTCACTTTCCTGCAGCTGAATTTCAGACTCTTCTTCTTGAAATTCATATGATCCACATTCGTGATATCATAGATTTCATCCCTGAAAACAATCCTGTAAGTTGTGGAACCAATCTCCGATGCCTTTCGACAATATCTGATAGTTACCGTCATACTCACATCCTCAACAATAGTTCCAGCCCCTTCCTTTTCCTTAGAGCTTGCCATCCCCTCACCACCAACCGTAGCGTGACAGGTATAAAAATCTTCCCAACCATTCTTATGATTTCCGATAGAATCGGTAATCACAGTATTCTTCTGAAAGGTTACTTTTTCATTCATCAATGATACATTCAAAGCAATCCCTCCCATCAAAATCCCGGAGCTCTAATCCCAAACAGCAATGCTCTCAGTCCAACAGTAAGTGCTCTATGATCAGCATCCTCACGGTGCTCATAAAGATAAGCCACCGCATACATGACCGCAATCTTACTCACAGGCTGTTTCTCAAACTCTTCACGGTCTGTAAACCTTGCCACATCCATACAAATCTGCTGACTCTGAACAATGATGCCCTCAAGCAGTGCATCATCGTCATCGAAATCCACCCGCAGATAATTCTTCATTTCTTCCAATGAAACTACTGCCATCAAACATCACCTCACACAAAAGGGAGCCGCATTTCGCGACTCCCCACAATCACCAGTTACTTAGGATGAAGAACCACTCTTCTGCTGAAGAACCTTGATAGCCTCAGGAAGGATAAGCTTACCATCGACTCTCTGAGTTCCCATGAATCCCACCTGACCATTCGCAGCATAAAGCTCGGACAGCTTCTTGAAGGTTCTGCCCTGACGGTCTGCAATCCAGTAATACTTGAAATCACCGAAGGCGATAGTCTTTGCACCGGCTGCCGGAGTAGGCATAAATGCAGAAGTCTTCACAGGTCTGCCAAGGATCGTGTCCGGAGTACCTGCAACCAGGGAAGGCTGCCATAAATACTGACCGGTAGAATCTTTAAGCTTGCGGATCTGCTTCACAGTCGCATCATTCAGTACCCAAACCGCATTCTTACGGTAAGGCGCCTTCAGGCTGTAGAAGAGATCAATCACTTCATCTGCAGTAATGGCAGTTGCAGAAGCTGCAGTCACACCAACCTCAGCACCACCGGCTGCTGCAAGAATACCAAGCGGCTTGCCCTTGCCATCGCCATTGAAGAAGGACTCTTCCTCTCTTGCACCGATACGTCTTGCAAATTCCTTGGAAATATATGCCTCAAGGTCAAAGACACTGTCAGCAAGAAGCTCCTCGGAAACCTTAATCATGGTACCAAGCTTGTAGGCACCGATAGATACCTGGCTGAATGCATCATCAGATTCCTGATAAGCACCCTCTTCGTCTACCCAGCTTGCAGAACCCTTAGAAGCAACAACCGGAATCTTACGGTCACCGCTGGAAGTCTTGATTACATGTGCAAGAGTACGGAATACGTTCTCTTCCTCAAGTGCTTCCACCAGAGTTCTCTCAAACTCATCAGGAACAAGGTAACCGCCTTCAGAATCAGTACCTTCCTGAAGGGCATTGAGTACAGAAGGCATAGGAGCCTTTACTCTCATCGCATTCCAGAACGAACCCTTATACTCATCAGAAGCACGACCACTCTTTTCCTTCTCATCCTTCCCCATCTTAGCACCAGGCTTACCGGTAAGCGGAGTGCTGGTAGCCTTGGAAAGTTCTGCATCAATGGCAACCTGTCTCTCCAGTCTCTCAATCTCCTTACCAAGATTCATAACATCCTGCTCCATCTTGTCGTAGGTCGCAGTATCTTCCTCGGAGAGCATACCGTCTGCACCTCTCTTGGCATCAAGAAACTGCTTTGCAGCATCCCAAGCCTTTGCTCTTTTTTCTCTCAATTCTAAAATCTTACTCATTGTTCGTTTCCTCCCTTAATGTGATAACAATCTAAGTCTCTTCTCCAGCTGATCCACCGGAGTACGCTTCTCTACTGGCTTCTTAGGTGGAATCAGTTTGGAAAGCATGGAATTCATAACCGCCTGTCTGGAAAACATCACAGGAGCACTCATCTCATCGCTAACCGCAATTCCCTCACCAGCGTCATTAGTTACATCACCCTGTCCGTCAGCGAACAGGATTTTATCTGCAAAGCCAAGCTCCACTGCCTTTTTCGCATTGAACCAGCTCTCTGCATCCATCAGCTTTGAAATCTTGTCTCTTGCAAGACCGGTCTTGATCTCATAAGCATTCATAATGGATTCCTTCACTTCATCCAGCATCTTCACCGCTTTCTTCATTTCCTCAGAATCTCCGATTGCGATAGTCGCAGGATTGTGAATCATCATCATTGCAACAGGACTCATTTCCACCGTAGTTCCAGCCATAGCAATCACAGATGCTGCGGAAGCAGCAAGCCCGTCAATCTTAACTGTCACATCGTATGGATAATTCATCAGCATGTTGTAAATCTGAGCCGCAGCAAATACATCACCGCCGGGCGAATTGATCCAGACTGAAATCGGACCTTTACCCATGTTCAGCTCATCCTTGAAAATCTTTGGAGTAACTTCATCCCCATACCAGGTTTCATCTGAAATCTCCCCATTCAAAAAGAGCGTTCTCATTTCAGAGCTGCTCTCATCCTGGTTCTGTATCCAGTTCCAAAATTTCCTCTTCATTAACTGTATCCTCTCTTTCTCTGCTCAGGTGGCTTATCCCTGCTTTGAGTCTCTTCTGGCTCTGAAGCAGTAGATTCAGATGCACCTGTAGCAAATATTCCTGCATCCGCAAGCTTCGTCATATTTCCATTGATGAGATACAAATCACCACCGGCCTCTTCCGGAATGCGGTCAAGATTCTCCATCTCACGGATATCATTAGCTGACATCCAGCCATTCTGTCTTGCTGTAGCATAACCGTTCATTCGGCTCTGGTAGTCACCTCTGAGCAAACCATCCACATTGAACTTAAAGAAATAGGTCTTTTTCTCTTCCGGCGTAAGAAGGGCTCTGACCACCGCCTGCTCCCATCTTGTCACCCAGGGATCCAAAGTATATTTCACAAATTCAAGTGACTGCTGCTCAATATTAGAAAAGCTCGATTTCTCCAAGTCACCAACCATGTGAGGTGGTACCCTAAAGATTCGAGCTATCTCATCAATCTGGAATTTTCTTGTTTCCAAAAACTGTGCTTCATTCGGGCTGATAGAAATCGGTGTGTACTTCATACCTTCTTCCAATACCGCCACCTTGTTAGCATTAGCAGAACCACCAAAGGTTGCCTGCCAGCTCTCACGAACCCTTGAAGGATCCTTAATAGTTCCCGGATGCTCTAATACACCAGACGGAGCTGCACCATTGGCAAAGAACTTTGCTCCATACTCTTCACAGGCAATCGCCATACCAATCGCATTTTTTGCCATTGCTATCGGACTGTAGCCTACAAGTCCATCAAATCCTAACCCCGGAATGTGAAGTACATCATGAGGTTGTAATCTTACTGTCGTACCCTTCATGGTATGAGCATCATCAGTATTCATGTAATACTCATAATAAAGCTGACCGTTCTCATCACGATTTACCGTCATGCGGTCAGGCATCAGCGGATACAAAGCAATAATTTCACCTCTGGCATTCCTGATTATCTGACTGTAAGCATTTCCCCATAAAAGCAAATGCGTCATCAGAGTTTCACGGAATACAAAGCTTGTCATTTCCGGATTCGGTTCATCATGGAGCAAAAAATAAAGCGGATGATCCACCGCCTTCTCTTTACCACCATCTGCTGTATACCTGTAAAACTGTAATGGAAGTCCAGCCACCGCCTCCGACAAAATTCTCACACAGGAGTACACCGCCGTTATCTGCATCGCTGTTCTTTCATTTACTCTTTTCCCGGAAGTGCTCCCACCCATGAAGAATGAGTATGCACTACCGGAAGTTCTATCTGTGGGAGCATCCCTTCCACGAAACAGTTTGCTAAATACGCTCATCATTTACCTCCATACAAAAAGGCACTTACATTTCTGCAAGTGCCCTCTTCAATAAAACTTTATTTAAAAACTTCTTATTTCTTTTGCCAAGCTAAAGGGAATAATCTCTCCCGCATTCGTCTCCTTATATGCCTTTTCTTCATGCATATAATCTACAATATCCTTCGCCTTATAATTTTTGAATTTCTCAATCACCTTATCCAGAATAGCCTTTTCTCTATCACTTAATATAGAATAATCCATTCCAACAGTGGGATAAACATGAAGCATCGTATCATAGTTATAGCTCATCTCTTCTTTAATGTTGAGATTTTCAAGATTCATCAAACTATAATGTCCTATAGGCAATGCTCCCATTGGTTCATGTCTATATACCATACCAGTCATAGCAAAGCCATTCTCAATGAATGACAGAACATCCGAATACCACAACATTTTCATCAGTTTTACCTTAAATAAGTTTGATACTTTCTCCGCAATGTAGGAAATCATTGCCTCTATTTTATCAATATTCAAAACCGTAAAACCATTTGAATCAGACGGTTCTTCAAAATTAGCATATTCACCTTCAAAAGTTTGGCGTGTCAGATATTCCTTTCCATATGAATCAAGCTTTTCAACGATTTTTGACTTTATTTCCATTCTCTTCAGTGGAGTAAATTTATCCGCATTCTTTTTTAAGAATTCTAATGCTTGAAGTGGATTATCCTTAATTAGACGAAGCATGGTATCATAAGCCTCATCTTGAATCGCTTTACTCTCGTAACGAGAAATAGTAGCCTCTCCCCATCCCAGAAGTTTTGCCAAATCAACCTGGGATAGCCCATAGCTTTCTCTTATCTCTACTATCTCACAAGATGTAAGCAAGCCTTTCTTAATACGGTATGCGTTTCTAGCATTTAAGAGATTCTCATTGGTCATAGTTCCCGTTTCAAATTCATTCTCATCTTCGTCCGCATTGGCACAAAAATAAAACCTCTCCTCGTAGGTTACTTCTTCTCCCTTTAATACAATTGATGTAACACGTTTTCTTTCTTCAACTTCATGTGTCTTGTCGCATAAAGGACAATTCATATGAACCTTTCTTAATAATGTGTTGGCCTCCATTTTTCTTACCTCCTTTGCAATTCCATTATGCGTAAGGAAATGTCATTTTCTCCTTCGCGTAGTGGAACGACACGCATAATACATGTCTCTGCTGATCTCCTTTAATCTTTAACTTCACATATACAAGCTTACTATTTATATCCTTCCCAAAAACAAATAATAATGGCGGATTCAAATCGTCTTTATCTATTTTGGTCTCAGAATATTCTGCTACGGTAAGTTCTTTCAGCCGCTCTACTACATCTTCCGTATCGTAATCAAGATCCAATAAAGTATATGGTGTCGAATATTTTTGATCTTGACCCTGTTTCTTTTTGCTAATCAAAGTAAGATCTGTATCTATATCAAAATCTGCATTCTCCAGTATCGACTTTAATTCATCCAGAAATGCAATGACTTCTCTCTTTTTCGATTGTGTGCTAAGGAAAATTATAACCACCTCCGAACATTTCTACTATCAATTGATAGTATACTAGTCAATTGATAGTTTGTCAAGTAGATTACAAGATTAACAATCCTCTCTCATCATAAACACTTCCCTGCGGCTCACCCTGATTTCTCAGGCATCTGTCCAGAGCCATAATGGAAGCTACGATTCCATCAATTTTCTCTTTTGACTTCGCTTTGGTAACCTTGATATTTTCCGCAGCATCGGTCTCAATCACCACATTGCCTGCCATCCATCGAAGTACCGGATGACCAGCATGAACAATCTGCCCTTCCATCAGAAGTCTGTAGAACTCCTTGGTCGGCGTACTCATACTGGCAAAGCCCTGTCCAAAAGGAACCATTGTAAATCCGGAATCTTCCAGATTCTGAATCATATGAGTCGCATTCCACCTGTCCACTGCTATTTCAAGAATGTGATATTTCTCACCCAGATCACAGATGAATTTCTCAATGAAGTCGTAGTGAATCACATTTCCTTCTGTAGCCATCAAATGCCCCTGTTTCTCCCATACATCATACGGAACTGAATTCGCCTTCACCCTTTGTGGAATCGTTTCTTCCGGCACCCAGAAGTACGGCACCAGAATATATTTCTCATCTGTATTTCTCGGTGGAAATATAAGAACCAGTGCAGTAATATCTCCAGTACTTGAAAGGTCAAGACCTGCATAACAATCTCTCCCCTCCAGCAATCTCATATCTATAGGTTCATTGCCCTTCATAAAGATTGCATCCGGAATCCATGACGTTGTGCTGGATACCCACATGTTCATTCTCAGCCATTTGAAGGTTATCTCATCTGCCGGGTTCTGCTTTGCCTCACGGTAAGCATCCCTCAGTCTTTCAATATCAACCGTATATCCAAGTGACGGATTTACCTTATACCAGTTTGCTTCATCTTCCCAATCCTCATCATCCTTAAGTCCATAGACCACCGGATAAAATGTCGGGTCCACACGCCTGCCCTCCAGAATATCAATCCCCTTGGTATGCAATTCAAAAGCAATAGAATTTCTGTCATTACCGGCAGTCGTAATTATGAAGTGAAGCGGATTCTGTCTCGCATCAGAACTGTACTTGGTCAGTACATCGTACAACTGGCGATTCGGCTGTGTATGAATTTCATCGAACACAAGTCCCGAAATCGAAAAACCGTGCTTACTTCCAACCTCTGCAGATAACACCTGATAAAACCCAGCATTGCCATAATTGACGATTCGCTTGGTAGCAGACATCAGCTTACTTCTCTTCATTAGAGCAGGTGACATTTCCACCATCTGCCTTGCCACATCAAATACAATGGATGCCTGCTGCCTGTCTGCAGCTGCACCATACACCTCAGCACTCGGCTCATTATCCGCGTACAATAAATAAAGAGCGATAGCTGCTGCCAGTTCGCTCTTGCCTACCTTCTTACATATTTCAACAAACGCTGTACGGAACTGTCTGTTCCCATCATGCTTTACAATTCCAAAGATATCTCTTATTAACTGCTCCTGCCACGGTAACAACCAGAATCTCTTTCCCGCCCATTTACCCTTCGTATGACACAGATTCTCAATGAAAGTAACTGCCCTGTCTGCTTTCGCCTTATCATAATGGGATGTAGGAAGCATAAATCTTGTGGGCTGATAATTCTTAAGCTTCGGATAATCCTTAGGCCTTGTTTCCTTTGCCATTAAGAATCACCCCCAAGTAATACCTCCATCTCATCAACATCATCCTTATTCACACCGGAAGCTGCCATGATTCTGGATCTGGCAGATGGTGTCAGTCCAAACTCAGAAGCAGCTGACATCATAAGCCTCTGTTCTGTATTACAGATAGCCACATATGGATTAGGTCTTTGCATACCATTTTCAGTTTCATAGGTTGCACCCTCAGAATTGATATGTTCCTGTGCTTCCTTCCATCTTGCATAAGACTGGCAGTAAGCAGCAAAGGCAGTTCTATCCACCTCTGTCAAAACTCCCATTTCTGACAATATCTTTGCAAGACGCTTCCACTCAGTTTGAGCTTCTGGCATTAGCCATGCCGGGCATGCAGGCATTCCCTTAACCGGCATCGGTTCTTTGTCATTCAGTTTTCTTTTTCCCGGATTACCTTCCAGTTTTTTTACTGCTGTAGGCTTTGGTTTTCTACCTGCCATCGGGTATCCCTCCTTCCCCTATTTTTCACTTTTTATTTTGCGACTGCACACGCAAGACCCACCCGCCGTTCTATAGGAGACAGGTCTGTAGAGATTTGCACCACCCCTACCGGTCATGCCAACGATCTCCATGCTTCGCATGAATTTGTGAATGACACGACTTGCACAGCGCAATCAGATTACTCCGATCATGTGTGCCACCTTCACTCAACGGCTTCTTGTGATGAATCTCTTCCACCGGAACTGCAAGTCCACGTTCAAAACACAGCTCACAGAACGGATGCTCCGAAGCATACTTATCACGTATTCTCTTCCATGCACGACCATAACGACGTTTGGTTTGCTTATCTCTACTGAATTTCTCATAGTCACTGTTTACTTTTCTTGCATGCTCCTCACAGTACCGTCCGGTTACTAATGCAGGACAGCCCGGATAAGCACACGGTTTCTTTGGTTTGCTTGGCACTGCTACACCTCCATGCATAGCCAGAGCCCTGAAGAATTTCTTCCCCAAGGCTCTTCTCTATTTGCGCGATAAGCTTTCAAGCGGCTGCCGTGCTTGCACGAGCAGACATTTGAAAGCCAACGTTCATCCAAGGAAGCTATCTTCCTTGGATGCTTTCCGCATTATAACAATATCATATCTATGGACTCTCATTCTATCACATCAGCTCTCCACTTTCAGAAATCCATCAATTTCTTTCAAAGCCTTGTCATGAAGTCTAAAGGTATGCTGGATACTGTAACCCATATCCACGGATATCTGCTCCCATGTATCAAAACACAAATATCTCTTCTCAAGAATTGTCCTTTCTGCCCTGTTTGCTACCCGCTTTATCATATGTGTGATATCAGCCTTCAGAGAGATCAGTTCATGAATATCGGAATTAATTTCATCCTCTAGTGCAATAATCTTCACAATGGCATCCTCCATCTTATGGATATTTCTGTTTGGACTTCCGGGCATATCTGACATGGTACTTGTTGCTTTGGTTGCCAAGTCACGAAGAGAAGCTACCTGCTCCAGCTTGCTGTTGATATCGTTATCAATCTTGTACGCCTGACTCAAATATTCTTTTGCTGTCATAAGCACCTCCGAAAAATGTTTTCCCTCGGATTGACTCTGATTGCCGTTTATTTACTCTAATTTTCTTCTACCTGCCGAACGCCTGATCTCAGCCTTTACCGCATTGATCAAAGCTGACTGTGTACGGTTCTTTGACTCCAAAGCCTTCATAACATCTTCATCAATCGTACCTGCAGTGATAATATGCTGAACCACTACTGTCTCAGCGGACTGTCCCTGTCTCCATAATCTCGCTACCGTCTGCTGATAAAGCTCAAGACTCCAGGTAAGCCCGAACCAGATAAGCATATTTCCGCCTGCCTGAAGATTAAGCCCATGACCTGCAGATGCAGGATGAATAAGTGCTACAGGAAGCTCTCCCCAATTCCATTTGCGGATACTCTCCTCTGAATCAAGCTTTTCAAAAGGAATCTTCCTCTCAGATAACCTTCTCATAATTCTGGCCAAATCATGTTTGAACCAATACGCAACCATTACCGGTTTCCCATTCGCAGCCTCAATCAAATCCTCCAAAGCATCCAGCTTCTGATCATGTATCTGAATCTCATCTCCATCATCGGAATACACTGCACCATTTGCCATCTGCATCAGCTTACCGGATAGTGCCGCCGCATTTGCTGCTGTCACTTCTCCGCCCTTCAAAGGCAAGAACAAATCCTCTGCCATATTCGAATACAGTTCTTCCTCAGCCTCACTCATATAAACCGGATATTCATTACTGATAAGCTCCGGCATCTTCAAATGATCCAAGGCCTTCATGGAAATCGTAATATCCGATATCTTGTCATAAATCTGTTCCTCTGCACCTTTTCTCAATCTGTAGGAATAAACAATCTGACCATTCATCTGATCCGGCACAAAATAATTCACCCTATACTGACTGATAAATCTTCCAAGCCTCTCGCCCATATCCAGACACTTAAATTCAGCAAAAAGATCCATCAAACCATTGGAAGAAGGTGTACCGGTCAAACCGATTACTCTCTTCACCTTTGGTCTTACCTTCATGAAAGCCTTAAATCGTTTACTGTTCCAGTTTTTAAAGGATGAAATCTCATCCAGCACCACCATATCGAAATCAAAGGGAACTCCACTCTGTTCTACAAGCCATTGCAGATTTTCTCTGTTAATCACATAGATATCTGCATCTGCTGCCAGAGCCTTCTTCCTATCTGCTGCTGTTCCTAAAACAATCGAATACCTCAGGTGTTTCAAATGCTCCCATTTATGAATTTCATCACTCCAGGTATTTCTTGCCACTCGAAGTGGAGCTACCACCAAGACCTTACTTACCTCAAATCGGTCATACATAAGCTGCTCGATGGCTGTCAACGTAATACTGGTTTTGCCAAGTCCCATTCCAAGTATTACGGCTGCTATCGGATGTCCCAATATATAATTGATTGCATACTGCTGATAATCATGCGGTTTGTATTGCATCTATAATTCCTCCAATCTGTCCCAGGTCATCCAGGACGAATACTTTATATCCAAGAGCACGAAGCTGATTATGTCTGTGAACCTGAAGCTTTCTTGGTTTCTCTCCGGGAGCCTTCACCTCCACGAACCCGATTTTCCCATCAGGTAATAAAACAATTCGGTCGGGCCAGCCTGAAGAACCGGAATTCCATTTCTCACACAAGCCACCTCGCTTCTTTACCTCTCGAACTAATTTCTGTTCCATATATTTCTCACGCATCGCACGCCTCCATCATTCTTAAAAGGTGTGCAGGTCGAGTAGCTCGTTCCGTAAAACTCCCTTTAGCAGATTTTTATTAAATTTCTCTCTATAGAGACTTTTATGTAGAGAGGTTAACGACCTACACATTAAGGCTTGAAAATGAATGCAATCACTCCAGAAAATCCTGTCCTTCCTTAAGCTTAAGTCCCACGACCTGCACTCCGGTATTCTTGCGAATTCGGTTATAGCCAGCCTTGTCCATTGCAGAATAGAAATCTGTGGTGCTGCGGATATATTCGCCGTTTTGCATACAATGTGCTCGATAAGCCTGGTACAGCTCGCCTGATTTTTCTTTATATGACGGATCAATCTCACAGCATTCCTCTAAGAACTGGCCAAGCCAATTATTATCCTCGCGATATGCCTTAATCGCTGCTTCCACTACATCCGGAAGATCTGTATGGAATTCCTTATCAATAGCCTTCTTCGCGCCTTCGATAATCCAACTCATAATGGCAGGACCAGCATGCTCGAAAAGGTAATCTGCATAATTCTTGATGTCGCTCTTACCGGTAATCTTTGCGTTAAATGGAATAACAATCAGTCTACGCCAGATACCATCATCATTAGCTCCCACCTTTGGAAGATGGTTTGTATAAAGCACCAGCGTATGTGACGGAACAAAGGAAAAGGGATCCTTGTACTTCTTTTCAGCCTGAATCTCATCCGTAGAACAAAGCTGCTTCACCACTGCGGTATTCAGTCTCATGCCTTCCTCCATCTCAGAAGAAATGATGAGTCTCTTGCCCTTAAGCTCAGCCATCTCCGGCTTCACATTTCTCTTACAGTTCATCGTGAGTGCTTCTGCTGAAAGCTTGCCTGCATAATTACCAAGAACTCTGAAAATGGTATTCCAGAAGGTACTTTTACCATTGGCACCGCCACCGTAAGCAATAATCATATGCTCCTGATACACCTTACCGATTGCAGCCATACCGACTGTCTCCTGCACATAATCGATGAGCTTCTGATCCTTACAAAAGAAAAGATTCAAGGCGTCCAGCCATATCTGCTTTCCGTCTTCTCCCGGTGAACAGGCTGTAATCTTCGTAATTAAATCCTCCGGATTATGGGGCTGTTCTCCCGCAAGTCCTTTCCTTAAATCAAAGGTGGCATAAGGTGTATTGATGAGATTCTCATCCTTATCCAGATCACTGACTGAAATCGCAATCATTGGCTTCGCAGTATTTGCAGCAGATACGATGTACTTATAATCACGTCTCTTCTGCACAAACTTCAGATATGTCTGTGCACCCATGAGCATATAAACCAGCGGTAACAGCTGCCCGTCCACTTCCTTAAGAAGCTCCTTCGGACCTGCTTGTATAGAAGCCTTTGGAACACCAGCATCCTCTAGTGCCTTCTCTACTCTGGCAACCTCATCCATAGCATCCTGAAACTGCAGATCTAAGAATTCCTCAACTGCACCAATCGCCAGCTGCTTATCCTCTCTCCAGCAGTCCCCGTCAAATCTGAGGAAATCTGTTGCACTTGTGTACTTCAGTTCATCGCCATACTCACGCACAAGAACCTTTGCCTGACCAATGTCTGAATAATCCTCCGGCTTTAAAGTGGCACCTTCGAAATCTGCATTATATTCATCAGGCGGTACATATCCGTCCTGTGTCACAATGCTTTTTCGAAAGAACTTCACCGCACTGTTCCAAATAGTCTTAAGTTCAAAATCCGGAAGCGGAGGATCACATTTCTTCGCATGCTCCAGAAATGCCTCATGTGCTTTTTTCCGTATCTCCGTACCGCTTCAAAACACGCCCTGCAAATCGGCTCATGGTGTTATTCCGACTTCCTTCCAAAATAGGACCGATGCTCTTACCACCTGACATATCAGAGTCGAAATCACCTTCTTCCGTATCAGAAATCTCCACCTCTTCATCCACCGTCATCCAGCCTTCGTGAAAAAACACCTCATCACATTCGGCACCGAATATGAATCTTGCTGCATCCAGAGCATTTCCATCAAAGAAGGAATAAGCACTCTGAATTGCTTTCTTCAAATTGGCGTACCTGGAAGCATCCGTTATTTCTGAAATAGGAAAATACATGTGATACCTTGGTCTCGCTGATTTGCCTTCCTTACCTAAAAGATGATGACGGCTCGGTGCCAGCAAGTACTCCACATTAGGGAACAGCTCTTCCAGCTTTTCAGAAGTAATCCAGTCAGCCGGTACTTCTGAGTGGTCATTATCGATATCCATGACAATCACATCTGATCTGATGAAATTCTCAATGCTTCGATAATTCCCTTTGAATTCTGCACAAACATGATCCTTCTTCACCGCTTCCTGCAGCTGCTCCGGCGTGACAACCGTCACCTTATTGGGATAGCTACAGTTCCCGGCTTGACCGACGCAGTTTGCTGTACAAATAGTTACCTGCATATTTCAAACCTCGTTTCTATCAAAGTAAGAACTTACAAGTTCTCCTAACTTCCTAAGCGGGTTTGACCTTCACTTTTCCGGTCAGAAGCAAAAATATTTGTCAAAAAACAACCAGGGCACAATCGCTTCCTTTTATAAAGCGAAAAATTCTCTGGCTTTTTACAAAACTTTTTTCAGAAAACAATCTTTTCGACCGGAAAAACAAATCACAGATGCGCTTAGGAAGATAGAAAGGCAACAAAGCCATTCGGAAAGTGAGGTGCTGCAGATGCAGACAGAAACGCTTGATAAAAGCCAGCAGGCCACACCACAGTTTGAGGAAGAGCTCATTGATACTCTTATCGCAATCAGCGTAGTAGCCAAACGACTGGCAGCCAATCTTAGACAACAGAATAAAGAAAACGGAGGAACTGAAAATGAGCAAAATGAGTGAATTATCTCAGGTGCTGGATGAAATGATTGCCTGCAGTGAAGGAATGATCAAAGCCACAAATGCTTTAAAAGATATCTTCTCTTCTACAGAAGAAGCTCCGGCAAAGACTGAGACAAAGACAACTAATAAGGCAACCATGCAGGATGCCACAGTGACTGAAGAAGCAAAGCCTGAACCTACTCCTACCTATACAAAAGAAGATGTCCGCGGAGTACTTGCTGCAAAATCAGCTGCAGGATTTAAGAAGGAAGTCAAAGAACTTCTGGAGAAATTCGGAGCCCAGCAGTTAAAGCAGATTGATCCTAAGGATTATGCAGCTCTTCTTAAGGAAGCAGATGTGATTGGAAATGCCTAAGCATGCATACCTCTCCGCTTCTGCCAGCCATAGATGGTTAGCCTGTCCGCCCAGTGCAAAGCTCTGTGCCAACATTATGGATCAGGCTTCTGAATATGCACAGCAGGGAACCGATTGCCATGAGCTTTGTGCCTATCTGGTAGAAAAAGCACTTGGCAGAGAGGTAATCGATCCGACTGAAAATCTCACCTACTACGATGCTGAAATGCAGAACTGCGCTGAGGAATACAGGAACTATGTGTTAGAGCAGATTGAAGCAGCGAAGGAATTCTGTAAGGATCCGCAGGTCATGATTGAACAGAGACTCGATTTCTCCCGCTGGGTTGAAAACGGCTTCGGAACCGGTGACTGTGTAATCGTTGCTGATGAAGTACTACAGATTATCGATTACAAGCATGGTCTTGGAGTTCTTGTTAGTGCCGGTGATGATGAGCACGGTGGCAACAGCCAGATGATGTGCTACGCCTTGGGTGCTTTGGAAGTATTCGGAGACATCTACGATATCAATCAGATTAAGATGACCATCTTCCAGCCGAGACGCGAAAACATCAGCACCTACACCATCAGCAGAGACAACCTTCTGAAATGGGCCAACGAAGTCCTGGCACCGACTGCAGAGCTTGCTTATGTGGGAGAAGGCGAATTCAAAGCCGGTGACCACTGCCAGTTTTGCAAGGTAAAGGCAACCTGCCGCAAGCGTGCAGAATACAATCTGGAGCTTGCAAAATATGATTTCGAAATACCTGCCACACTGGATGATACAGAAATCGCTGCCATCCTTGAAAAGGTGGATGAAATGATTTCCTGGGGAAATGACATCAAGGAATATGCACTAAAACAGGCACAGTCCGGAGTACACTTCGAAGGCTGGAAGGTCGTAGAAGGAAGATCCAACAGAAAATATACAGATGAAGCCGCTGTTGCCTTTGCAGTAAAGGACGCAGGTTTTGATCCGTATGAAAAGAAGCTTCTTGGCGTAACCGCCATGAGTACACTGCTCGGAAAGAAGAAATTCGAAGAGCTTTTAGGTGGGCTTATCTACAAGCCACCCGGTAAACCCGCATTGGTACCGGAATCAGATAAGAGACCGGCAATGAATACAGCAATAGAAGACTTTAATGAGTAAAAGGAGGACCAATATTATGGCAAAAATTCAGAACCCTACAAAGGTAATCACAGGAGTAAACACACGTTGGAGCTATGCGAATGTATGGGATGCCAAGAGCATCAATGGAGGCGCACCGAAGTACAGCGTTTCCCTCATCATTCCGAAGTCCGACACCGTAACCGTAAACAAGATTAAGGCAGCTATCGAAGCAGCCTATGAGGAAGGCCAGAGCAAGCTCAAGGGTAATGGCAAGACCGTTCCTGCCCTCTCTGTTCTCAAGACGCCTCTTCGTGATGGCGATCTGGAGAGACCTGATGATCCTGCCTACGCAAATGCTTACTTCATCAATGCCAACAGCGCTACCGCACCTGGCATCGTAGATGCAGACCGTCAGCCTATCCTTGAGAGATCTGAAGTGTATTCCGGAGTATATGGCAGAGCCAGCATCAATCTCTATGCCTTCAACAGCAATGGTAATAAAGGAATTGCCTGCGGTCTCAACAATCTCCAGAAGATTCGTGACGGTGAGCCTCTCGGTGGTAAATCTCGTGCTGAAGATGACTTCGCATCCGAGGAAGAGGATGATTTCCTCTCCTAATAACTACATGACAACTAAGGCGGTAGGACAAGCCTGCCGCCAATTCAAAGAAAGGTATGGTGAAAAATTATGAAAACAGCTATGGAACTAATTCTGGCAATCGCACTTCTTATTATTTGGGGAAGCACAGGAATATCCTTACTCCTCTCTACTATCCAGGGAATAATCTATGAAAAGAAGCGTGAAAAGCGCGACCTGGAATATCATGCGAAACGCATGAAAAGCTTGCCTGACAAGCAGAACGACTAACTTTTGAACATTTCTATCTCACTATTTAAGAAAGGGCAAGGTGACAAGCTATGACAAAAGAATTATTGAATGAATTTATGAATGCACTTATTGATGGAACTCTTTTCGGCATCTGCTTTTGCTTCTGGATGATGATCGTAATAGCGGTATGGCGTTGGTTCCTCGGTATCGTTAAACGATTTCTTCACTGGCTTAATCCAAAATGGTTCAAGTCCAAAACTGAAGAAACTGACAAGAACTAATCACCAGGCGGCGGTACCTACGAAGTGCCGCTGCCGTTTTTGTAAAGGGAAAAGATTATGATAAAAGAACTGTCAATAGATTTAGAGGCCTATAGCGATGTTGATATCTCCAAATGCGGAGCATACAAATACGCTGAGTCTGATCATTTTGAGATACTGCTCTTCGGCGTTTCTGTTGATAATGGGCCAGTAGTAGTCTATGACCTTACTGCAGGTGATGAAATACCAACAGAAATCCTGGAAGCACTATCTGATGAGAATATAACAAAATGGGCTTTTAACGCCTCCTTCGAAAGAGTCTGTTTGTCCAACTGGCTCCGGAAGCATCATCCCGAATATTTCAAATCTTACAACTCAGAGGATGATCCTGTACACAACTATCTGGATCCATCCTCTTGGAAATGCACAATGATATGGTCTGCCTATATGGGCTTGCCACTCTCACTGGAAGCTGTTGGTGCAGTCCTGAAGCTTCAGGAACAGAAAATGAAGGAAGGTAAGGACTTAATCAAATACTTCTGCTGCCCCTGCAAACCTACCAAGGCGAATGGTGGCAGAACCAGAAATCTACCGGAACATGCACCGGATAAATGGGAAAGCTTCAAATCCTACAATCGCAGAGATGTTGAGGTAGAACTTTCCATCAAACAGAGATTATCAAAATTCCCGGTTCCGGATTCCATATGGCATGAGTATCGCATTGATCAGGAAATCAATGACCGGGGAATTATGCTTGATATGGATATGGTGCAGAATGCAATCTCATTTGATGAAAAATCAAAAGCAGAACTCATGATTGCAATGCAAAATATCACGAACCTTGACAATCCTAACAGTGTCATCCAGATGAAACAATGGCTCGCTGATAATGGCGTGGAGACAGAATCCCTTGGTAAGAAGGATGTTGCCGGACTGATCAAAGAAACCAATGGTAGCATTGCAGAAGCCCTCAAACTCAGACTTCAGCTTGCAAAATCCTCTGTAAAGAAATATCAGGCAATGCAGAATGCCGTCTGTAAAGATGGTCGTGCTCACGGTATGTTCCAATTCTACGGTGCCAATCGCTCAGGCAGATGGGCCGGCCGACTCATACAGCTGCAGAATCTGCCGCAGAACCATATACCCGATCTAGCGGAAGCTCGTGAACTGGTTCGTACCGGAGATTATGATACTATGGAAATGCTTTATGATGATATCCCGGATACTTTATCTCAGCTTATTCGTACTGCCTTCATCGCAAGACCAGGCTACAAACTCATCGTAAGCGACTACTCTGCTATCGAAGCCAGAGTTCTTGCGCACCTTGCCGGTGAAACCTGGCGTTCCAAAGTATTTGCCGAAGGAAAGGATATCTACTGTGCCTCAGCAAGTCAAATGTTTGGGGTACCTGTCGAAAAACATGGTATAAACTCTCATCTCAGACAGAAAGGTAAAATCGCAGAGCTTGCCCTGGGATATGGTGGATCAGTCGGTGCACTGAAATCTATGAGTGCACTGGAGATGGGCTTGACCGAAGAAGAGCTCCAACCACTGGTAGATTCCTGGCGAAATTCAAATCCTATGATTACAGCCTTCTGGTGGGATGTTGATTCTGCAGTCAAGACTGCTATCAAACAGCGTATTCCTACAGAAGTTCGTGGCATCAAATTCTTTTATAGGAGCGGCATGCTTTTCATCAGGCTTCCTTCCGGCCGAATGCTCAGCTATGTAAAACCTCGTATCGGTGAAAACAGATTTGGTGGCGAATCTGTCACCTATGAAGGTATCGGCCCCACTAAGAAATGGGAACGCATTGAATCCTATGGTCCGAAATTTGTGGAGAATATCGTGCAGGCAGTATCCAGGGATCTTCTCTGCTATGCCATGCAGAATCTGTCTAACCAGCAGATATGTGGGCACGTCCATGATGAACTCATCATCGAATGTCCGGAAAATATAGCTGTTGAGAGCATCACTTCTGCTATGGACAAGTCTCCTGACTGGATGTCTGATATCCTGATCAGAGGTGACGGCTACGAGACCAATTTTTATAAAAAGGATTAAAAAGATAGCGGCTTCTGGTTCATCGCCAAAGGCCGCATTGTCTTAATTTCCAGTATTATCGTAAATTACATACTGTTCAGCGTTGTCTTCTATAATTTTATTGTATTTTTGAACTGCTTCATCAGTAATATGTGTAACACAGTAAACAGGATCTGTATCAGACTTTTTCCCCTGCACTAATAGAATTCTCGGAGCTATTGGCATAATTCCTACCTTGCTTCCATCTTCACGCAAATGTACAAAGGACGGGTTATCACTTGTAACATATTTTGTAACGCCATCAGCAATAAGAAAATGAAAGCTTGTATGTTGTAAGTTCTGTTGTACATGTTCATATATTGGACCATCATCATTCAAGAATCGTCTGTAAAATTTTAGTAATAAACAGTGCTTGAAATAATCTGCCATTGTTTCAAAAAATGGAAGTTCTCTCTCCTCTTCAGGTATTTCCACCTCATCCATAGATAATACCTCAACACCTAACCATTGAAACTGGTCTGTAAATAAAGGCTCTGAAGCTATACTTCTCCAATCTATAGAAATAAAAAATTTCATTAAGAACTCTTTATCAAACTCAGGGATTTCTCCTGAAACCGTCAATACATTATTCTCTATTGTATTTCTGACATTGGTCCATTTGTTTTCATATTTAACTGACCAGTTTTCCTCTATATCACGTATTTTAACTTGATCAATTGCAGCTTTTATTGGCTTTTTTGATGCGATGGTACCATCAGACTTCCGAGTTATCTCCCAACTACCAAAGTCATAGTATATTTGGTTAAGTTCAAGATTACTGGTGACTTCTTTTCCTTCGTACACAACCTTATAATCTTTCATAATTGAGAAAATATTGTCTGCATCATCCGCCGTGCAAATAGGCATACCAGCAACTATTGAATGATAATGGTTAATCCCGCACAAATTATCTTTATTCTTTGTATCAAATTCCCCCGTAACAAGATTCTTATACTTTAGCGTTCCTGATGCATTTGCCCAAGCTGACATGTACGTTTGAGGAATTAAATGATGATATTTAGCTTTATTCCCCATTACAATGCTCCCTTATTAAAATATTCTTCTACAATCCCATCCAACTGCTTCCTAATCTCAGCAAACTCCATGTTCAGATCCAATGTCCTAACACTAATCCGGTTACCGCTCATCTTGTATTTTTGATCTGGCTGTATTTCTTCTTCAGTCTTAGCATACAAGAGCATACCGCCAACCTCGTGCGGTTCTTCTCTCAGTTCATATTCCTTGTTCTTTACATAAGTGAAAATCTGGTACAAATTATTGGAATGCAACGTGTGCTTATCATACTGTGTCTGTGTTGTATGTTCATAATACTTCGCATCAATGATGAGAACCTTCGCCCCTTGCGACAGCATAATATCACTCTTCATTACCGGAAGCATATCACTGGAATCATCATCCAACTGCCAAGGAATCTGTGATGCATTAGCTGTAATCTCAGGATGCTCTTTTCTGTAATACTCCAGAATGAATTTCTCATAGAGTCTGCACATTCTTTGTTCATCAACAAACTGCATCAGCTTCGTTCTTCCATCAGTTGTAGTCTGCAGTAATCCCTTTAACACCAAGTAACATATAGACACCAACATCCGATAGGTTTGGTTATTTCTTGAATACTGCTGGTTCCAATTTATAGAATGAACGTCTAACTCCTGTACCTCATCATAAAACACAAGAATCTTTCTAATCTCTTTCTTCCTCGACTTACCAATATCAGAATGAAGAAGTTTCAACATGGTGGTCTTGATAATACGGTTCATATATGTGTTCACGGAAAACTCATCATAAGTACAAACCATCTGCCTTCTCAGAATCGTCTGTTTTTTGATAGATTCCGTAATATCAATCTTTCCCCTAAGCCCAGATAACGTCTCCGTCTCAGAGATATAGTCCCGGCCAAGTCCTCTCTTCAACTGCAGTGAAACACCCTTTGTCAGAATTGCCGCACACAACTCAGCCACATTATTAAATTGTTCTGTAGCTACATTCTTGTATCCGTCTTCATTGAGGACTTGGAATGCGTATGCCAGCATATGGTAAACATTCTGTACAGGTATCACTTAATAGAACTCCTTAATTTTTCAATCCAATCCTTTACCTTGATTGGGTCATCATACCAATATTCCTTAAGCAACGGTATCATCTCATACTCAACAATATTTGAAAGCGCCTTATCTGTAATAGCAGTCAAATTACAGAAATAACTATGTCCAATGCAGAATCCTTCTCCTAACGAATCATCCGCAGCAATAACCGCATTAAGCTTTTCAACACAATCAACAAGACTATCAAACTTTGCATTTGCAAAAGCCATCTTATATTCTCTGAATCCTTCACTCTCAAATCCTGGCTTCATCTCAAAGAAAGCAAACCTACGACGTAAAGCATAGTCCAACATTGCCAAGCTTCTATCAGCAGTATTCATCATTCCAATGATATAGAGTTTTGGAGGTACAGAGAATTTATCGCCTGAATACAATAACTGCAATGCATTTCCTCTCTTATCATTTTCAATCAACATAAATAATTCGCCGAAAATCTTGCTCAAATTTCCTCTGTTGATTTCATCAATAATAAAGAAATACTCATTATCCGGATCTTCTGCTGCCTTCTTACAGAAATTAGCAAATGCTCCCTTTTTGATTTCAAAGCTGCTACTTGTACTTGAAGGTCTGAATCCTTCGATAAAGTCCTCGTATGTATAACTCTGGTGGAATTGAACCATCATGACACGATTCTGATCCTTACACCCCATCATAGAGTATGCCAAACGTTTTGCTGCAAATGTCTTTCCAACCCCCGGAGCACCCTGAAGAATTACATTTCTTTTCATGCGAATAAGCTCAACCAATGTGTCATAGCTATCGCCATCCATATATACGTCTTCCAAGAATTTTTCTGGAGTGTATTCAGGAAATAAAGTTTCCTCTTGTTCTACACCATCCCCATCTTCGTTTTCATCAATCAATGTATTCAGCTTCGCCACATAATCTGTATATGCCGTGATATCTGTCAGAGTCTTCATAGCCGCCTGTCCAGGGTGAGGCCAATCGCCAGAATTCGTCCAGTTAACTTTACGAATATTGGGATAATCTGAATCTGTTGTGTCGTAGATATATTCTGATATAACGACTCCACGACCAATTATTGAATGCATACCTCTTTTTGCAAAAACAATATCTCCTGGTTTCATTTCCTGTAAGAATTGCCAAGTAGCATGCGCATCATTTTTATACGGCTTTGTTGGATCTATTTTATCCTTCATTGCAATTTTCATTTCATCCTTGGAACTATACTGTGAAAAATCTCCTATTTCACTCCACCCAAGTCCCATTACTCCACGCTTGTAGAACTCGTCCCACTTACAAGCACCATCTCCCGGCGCATAAATCCAGAAATGAACTGTTTCAACATCGTCATCAGCTAAACCGAAGCCCTTCTGATCACGTTGTTTTTGTGACTGCACAGCTTTTTTCTCTTCATTTACTTGAGTTGAATACCTCCATGCTTCAAAAGATAACTCTTTAAAATCATGGAGACTACATTTCCCACTCTTCAAATACTCACGTAACTTTTCCACTATTGCAAAATACTTACTTGCTGCTATTTTTACCTCTATCTCAGGAAGGCTTGCTACAACATCTTCCGGAATCTTACCAGATTCATAAATATACCATTCGTTACGACTATCGAGATTAAGAAATGCATTTGGAGAAATCCAGTATAGACCCATTGTAATCTTACTGTTTGCATTTCCCTTTTTATTAATAACCAAGTCAAAATGCTTGCATACAATATCCTTATTATCTTCGGATGGATTCTTTGAATAAATCATTGCCGATTCAAATAAATTCCAAAGATCGTCAATGTCATTTTCTCCTCTAGCATCATTAAAATAATAAAATGTTGCATTCAGATTATTCAGAACCGGAATACTCTCAAATGATGTAGGTACAACTGAAGAAACATTAAATAAATCTTTAATGACTGTAAGAATCTTTATTCTATTTGCTTCGCGCATCGAACTCTTATTGAATAGACCAAACACAGTAAAAGGATCTATATCTTTGATCTCATTGTTCCATTCTAAAGTTGGCATATTGATACCAGTCTCAGCATAGATTTCTTTAACTTTCTTTACCAATTCCTCTCTATTGTTTTTGTAAGCCAGAAGCTTACTGGCAAACTCCTTATAGAAATCCACCCATACAAATTGATTGTCCATAAATTCTCCTTGCCTCTAAGCTATTAACGACCTAATTCTCAGGCTCTAGTATTCCAATGCATCCATCAATTGCAATCGGTCCTCTAACACATAATTCATGCTCAGATGTTTTAATACTAAATGCTTTATATATCATACCGGCTTCAATACATTCTTTGAATTCCGAATAGAATTCTGTGTCTTCTTTTACTGTGACAAGCTTTACTGTAGGACTTAAAACGGCAAACATATAGCAAAATTTATATCCATCTTTTAGCAATTTCTTTATCCTCCTCAACTGTTCAATGGATCTTTCTGAATAAACAGTTGGAAATTCTGCCTCTTTTCTATCTGAGATAATTGTTTTTACCTCAATCAGCACATTGCTATCCTCAACATATAAATCTGCTTTATATCCTGCTTCTGTTTTTTCTCTGAGTATATTTTGCCTTTTCCCCAAAAAACTAAAAATACGTCTATGAAGCTGTTCTTGTAGCGTATTATTAGCCATAGATAGATTTAACAAAATATATCCATTTCCCTTTTTCACTGCATAGAGTGTATATTTGGTTTTTGAAGCACTTTCACCTTTAGGCAAAAGCAAAACTTCTTTACCCTCCAAATAAATGAATTGCGACAATCTACATGAAGATGCCACATAACACAATTCTTCCTGCCCATCCACCTCTACGATGCACCTAAATCTATTCTTTATCTCACAGCGAAAAATGCCATGAGTAATGTATTCTTCTATCCTCATGGCATTCCTCATTACTCACAAAGAGAGCTTATCGTCGGCATACCATCGGTCTCGATAACCTCACCGATTTTAAGTAAGCCAAACACCATCAAGGCTCTTGCATATATGTATGGCGTATCAGTCTCAGGATAAATTGCCCTTAAGAGTTGTGAAAGCTGTCCATCTTTGTCTACTGTACCTATGTTGTAATTGTTACCGCCACTATCTGCCACAGCATACTTTGAAGGATCAAATTCTTCAAAATGATTTTTTAAGGCATATGCCAATGCGAACTTTGCCGCAGTAATAACATTTTCAAATTTTCCAGTCGCCACCAAAGCCTCTGCTATATCATTTGACTCCTTTGACAGTCGTATATTTACAAGATCAGTCATTTATTTTCCTCCTAGTGCAACTCAATTTGCGTATTAAAAGAAGTATATCTTTGCAAACGATACTCTCGTTTTAATTCAGGTCCCAGGGTATCACGAGCTGTTTGCTCATCAATTTCATGAGTATATGCCAGCAATACAATCTGCTCTGACATTTTAGGCAAAACCTTCGTAATGTTACTCTTATGAGTAGGATCCAAACGACCAAAAGGTGAATCCATGATAATCGGCCCTCGAAGTGGTGCATTTTTATGCAAAGCTCCGATTAACGATAATGCCACAACATGCTCAAAGCCAGCAGATCTTAATGGTACAATTTCACCTGATGAGTGAACCATATATAAGCCGTAGTTATCATTAATCTTCAAGCTTGTATAATCCGGATCATTACTAATTTGAACAAAAAGCTCTGTTGCGTCTCTCTCAACATCATCCTTTAATTTGTCACGATAGGAAGCTATTCCTTCCTCAAATATTCTATTAATTGCCTCGCAAAGCTCAACCTTTCGCTTTGCAATTTGAGTTTCTGAATCTGTTGAAACCTTGTTAAGCTTATCTTCTAAAGTGGCAAGAGCACTCTCCACCTCCTTGATTTTATCCTTTTCCAACTGGATGCCATCTCTAAGATTGTCTATTTTCTTTAAACAGTTAGCAAGCTGCTTTACATTTTCTTTTGCGCCTTTGGAAAGTTCTTCAACATCACCATGTCTTTCTAATTCCTCACGAACAGTTTTTCTCTGACGTTCTGCGTCATCAATTTCAACCTCTAATGTAGAAAGCTGTGCTTCCAGCAATTCCAATATTTCTTTCTTACTATCTGCTTTCATACTCTGAAGAGTGCTTTTTCTTACTCTCAATTCCTGCAGAGCCTTAATTTCATCATCAGACAAACCACCATATTCACTGGATGCATCTGTAATTCTTTTAATAAGTTCCTCAAGCTTTTCATCTGGAATATCCTGATCACATAAATGGCAATGGTGCTTCTCAGCTGCCGCTTTCATTTCTTTCATGAAGTGACTAGCAACTTTATGTGCACTCTCTCTATCCTCAAGATCCTTCAGTTGAGATTCAATTGCAGTTAACATTAGTTCAACACGGCTACTTACAAGACCTTTCCAAGCTTCACCAGTTGCAACTACAATGCTAGTAAGAATTGCCTCTCTACTTGCCTTCTTTTCTTCAATTGTTGCATCTAAATCGTCCAAACTCTTTAGCAACGAAGATACATGCTCACTCTGCTGAGCTTCGTCCTCCAGCTTTGCCTTTGTATCAAGTTCAATCGTGAGTTCTCCCTTCAGTCTTTCAAGCTCAACAGCTTGCTCCTGCTTTTCTGCCTCAAGCACAGACATTTGAGATGCAATCTTTTGGGTTTGCGCATTACTCTGCGCAATCTTATTTTTCTCTTTTCTGTACTCTTCTAAAGCAGAATTGGTATCTATAGCTCCATTAGTAAGTACCGGAACACCAAGTATCTGCTCGATAGACTCCTTAATTGTTGCTCCTGTCTGTGTTCCCTCCATAAGAAGTTCCTCATATTCCTGAAGAAGCTCTCCATCGAACAAGAAAAATCTTGAAACCTCACTTGGCATTATGAGATTAAGCTCATGTTCACGTTGATCTGGCGAAAGAATAGCTCCTTCTTTTTTTAGAAAAACATGCTCTTCATAATCGTCATTTCTTTGAGGATTAATTATACCCTTTCTGACAACATACTGCCGTGTAAGCTCATAATGGATTCCATCATTCAGCATCTTTAATACGACCTTAAAGTCATATTTCCCATCCTTTTTACCTTCTAAGTTTGCTAGACTTGGAAGATCAACATCAACTCCACGTCTGTTCTGATACTTTCCAAACAATGCATAGCGAATAATATTTAATAAAGTAGTTTTTCCTCTTCCATTATTTCCCCAAATAATAGTAACACCATCTGCATCAACAAAATCTACTGTCTGAGTGCCTTTAAATGGGCCAAAATTTTCTATCACTAAACCAGTGAACTGTAGCATCATTCCACCTCCTCTGCCTGGACATTTTTCAGGAACTCATCAATTAGTTTCTTTGTTCCTTTTTTCGCCTGTGCCCGATCATCCTGTTGTTCAAATTCGTTAGCAACTATCTCGCGAATTAATTGCTCTGGGATTTCCGGATATTTCTCTTTGCGGATTATTTCCAGGACACCGATTAACTCCTCAACCTCTACATTACTCTTCATCATCGTCTTCAATACCTCCATCTTTAATGGTGTCGTAATTTATCTTATAATCAATTGCTATATTTTTTAAATCCGTAACACATGCCGGATTTTCCGCACTTTCTCCAAATTGAATAGCTCTTGATAATTCCGCTGCTATGATAGACATACCTTTTTCATTCTCATCCTCCGCCACTACTGGGACCGTTATTGCATCATATAAATGAGCAAATAGCTTACCAGCGGAGTTCCGAAGTATTCTACCTCTTCTTTGAATAAATTCTCTTGGGTTTTGGGATGAGGCTAACACCAGTGCATCTGTTGTAGATGGTATATCTACACCTTCATCCAAACATTTAATTGACACCAGTACCCCACCATTTTGAGAAAAATATTCAAGTGTTGTATCTCTGTCGCCTTCCATTTCTGCATAATATTCATACGCATCAAACCCTGCAGCTCTTGCTTGCGAACATACTTCATTTAACTGCGAAATATTATCACAATAAATAATCCATTTCTGTCCAGGCTTGAACTTCTCTTTCAAGACCTTGATTGCTAAAGGAACCTTTCCAGAAGCATTCTTTACAATTCTGGATCTGTTAATCAGCAGTTGTTTTAATCTAGGATTAGAATTAATATTAATGTTTCCATTGGCCTTATTCCCCATACGTGCCAGCACGGTACGAATTTCATTTGTTATCGTATCCCACTCTTCCTGCTCCCTTGATGAAAGGCTGATTCGCTGTGGATAATAAAAATACCTCGTTAGAACACCACTTTTAATGGCGTCCTCCAATGTAAACGGTGGAGGAATCAAACCACCAAAATAACCAAACAAGGCCCGTGTTCCTTCAGGATCACCGTACCTTCTTGGTGTAGCAGACAATCCCAATCTAGCTCCAGAATCTATTGAAAGGATTTTCCTTCTTTTCGGGCTTCCCATTCTATGCATTTCATCTGCAACCATCATCAGATGCTCCCCTTGACTTAGCCTTTTGATAAAATCATTAGAACTAGCCGTATCCATAGTCGCTATGATTATTCGATGTGTATCCTTACTTTTCCGGCTCCAAGAAGCTAATTTTTCTCCCTTTTTCCACTCGGAATTATTGTCCCCACACAGTAAATATAAAACCTCTATCTCTGTTAAAGTTTCCCTAAGTTCCTTATTCCATTGCTTCAACAAATCCCTAGAAGGAACTAGTACAAGAACTGTCTCATTCCTCTTAAGCGCATTATTAATTGCACACATTGCTGTGAATGTTTTACCGCTGCCTGTTGCATGCTCAAAAATGCCTCGTCTACCATTTTTTTCCCACGCTTCAAGAGCATTTGTCTGGTGCTTACGCGGAGTTCTCGCCTGCGGCCCAGATCCCGGTTTCCATTTTAGTGCCTTATTCTCCGATACTTTAATCTCTTCAAGTAATTCTTGCCATTTGATTCCGTCTGTTTTGGCCTTTAATATTTCCTTTGCTGCTGACGGAAAACTATATAGTTGAATTCCTGGAATCATGTGTTTCCACAGCTTATCAAAAAAAACTGCTGCCTCTTCCACACGTTCACGATCTCTATGATCAAGCCAATTAGGAAAAACGTCTATAGATTCTATATTTCCATCTTCTGCTAATCCTTTGAAGGTTTCGTTCATCGATCCTCTAAAGCCTACCATATTGCCTTCAGAATCATAAAAAACGCCAACCTTATCGTGGAATAAACGCTTCGCAGATGGGGATTCATTTCCCGTTGGAACCGCAATCCTCACGTCAATTATTCCTTCGACAACTAAATATGCTAAAAGCTTTGAAGGTGCTGACAAATCCGGGCTACCAAGCATGCCTTCAACTTCTATTATTATTGCATTTGCAAGAATTTCATCGTTTCTTGCGGAATAGCCATCAGATAACGCCAATTCATCAGCTTCTGAAATATAAGGTGAGCAAATCACCCGCATCTTCCCTTTGTTTTCTATAAAATCCTTCAATGCGTCCCAAGCTATAATATAGATAGTACTTCCAAAATAACCTGATATTCTATCATATCTATTGGCATTTCTCATACACGGTAAATAGAAGTCATTTGCAATATCATTTTCCGCCTTATTATAGGAAGTTGCATAATTTAAGTCATCTAGAGCCATTGATATCCTCCAAAATGCTTTTTTTCATTATATTGATTCTTTCCTTTATCGCTTCATACAAATATTGTGGGCGTGCAGAAACGATAATTTCATTATTTGTTCTTCTGCTACATACAAATTTCTTATAGGTTGCCATAATAATAGCATCAGACTTCACCTGTATATTGCTGCTAAAAGATATTACGTCATGCTTGTCAGCATCCCATAACACAAACACTCCACCATCACCTTCTTGTGCATAAGCAGCAAGAATAGGCATGCGCCCATCAGAATAGTCTAATCTCGCTTTTTCTTTTTTCTTTTGCCCTGGTAAAATTAGCTGAGCCTTATACTCATCAGCAGCACGTCCACCAGGTGGATTAGTCAAATTAAAAAGATATGCCCTTAATCTGTATTCCGCTCCTGTAGGTGCCTGTAGATCAATCAGCAAAGGGGCACTATCATCATCACTTGACCACTTAATGTAACCTCTAAGTCCCTCCAAAAAGATTTTATTAAGCTCCTGTTTCCTTAATTTTTTCGGATTATCAGGCATTCGCATTCACCTCCTGGCGAGTCTCCTTTAGCCACTGTTTTGCCTCCTCCACATAATCACTAACAAGATCAAACCCAGCAAATCTTCTCCCAAGCTTTACTGCCATATAGCCGGTAGTCCCACTACCGAGCCAAGGATCAACCACCAAATCCCCCTCGTTAGTAGTAGCTTTTATATATTTTTCTGGCAAATAAAACGGCTGTGTAGCCTGATGATTTCCAATCCTCGCTGATACCGGACCAGTTATTATATTTTTGGGCAATGCACCCAATGGATTCGGCTGAATCTTTTTATTCTTTCTGACATATGTATTTCCATTTGACCTTGGCTTATATTCATATCCCTCATAGGTTTTTACACTATGCGATTCATAGGGGCGCCTTATAGCATCCAAATTAATACTCCACTTTGGCGCAACTGAAAACCATAAATTCTGCTCATAAGCGTCCTGACATGCAACGCGTAATCCTGTTGGTGCAGGATTTTCCTTGACCCATATTTCAATATCTACGCAATGTAATCCCCAATCCTCCTCAAGCTTTATCGCAAGCTTTTCAACTACAAGCGACCTTTTTGATGAAGTTATTGATGTTGATTTTTCTCTGTTAGCCTTAACATTAATAACCAGGAAGCCATCATCTGTAAGCTTTGGAATAGCTGCATCAATAAATGGACTTATTTTATCAATATACTCTGCCGATTTCCAATTTCCATAATCACGATCTGCATTTGGGTATGGCGGAGAACCGTACACCAGCTTTATAGATCTATCTGGTAATGCAAGCATTCCACTTGCACCATCCTGACATGCGACAGCAAAGCCATCTCTATTTATCTGATTGATCATTTTCAATTTCTCCTTCTTTGTCAGCCGCCTGTCGTTCTTCTTCCTCTTGTTCCAGTCTTGCTGATGCTAATTCACAATACTCAGAATTAGCATCAATTCCTATCCACCTACGATTATTCTTACTTGCTACTGCTGCTGTAGTTCCAGACCCGGAGAAGGGATCTAATACTATTTCGCCCTCCATGCTTCCAGATAATATAAAGAATTCAGCCAACTTTTCTGGGAAACGTGCCGGATGAGCAATATGCTTTTCTTTGCATAGTTTTATAAACATATCATTGCTGCTTGTGTTGGCAATTTCAATTACGGAACCAGGATCTGCTCCCCCATTATTTGTCCACACCTTTTCGCAGTTAAAGTTGTGTGTACTTGGTCTAGTGTTTTGATTACGATCTCCTTTTCCCTTGCCTTCTAGGTACTTTTGCATATCTTTACTATAGGGCTTACGGATAGGATCCATATCAAATGTCCATTTGTCAGATTTTGCAAACCAAAAACAATATTCATGTGATTTTTTTGTTCTCCCATAGCCACCTCGGGAGTATACATTTGGCGGAGTCGCTGGATTATACCAAATATAATCTCGAACAAGATGAAAGCCAACTTGATTACAAAGAGCTACAACGAGTTCAAATACATATAAATGCTGAAATCCATCAACAACCTTGTCATTAATATTTAAAACAAAACTCCCATCATCCTTCAATAATTTATATATCTGCTTCGCCTTTGGAATAAACCACTTAACATAATCATTTGGATCAATAGATGATTCTGTCCTTCCATAATCACGCTGATCAGCATAAGGTGGAGAAGTTAACACCAGGTCAATACTTTTTTCTGGCATGGTCTTCATTACTTCTTCACAGTCTCCAATAATAAATCTATTCTCAAAATCTTTTAATGTGCTTTTTCGTCTGCCCAAGATAACACCTCTTCCTAATCTATTTTAACCCTCATGAACATCATGCTGTTCTACGGGCTCTAATTCCATAATGTCAGAGAGTTCACAATCTAGTGCATTACATATTCGTACAAGCACATCTGTAGTAACATTCTCATTCTTACCCAGCTTCGCCATAGAGGATGAGCTAATGCCAGTTGCCGCCCTAAGATCCTTTTTTTTCATATCCTTATCTATGAGCATTTTCCATAGTTTCTTATAACTTACGCCAGACATACATCCTCCTATCTATTGGAACATCTTTTGACAAATTTGGTGATCGCTATAGCAAATTAAAAATCTGTTTTCTCAGAATTTATTATAACCCAACTTGCTCCATTTCTCAATTATTTTCAATTATTTCTATTAAAATTCTATTGACAATTCTTACATAGTATGCTAATTTATTGTTAACTGTAAGCCGTACGGTTAACAAAGAGAGGTGGACATACTTATGGAAGAAATAACATTTGGAAAATATTTATCGCAGCTACGTGAAAAGAAGGATGTAACCTTGCGAGAACTCGCTCGTCAAATTGGTGTTTCAGCACCTTTCCTTAGTGATGTTGAGAAGGATCGAAAACCTCCTCTTACAGCAGAGCGCCTCGAAAAAGTAGCCGAAGCACTTCATCTATCAAAGGAAGAACGTGATGAAATGAACATACTCATTGGAAAACAAAGAGGTACCATTGCTCCTGACCTACCAGAATATATCATGCATGATTATGTTAGTAATGCCTTGCGCACAGCTAAGGATCTCGATGCCGGTGAAGAAGAATGGTTGCATTTTGTCGAAGAATTAAAAAAGAAGAAGAGGTAAGCCATGTATCAGCCAATGTTTACTTTAGATGCTAAAGGCATTCCTATTATTTCAAATGACGAGATTGATACTTTAGGTGAACGACTTGTTGCCGATTTTTCTCCACTTGATATTTTTACACCGAAAGCGATTGATATCGATCGCTTCGTAACAAAGTATCTGAAGTTAAAGCAAGACTTTTATTATCTCTCCCATTGTGGTGTCTATCTTGGAACTACAATATTTCAGGAAACACACCGCCTACCTGTCTTCAACCCTGAAACCATTTCAGCCGAATATGCACATGTAGAAGCTGGCACTGTTATCATTGATAGTTCACTAATGGTTGATAACCAGGAGCATAGATACCGTTTTACAATGGGACATGAAGGGGGGCATTCTATTCTACATCCTTCCTACTACCTTAATTCCATTGGAATGGTTGATGAAGAACGTTCAAATGCTTATGTGCGCTGTAGAGCAGATTTTAAAGCTTCAAAAAATGAAGCCTTGCAAAGAAACTATCGTCTATCCGACAAACAACGTTTAGAACAGCAAGCTAATTACTTTGCCTCCGCTATACTAATGCCTCGATGCACTGTTAAAATGGCTTTAGCCAGAGTTCCAAACAAAGGTCAAAAGGATTGGGGCTATCATGCATCTATGCATTTAAGCAAAATATTCAATACCTCGCAAGAGTCAGCATTCTATAGATTGAAGGCGCTTGGATACATAGACAAATCCACACCCTTCACACCATTTTCATAATAATGTGCGACAGCGGATCTTCCGCTGTTAATTATTACCTCATATGTTAACTGTTAGGCTTACGATTAACAAGAAAGGAGGGCCATTATGGATGTAAGGACAAATGGTGATTCTGGAAAACTTCTTTTTATCTGGAACCCAGAAGAAAGCACTATTGATATAGTAAAACGAGGTATGTTTTATAGAATAAAGCTTTTACATGATCTTAAACATCCCTTCACAATAATAGATCATCATCCTCAACAGATGAACTACAAGAAAAAAAGCGAAGACTAAAACTTTACAATTTAATATCTTCATAGAACTGCTAGACGGTCAGATGAACAAAGCCCATCCGCTTGTTCTCTGGCCGTTTTTTATTTCTCTAATCATGATTATTTATTTTCATTTTTGTCCCGAGCATGACTATAAACTACTCCATCACATTCAGCTGCCGGACGCGGCATCTTCTTAGAACTGCAATGTGATGAACCTATTAACCGCATCAGGGGCTAAGAAGCCTGATTGCTTATTTTACGGAACGGAGACGGATCCATGAATAAGACAATCGATGCAAATCTGAAGTTCATATCGACACCTTCGTTCCGCATTCAGCGGACGGAGGCCGCAAGATATGAACAATACAGAAAATCAGCAGTCAACCAATGACAACCATAACTACGACAACCGTCGCAGTTACAACAACCTTCCCCTTCACCAGGGCGAATGCCTCGTCCCTATCCGTGTCGACTGGGAAATGGTCAAGCACTTCAATATGTGCCGAGACAACCTTGAGACCTGGCGCATCGGACCAAACAAAGTCCTTGTTGCCTTTGCACCGGTAGCAATTGGGGCAAAAGAGGCATCCATCAAAGCCTTCTATCGTGATGTACGCGAATACTTCGCATCCTTCCACACTGACGATACTCTTTCCTTAGATCAGTTCCTGGAAGAAGCAGCATCAGAAGATGGCAAAGGTTTTGAACCTGCTTCATCTGAGAATCTTGAAGAGACAGTTTTACTTCGCATGATTATCAATGACCTCATTAAACAGGTACATATCATCAATCCGAAGTACGGTCGAATCCTGGACCTCATTTGCGAAGACTACACCAAAGGGCAGATTCTTGAAGAACTGCACCTTGGCAAATCACAAGGCTACGCTGATATCAAGGCGGCACAAGAGCTTGCCAAGAAACTATATTTCGGTGAATAAGTCTCTGACTTAACCCGAAAACAGCGGTATCCTCATCACGAAGATACCGCTGCTATTTTTAGGTTATACGCATTTTCTTACTTCCACCTGATACTTATCGTGCCCCTTTATACTTCTCACTGCTTGGTTCAAAGTATTGGCTCTGCCATGCTGATGATAAGGGCACTTGAAGAAGTGCTTGTGAAATATGATGAGCGACTGCTCTGTCGGATACTCCGTACAATGCAGATACCAGTAATGCCCCGTATTCCGGCTCTGAATCGTGATATCCCTATCATCCATCAGAATGATATTGAAGTACTCCGAATCGATTTTCTTAAGGCTACTTTCATCAAACATCGGCACCATCCTTCCCTTTATGGAACCAGGCTTCCAATGCCTGCTCTACAATACTGTCCACCTTATTGGGATCCATTCCAACAAAGTATTTTTCTACAATTCTTGCAGGCACCTTATAGCATTTCTTCTTTACCGGCTCTGCACTGAGATACCGCCTTACCATTGCATCCGTTAAACTTCCCGAATGACCGCGAAGCTTCATTACCATATCAATCGTAACCTTGGTCTTCTTTTCCTTCATCACGCTATACACCATATTCTGTTCTTCCTCCGGAAGAAATGCCAACTGCAGAGCAACCTTTGTGTAAAGCGCACCTCTGTCCACCATATCCTTAAATGGCTTGATGAGGTCGTTCAGCTTCAGTAATCTTCCAACAGAACTTCCGGACAATTCATATTCCTTTCCAATAGTATCCCTCGTTTTCATCCTGTGGTCACCGTGACCACGAGTGACCTCAACCTCTTTTCCTTCAAGTCGAGCAATTTCTTCGATAATGTCATTTCTTCTGCCTTGACAGGATTCCTTCTCATACCTCGCCTTCAGCACTGCCGCCTTTTCCGATATCAGCAAATCCGAAAAGGACCTCTGCATCAGATTTGTCTCAATTACATATACATAAGCTTCTTCCTCGGACAAATCCGTTTTCACAATAGCCGGCACTTCCTTCAATCCAGCAAGCTTTGCTGCATTCATTCTGTTGTGCCCGGAAAGCATTTCATATCCGCCATCAATCTTCTGTACGATTACCGGATTTAGAATGCCATGTTCCTTTACACTTGTTATCATATCCTCCAGACGTTCTCCCTCATACAAATGAAACGGATGGTCATGGAATGGCTGAATGTTCTTAATCTGAATCAGCTGAATCCCTTTTGAAACTTCTCTTTCCTCGATTTCATCCATCAATAAATCCACTGCGTCACCAAATACTTTTCTCTTATTATTAGTCTTCATAAGCAATCAGCTCCTTTGCAAATTTTCTATAAGCGATTCCTGCAGATGCATTTTTGCTGTACAGCGCAATCGGCATGGAATAATAAATGCTCTCGCCCACCTTTACCGTAGCCGGTATCCTATTTTCAAAGATTCTTATCTGTCCCTGAAAGCTTCCGGTCACTTCTTCTGTCAGCACCTTGCAAAGCGTGGTTCTGCTTTCGCACATGGTAAGCAGAATGCCTGCAACCGTCAGTGTAGGATTGATACGCTTCTTAATCTTGCTGACTGTTCTCAAGAAATCCTGCAAACCCATCATCGCCAGAAGCTGAGGGTTCACCGTGATTATGGCTTCATCAGCCGCTGCCAATGCATTGATTGTAAGCATTCCCAGCGAAGGACAAGTATCGATAAGCACATAGTCATATCTGTCCTTAATGGGTTCCAAAACCTCTGCCAGCATCCTCTCCGCGCCCATTTCCGTTCTGAGCTTCGCATCCACCACCGACAGATAAATGGATGAAGGAATGAAATCCACTCCGTCCTTACTCTGAATAAAAGCTTCCAGGCATTCCGGAGCATCCTCTGCAATCTGTGCCATCATCAAATGACCAATTGTATAATCCAGTTCATTTGTATCTTCCACTCCATAACAGGTCGTAAGATTCGCCTGACTGTCAAAATCAATCGTCAGCACCTTCTTTCCCATACTATGAAGAGAATATCCCAGGTTCAGAGTGGTCGTGGTTTTACCCACTCCACCCTTCTGTGATCCAATAACAATAACCTTACCCATAACTACTGTACCTCTCTTTCTGCAACATACTGTGGAGCCTGCTCTGCTACAAACTGAGCATGAAGCATTTCCTTTTCCTTCTGGAACTTCTTCTGAAGCTTCTTCATTTCTCTCTCCATGAATTCTGCTTCTGCCTTTGCTATTGCAGCTTTCTCTGCATCCGGTGTAATAATCAGCTTTCCATCCTCGCAGCTGACACTGATGTAATCACCAATCTCAAAGCCCATCTCCTGGAGCCACTGTCCCTTTAAGATGATGGTAGGTGTTGCCTTGTAGTTATATCCGCTCTGTGCATGTACCTTCATGCTCCTGTTTTTCTGATTTTTCATAGATTGTCATCCTTTCAAAAATATAATTTTTACATAGTCTTATGTACCAACCTGTGCTATACTTTTTACAGGCATGTCTATGTCAATACACTTCTGGAGGACTGCTATGATGAGTGAAGAAAAAGCTGGTTCCTATAAAGGCCTTACCGAGGCTCGCAAAAGAGCTAATAAGAAATACAATGATAGATTCGTTGAAATAAAAGTTCGTGTTACCCCAGAGAAGCGTTCCATCATTAAGGATCACGCTGATGCAATGGGTGAAAGTGCAACTGCCTTTATCAATCGAGCCATCGATGAAGCCATGGAGCGAGATAAAAAATCTAACCCTGAAACGTAAAAAATCCGGTGACGTATGGATACATTTCCACACATCACCGGATGATTATTTTCTTCATAAACAATCTCCAATTGTGCAATTTTCTACGTTAAATAAATATCTGCAAGGCTCCCATTTGATTATTTTTTGTCTTATTTCTTACACATTTCAAATGGTCTAAACTTGGTCTAAATCTGACCCTTCACTTCCCTCGAACCCTTGAAAATCCTAGTAAAATCAAGCACTCTACGCATATTGGCACAGCTACGTAAGTATATTGCCGTGGCAGACGAACATTACATTTATCATAAAAATTATACCTCTCTATTCTAGGATATTCCTTATATTTACTGGGTTTGTACTGTTCCATCAACTTCTCTTAAAACGTATAACTTTGCATAATTTCGGATAGTTTTACCATCAATTGTGGTAAATATAGTGGTAAAACACCTTGTAATTTACCATTTTACCACTGTGGGTTTCCGTCTCTTAAAGGCCATAAGTTCCAGTATTCAATCGCTTGAGTTCATTGGCAGCATCTTCGTATCCGATATGTGTGTAAACATTTAAGGTTACGCTGATATCTGAGTGCCCCATGAGATACTGCAGAGTCTTTGGACTTATTCCGGTAACTGCCATAATAGTTGAATACGTGTGACGTCATACATGTGGTGTGATTTTAGGAAGCTGAACACGATAGATGCTGTTATATTTATCTACCAATCTTTTGAAGATGTGTTCCCAATCCATTCCGACCATAGGACGTAATCCTTTTCTCGCCCTATGATTCAGCCAAATGAATCCCGTATATCCATCTACGGATGGTTCAATTTTACATTCTCTTCGCTTAATAACCGCTTTAAATGCGTTCGCCACATCGTCCAGCATCGGAAGTGTTCTTACACCTGCTGGAGTCTTTGTAGATTCCTTTAAATTTTCATCAATCACGTATAATGTACCATCACGGTCTCTTTGAAGCTGATGATCTACTTTTATTTTCTTATTTTTAAAATCCAAATCTGCGAGAGTCAATCCACAGAATTCTGAGATTCGAAGTCCTGTATGGAATAAGATATAAATGGCTTCCCAATATTCTGGAGCTTCTTGCTTTACAAAATCCAGAAACTGTCGCATTTTTTTCGATATGGCCTGACGTTTCATGGAATCATTAATTAATGTATCTGCCAGTTGGAACTCGAAGGGATTCTTCCGAATCAAATCATTCTCTGTTGCCATTTGAAATGCTGGTCGCAGGACACCTCGAATATTATGAATGCTACTATAGCCTCGATGTTCATCTTGTTGCAGTCGAATCAGAAACTCCTTGGCTTCCATGGTACGAACTGTATTGATTTTACGTTTACCAAAGGGATGTTTCCTCAGAACATTCAGTACCGTTTTATAGTTTGCCTGCGTGTTCTTTGTTACATTAATCTTTGTGAAAATGTATTTCTCACATAGTTCATATACCGTCAGATTATCTGCCAGAACTGCAAGACCATCCAATAGATCCTTATTGATTTCTTCTTCCAATTTACGAAGTGGTGGCTTGTCTCGTTTTCCAGGAGGAGTTTTATCGGTTGTGGTAAGTCTCCAACTGTAAACAGAACGTCTAATACCATCCGTTCCGATGTATCGATATTCATATCGTCCGTCCGGCTTTTGCAACTCGTTCTCTCGTAAGATTCTATTTTTATTATCTCTTCGTTTTTCGCTCAAAGTGTGCTCCTTTCTCCGCGAAATCGAAGAACTATGATTAAACAGGGATATTATATCATAGTTCCTCATTTGGCAGATACTAAAATTTTATATGTCGGACGTTTGCAGCAGAAACTGCTCAAATGCAGGACGATAAATTAACAGCTTGGTTCCGTGCTTTGCACAGATGCCATCATCTTTATGTTCAGAAGCAATCTGGCGAATCTTCTTGTCATTGATTTCAAAATATGCGGAAGCCTCTTCAACTGTAAGGCAGAACTTCTCCGCTGGTTTTAAAATAAGTTTCTCTTTACTTATAGTCATTCTTTCCTTTCGTAGATTTAACGTGCATGGCATGATACTTCGCTTCGCAACATACACGATGCTCAGAAACTGTCGTGCGCATTCAACAATATTTGGCGAAATTCTTCTTTCTTTTGATTTCCAATATCTTTTCTAAAACTTTCTCCAGTAAACTGGACCGGAACGCAATTTTTTAATCGGTCGTAAATCTTCTTGTGCATCACATCCATTAGATTATTAATAGTCTGCAATGGTAAATTAGTTGTCAAAATCATCGGTTTTCCACAGTTGTATCTTGCATTCAGAACACTATGTATTGTTTCTAAACCATATTCTGTTTCACGTTCTGAACCAAAGTCATCAATGATTAATAATGAACAACGACAGATATCTTCAAGCAGTTCGTTTCGAGTTTCGAATCCAGAATTTAAGATATGGCTGAAGTTCAACATTCTCACAGATACTTCTTGTTCTATCAGTGCATTGGCAATGCATGCAGCAAGATATGTTTTTCCAGTACCTACATCTCCCCAGAATAATAATCCAATATTATTTTCTTTTGACTTCTCCCAGTTATTCACATAGTCCTGGCAATAGACAAACTGTTTATTTTGTATTCTTGAATTTTCAAAAGTAACATTTGCATAATTTGAATAGCGAAAGCAATTTCTTCTAAGATGATCAACTTCCTGCAAATGTCTTGTTTGTTCATTCTCTGCTTTCTGTGCTTCATGATATTCGCGAACGCATCGACAGTTCCTTGGACGACGATCTTTACCCCAGATATTATCCGGAGAGATATATGCTTCTTTGGCTTCATCGCAAATCCCACAATGTAACAGGCCATCTTCTCCAATATAATCTTCTTTTGTCATAAGCTTTCTCCTTCCGTACAACTATAATCAGGCATCGCTGATTTCATTGGTTTCCCAAAATTATTTATAACAGCGCTATTGGTTCTTTTACTCTGTTTCATATTACTTGTTTCTATTACTTTATTAGGTGGCGTAGAACCGACTGTTGTAGATACGGATTTGTGTCCTTCTGAGAGTTGCTTGTCCACACTTATGGAAGGTGTATTTCCGTCTGAGGCTGAAAACGAACTACTGTGTGGAATTCGGATGTAAATATGATTTGGTTTTGAAAACCCGCCACTTTTTCTTTTTAATAATCCTGCAACATCTAAATCATTCAGTGCCTGTTTAACTGCAGTTTCGCCTTTTCCTATCTTTTTACAAATCTCCTTAATTGGAAAAATGATAAAAATTCGTCCCTCTTCATCCAGCCATTTATTCTTCTGCGACAATCTGGCTCGATCGTAAAGAACTATGTATGTGATTTTAGCCGTCTGACTAATTGGCAGATTCATTAGAAACTCTGGAAATTGAAAATAGGGTGGAAAAACCGACTCTTCTTTTAGATAGTAATAACTCATTTTTATAAAATCTCCTTTCTCCTATTTCGAGAGAAATCAGCTGCGAAGCCAAATTTCAATTTTGTTCCCGGGTTCAAAATTGAAAACTAGCAGGGTATGGGGAAGGCACTCCACATCAAGAACTCGGTATGGTAATACTAGGTGGATCTTGCTCTGCAAGTCCAAACGGAATTAAGCATTGTTGTAAAACACGGGTGAATCTTGCTTTGCAAAATCTGCTAATGTGTATTACGCGAGTGAATCTTGCTCTGCAAGAATCACGAAAAATGCTAATGTGTATTCCCGAGTTAATCTTGCCTGGCTAATTACCCTCTCACTTATAAGGGAGGCAAGGGGCAGTTATACAACCAAATGGAAGAATTATAAAAAAGATTAAAAAACAGAACACGTATGCGTAAAAATTATAGTCAATAAAATGCATAGAAAATATCTATAGGAATATGCGAATTATCTATTGGACAAAATAGGGGGGGATAATATGTTGTTGACTCCTTAAATTAGCATAATACTGATCTACTTG
>UMIN01042847.1_pt1 | contig 56831 bp, 97 predicted proteins | sample 1965811 | NCBI WGS metagenome assembly UMIN01 (sample SAMEA4836123, study PRJEB28245) | human gut metagenome | biome: gut microbiome; material: fecal sample | place: Denmark | collected 2008
ACTTTTATTTTAGACTTGACTTTTAATAGTTAGTCTTTCATTTTCTTTATATCCGTTCCGCTCGGCAGCTTGTAAATCGCCTTGTATAACTGCAATCGTCTAGCCTTGTCCTGTTTCTCAAGGAATTTTTGAGCCGCTTTTTCAAATTCAATCCTGTAAATCCGCATAGGTCAAACCTTCCTTTTTCAACATTTCATCCAGTGTAAGCGTTGTTCCGTCATTGTCTTTTTGGGCTTGCGCCATCATGTCCAAATCCCATTGATCCGGCTCCATTTCTTCCATTTCCGGGATTGCGGCACCTTCCAAAATACCCATAATATAATAAATTTTGCTTTCCGGTACTCTGTCTAATAATAAATGTGCGTATTCTCTGTTACTCATGTTTCAACGCCTCCCGTTCTATTTTTTCATTAATAGCAGATAATAAAACTATTTTAAACTACTTCAAGTGATGAATATTCATAGCTATTTTTAAACATAAATTCCGGGGCGCAATCTATTTCGCCATTATCCCACGTTATAACGCCGTATTCTAATTTTGCATTGTTAAAAATCGTTTCATCATTTAATTTTTCAAATATTTTCCCCTGTAAAATAGTAGCGTCAAACAAACGTGTTTCCCCCGTGGAAAATGTAATCAACATCATTTTATCAGTCAGTATTTTAAAATTCGTCACTTTCAATAATTTTTCCGGTTCTCCGCCATATACAATCCCATTAGATATAAACATTGTTACACCTCCCTATTTTAACGGCTCAATCTTATCAAATGGCAATTCTCTTACAGCATTATTCCACGCTTTATATAATTCATCTTCATGAATAGCCATCCAGCCGGAAACCAATCTATACTGTTTTAGTGGTATTTTCCCCTCTAAAACTTCGCCGTCAAGCGACATAGACGCTTCATATTCTCCATAATATACATGTACATGTGGTTTATGGTGCTTGTCATTATCTTTGAAAATCATTTTAATTACAATTCCGTAGAATCTGCTTATTTCTGGCATGGTTCTTTCCCCTCCCGTTCAATATAGTCATCGGCCGCATTTACAAAAAACTGTGCCATGCTCAAACCCATAGCGGCGGCGGCATCTTGATAATATTTTTTACCGCCTTTTCTTACTCTAAAATTTATCTGTTCCAGATTTTCACGCTGATATTTTTGCGTTGCTTTATTTTGTGCTTGCGTGTATCTGCTTTTCTTTTCTTCCATTGTATCACCTCAACTATTTTTATAAACGGCTTCTCTTCCACCTTCCGCAATTATTATATCACATGCATATATTGATAGCAATATAAAACATGAACAATATTTCTCGGCATATTGCTAGCAATATTTATTCACATTGTGTATTGACTATTGCTAGCAATAGATTTATAATAAAAGCACAAGTTAAGAAAACACATCGAAACCACAACCCGAAAGGAGCAAACCACTATGACAATCAAAACTTACTTAAATGAAAAAATTACAAACAGCTGGTACAAAAACGCTGAAATCGATTACGGCATCACAGGAAAATTTCTGGACTGCGAAGCAGTGGAAAACGATCTGTTAATCATCTGGGAAGAGATGGGAGAAAAACAAGAACTGATCATAGCAGCTTTCACAGAATACACCCCCGAACAGCTTTATAACATCTGGATGGAAGAAGCATAACAGGAATAGATAAGAAAGAGAGGACAAAACAATGAGAAAATCTATCAAAACAACCATTTTCGCCACTGTCTTTTTTATCGGCTATGCCGTGGGCTTTCTGGCCTGCGGCGCAGCCTACGCCAAAGGGTCAAGCACTTTGCTTCGCAAAGCCGCCTACGGCGTCCCCGTTTCTCTTCGGGGCGCAGGAGAAGAACAGCCCGCAGCCATTACCGAAGAATCCGACGACATAGTCCACATGGATCAGGTAGCAGGCATCAAGGCCACCGAATACGGCGTATACCTCACATTTTACGACGGCACCGGTTACTGGTGGGAATATTGAGAAAGGAGCAATCAAAATGACAATCGACTATGATGTCACACTCAAAATGCAGCATGATCCGGCTTTCCATTTCTTCGTTTTCCATTCCCTTTCCCGCTTTTTTCAGCAGGACTGGGGAGAATCTGAACTGTGGGCAGAAAACAACCAAAGCCCAGAAAATGCCCTTGCTGTATATCGGGACAACGCTTTTCACTGCATCTGGATCGATGCCAAAAACGGAGAAATCCGCATCATGTTTGAAGAAACCGAAGAACAGCTGTCCCAAAAGTGTGCAGCAAATCACAAAAAACAGATGTTCAACGAAGATATGAGAAGAATTTTCCCCGATTTTTCCCTTGATTTTTGATAAGAAAAAGCCCCTTTCGGGGCTTTTTCTTTTTCGGGGCTCTACCTCACTTCTCGAGAATATATCTCACAGTTTAGCTTGCTGTTATGTCCTCCCAATGCTTCCCGATCTTATCCATAGCACGTCGGTATTTCCGGAAACACTGGGCGCGGCTGTATTTGCATTTGAAAACGATTTGCGTCCAGCTTAAACCCTGCCCACACCGCAGCATAACCAGCCGCCGTTCGTCCTCCGGCAGCACATCAAACAAGAGCCGATGAACACGAAAGCACTCTTTCCAGTGGCGCTGTATCTGCTTTTCACACATGGCCATTTCATGTCTGATTTCTTCACGCCTCGCAGCCTCTCCCGCCACTTTGTCAGATACGCCGCCGCCTCCGTGGCCCTCTCCCATGCCGCCGCCCACCTTGATATTATCCAGCTGATCCCGCAGCATCCGCAGCCGTTCCTGTTCTTCAATCATCTTCGCGGCATGTCCCAGGGCACGCCGCACCGTCTGTTCCATTTCCTTTCTGTCCAATCCCAAACACCTCCTAAACGCCCATGGCATCCAGCGTCAGCTGATAACCATACAGCTTTTCACATTTTTCTCTTGCCTCTCGCTCGATCCGCTCAATGCCACCCCTGTATTTTTCGTAAAAGGCAGCACCGCCGCCGGCCTCTTTGCGTTCTTCCTGTTCCGCCAGTCGTAAACAGTTTCGGTACAGATTCAAAAGTGTTGCATCCCGGTTAATAGCTGCCATGGTTTTCAACCACTCATACCGATCTGCCGCCGTTCGGATATTCTTTTCCGCCTCGGCTGCTTCTTCATAACGCTGGTTCATTTCTTCGTATGGGTGAGCTTTCACAAAAGCCCGCATCCGCCGCAGCTCTGCGACAGGCTCCGGCTGTTCTTCCTGTTTCATTTTTTCCGCTAATTCCTGCAGCATCATTCCCACGGTCCTTTCTCTTTGGTTTCATTCCACTTCGAAAAACTCCGAAAGCTGGTACATTCTTTCCGCCATACCAAATCGACGGTACCCGTCGGGCCGTTGCGGTTCTTCGCCAGTATCAGCTCCGCCTGATTTTTCCGTTCCGTATCAGGGAAATAGTATTCGTCACGGTACAAAAACATAACCACATCGGCGTCCTGTTCAATGGCGCCGGATTCCCGCAGGTCGGACAGCATGGGTCTGTGGTCTGCCCGCATTTCACACAATCGGGAAAGCTGTGATAATGCCATGACAGGACAGTTAAATTCACGGGCTATATTTTTTAACCCAGCAGAAACCTTGCTCAATTCCTGATTTCTGTTTTCTCCTCTTGCCGCGATCAGCTGGATATAGTCAATGACCACAAAAGCCACTTCTTTTCCCCGGCTTTTCAGTCCATGCAGCACCTTCCGCATTTCCATAACCGCCAGCCCCGGTCTGCCATCGATGATGATTTTTTCCGCCATTTTCTCAAATCTGCTGCCCTCTTTGGACAGGTTTTCCAGAAAATCGGCCCATTCAGCGTTATTTCCGCCATGGATGGAAAAAACCACGTTGTTGGCGCCAGTATCACCGCAGTACAATCTGGAAACAATGCGTTTTTTGTCCATTTCCAACGAGAAAAACACGCATACCGCATTTTCCGGCAGCTTCCTTGCCACGTTCCGCAGAAAATCCCCCGCAAGAGCTGTTTTCCCCATGGATGGACGGGCGGCAAGGATCAGCAAATCCCCCTTGCACAGCCCACCAAGATACATGTCAACGTCAACAAACCCACTGGAAAGCCCGTTCAGCTTGTTTCCGTTCTTCCTGTTTTCGTCTAACTCCCGCACATATCCGGCCATGATTTCCGCCGCGTTTTGGGGTACATCCCCTTTGACGTTATCGCCTTTCAGCTCGTCCAAAAGACTGTATATAGCTTCCGCGTTTCCCTTGTTCGCCGCCTCCGTGAGCGCCTGTCCTTTGGCACCGCAGCGCCGCATCCAGCCCATTTCCTGTAAGTCTGCTATGTATTTATTTGCGTTGATAGTAGTACCCTCTGCCGTGGCGATCTGTGACAGGGTATCCATGCCCACTCTTTCCGCCGTCCCCTGACGGTTCAGCTCCGCAGAAATCATAGGCAAATCAGGAACCATATTTTTTTCTACCAGCGCCGCAATGGCACGGAAAACGTCCCTGTTTTGGGACAAATAAAAATCATCCTCAACCAGCATACCAGCCGCATTTCTGGCCGTTTCCACGTCCATGAGCATACAGCATAATAACGCCCGTTCTGTTGCCGCTGAATAAATCATACTGCGCCGCCTCCCATCATCCGCCGACGTTCCGCCAGTGGATCAGGCATATTTCCGGCAGGTGCCTTTGGTGCGGCTGCCTGTCGCAATGGTTTATAGTCATTCGCCCAGCCTTCCGCGTTAAGCCATGTGGCAGGGTATGGAATATATCTGCTGTCGTCCTTTGTCCATTCCTGGCTATTTTTGGCTCTTTCCAGCCCGGCCATGATAGCCGCGAATAATTCCGGCGTCACTTTCATTTTCTGCCAGCGTTCCCGGGCTTTGGGCTTGTTTTTCTTGTTTGGGTATGCTTTATAAAAGATTTCAAAAGCCGCGGCAGCGTCGAAAACCGTTCCCGCATCCTCTTTTTCTTTTTCTCTATTCTCTATTCTCTTTTCTCTATTCTCTTTTCTCCCGTCCAAAATGTCCTCATTGTTCCCATTTGTTCCTTTTTGTTCCTCATTGTTCCTTTTTGTTCCTTTTTGTTCCTCTGTATCGTCAATGACTTCTTCTCCGTCAATAAACGCAGACAGCATAACAGAGATTTTTTCCCGCAATACCGGGCTTTTCAGCGCGTCAACGTCTTTTTTCAATGCACGCAGCGTAGCTGTTCTTTTGTTCCAGTTTCTCTTTGGCCAGTTCAAAAGAAATACTTCATTCGTGGTTTCGTCGTACATGATCTTGCCAGCTTCGACAAAATGGTCTAACAGTTTTTTTACGGTATCTCTGTTATACCCCAGTTCCAAAGTGGACATTGTCATGGGGAAAACGTAGGCTCCCAGTGTGTTCACCTTGCTGTTACTCATTAAATACAAATAGAAAAACTTCTGTTCCGGTGTCAATTCGAGAATAAACTCGTCCTGCCAGTATCCTCTTTCAACTTTTGTAAAAACTTCCATCATGTTTTGTCACTCCTTCCAAAGATCATCCACAGAAACCCGCAGAACTTCCGCCATCTTTTCCAGTCTGTACTGCGGCGGTTTCTTTTTGGCGAAAAGCTCCATGTATCTTACAGTATCACCGCAAATTCCCAGTATCTTTCCCATTTTTTCCAGGGTAATGTTACGCTTTTTCCTCCATTTCCTGATGTTGTTTTCCAAAATGCTCACTACCTTCCGTATTCTTCCAGCATTTTTTGAAATAACTGCTTGTCCCCTCCATTATCTGGATGCAGCAGCTTCACAAGCTGTCTGTATCTGTCTTTCCGTGCCTGGTCTTCCAGACCACAGAAAAACACTTCTTTGTTTCCTCCGGAATATACTGTATGGATGTGATTTTGTCCAACTTTTCTTTTCCATTCTGCTAACTCGAAAGTAAGTCTTACATTTTCTTCTAAAGTGTTTCCCAACTCTTTCCACAAAAGTCTATTTTTAGAACATTCGAGAAACAATAACGAGCCAATAAGCAAACAAATTGACAATAGTATCAATAAAACAATTTCCATGTTGATTTTCCCCTTTCCTTCTCGCTAATTCTTTCCCCTTATGATTTCATCAGCCAATCTTTTTATAAGACTTTCGTCTATTTCCTTTGGTCGTTCCGGCTTTGGAAACCCTTCCGCACTCTCTTTGTACTTCCGGCAGACTGTGAGGAGTAGTATTAAGTTGCAAGGTTCAAATGAGCCTTCGCAACTTATTTTTTTACCACGGAGGACCCTAAAAATGAAGAAAATGACTATTAGAAAAATGCTTGAAAGAATCGTCGTCGCAACTAACAAACGCAGAGCGAAGAATATAGTTCTGGTCAGCACCGACGGCGAAATCGTGGAAGCGGAATTCGCTGTGGACCTGATCCGAACACTGACAGACTGGAATATCCTGTGGGAAGTAACCGTCATTTCTGAAAAGTTTTACGAAGACCGTTTCGTCGTAATCTTCGACCCAAACATTAAACAGGTCAACGGCGATCCTGACAAGGGCGATACGTGGTTATAAGGCCGCAAGCAGAAAGGAGCGTGAGAACGTGGCAGTTTATAAGTCTATCACCTTCGACAACAGAAAGAAAATCGCGGCCCTGTACGCGAAAGGAATGTCCATTTCCGACATTTCTGACGAAGTGGGCGTCGCCCTTCGAACACTGTATGTCGAACTGAAACGCGGCGCGACTGGGAAACTGGATCAGAACCAACGACCGGCCTATGATCCGGTACTGGCACAAAGAACCTACCAGGAAAACATTCGCCGTCGCGGCAGTGGTCCGAAAAGAAAGGAGGTCAAGAAATGACACCGGACAGAGCAACCAGGCGGAAACGACGCCGAATCCGTCTGGCGATCAGAAGGACGTCAGCCCTGGCGGCGGCTATTGCCTTCTTCTTTGCCTGGGGAACGATCGGCGCCATAGAAACCGACGCGGTGTCCCTGGTAGAAGGAATGGTCAGAACCTTCGGCCTTCTGTTCATTGGAACCGGCTTCGCCTTTGTAGGTGGCGCCTTCCGAAATCCTACGGAAAGGAGGTCAAAACATGAAGTACACCGCGACACTGTCGGCCGTCCAGGTCGGACAAGCCGTCAAAAGTCTTCTTCTGCTTGGTGAACGCAAGATCACCATTGAAGAAACAGAAAAAGACCGTTTCGTCGTCACCACAACAACCGAAACGGCCCTTTCAAAAAAGTCTACGAACAGTATATCACGAAAAGGAGTGAAAAACAATGGCTAAACTGAATTTTTATGACACCGACGCCGTGAAGGCGTTCGTCCTGGATATTTTAATCGAAAACGCTGAACTGAAAAGCGATCTGGACTATGAAAAGAAGTGTTCGAACGACTGGTTCGACCGCTACAAGAAAGCCGATCAGCAAGTGAAAGACCTTGAAGCGAAGGTCGCTACCCTGGAAGGAGGTTCCGAAAATGAATAACACCCTGTACGAAATCACTGACAAGTATTTGAAGGTCCTTGACAACCTGGAAATCGACGAAGAAACCGGCGAAATCCTGAACGCCGAAGAACTGGACGAACTGTCCGGAGCCTTCGAAGAAAAAAGCGAAGCTGTCGCTTGCTACATCAAGAATTCCGAAGTCTTTATCGGCGACCTGAAAGCCGAAGAAGCCAACCTGGCAAAGCGCCGCAAGCAGACCGAAAAGCGAATCGACTATTTGAAGAATGTCCTGACCGCGTGTCTGGACGCCGCCGGCCGTGACAAGGTCGAAACCACAAAGGTTCGCGTTTCCTTCCGAAAGTCTGTGGCCGTAAGCATTGACGACGAAAAAGCCCTTCCGGCTGACTTCGTTGTTGAAACCGTTACAACGAAACCGGACAAGACCGCGATCAAGAAGGCGATCCAGTCCGGCCAGGAAGTGTCCGGCGCTTCCCTTGTGGAGAACCGAAACCTTCAAATCAAATAAGGAGGAACCGCAATGAAAGAACTTTCGATTCCCCTTCTTACCGAACAAGACATTGACTGTCGCGTTCAGTCGGTCAGCAAAGCAAAGACCGGCCGCGTCGGCGCCGTCCTTCTGCTTTACAAGGACGCGCGCGTCGATATGCGAATCCTGGACCAGGTCTTCGGGCCTGGCAACTGGCAGAGAACCCACGAAGTAATCAACGGAAACCTGTTCTGTAATATCGACATCTGGGACGACGAAAAAAAGACCTGGGTCAGAAAACAGGACGTCGGAACAGAGAGCAACACCGAAAAGGAAAAAGGCCAGGCGTCCGACAGCTTCAAACGTGCCGGCTTCAACGTCGGGATCGGCCGCGAACTTTATACAGGCCCTTTCATTTATGTCGAACTGGCTGACGGTGAATTCTATCCCGAACGCCAGGGTCAGAAGGAAGTCTTCAAGTGCTACGCCAGTACGAAGTTCAAGGTATCGAAGATCGCCTATAACGAACGCCGCGAAATCTGTGACCTGGTAATCGTCGACCGGAACAATAAAGTCCGCTTCAATATGAACGGACACGCACCGGCGCCACAAGCCACACAGAGCGCCACGAACGGGCAGAACGCCCAGGGGGGACAATCTACCAACCAACAGCAAAGAACCGCACCACAACCGCAAAACAGCGCCCAGACAGGCGGCGCCGCGTGTCCCGTGTGCGGCGGCCCTATCAGCGAAGCTGAACGCCGCTATTCCATGAACAAATTCGGCCGTGAAATGTGCCGCGCCTGTCAGAAAAACGCGTGAAAGGTGGTGTCATAAATGCCCAGCCGCATTTTGAAAGAATCAATATGTACGTCTGAAAGTCTGGCGTACTTATCGGCGGAAGCCGAAGTCCTGTTCTATCGTCTGATCGTAAAAGCGGACGACTTCGGCCTGTACTACGGAAGCCCGAAAATCCTTGCTTCCCTTCTCTTTCCGCTGAACGTACCGACCGAAAAGAAGGTGTCTTCCTGGCTGGCTGAACTTGTGAACGGTGGCCTTGTGGCTACATACAGAGCCGAAGACGGTCGGCAATACCTGAAACTTCTGTCCTGGGACAAACACCAGAACAGGCGCGCAACAAAACCCAAATACCCACTACCGCAAGAATTTGATAACACTTGCAGTCAAGGGGTATCAAGTGACAATTCTGACACTTGCGCGCAAATGCAAGCAGATTCTTCCGTAAACGTAAACGAAAACGTATTCGAAAACGTAAACGAGAAACGAAAACGAGTATCGGCGCAACGCGGCGCCGGAGTGGACGACACTTTTGACCAGTTCTGGTCAGTCTATCCACGAAAAGTCGGCAAGAAAGACGCCGTGAAGGTCTGGAATCAAATTCGCCCTAACCCAGACTTGACAAACCAGATCGTCCAGGGTGTGGAGCGCTGGAAGCGTTCTGAACAGTGGACAAAGGACGACGGCCGCTTTATTCCATATCCGGCGACATTCCTTCGCGGTGAACGCTGGAACGAATATGACCACGCCGAAGTCATACCGTCCCCGAAGCCGGCCACCGTCAAGAACTACGACGACGGCGAAGACTTCCTGGACGACGGTGAATAATCATGGCCGACAACATCTGGACGGCCGCTGTCGAAGGTATCGCCGCCAGAGGTAGGGCGAACAATGGCGCCGAAGGCGACTACCGCGACGAAGAAAGCTTCCTGTGCTGTGGCAAATGCCACACCAGGAAAGAAGGCGACATCACGATCGGCGAAAAAACGCTTCGCGTTCCGCACCTGTGCAAGTGCGAATCAGAAGCCAGCCGCCAACGTGAAGCCGAAGAAAAGGCCGCCGAATTCCGGAAGCAATGCGAACGGCTTCGCAAAGACGGGATCACTGATCCGTCGTACCTGTCCCAGAACTTCACCCAGGACGACAACCGCAACGCCAGAATTTCCGACGTGTGCCGCCGCTATGTGGAACACTGGCCGGAAATGAAGGCTGACAATATCGGAATCCTGTTTTATGGCGGCGTCGGGACCGGAAAGTCATTCCTGGCCTGTTGCATAGCAAACGCCTTGATCGACAAACAGGTCCGCGCCAGCGTGACGAACTTTCCCCGAATCCTGAACAAACTTCAAGGCTTCGGCGAAGATAAACAGGAATTCCTGGACAAGCTGTCCCGATATGACCTTCTTGTCATCGACGACCTGGGCGTCGAAAGGGACACGTCCTATTCCGTGGAACAGGTCTTCAACGTCATAGACGCCAGAAGCCGCACCGGAAAGCCCTTGATCGTCACGACAAACCTTTCCCTGGCCGACCTTCAAAACCCGTCGTCCCTGGGATATGCCCGAATTTATGACCGAATTCTGGAAATGTGTCCGATCAGGCTGAAACTGGCCGGAGATTCCAGAAGAACCCAGAACGCACAAGAACGCCGCGACAAGGCGAAGCGCCTTCTGGGGCTTGAAAGGACGTGACAGAGTGAAACACTATAAACTGACAATCCCTGGCCTTCTGCCAGGACTGAACGAATATGTGGACGCTGAACGCGGCGCCAAAGGCAAATACAAAGCCGCCGCTATGAAGAAACAGGCCGAAAACGTGATCGGCTACATGATCAAAACCCAGCTTCGCGGCGTCCGCTTCACCCGTCCCGTGGTGATACATTACACCTGGATCGAGCCGAACCGCCGGAGAGATAAAGACAATATCGCTTTCGCGAAGAAGTTCATTCAGGACAGCCTTGTCCATGCCGGCGTTCTCCAAAATGACGGCTGGAAACACATTGAACACTTTACCGACGACTTCGCTGTGGACCCGAAAAACCCCCGTGTCGAAGTTGTTATCGAAGAATTTGAAGGAGGAAACAAAAAATGACTGTACGCGCAAAAAAATTGAAAGACCTTGCACCTGGAACCGTATTCAACGCCGGACCGATCGACGTCCGCGTCCTGGAACACTTCGCCGACGGAAGAACCCTTCTGATCGCCGATACCTGTATCGCTGACCGCCACTTCGCGGATCAGCCGTTCAAGACCAGACCGGAAAAGCCGGCCGCAAATCCGAACGACTGGCGCTTCTCAAATCTTAACCGTGAACTGAATACCGAATTCCTGGCTACATTCGACCAGGCCGAAGGCCCTATCCGTTCAAAGGACATCTTGACGGCCGAATGGTCCCTGGCTGACCACGAAGGCGGTGAAGGTTACGGAACCATTCAGGCGAAGATCGCCCTTCTGACACAAACCATGTATGAGAAGTACGCTGATCAGGACCTTCTTGAACTTGACGACTGGTGGTGGCTGATCACCCCGTACGCCAGCAGCGCGTACTTTGCGCGCATTGTCTACACGGGCGGCAGTCTGTACGACAGCAGCGCGTACTATGGCAACTATGGCGTTCGGCCGGCTTTCTTCGTGGAATCTGGGATCACGTTATCCGTGGAGCCTGACCAGGTTGAACTTTCCACTTCCGCCCTGTTGGCCGAATTCACTTCGAAACAGCTTGTCGAAGAAGTCCTTCGCAGAATCGCCGAAGGTCAGGAAGACGGTGACGACAATGAAGAAGACGACTTTTAAGCAATGCGCCGCCGGCGACGTCTTCGAACATCAGGGACAAGCCCTGATCAAAACGACGAAGCCGAACACGGCGGTCAACCTGAACAGTGGCGCCTTCGCGCACTTTCACGACGGTTCCCTGGTGGACAGAAGCGATCTTGTCCTGATCCACCAGGCGGACCTTCCGTCCGAAATGCCGGACAGCCTGAAAGGAGGTCAAAACAATGGGTAACAAATCCGCCCTTCAACTGGAAGTCGAAAAAGAAATGGGCTTCGAAATCGACGAAGACCTGTTCGGATACTTAGAGCATTACGCCAGAAGAAAACTGGAAGTCGCCAACAAAAGCGCCGGCCGCGCCTGGGGCGAAGACGGCTACGGCGACGAATACCTTTCACTTCTGATCCCCGACGTGATCCGCGAAATGGCCTTTTCTGCTTACTGTGACCAACGGTCAGCGGAAAACCTGGCCGCCAGAAAGGCGGTGTCGTAATGAAAAACGAAACACAAGAAGAAGTAGAAAAGGCGGTGATCTAAATGAAAGAATTAACTGTATTATCTTTATTCGACGGTATCGCTTGCGGCCGCGTGGCACTTGAACGCGCTGGAATACCTGTAAAACGGTATATCGCAAGTGAAATTGAACCGAACGCAATCAAAGTTGCAATGTCAAACTATCCCGATATAGAACAAATCGGCGACGTTGTGAAAATAAATACGAAGGAACTTCCCGAAATAGACATTCTTATCGGTGGAAGTCCTTGTCAAGGCTTTTCAGCAAGCGGAAAAAGACTGAACTTCGTCGATCCGAGAAGCAGACTTTTTTTGAATATGTCCGGATCCTAAAAGAAGTCCGACCGCGCTATTTTCTTCTGGAAAATGTAAAAATGAAAAAAGAATGGAGTGCTATAATATCCGACTATCTGGGCGTCGAACCAATCGAAATAAACTCGTCAACAGTATCAGCACAAAACAGGACGCGTCTTTATTGGACAAATATCCCGAAAGTTACACAGCCAGAAGACCGCGGAATAAAGCTGGAAGACATTCTAGAAGACGTCGAATGGAAACAACCTGGCGCAATTAGAGGAAGACGCCTAAACAAAGGCGTGATCGTTGGACGCCGTTTGAATGAAAGCGGACACCGACAGGACTATGACAAAACCATTCCTATTACTCAATGTTTGGAGGTCCGCAGAACGAACACAGACAAATCGAATTGTATCACAACGGTCGACAAAGACAATGTATTGACACCGCTTCCACCTGGAAGATATTCTGACGCCTTCAAAGAAAAACTTCCGTTTCGCTATTACACAACGAAAGAATATTGTAGGCTTCAAACGCTTCCAGACGACTATCTTGATATGATTCCGGAAAAGAAATATTCGGTGATATACGCCGATCCGCCGTGGAACTACGCGGCCGGTGGAAAAACACGAAACGTCGAAAGGCACTATCGCACAATGAAGCCGGAAGACATCTATTCCCTTCCGGTTCAGGATATAGCCGAAGACGACTGTCTTCTGTTCCTGTGGGCCACATTCCCGAACCTGGACGTCGCCCTTGAAACGATCCGGCGCTGGGGCTTTCAGTACAAAACAGCCGCCTTCGTCTGGGTGAAGCGAAACCGAAAAGCGCCTTCCTGGTTCTGGGGTCTGGGAAACTGGACACGCGCAAACGCGGAAATCTGTCTTCTGGCCACAAAAGGCAAACCGAAGCGCGCGTCAGCGTCAGTCCATAGCATAATCGACGCCCCGATCGGCCGACACAGTGAAAAGCCGGCCGAAACCCGTGACAGGATCACCCAGCTTGCGGGGGGGGGGATCAATGATTGAACTATTTGCAAGAAAGACCGACCCTGGCTGGGATTCCTGGGGCGACGAAGTGGAAGGCGGTGAAACCGAATGAACAAACTAAAAAGATTCAAGATCGGACTGTTTACAATCACCCTGGGAATGGTCCTGGTGGGCGCGTCCTTCGCCCTGGCTGACGATAAAGCAGTCGCCGAAGGAATTATCCTACCAGAAGAATTAAACGAAACTACGGTCATTCTGACGCCGTCTGTGGCCATTGCAGAAAATGAATCAACCACACAGCCGGAAGAATGGATCGACGCAGTGGCGACGGCTTACTGTCCTTGTGAAAAATGCTGCGGAAAATGGGCGCTGGATCGCCCTGACGGTATCGTCTACACTGCCAGCGGAGCCATAGCCGAAGAAGGCGTCACAATCGCGGCCGACTGGTCCGTCTATTCGCCAGGTACTATCATTTACATAGAAGGCATAGGCGAACGAACCGTCCAGGATCGCGGCGGAGCCATAAGCGGACAGAAGATCGACGTATTCTTCAATAACCACGAAGACGCCCTTCACTTCGGCCGCCAGGAAGTCCGAATCAAAGTTATTTCTGATACAGAGAGGTAAAACGATATGGAAATCAAAACACTTGTAGCGAAAGCACATGAAAACGCCGTGAAACACGGATTCTGGGAACCGCCCCTTCCTTTTGGAACGGCGATCGCACTGATTCACAGTGAACTTTCCGAAGCTCTGGAAGAAGAACGCAACGGAAACCCCGACATCTGGTTCGCCTGTAACGAAAGCGATAACTTTATTTGCACCCCACAAGACGAAACCGAATGTCTTATGTACGGCAAAGAAAGCCTTTGCAAGTACAGAAGCAGAAAGCCCGAAGGCGTGGCCGTCGAACTGGCTGACGCGGTGATCCGGATCGCGGACCTTTGCGGACACCTGGGAATCGACCTGGACGCCGCTATCCGAATGAAAATGGCCTACAACGAAGGCCGCCCGTATAAACACGGGAAGCAATTCTAAACCGAAAGCGAGGAAACCCCATGAATCAATGTCAACTTCTGGGCCGCATGACACGCGATCCAGAACTGAAATACACGCCACAAGGAACGGCCGTCACGTCGTTCACCCTGGCCGTCGACCGCCGTTTCAATCGCGACAAGGCCGACTATATCAATATTATCGCGTGGCGCCAGACTGCCGAATTCGTCGCGAAGCACTTCGCCAAAGGTCAGCGCGTCGCGGTCGTCGGAAGCATACAGACCCGATCCTGGGAAGATAACGACGGCGGCAAACACAAGGCCGTCGAAATCGTCGCCGATTCTGTCTATTTTGCGGACGCCAAAAAGGAAAGCGCCGCCGGAAGCTACGCCGAAAGTGCCATGACGTCCGAAGGCTTCGAAGTGACTGACGAAGATATTCCGTTCTGAAAATAGACTGGGGAAAGGCGGTGAAGATACATGGACAAACCCAAAGAAAGCAAAGTCAGAACAAGGGTCATGGAAATCCTTCGGAACCATGATCAGGAAGCGCGTGTCATAGAAGCACAGATCGCCGCCGAAAAGGAAGCCCTGGAAGCCGACCTGGAATTCATTCTTGAATCGGCTTACCCGTCCAGTCAGTTATCCGACGCCGGCGTCCGCGTCCAGTCTTCACCTGACCCAGACGGAAGACTGGTTCGCATGGTCGACAAGCGCGACCGAAGAAGACAAAGAGCAAACGAAGCGATCGGCAACCTGGAACGCCAACTTCAACAGATCACAGAGGTTCAAAACCTGGTCTATGCCCTTGACACCCGTTCGAAATGCGTCCTTCTTGCCCTGTACTACCCTTACAGGTCATACGACGAAGCGGCCGAATTCCTTCAAGTCGAAAGGACAACCGTCTATCGACAAAGAGAAATCGCCCTGAACCGGCTTTTCGCCAGGGCCGAACGGTCAAAAGCCTTCCGCGAATAAAAATTTATGCAACTATGTGCAACTGTTTGCAACTACTTGCAACTATACGCAACTGTCAACGGGAAAAATATATGGTATAACATCATTGTGGACTTGCGCATCCACCCTCCTATTGATATAGGGTACAGGAAGACGTTCCTTCGGGAGCGTCTTTTTTGTACCAGAATTCAAAGGAAATACCAAAAATCAGAAAGGAAGGTGTGAATCATGGCAAAGCTAACGCCGAAACAAGCCCGTTTCTGTGAAGAATATCTGGTCGACCTGAACGCGACACAGGCCGCGATCCGCGCCGGATATTCTGTGGAATCGGCCGGAAGTATCGGAAGTGAAAACTTGACAAAACCTGAAATTCGCGCGCGCATAGAAACCGCAATGGCCGAAAGGTCCAAAAGAACCGGAATCAACGCAGACCGCGTTCTTCGGGAACTGGGACGAATCGCCTTCGTGAATCCGAAGGACGTCCTTGACTTACAGACTGCGGAAGTAAAACCTGACACCAGCGACGACGATCTGGCGGCTATCGCCGGAATGAAAGTCAAATATGTCCCACATAAGGACTTCGACGAAAACGGCGATCCTGTCATTGAACAGGCAATCGAACGCGAAGTCAAACTATGCGACAAACTGAAAGCGCTTGAACTTTGCGGCCGTCACCTGGGAATGTTCAAAGACAATCCCGAAGCAAATGTCCCTGTTACGGTGGTGATCAATTATGACTACGGCGGCGAAGATTGAATTCAAAGCGTCGGCACAGTTTAACCCTGTCTTCCGCCCTGTCAATGAATGGCGCGGCAGATATAGGATTCTGAAAGGTTCAGCCGGTTCCGGAAAGTCTGTGAATATCGCCCAGGACTATATCGCGAAGCTGTCCGATCCGGCCTATACCGGTGCGAACCTTCTTGTCGTGCGAAAGATTGAAGAAACAAACCGCGACAGTACCTTCGCCGAATTACAGGCGGCAATATACAGAATGTTCGGTCCCTATGCTGACCGCTTCTGGAAAGTGAATCTGAATCCGCTTGCGCTGGAATGTAAGATCACCGGAAACAGAATCATTTTTCGCGGTGTCAAGGATCAGCGACAGCGTGAAAAGGTGAAATCGATCACCTTCAAGAACGGGAAACTGGTCTGGATATGGTGCGAAGAAGCGACAGAACTTCTTTCCGAAGACGTCGACATTCTGGACGACCGTCTTCGTGGTAATCTGAACGAACTGAATCCGAATCTGTACTACCAGATAACAATGACGTTCAACCCAGTCAGCGCGACGCACTGGATCAAAGGCCGATACTTCGACAAGGCTGATCCGGACGTCCTGGCCCACCATTCAACATATAAGACAAACCGGTTCATAGACCCAGCCTATTTTCGCCGTATGGAACGACGCCGCGAAGAAGACCCCGAAGGTTATCGCGTCTATGGTCTGGGCGAATGGGGCGAACTGGGCGGCCTAATCCTGACGAACTTCGAAGTCCACGACTTCAAGACCGGAAAGGACAACTTCGACGCCTTCTATTATGGCCAGGACTTCGGCTATAACCACGCGGACGCCATTCTGGGCGTTGGCTGGAAAGACGGCGAAGTGTATATCTGTTCTGAAATCTATGTCTTTGAAAAGGACACCGAAGAAATTATCAGTCTGGCCAAACAGAACAAAGTCGACCAACGTATCGAAATGTTCTGCGATTCCGCTGAACCGGACAGGATCAAGACCTGGTCAAAGGCCGGCTTCCGCGCCTACCCTGTGAAGAAAGAGCCTGGAAGCGTGAAAGCACAAATCGACTGGCTGAAAGGCCGGAAAATCCACATTCACCCGTCATGTGTGAATGTATTGAAAGAAGTCCAACAATGGAAATGGAAAAAGGACCCGACGTCCGGTCTTTACATAGACGAACCGGTCGAATTTATGGACGACGCTATGGCCGCCCTTCGCTATTCGGTCGAACGTCTTCGTCGTGGTTCTTCTATCGAAGTATTGAAGTGAGGTGTAAAAAATGGCCGAATTATCTGTTATGGACCGGATCAATATGATTCTGTCCGACCCCGAAAAAGCTACAATGACGCTGGCCCAGATCGTCAGCGAAGAAATACGTGAATTCAAGGCGTCCCCTGAATACGCGATCATGCTTGAAGCTGAATCCTATTACAGGAACCGAAGCGACGTCCAGCGAAAGACGGTTGACGTTGCGAACCGTTCAAACACGAAGATCGAACACCCGATCTTGAAGAAACTTGTCGACCAGAAAGCGAACTACCTTCTGTCGAAGCCCTGGACGGTCGACACCAAAAACAACGCATACGGCGAAGCCTTGACGAAAGTCTTCGACCAGACCTTCCGTCGGAAGATCAAATCCCTGGGAAAAGGCGCGATCAAGTCCGGTATTGCCTGGATTCAGCCCTATTTCAGGGACGGGAAACTGGCATTTATGCGTATTCCTTCGACCGAACTTGTCCCTTTGTGGCGCGACGCTGAACGAACGGAACTGGACGCCTTTATTCGATTTTATGACCAGGTCATTTATATCGGAACCAGGAAACACATAATCACACACGCCGAATTCTGGTGGCCTGGTGGTGTGAAATGGTTCAAGACGGACGCCTTCGCCGGAACCGGCGCCGGAAACTTCTATGTTGACAAAGAACACGGCGACGAAGCGTCTGACTATACGGAACCACACTTCGTCGTTGACAATAAGCCGTACAACTGGGAAGAGTGTCCGATCGCCTGGCTGAAATACAACGAAGAAGAACTTCCCCTTTGCTATTATATTAAGGACCTGATCGACGACATCAACTGGCAGACGTCCGTCACTTCCGATGTTCTTCGCGACGTGGCGAAGTTTATCTATATTCTTCGTAACTATGGCGGACAAGACCTGGCCGAATTCTTGAAAGACCTGAAAGAACACATGGCGATCAAGGTCACGTCTGACGGTGGCGTGGATAAATTACAGGCCGATCTAAATATTGACGCTGTCATGGCCTTCCTGGACAAACAGCGCCGCGATCTGTTCGACTTTGCGGCCGCTGTCGATACAAAGGACCCTGACCTGGGGAACGCCAGCGGAACGGCGATCAATTTCCGTTATATGGACCTTGACGCTGACTGTGATTCCCTGGGAACAGAACTGAAAGACACATTCCGTCGTCTGAAACTGTTTATTGACGTTTACTTCCAGATCACCGGCCAGGGCGACTTCACAAACGAAGAATTCGATATTGTCTTCAATATGGACCTTCCGGTCAACGAAACAGACATTATCAACAACGCCGTGAACAGCAACGGTCTTCTGTCGAAACGAACGATCCTTCAAAATCACCCGTGGGTCACAGACGTCGACGAAGAACTGGCCAGAATCGACGAAGAAAAGAAAGCCGCTATGGAAGAATACGGCGACGGCCTTTTCAATCACGCTATGGGCGCCGACGACAGCCAGGAAGGCGGCGACAGCGCCGGCCTGAATGGTGGTGACGGCAATGACGAATAATGAAGCATACTGGACAGAAAGAGCCTTGAAACGCGCCGAAGAAGCCTACCTTCACGACGCGGCATTGACGGCGAAGCTGTTCCAGGAATACGAATCCGCCGCGAAGGCTATCAAGCGCGAAATCAGCGCCTTCTATTCGAAGTACGCTGGCAAGTATGGCCTTACATACGATCAGGCCGTCCGTCTTCTGAACCGGAAGGAATTCCAGGAATGGAAAGCAAGTCTGGCGGAATATGTGGACTATATCGCTACGATCCAGGACCCGAAGGTCAAGGCGCTTCTGACGGCACAACTGGACGCCCTGTCGGCGAACAGTTCTATTTCCCGACTGGAAGCCCTTCAAGGTCAAATCGACCTGATCCTGAATGACCTGTTTGACAAAGGTGTCGCACAAATGAAGAACCAGTTCGGCGACGACTTCGTCGAAGGTTATTACAAGAAATGTTATGACCTTCAATCCAGGGCCGGATTCTTCAACGAGATCGCAAAGATCGACTATGCGGCCATTGAAAACGTCGTTTCTTATCCCTGGTCCGGCGCAATGTTTTCCGATCGCCTATGGCAGAACAAACAGGCGCTTCTTTTCAACACCAGGGAAGTTCTGACCCAGGGACTTATCCAGGGAAAAAGCGTGAACGTCATGTCTTCCGCCCTGGCGGCCAAAATGGGCCAGTCCTACAAGAACGCCGAACGCCTGGTCAGGACAGAAACCGCGCATATTCACGCGGAATCAGATCGGGCCGCATACAAAGAAGCCGGCGTCGAACAATATGAATTCATGGCGACGCTGGAAGCCCGAACCTGTGACGTCTGCGGAAGCCTGGACGGGAAACACTTCAAAGTCAGCGAAGCGAAAGTCGGTGTCAATTATCCGCCGATACACCCGAATTGTCGGTGTACTACGGTAGAATATGACCCAGACGACGCCCTGGACTGGTATAATTCCGGTCAACCTATGCCGAAAGCCAAAACTTACGAAGAATGGTACGACGAACAGGTGGCCAGGAACGGTCAGGGATCGGTTGAGGTTGAGCGACAAAAGGTGTATAATAGAAAAGCAGACCTGGAACAGTTCGAAGCCTATTCCGAACGCCTGGGCGCTGACGCACCTTCTGACGTCGACACCTTCCAGCGCTTGAAATATAGCAAGCCCGACGAATGGTCCGACCTGAAAGGTCTTTATTCTTACAAAGGGCGCGTTCCGGAAGCGACGAAAGCCGACTTCCAGACGTACAAGAAGATCAAAGCTACCGGCATATATGGAACCGTCAGAGTTCCGGCCGCGAAGATTGATACTTCCGCCCTGACACTTGACGTCGCGCACATAAACGAACGCCGCCACGGCGTCACCCAGGAAGAAGCCGTTTCCTACATCAAGAACGCGGCGTTTTCCCTGAAAAGGCGTCACTGGACAGGCGAAACCTTCCTGAACTACTATTCAGAAGAAGGCGCTTCGTATGTGCGGACCGGCGACAACGTGATCCGGACTTCTTTCAAGAAGGACGAATTCGACAAAAAGACAAAATCCGCTATGGAGGTTTTGAAGAATGGAAAATAAAACTGTTTTCTGTCCTGTCCTTCAAAGACAGGTCAACGGCGACGACTGTTTCGATATTTCAATGGTCGCCGAAAAGACAACCCCCGACAGGTTCCTTCCGAAGGACTTGAAGCCGGAAGACTTCACGGACGGCAAGAAGGAAATCTGTTTGAAATGCAAATACCACCCTGAATAAGCGTCGATCGGATATTCCGACCGACGTTTTCTTATGCGTTGAATCAGACATCACCTTTTCGGTGGTGTCTTTTTCATATACAAAAACAGCCGCACCCGTCCGGCGACCAGGCGGAACCGCAAAGCGTGTGGAAGTCACGATAAACACAGCGGAAAAGAAAGGAGCGATCACACATGATCATTGAAGGAATCAAAAATCTTCTGGGCGAAGACCTGACGAAACAGGTCGAAACAGCGCTGAAAGGAAAAGGCAAAGACGGAAAAGACGTCGATCTTGTTATCGGAAACGACGGAAGTTTCGTTCCGGCCGAAAAGTACAACGGCGCCAACAGCGGCAAGACCAGCGCGGAAAACGCATTGAAAGCCGCCGCCGAAGCGTTGAAGGCAATCGGCGGAAGTGGCGATCCGGCCAAGATCGCCGAAGACGTGAAGACGGCCCAGACCACAATCACAACCCTTCAAACCAACCATGACGCCGAAATCAAGAAGATCAGCAAGAACGCCGCCCTTCGAATGGCCCTGAACGGGAAAGTTCACGACCCTTCGGACATTATCGGCCTTCTGGACCTTGAGAAAATCGACGTCGACGACGCCGGCAACCTGAAAACAGACCTTGACGGCCTTTTGAAGCCTATCAAGGAATCGAAAGCCTATCTGTTCACTGAACCGGCGAAACCTGGCGCCCCTGAAATCAAAGGCGCAAAGCCGGCCGAGCCTGGCGCCCCTGGCGCACCGGCCGCAAAAGCAGACGGCCCCGTTTGCTTGTAAAAACACACAAACCAAAAATCAGAAAGGAATGATTTACAATGGCAAGAACAAAAGCAATCAGCCTGATCCAGTCCGGTTCTACGAAGGTAGACCTTGCCGAACTTTCCGGCCTTGTGATCAGCAACATTCAGAAGGACACCCTTTCCCAGGGCTTGAAGTCCCAGGCGTACACTGGCAATCCCGCCAGCGGTTCCGTCGAGTTTAAGCGCTTCAAGAACAGCGCTTCCCAGCCTTACGGTACGGCAAGAAATGCCGGCAAGGGCGACGCGATCACTGTTCCGCCTACTACCGTAAACCTTAACACCCACAAGGAGATCGTCGAAGAAGTCGCAAAGTTCGACCTTGACACTTTCGGCGTCGGAAACATCATGGCCAGACGTGCCGACAACCACGTCGACACTGTGGCGTCTGAATTCGATACTGCCTTCTTCGCCCAGGCAAAGGCCGAAGGTACTTCCTACACGCCGGCCAGCGACGCCGGAATCGAAGACCTTCTGGAAGGTATCATTCAGACTTTGGAAAGTGTCAAGAACGATTATGTTCGCGGCGTTCCCCGTAACATGATCCGCCTTGTCCTTGATCCTCTTACCTACGGCAAAGCCAGAAACTACCTTGACAAGAGCACCAACAACGCCAACGTGGACACGGCCGCCGAAGACTTCGCTATCTTCCACGGTGTAAGGGTATATTCTTCTATCAATCTTCCTGTGACGTCCGAAGCGACTTCCGACAGCAAGACGAAGACCACTACGGTTCACGCTATCGCCATGATCGAAGGCGCTATCGCACAGCCGGCGGTTATCTATCCTTACAAGGAGCCTGAAAAGATTCCTCTTTCCAACGACTACGGCGTGTCTATGTTCTTCGACTACGGCACGAAGGCCCTTACCCCTGACCTTATTTTCTGGTATGGAACTTCCGTCACTGCGTAAGTGACGGAACCTTTATGGGAGGTAGCAACATGAACACAAAATTCAAAAGTATTGTAACCGGCGCGATCCTGGAACCGAATTCCGAAATGGTCGCTGAACAGCTTCGAAAGAATCCTTCCTTCGTTGTCTATGACGGCCAGGAAGCCGCACAGGGCGACGAAAAGCCCCTGTCGAAGATGAACAAGGACGAACTTCTGAAAGTCGCCCAGGACGCCGAAATCGCGGTTCCTGACGGCGCCACAAAGGCGGAGATCGTCGAACTGATCAAAGCCGCACAGGGTGACGAATAAAGCGGAACCGCCGAAAGGTGGTGGAACTATGTTCGAACAGATTCTTTCGTCCCTGGACGGCCTGACTGATCTTGAACGTGCGGACGTCCTTCGCGTTCTTATGTCGAAGGACAACCGCCTTTCTAAGGTCAAGGCCCTTCTGGGAATCACAACGACGGATCAGGACGACGTTCTGGAATTCGTTATTCAGACAGTCGAAGACATGATCCTGTCGTACATCAATCAGGACACCCTTCCGCCGCGTCTGGAAAACGTCTTGATCGTCATGTGTGTCAGCTATTACAAATCGGCCGGACTGGGAACCACGACGGCCGCCGTCGGTCCTGTGGCGTCTGTGAAGCGTGGCGACGTCCAGACTTCCTTCGCCACCGGTTCCGGTTCTTCCGGATCGGCGAACACCTTCAACCTGGGAACAGACAGCGGCGACTTCTTCGGGTGGAAAACTGTCCTGAACGAATATCGCGTGTTAAGGTGGTGATCCTATGGCCTTCGGAAACGCAAGCGCTGAACGCGCCGCAATCGAATTGACCTACGAAGACACCGCCACCGTGAGCCGTACAACGTCACAGAGAGGGAAAAACAACATTTCAGCGTCTTCCCCTTCTGTGATTTACGACGGTATCATTTGCGCGCTATCGTATACAGGTTCAGACAATAGCAGACAGACGGACGCACAGAACAACGTCGATTATGACGCTGTCATTTTCGCCAGTCCGGACCTTCTGGTCCTTCCTGGTGACACAATCGTCGTAAAACGGTTCGGACGGGACGATCCTTCCAGTGGTCGAAACCTGACCTTCGAAGTGATCGGCCGTCCTTCCGTCTATGCGACACATCAAGAAATCAAAGTAAAGGACGGTGATCTGGCGTGAGCGTGGACAATTCTGAACTTATGGCCTTCCAGAATCAGATTCAGGCGTTGAAAGACGACATTCCTGAAATAATGGACAGCCTGGCCGTCGGCGAAGGACGCTATGCGCGCGACCAGGCCCGTAAAATCTGCAAGGAAGAAAATATCGTAAACACTGGCGACTATCGACGCAACTTCAAAAGCGGAACAAAGGCGATCCGCGCCGGTAATTCGTACAAAATCGACGTCTTCAACAATCTTGACTATGCGAAGCCGCTTGAATACGGCTTCCGAAGTCACTTCGTTCCTGGCCACTGGGAGGGAAATTCCTTCAAGTACCAGAGAAACGACCCTGACGGCGGAATGTACGTCGGACCGGCCGGCGGCTATGTTCGCGGTCATTTCACCCTTCGGCGCGCTATAAGACGCACGAAGACAACCCAGGCGGCACGACTGAACCGAAAAATGGACCGGATCATTCGTCAACGCATGAACGGAGGTGGCACAGAATGACGCTGAACAACTTCCTTGAAGCTGTCGCCAAAAAACTTGTCGGCCTGTGGCCCGATCGACACGTATTCGTCAATGAAATCCCGAAGGATTCTGACGGGAATTTCTTCGTCGGAATTATCGAAGCGACACAGGAAAAGAAACTGGATCGGCGCCGCCGGCGTCATGTCCAGATTGAAGTTCTTTATTTCCTGGCGTCGAAGGATAACCTTGACTTCAACGAATGGTCCGAAAAAATGCTGGACGAATTCGAATCCCTGACTGTGGTCGAAACAGAAAGCCGTTCCCGACTGGTTCGCCTGACGAACGTCACGGCCAGAAAGGACGACGACAGCCGCGTCTATCAGTTTCTTTTTGACGCGGACTTCTACTTTGTGATCACGCCGGAAGTGATTCCGACTATGTATTATCTGGACCAGGACAACACAATCAGATCGGAGGTAATCGAATAATGGCAACAAAGAAAAAGGCTGATTCCGTTGACCAGGCGGAACATACTTTCAGCAAAGAACAACTGGTCAAATCCGAAACGCTGGGCCTTCCCAGGGACGCCGTGGCGGCAATCCTGAAAGACGGTCAGCAGTATACACGGGAACAGGCGATCCAGCTTGTGACCGAATTTCTTGAAAGGAAGGTGTAACCTATGCCTATTGGTGGTGGTACTTTCACAGTACAGAACAAAATTCTTCCTGGCGCTTACATTAACTTCGTAAGCATGGGAACCAACGCCAAAATGGGAAGCCGTGGCGTCGCCGCCCTTCCCCTTGAACTTAACTGGGGACCTGACGACAAGGTCTTCACTATGACCGCAACCGACTTCAACGCGACCAGCTTGAAAGTCTTCGGTTACGATCCTACCGACGCGAACATTCTTCTTGTCCGCGAAGCACTGAAACGCGCGAAGTCCCTTTTGATCTATCGCGTAAACGGTGGCGGCACAAAGGCCAGCGCAACCGTCGGCGGAATGACTGTCACCGCGAAATATGGTGGCACACACGGAAACGACATCATGGTCGCCGTGATCACCAACGTCGACGACGCGACAAAGGTCGACGTCGTGACCTATCTTGACGGCGTGGTTATGGATAGCCAGACCGTCGCAAAATCCGGCGGCGCCGCTTCCCTGGTAGCGAATGACTTCGTAACCTTCGGAACGGCGGCAACTCTTACGGCCGCAACTGCAACCGCCTTGACCGGTGGAACGAACGCCACTGTCAACGCCGCAAAGCACACGGCCGCCCTAAACGCCTTCGAAGTCGAATCCTTCAATGTGATCGGCTATCCTGGCACGAATACCGACGTCAAGGCCCTTTATGGCGCCTTTGTGAAGCGTCTTCGTGACGACGAAGGAAGAAAGATCGTCGGCGTCCTTTACGACTACGACGGCGACAATATGGGCCTGATCAACGTCAAGAACGGCGTTATCCTGGCCAACGGAACCACATTGACCGGCGACAAGGCCGTCGCCTGGGTGACTGGCGCTTCCGCCGGCGCGGAAGTGAACGAATCCCTGACAAATACGGCCTATGACGACGCTGTGGACGTCGATATTAAATATACGAAGTCCCAGTTCGAAGCCGCTATCAAGGCCGGCGAATTCACATTCTACGCCGACAACGGAAAAGCCCGTGTCCTGACGGACATTAACAGCCTTGTTACAATCGGCCAGAATATGTCTTCCGACTGGACGTCGAACCGCGTTGTCCGTGTTATGGACGGCTGGGCGAATGACGTCGCCCGAATCTTCGGCGAATCATATATCGGTCTTGTAACCAACAGCGACACCGGCCGACAGCTTTTCAAGGCTGACCTTGTGGCGCTTGCAAATCAGTATCAGTCGATCGACGCAATAAGCAACTTCAAGTCCGACGACATCACTGTCAACCAGGGCGACGGAAAACGCGACGTCGCGGTCGACTGCGCTTTACAGCCGAACGACAGCATGGAAAAACTTTATATGACTGTCGTCGTAAACTAAGAAAGGGGTGACAGACAATGAAAACTTTGAACGCACCTGATACCATTTCCGGCAAGGAAGGCCGCGCCTATGCGAAAATCAATGGCAACAATGAAGAACTGTTCTACGCGAAGACGATCGAAGCGAATGTCGAAAAGAGCAAATCCGAAATCAAGGCGATCGGGAAGCGTATGACTGGCCACAAGACAACCGGCGCGAACGGTAGCGGTTCCATGACGCTTTACTATATGACGCCGCTTTTCCGTGAAATGCTTCGCCAGTGGAAGGAAACCGGAAAGGACGTTTACTTCGATATGGTGATCGAGAATGACGACCAGGAATCTTCGGCCGGAAAGCAGACGGTTCTTCTTATGGACTGTAATTTGGATTCCGTCGTCCTTGCGAAACTGGACGGCGATTCCGACGACGCCCTGGACGAAGACGCCGACTTCACTTTCGAAGACTTCGACATTCTGACGCCGTTCACGAAGTTCTAAGCTATCAAAGGAGGAAAACAAAATGGGTAAATTACAGGAATTCCTTATGTCCAACCAGGACGATATTCAGGCAACAGCGGAAGTCGCGGTCAGCGGCTTCCCTGTTCCTTTCACGATTAAGTCGATCACCGAAGGCGAAAACAAGGCCATTCGTAAGTCTTGCCAGAAAATCACCTTCGACAAGAAGACACACCAGAAGACCACGGAAACGGATCAGGACCTTTACAACAACCGCCTTGTGATTGCGTGTTGTGTGGACCCAAACTTCAAAGACGCGGAACTTCAAGCGAAATTCGGTGTCATGGGCGCCGAATCCTTGATCGACGTCCTTTTGAAGCCTGGCCAGTTCGTCGATCTTCTTCTGGGTGTCCAGGAAGTCAACGGCTTTTCTGACGACGTGAACGACCTTCGTGAAGAAGCAAAAAACTAATCACCGGTGGAGGTGTGGACGCTGACGCGGACGGCGAAGCTGTCTACGCACATTACGCCTTGCACCGGTTGAAAATCCTTCCCAGTACGCTTGTAGCCCTGCCCCTTCGGGAACGGGCTTTTATTTATGCTTCGATTGACCTTCAAATCGAAAAGGAAAAGAAAGAAGCACAAAAAGCGAAACGGAAAGGCAAGAAAGGAAGGTGATGAACCGTGGCCGGTGTCGCTACACAAATGACCATTCGCGACGGTATGACTTCGAAGCTGAACCGAATCTTTCAGGCAGTATCGAGGACAAACCGCGCCCTGGAAACCACGGACGCACTGTCGGACCAGGTGAACCCTGGGGCCAACTTTGACAGGGCGGCTTCGGCCGCCGGTCGCGCTTCCGGCCAGGTTGATAATTTCAACAATCGACAGCGCCAGTCAGAGGAAGGCGCCCGAAAGGTCGCTTCCGCCTGGGGCCTTGTAAAAAAGGCTATTGGTTCAGCCCTGGCGGCGATCAGTGTCCAAAAGGTGATCGAACTTGCGGACAGTATGACGTCGACCAGGGCCAGACTGGACATAATGAACGACGGACTTCAAACCACGGACGAATTACAGTCTATGATTATGAAATCCGCCAACCGGTCCCGCGCCGCCTATCAGACAACGGCTGACGCCGTTTCGAAAATGGGTATCATGGCAAAGGACGCCTTTTCAAACAACGACGAATTGATCAAGTTTACAGAATTGATCAATAAACAGTTCACGATCGCCGGCACTTCGGCCGCCGGTATCGACGCGGCTATGTTACAGCTTACACAGGCCATGTCTTCCGGTGTCCTTCGTGGTGAAGAATTGAACAGCGTCTTCGAACAGGCGCCGACAATCATTCAGACGATCGCGGACTATCTTGACGTACCTATCGGCAAAATTCGCGATATGGCCGCCGACGGTCAGATCACTTCGACGATCGTCAAAAATGCCATGCTGGCGTCTGCTGACGAAATCAACGCGAAGTTTGAAGCTATGCCTATGACCTTCGCCCAGGTCTGGACAATCGCGAAAAATATCGCCCTGGAAGCCTTTACGCCTGTTATTCAGGCGATCGGTTCCGGCGCACAATGGATTTATGACAACTGGTCCACTATCGCCCCGATCTTCTGGGGCCTGGCCAGTGCCGCCCTTGCCTATACTGTGGCGCTGGGAATCCAGACGGCCGCAACCTGGATCGCTGACGGAGCCGCGAAGGCTTTCTTTACGACGCTTTTGACGAATCCGCTTTTCTGGATCGCCCTTGCGGTCGGCGTTGTCGTCGCCGCGCTTTACAGAATGATTCAGGCTGTCGGTGGCGTGAAAAACGCCTGGGAAATCTGCAAAGCGGCCCTTGTGGTCGCCTGGGCGGCCTTGAAGGTGGCGTTCTTTGCAACCTATAACTGGATCGCGAACCTGATTGACAAGCTGAAACTATGCTGGCAAAGGGCCGGCGTGGCCATAGCCGGATATATGGGCGATATGAAAGTAAACGTCCTGACAATCCTTCAAAATATGGTCAACGGCGCGATCGACATCATAAACAAGTTTATCGGCTTACTGAACAAGATTCCTGGTGTCAGCATTGACGCGGTCGAACAAGTAACCTTCGCCACGACAGCAAAGGCAGAAAACGAAGCCGCGAAGCAAGCCAGAGCCGACGCCTTGAACAAGTACGAATCGGACATCAAGGCCGCACAGGCCCAGCGTGACGCCACCTATTCGGCGGCGAAGAAAGAACTTGCTGACGCTACGGCCGCACTGTCTAAGACCTACGCCAACGCCAAAGCGGAAGCCGCACAGGCGAAGTCTGACGTCGGCGCCACGGACTGGAATGTCGACGGGACAAACGACGTCGGGAAAGTCGATTCCGTGGGATCGGTCGGAAAAATTGACAGCGACGTAAATATCGCCGATGAAGACCTGAAATTCCTTCGCGACGTGGCCGAAATGCGCTATGTCCAGAACTTCGTCACCTTGACGCCGACTGTGGCTGTCGAAGCCCAGATCAGCGAAAAGGTCGACGTCGACGAAGTCGTCGAACGAATCGAAAGCAAGCTGGAAGACGAATTCACAGCGGCGGCGGAAGGAGTGTATAACTAATGAGCAACTACCGAATGACACTGATCGTCGGTGGACGGGAAATCAACATTCCCGTCCTTCCGGCGAAACTGAACGTGTCTTCGCCTGGGAAAAATGAGCGCGTGACAGTGCTTGACCTGGGTGAAGTCCTTCTTTTACGGAAAAAGGGCCTTCGGATTCTGTCCTGGGAAAGTTTCTTTCCGGCCGATTCCGCGCCGTACACTACCGGACAGGTTCGGGACCCTATTTCTATTATTCAGGCAATCCAGAAAGCCAGGGACAGCAAAACGCCGGTCCGCTTCCTGATAACAGGAACAGACCTGGACTGTAACATTCGAATGGGAATCGAATCCTTCGAATATGAAGAACGGTCCGGCGAACTGGGCGACCTGTACTATACGATCAAACTGTACGAATGGAAAGACACGTCGCCGAAGAAAATCGTCCTTCCGGAAAAGAAGAACACACCGGCGAAAACCCAGGAACCGGCCAGAGCCGGAAAGCCTGAAAAGAAATCGAAAACCTATACGGTCAAAAAAGGCGACTGCCTGTGGAATATCGCGAAGAAATTCTATGGCAAGGGAAGCGACTATACAAAAATCTATAACGCCAACAAGGGGACGATCGGAAAGAACCCGAATCTGATCTACCCTGGCCAGGTTTTCACAATTCCATAATGGCCATTCGTATTCAATACCAGAATAACGTCACTGGCGCGGCGTTCGATATAACGACGCTTGTCAGTGGCGCGAAATGGTCGACAAAACGGTCCGGTTCCCCCGCTTCCCTGGAACTGACCGCTATTGTCAACGACGAAATACAGTGGAGCCACGGCGGAATCGTCACCCTGTTAGACGATAAGACCGGACTGTTTTATGGCTACGTCGTAAAAATCAGCCAGAACGAAAAGGAACAGGTTCAGATCACGGCTTACGATCAGACCTGGTATTTGAAGAAAAACAAGGACACCTATGTTTTCAAGGGGAAACGTGCGGATCAGGTATTGAAGCAGATCGCCGAAGACTTCAAATTGAAAACCGGAAGCCTGGCAAACACCGGATATTCTATCCCGTCTATGATTGAAGACGGCCAGACGCTTTTCGACATTGTCTTGAAGGCTATCGACTACACCCTGATCAATACAGGGAAAATGTTCGTCCTGTGGGATAACTTCGGGAAACTGACCTTGACAGACGTCGAAACGGCGAAGCTGGACCTTTTTGTCGGCGACGGCAGTCTGGCGACCGGCTTCACCTACGAATCAGAAATTGATTCCGAAGCCTACAACAAGATCAAACTGGTCAAGGACAACAAGAAAACCGGAAAACGTGACGTTTATATCTTCCAGGATTCTAAAAATATGACCTTGTGGGGTATTCTGCAAGACTACGAAGTGGTTGACGAAGACATGAACGAAGCCCAGATCAAGAAACGCGGCGGACAAATGCTGGAATTATACAACAGACCGAAGCGGTCTTTCAGCGTCAGCGCAATCGCGGACCTGTCAGTCAGAGCCGGTCGCGCCTTGTATATCGGGATCGGCGCCGTGGGTGTGAAATCCTTCTTCATAGTCGAAGAAGCCACGCACGACCTTTTGAAAGAAACAATGTCCTTGAAATTAAAGGTGGTGTAATATGGGACTTCTTGAAACTATGAAACAAGTCGCACAAGCGACCAACGACGCCGGTATGCCTACGGCTTTTCTGTTTGGTTCCGTGACGAAGACGTCGCCCTTGACGATCCGCGTCGACAACCGGTTCGACATATCCGGCGACGCTATTGTGGTTATGAAGGAATTCCAGGCCGGCTTCTATCCTACCCACTACCACACCGGCGTCAAGGGTAGCCCTTCCACCGAAGAAAAGTCAGGTGGAAGCGGCGACGCGTCCTTCGCGGCACATTCCCACACCTTGAAAAGCAACTACCAGACCAACACCGACGCAAAGTCCGAATATTATTACGGCCTGGCCGTCGGTGACAAAGTGGTCCTTCTGCGAAATGCTGGCGGACAGGCGTTCCTTGTCCTGGGAAGGGTGTGATTTTATGATACCGAACGCGTTAAACGTAACGATCGGCGAAGACGTGGAGGTTCAGACCGCCGCCGAAGCGCCGACAAGAACATTCAAAATCGACTTCGACGCCGGCCGCGTCGGTGGCTTCTGTGATGAAACGGAAGCCATGAAACAGGCCATTTACAAGATACTGCAAACAGAACGCTTCGAATACCTGATCTATTCCTGGAATTACGGAATTGAACTGAACGCCGTTGTCGGGAAAAGCTTTCAAGTGTTTGCAAGTGAAATAAAACGTGTAATTCGCGAAGCCCTTCTGGCAGACAGCCGGATCACCGACGTCACAGACTTCGAAGTGGCCCAGATTGACAAAAGAACCGCTTCCGTGAAGTTCACGGCCGAAACTATCTTCGGCGAAATACCTATTGAAAGCGAGGTGAACGTGAATGTATGAGGATATGACCTTCGAAAACATTATGGACCGCTGTCTGGACCGCGTGTCTTCTTCTATCGACAAACGCGAAGGTTCCGTCGTATATGACGCCATAGCGCCGGCGGCGGCCGAACTGGCGATCATGTATATAGAACTGGCCTACCTTATGGACCGCTCTTTTCCTGATACGGAATCCGGCGACGACCTGACAAAGAAAGTCCGCGAAAGAAGTATCTTCCGAACACCGGCAACCGCCGCAATCCGAAAAGGCTATTTTGAGGACGGAAACGGCGCCGCTATGGACGTGCCGATCGGAACGCGTTTTTCCGGTGACAATCTGAACTATACCGTCACCGAAAAGATCGCAACCGGACAGTTTCGCCTTCTGTGTGAAACGCCAGGCGCGGCCGGCAACCAGTACCAGGGGAACCTTTTCCCGATCGACTACGTGGAAGGACTGGGTGCGGCCAGGCTTGCGGACATTCTGATCAACGGTGAAGACGAAGAAAGCGACGAAGACCTTCTTGACCGCTATATGGACAGCTTACAGGCCCAGGCATACGGCGGAAACAAAGCCGACTATAAAACAAAGGTCGAACTTCTTCAAGGTGTCGGCGCCGTTAAAGTGTTCCCTGTATGGAATGGCGGCGGAACCGTGAAGATCGTCTTTGTAAATAGCGACTGGGGAATCCCTTCTTCTGACCTTGTCAACAGTGTTCAAACAGCCGTCGATCCGGTTCAAAACCAGGGCGTCGGTGACGGTATCGCCCCGATCGGACACGTCGTCACGGTCGAAGGTGTGACCGGAACCACGATCAACGTGTCTTTCACGTTGACTTTTTCCGGTTCGGCCACCTGGTCGACCGTCGAAACGTCTGTGAAGAAGGCTATCCAGGACTACTTTGACAGCCTGGCCAAAACCTGGGACGAACAAGAAAACCTTGTCGTCCGCGTCAGCCAGATCGAAACGAAGGTCCTGAATGTCGAAGGCGTGATCGACATCACCGGAACCAAAATCAACGGCGGAACACAAAATATTTCCCTGGCTTCAAATGCGATTCCGGTTCTGGGGGTGGTGACAAATGGTTCTTAAAGAATACTGGCCGCGCTGTCTGCAAGAACTGATCGAATTTCAGCAGATCGCCAACGCGGAACAACCTGAATTTGAAAAGGTCGTCAGTGACGTAAAATCGGCCGCTGACGACTTCTTTCTGGTGTCCCTGTCCGAATATGGGTGCGGACGCTGGGAAAAGATTCTGGGGCTTTCTGTGGAGCCTGGGGACACATTACAGGACCGCCGCGACCGAATCCTGATTAAGTACCTGGATCAGCTTCCCTATACTTACAGGACCCTTTTGAAATACCTTGCAACGGTCAGCGAAGACTTCACAGTCACCCTAAACGAAAACGCCTATGATCTATATATCAGAATCCGCCTGGAAGGCTACGCCCAACGCGACGCCCTGGCGGCGACCCTGGGACAAATGATTCCGGCGAATCTGGTTCTTCGCTTGCGGACGGATATTCCGCAAGACGACCAACCGGCCAAAACGGCCGCCTGTTCCGCTATGGCTACAATGAACCGGCACAAATACACGCCGGCAACGTAAGGAGGAAAAACGAATGGCAAAATTCAAGTCCATTGTCACGGACGGCGGAAGCGAAGCCCTAACGGCCCTTATCGCGTCCGGACAAAAATTGATACTGACACGCGCGGCCGCCGGAAGCGGCGTCGCCCAGGTCAGCCCGAACACATTGACCGATCTTGTAAACACGGAAAACGTCAGCGCCAACCTGTCCGAAAAGGAACTGGTCGAAGGTTCGCCTTCGATCATGCAAATTCCGGTACAGGTAACGAACGAAGGTCTGGAATCGAATGTCTGGATCAGGGAAATCGGTGTCTTCGGCTTGGACATCAGCGGAAACGAAATTCTTTTCTGTTATGGCTGGCTTGACGGCGAAGACAGCGACAACGTCCTTCCGGCGACAACCTTTGAAGAGGACGCCGACACGGTCCACATTCACGACCTGGCCGTCTTTATCACCAACCAGGAAGCGGCGGCCGTGTCTGTCCAGGTGGGCGTCGGTTCCTTTGTAACAACCGCGCAAATGACCGCATACGCCGCGCCTGTGCTTCACACCCAGGCCGCGACAACGATCAACGAAACGACCGGCGAAACCACGGAACAGGTTCAGCGACGCCAGGACAACGACATTCAGTCGATCCTTGAACAGTTGAACACCGGATTCACCGGAACAACCGTCACACACACTTTCGTTCCTGCACAGCTTCAATACTGGAAAGGCTACGACGGAACAGGAATTCCGGAAGGTATTCTGGATCAATCCCTGAACCGTCTTTATTTATGACCAGAATCGGCGCCACGCCGTCGGAAACGTCTTGCCTTATATCGAACCTATTCACGGAAATTCGGCCCGTCTGTGGCCACTGTGAGGGCGACAGCGTGGTCCTGTGTGGCGTAACCTACGAAGGACAGGAAGAAACCGTCGTCCTTCGTGATTATGGCTTCGACTATTCCGGCGATCCGGAAACCGTCGAAAATATCCGAAAGCGAAGGTGTATCTATGGGAACAAGAAGAAACTACCAGCGGACTTCGAATAAAAATGACAGTCCGCTTCACGTTCTTCCGGTGGCCGAAAAGCTGATCGACTACACCCTGGACCTGACCGACAACGCGAAACGCTTTCCGAAACGTGTCCGTTTTTCGATCACAAACAAGATTCAGGGCCACGTCATGGCCATATATGACGGCCTACTGGAAGCAAACGAAATATTTCCGATCCGCACAGAAGCGGACCGGACAGAACGGCTTCGTCTACAAAGGGCCGCCTTGACCGAGTGCAAGAAACTGCTTCACATGATCGAATTATCGAAGAAGCGAAGCTATATCGACAAGGACACCTTTGACTATTGGACGAAGTTGACCCTGGACGTTAAGTTCATGACCGCAAAATGGTACAAGGCCGAACAGGACACCGCCGAAGCGATCGCCCCGTCGGACCCTATACCGGAAAGCGTGTAATGATATTTAGGGAATGACCTGTTACCCCGAACGCCAGCAACGCGAACAATGCGCGCAATGTCAACACGGACGGCAGTCTGAACAACAACAACGCGTACAATGGCAACAATGGCGTTCGGCCGGATTTGGTGGAAAACGCGACCGAGTAAGGCGAAGAACCTGAAAACAGAGTACCCCAACAAAGGAGGTCATTTCCTTCCGAAGTGCCGGAAAGGCCACGGTAAACACAAGATTGACGACGAATGGCCTTCCTACTGTGACGGCCGGACTGTAAGCGTCAAGGAGGATTTTTATTTTGAGCGAAGACCAGACATTGAATCTTTCTGACTTCGCGAAGGTGATCGACTTTAACAGTCTATATCAATCGTATACAGAAGCGCGCAAAGGTAAACGGTGGAAATATGCGGTCTGCAAATACGAAGTGAACGTCCTTGAAAACCTTATGTTCGTTCATTTCATGTTATCGGCCCACAAATACCGCCTATCGCCTTATAACTGCTTCATTGTGAAAGAACCGAAGGAACGACTGATCATGTATAACAGCTTCCGCGACAAAATCGTTCAGCACAGTCTTTGCGATAATGTCCTGGAACCGTACCTTTCGAAAACTTTCATATACGACAACTACGCAAGCCAGAAAGGCAAAGGAACGCACTTCGGACTTGACCGCCTGAAATATTTCATGTCGAGGTACTACCGACAGAACGGGGCGGACGGCTGGGTCCTGAAATGCGATATTCGAAAGTATTTTTACAGTATCAATCACGACGTTCTGAAAGAACAGCTTCGCCGGCTTATCAAAGACCGCGACGTCTTGTGGCTTCTGGATATGATCATAGATTCCACCGAAGGACCAGGAATCCCGATCGGAAACCATACTTCACAGTGGTTCGCCGTTCTGTACCTGTCCGGAATGGATCACATGATCAAGGAACGTCTGGGAATCAAAATGTACGGCCGCTACATGGACGACTTCTATTTGATTCACCCTGACAAGGACTATCTTCGTTATTGTCTGGAAGAAATCAAGAAGTATCTGGTCCCTTTAGGACTGAAATTGAATCAAAAGACGGCCATTTTCCCCTTAACCCAGGGAATCGACTTCCTGGGATTTAGGACCTATCTGACCGACACCGGAAAAGTCGTCAGAAAAGTCCGCCGTGAAAGCAAGAACCGAATCCGAAGGAAATTGAAGAAATACCGTCACCTTCTGGACGAAGGCCGGATCGACTTCGAAACGATTCTTCAATCCTATTCTTCGTGGACCGGTCACGCCGAACACGGCAACAGTTACCACTTGATCAGGAAGACGGACGACCTGTTCTTCAACCTGTTCAAGAATGAATTGGAGGGATTAACCTATGGCAAAATTACTATCCGCTTTGCCCGTTGGAAGCGTTGTCAAGTCGACGAACACAAAATACAACGGGAAAGTGATCAGGTGGATCGTGGGAACCCAGGACACAGCCAACGGCCGAACGGGCCTGGTAGCCGAGAAAATGATCACCCTGAAATGCTTCGACGCGAAGGAATCTTCGAACCCGAACAGTAGCCGTCAAAGCTACGGAAACAACCGCTATTCCCAGTCTAATATCGACCAGTGGTTGAACAGCCAGGCCGCGTCCTGGTATTCCGCGCGTCACAGCTACGACGCACCACCGAATAACGCCAACGTGTGGAGCAACTACAACGAATACGACACCGAAGCCGGATTCCTGTCTAACTTCGAAGCAGACTTCCGAAAAGCTATCCTGGACGCCGTGATCCGTGTCGCAAAGAATACCGTCACCGACGGCGGCGGTTATGAAGACATTACCCGAAAGGTCTTTCTTCTGTCAAATACCGAAGTCGGCCTGTCCAACGAAAACGGCGTGGCCGAAGGGACCCTGTGGTCCTACTTTTCCAGCGCCGCGCGCCGCCAGTGCTACCCGACCGCCGAAGCTGTCAGCAATTCGGAATACACAAGTTCCAGTCTGAACGCGTCTTCTTATTGGTATTGGTGGCTTAGAACCCCGTACGCCAGCAACGCGAACAATGCGCGCAATGTCATCACGGACGGCAGTCTGTACTACAACTACGCGTACTATGGCTACCGTGGCGTTCGGCCGGCTTTGTATTTGGAATCTGGGAATCTGGTATCCGATTCAACAGACACCGACGGGGCCTATATCTTACAGTGGAACCAGCCGCCGTCTGATCCTTCTTCTATTTCCTACGGCACACCGCAAGCCGGAAACAGCCTGATTCTTTCGACGGGCGGTTCTACCGATCCGGAGGGCGACGCCATTTCCTACGTCTGGGAAAGGAAGATTGATTCCGGCGCCTATGTCCAGTTAGGGATCACCACGGCGAAGACCTTCACTGACACAGTTCCAACGTCTGGCACGACTTACACGGCACGTGTGAAAGCAGTCGACGCAAACGGCCTTGAATCTGGCTATTGTACCGGATCGGCGAAAACCATTTCCTACAACACGCCGCCCGTGATCAGCGGTTCGGACCAAAACCTGGGATCAAAAACAGCGCCGTTTACATACCAGTACACGGTCACAGACGCCCAGGCGGCCACCCAGACGATCACGGTCACGGAAAAACTGACCAACGGGACCCAGACGATCACGCTTCGCACCTATACCGCGACCAGCGGCACCCAGAACACCGTCGACCTGTCCAGTGTATGGCTTCCGCTTCTTTCCGGAACCCACGTCCTGACGATCACGGCCACTGACAGCGCCGGCGGAAGCGCAACGCGAAAGATCACATTCAGCCGCACCGTCAGCCGTATCGCGGCGGCGCGTGCGTTCAATACGGACTCCCTGGTTCAGAAGGTCTTTGTTTCCCTTTATCCGGCGACGATTCCGGCAGACGCTACCCTTCACCTGGAAGTCACGAACAACCCGTTCGACACTTCGCCGGTGTGGGTAGACATCACTGACAAGGCGAACAGACTTGTCCACGTCTTCACGAATACGACCGCCGCGAAAGGCTATGGCCTGGGCTATCGCTTCTATATCACGAAGGGAACCCAGGAAATCGAAATCACCCAGGCGACGATCCGTTTCGCCTAAACGAAAGGAGGAATTCGAAATGTTTGACCCTACACAATGCGAAAGCGTGAGCATGGCCCAGGCAAAAGCCCAGGAAGAACAAAATCCTGTCAATGCCGCCTTGCGCGCGACTTCGATCGCCTTCGTCACTTTGGCCGAAGCCGGCCAGATCGACGACACAACCGCAACGGAAAACGTCAGCCAGTTCGCCCCCTGGACCTATCCTGTGGCGTATGCTGTCGGCAATATCCGCCAGTATAACGGTGAACTTTTCCGCTGTGTTCAGGCCCACACTTCACAAGCCGACTGGACGCCTGACGCCACTGCTTCCCTTTGGAAGAAAATCGGTGATCCGACGGAAGAATGGCCGGCCTGGTCCCAGCCGATCGGCGCCCATGACGCTTATAACAGCGGCGACAAAGTGTCCCACAACGGGAAACACTGGACATCTAACATTGACGCGAACGTCTGGGAGCCTGGCGTCTATGGCTGGACGGAGGTGACAAAATGACCGAAGGAATCATTGTCGGCATTCTGTCGCTGATCGGTACACTGGCCGGAACCTACTTCGCAAACCGAAAAAGTTCCGCCCTTATTGCCTACCGTCTGGAACTTCTTGAAAAGAAGGTCGACAAACACAATTCCGTCGTGGAACGAACCTTCAAACTGGAAGAACAGACGGCCGTTATTGAAGAAAAAATAAAGGTCGCGAATCACCGTATAGAGGACCTGGAAAGCCGGTGAAATCGCGCAAGAAGAAACGCGAGTTTTCCAAAATCATTATAACCATAGTCGGAGCCGTCACGCTTGTCGTGTCGGCTTTTACTATGGCCGTTGTATGGAAAACAAGCGACACCGCGCCCCTGGCGTATCTGATCCCTTCGGTCTTCGGTGAACTGGCCACCGCGACCGGCTTCTATTTCAGCAAAGCGAAGGCCGAAAACCGGATCAAACTTCGAAAAATATATGGTCCTGAAATCTACAATGACACGAAGGAGGTATAAACGTGTTTAATGCATTACTTGAAAATCTGACAAATATCGGCTGGGCTATGCTGATCTTTCTGTGTGCATACCTGGCAAACGTCGCCTTTTCCCTGTGGTATAACATCAAAATCAGGAAGGAAGACTTCGACCGCGAAAAGCTGATTGCAAGCGGCTTGAAAATCCTTGTTTTCGTCGTTGGACTGACGCTTCTGTGTACGGCTATCACTGCACTTCCGATTTTTGCGAACGAAGTCGGCTGGGCTATTCCTGACGAATACACGGACATTTTCGCCGACCTGGTTATCATTGGCGCCGTTCTGCTTGTGTCCTGTAAATACATCAAGGAAGCCTTCACGAAGTTCGTTGCTATTTTGAACACCGGTTCCGTGGAAAATGTGGAAAACGTATCGGAGCCGGAAGCAACCAACGCCGGAAAGGTCCAGATCGGTTTCATGGCCGGAAATGGAGGGAACAAAAATGAGTAACAGCAAACTTGTAAACTATACGCGCATTTCCCCGAATAAGAACAGCCCCAGAAACCACAAGATCGACACAATCACGATCCACTGTGTCGTCGGCCAGTGTTCGGTCGAAACCCTGGGGAATATCTTCGCGCCAACTTCCAGACAGGCGTCTTCAAACTATGGGATCGGCTTCGACGGTAAAATCGGAATGTATGTGGAAGAAAAGGACCGTTCCTGGTGTAGTTCTTCCGCGTCCAACGATAACAGAGCGATCACGATCGAAGTCGCGTCCGATACAAAGCACCCTTACGCAGTCAATGAAAAGGCGTTCGCCGCGCTTCTTGACCTGGTGACTGACATCTGCAAGCGAAACGGGATCAAACGCCTTGTGTGGTCCACCAACAAAAAGGACCGTATGAATCACCTGAACGGGTGCAATATGACCGTTCACCGCGATTATGCAAACAAGGCTTGTCCTGGCGACTACCTGTATAACCGCCACGGTGAAATCGCGGCCGAAGTCAACCGCCGCCTGGGCGCCAGTGCCGAAAGGCCGGCAGAGAATAAACCGGCCACTGGCGAAGTGATCCACACTGTCAAAGCTGGCGAAACACTGTCGAAGATCGCCCGGAAGTACGGGACGACCTATCAGAAGATCGCGGCTTATAACAGGATCGCAAACGCGAACCTGATCCGCGTCGGCCAGAAAATCAAAATTCCGGCAGACACCCAGGCCGCCCAGTCTTTCGAGAAGGGTGATAAAGTAAAGGTCCTGAAAGCTGTCACCTACACAGGGAAAGCCTTCAAGACCTATTATGACAAATATGACGTGATCGAAGCCGACGGCGACCGTGTGGTCATTGGTATCGGAAAGACAGTCACAGCGGCCGTCAATGCGGCAAACCTGAAAAAAGCATAGCGGCAAAAGGAAAGCGGCCAGGGATATTCCCTGACCGCCTTTTTTTATTTTCCGGTGACCATTGAAAGAGCCGACACGAAAAGGTCCTGTCGCGCGACTGAAAACTGATATGTCTTCGATCCGGCCTGTACGACGACAGAGCCGTCGACAGGTGTCACCGCTGTCAATGCTGAAATCTTACATTCGAAACCGGCCTGGTTATGAATGAAGACGATCCGCCTATTCGTTAAAACGATAGCGCCTGAATAGGTTTCTGTCACTTCGCCGTAAACCGTCCGACTGGAACCGCCGCCAGTGCTTACCGACACGCCCTTCGCAACGCGGACACGGACGCCAGCACCGCTTCCGGTTCGGCCGACAGCCTTGTTCTTCGTGACGATCTTCGTCGCCGGCGCGTAATAATGGGCGACTTCGCCTTCTTCCAAAAGAACCGGCGTCCCCGTTACAACAGGAAGTTCGCCCTGTGCGATCGCTGAAATCGCGGTTTCTTCCATGAACGGCGTGTTTCTGGCCACTTGTGCCGCCTGTCTGGCTTCCTTCTGTTTCTTGACCTTGTTCGCACTGAAAAAAAGCCCAACGGTGACAATGGTCAAGACGACGATCCAGCCCCACAATGATACTTCCGGAACCGCGATCGACACAATCACCAGGATCAGATCGACAATCGCGGCCAGGATTCCGAATATAATAGCGACTATTCGCATTATATCCCCCCTTCCTACTTGTAAACTTTATAAGGTTCTGACCTTTAACACAATTATACGTGAAAAATGTGTTAAAAACAAGAATGACGCTGAACATTAACACAAAATTTTCGGGAAGGAGGTCACAACTTGAAAATCTATGACTATAAAGGCCGGAAGAACATCAGCGGAAACAGAATCCGCGAAGCACGATTGAAGAAGCGGCTGTCACAGGCCGACTTCGCCGCCAAACTACAAATAGCCGGAATCACTATGGAGCGCGACAGCGTCAGCAGAATCGAAATCGGAACGCGCTTCGTCGCCGACTATGAACTTATGATAATAGCTGAAATCCTGGACGTAACCGTCGACTGGTTACTGTCCGAAGACTGCGAATAACACAACGGACCACTGGCGAACCTTTGAACCGCCAGGGTCTTTTATTTTTTTTGTTCCCCCCTTGACAATATAATACCGGTATTATATAATATTCGACAGAAAGAGGTGACTACACTATGGCACAAGCGCAAATTGAAGCGAACAAACGCTTCCGAAAGAAATCCTATGACCGAATCGAAATAACAGTTCCAAAAGGCGACAGAGAAAAGATCGTTCAAGCCGCCAGCGCGGCCGGTATGAGTGTAAACGCTTTTATCAAAGAAGCACTGGTCGAATATATCGCCCGCACAACCAAACAATAAAACGAAAGCCCTGTCCATGAACGGACGGGGCTTTTTTGCATATCAGGAGGAATCAAAATGAAAAAGCGCAGATTCAAACACCTGTCCTGGACTGACAGGCTGAAAATAGAAACAATGTTAAAGGACAAGCGCCACAAACAGGAAATCGCTGACGAAATCGGCGTTCACCTGAAAACGATCTACAACGAAATCAAGCGTGGCCGTTATATTCATACGAATTCCGACCTGACCGAAGAAGAAAGATACAGTCCGGAAATGGCCGAAGCGGCTTACCGTGAACACCTGGCCGCAAAAGGTCCGGACTTGAAAATCGGGAACGACCACGAACTGGCCCAGCATATCGAAAAGAAAATCGCCGAAGACGGTTATTCACCGGCCGCCGTCTTGGGTGAAATTAAGGAACAGGGCCTTGAATTCAAAACGTCGATCTGTGAATCGACCTTGTATTCTTATATCGACAAGGGCGTCTTTTTGACTGTCACGAACAAGAACCTTCCTGTCAAAGGCCAAAAGAAACGCCCGTATAACAAAGTCAAGAGGGCGAAGCGGCCGCCGGCTGGAACCAGTATCGAAAACCGCCCGAAAGAAATCGACGATCGCGCGGTCGTTGGTGACTGGGAAATGGACTGTGTCGAAGGCAAGAAGAAAACAAAGAAAACCCTTCTGGTTCTGACCGAAAGAAAGTCCAGACGGGAAATCATTCGTCCTATGCGCGACCAGACCGCCCGAAGCGTGGTCCGCGTCCTGGATAGCCTTGAACGTGAATACGGCGCAAATTTCAGCAAAATCTTTCGAACGATCACTGTCGATAACGGTTCCGAATTCGCTGACTGTGCCGGAATGGAAAAGTCCTGTCGCCGCAAAGGCAACAGGACAAAGATATACTATTGTCACCCCTATTCGTCATACGAAAGAGGATCAAACGAAAACGTGAATAGAATGATCCGCCGTTGGTTCCCGAAAGGAACAGACTTCCGGAAAGTCACAGCGAAAGCGATCCAAAAGGTCGAAGACTGGATCAATAACTATCCCCGTGAAATACTGGGCTTCCGGACCGCAGAAGCCGTTTTCCAGGAAGGCGTCGCGTGTCTTACTTGAATTTTTTTATGAATTTTTGCAATTTAGTCTTGACTTTTTCAGTACTTCCGGCAGACCCCCGCCAGCTGCACCAGCTCCGCAGCGCCCCGCAGTGCTGCATCCTCTATCCGGCCAACATCTTCCAGTCCGATACCTTTTCTTTTGATTTCTCCCCATAAAAGACCCGTTTGCACTTCTATGTAGTCCAGTTCGGCTTTTGCTTCTTCTTTTTCCTCTTGGATATGTGCATAGCCTTCATGGGCAGATGCAAAGGGCGGATGTACCTCCGCCGCCCGCTCCTGTTCCAGCTTCGCCATTTCGCCCAAAGCCAAAATCAAACTACGCATTTTTTTCCACCCCCTAAAACGGTAAGTCATCATCCTCAATACTGGGATCAACGGGATAGAATCCACTGTCCACAGGAGGATATACCCCAGACTGCGGCGCCGCCGGTGCTGTCTGCGGTGCTGATGGTGCCGCCTGTGTTGCTTCATTTTTACCGCCTGCAAAATGGATTTCATCCGTGATGACTTCCGTTGACCAGTGGCGCTTGCCTTCGGAATCGTCCCAGCTTCGCACCTGCAGCCGCCCAACAATGGCAATCATTTGTCCTTTTCTGAAATATTTTTCGATAAACTCCGCAGCCTTTCGGTAACTTACCACATTGATAAAGTCCGCCTGTGTCTGCCCGTCTTTCTTATATGGTCGGTTGACCGCAATGGTATATCTGGCGATTGCGATTGGCTCCCCCGTGCCTGTATATCTGATTTCCGGGTCCTTTGTCAGCCGCCCCATTAAAATTACTTTGTTCATGCCTTCCCCTCCTCGATTTTAAATAAGCAGAATTTTAATCGCGTATCGATTATGTCCTCTCTTTTTACCTGATAAATCATGCCGATTTGACGCAAAAATTCTAAAAATTCTCTTTCAAAATCCCATAACGCCATTTCTCTTTCGCGTTCTTCTGAAATACCAAGTGATTTATCCAACAGAAATTTTCGTTGAAACACCATAATACCCGCACTTTTTGATTGCAATTCATTTGCAACCACCATTTCTAAACGCAACATACTATTTTCTATAATAAGATTCTGTCTGTCTTGCTTTAGCCTCCCATTTTGCCTTTTTAACCGCCGCAGTTCTCCTCGCATCTTGTCCCGCTTCACTCTGCAAACCTCCTAGCCTATCCAACACTCAAACCAACGATACCTGCGCTCTCGCTACTATCCGTCGCCCGGAAGTGGGCTTTTCTTGTTGGGGATACATATATTCAAACATGGCATAATTCCCCGCATCCAAAAGATACTCTGTATTTCCTGTTTCTCGGTATTTTGCAAGGCATTTTTCCAAACTTCCCAAGGCATCCACATAACCCTTTCCAAAATTTTCTTTTGCAGAGCCGTATTTGTAAAAACTGGTTTTTACCCTGTTTTTCCGCAGCTCGTCAAATTTCTCGCTGTATTCTTCCTTGAAATTCAAATTAAATCACCCCTTACAAACAAGCATTAATTGTAGATGCTGCAAGAATACAGTAGAGAACTTTTTTGTTGATATTTTCGATTTCTTCTTTCGATCTATCGTGTTTCTTCGCATTTTCGCTATTAGTCACGTGCTGTAATGACTGTTTCGCAAAATATAAAACCGCCTCAACAAACAACTTCTTTTCTCCTTCATACAAACCAGACTGTAACGCAGCAGTATAAAGAGAAATAATCGCCTCCATGTTTGTTTTTAATTTTTCATAATCATTTTCCATGGTATATACCCCCTCACTTGCGAATCTTCCCGCATTTCTGGCACTGGAAATATTTTTCTACCAGCCCTCTATTAACGATAACGATATTGATTTCAACCCATTTATGTTTGCAAAACCGCTGTTTCAGCTTCGTCCAAATCATTCTGTTTCCACCACCCCATAAATGAATACATTCAGTTCATTTTTGCACTTTCCACATATATCTAAATTTTCCTGACGTGAAGGATCAACTTCATACCTTCCCCTTTCTCTTTTGAGATTGTTTAGCAGTAAACTAACTTCAATATGGAAATATTTGTCACACTCCGGAATTTCTTCCCCACACTTGTCACAAACCCGCTTAACATTCAAACTCATTAAACTCATTCCCCCTTTGACTGAAATCCTGATAACGAATGAACATAAACCACTCTTTCGTTCATCCAATCGTTATCATAGTCAGCTTCTTTCTGTTGCCCACCGATCCATTCTGCATGTTCTTTAACTTCTGACCAGTCCATGTTATTTTTTGCCCAGTCCTCAAACTCAAAATCATCCGTATCAAACCAGTGCATCATGGCATCAAAATTTTCTTTGTAGCTCTCGCCCCGTTTTTCATAGTGCTTTGCATAATTGTCAGCAATGATTTCAGCTGGAATCCCCATAATCTTCCCATCGCTCATTATCACCGCATAATATTTATCATGTTTTTTATCCATCATTTTACCTCCAATTTCTCCATTTCTCTTTCCGTCAGAATCTGCGCCCGCTCGTTCCATTTCCGAATAGCCATGGACCGGACAGGCTCCGCCACACAAAGGCAGTTACAGTATTCGTCAGAGCATATAATGACGAATAACCCTTCCCGAAACATGATTTCTGCCTTTTTTCCGCACACATGACAGGGCAGCTTGCGTCCTTTCTTGGTCAGCTCCGCCTGTGCCTTCCGGTCACCTAGCAAGGCACGCTTTACCTTGTCCATTCTTTCCAGTCCCCTCTGTTTGTGATTTCATTTATTGTACTGGGCCCCAATATTTCGGGAAGGAAATTCCACTCCAAGGCACATCGTTCTTTTGCGTCCTTGATAGGTACTGCAATCAAACTTTTTTCTGTATGAAAGGGTTTTCTTACATATTCCAGCTTAGCTCCTCTGTGCATTACAAACCTTCCACAATTTTCGCATTGGATACCAAGCATCACATTTCCATACACATTGACCTCATGCAGTTTCCCTTCGCCTCCGCAGTTGTAACATGGCAGCAGCTCACCTTTTGCAGAAAGCCTTATCAGCTCCTCTGGATCACTGGGACGGGTCTGCTTCCCTTCAACCATTATTTTCACCAGCTCTCACATGCAATTCTACCCAGCAGTTATACTGCCCGCATGGAAGTATGTTCCCATTGGGCCCCTCTGTAAATCCGCTATTTTCTGGACACTCTTTGCAGTTTCTCACGTTCTTAGGGTTATACATAAAATCGTAATAATTGAACAGTTCTTTCTGCAGCTCCTTTTCCATCCTCATTCCTCCCTTACCATTTCCGTGACCTCACGAAAATGCTCTTAAATTCTTCCACACAATCTTGCTATAACTGCTGCAAAATTGCATCCCATTAAAAAAAACATAAAGTACTTCAAATAACGATTTTTAGTCGTAAAAATAGAAAACCAAGCGACACCTATTGCAATGACATTCATTTCTAACATTCCCATTCTCCTTTCACTTCCCAGCCCGCAGCATACAAAACAGCAGCTCCACCATAGACCGCTTCCGTGTGCCTTGCAAGCAAGGTACAACAACACGCATCTTCCACTGCACACCTTCCGCATCAAATGGCGTTGGATTCTCAAATTCATCCGTAAGACCTTTTCCCAACGGGATAGGGCAAATCACCCCAATACCACTTGGACGCTCTTGCAAGATTTTTTTGTAAACTTCTGCAGGCATGACCAGATAGTTTTTCTCCGTCACGAAATTCTGACCGAATCCGCTCTTATAGTCAGCCATGCAGCTTTTCACCTCGTATGAAACAAAAATCCCTTTTTCAATTTCAGAAACGCTAAGAACGCCAGTTGGGCAAAATTCCATAAAATCAACCCTCCTAACGTCCTTCGTACCCCAGTCCAGGCAAACTTCCCTTGCCCAGTATTTCCCGTTACCGGTAAGCTTGTCCTGAATAAGCTGTTCACTTAAAAATGCCGTGATCTGTTTTCTTTCCATCATGTATTCCCTCCCTTCGGCACTCTGACGGGCAAGCGGCATCCCTCCGCCTGCCCTGATTTGTATAGAAGGGGCCTTCGGGCAGGGTCAAGCACTTTGCTTCGCAAAGCCGCCTACGGCGTCCCCGTTTCTATTCGGGGTGCATTATTGCCCGTCACAGTGCCGAAAGCCGTCCCTTTGGCGGACGGGAAAGGAGCCCCCTGCTTAACCTTTCCCGCCCGAAGGAGTGATTCCGGGCTTTTCGCCCGCCAAAAGGACGGCTTATTTTATTTTCGCTGCACTCTTAATAGCCTTCCGACGACTGCTGTATCCATCAAATAAAGCAGCATTTTTCTGTCGGTTCCATTCTTTTTCTTTTTCCCATAACTCTTTCCACTTCCGGTATCTGGGACACTTTTCATGGCATTTTTCATACCGCTCTTTGCATCCCTTACAACTGACCTCTGCTCTAGTCAAGGTAATTCCTCCCGATCAGGTCCATAAATTCCTCCCGGCTGTGTGTTGCCTCATATTTCCGCTGACACTCTCTTTTCAGCCGTAAATCTAACTCGTGACCGTCACGACCATGTACCCCGTATTCTGCCTCGTGCCAATCATGCCGCAGATATACCCAGAATCCCATCTTTTCAGAAATCTCTCTCTGCCCAGCACCAAAGAAAATATGGTGTTTATGAAGGTTTTCCCCCGTATATCCGGTGATATAGCAGCATTTTTCTTTTTGCATAATGCTTTTCCCGTGGCTCTGACGGGCTTTTTTCTGCTTCGTTTTCGGAAATGCCAGACCACTTGTGTCTATCTTTCCGTATTTCTTTGTTTTTGGAAACGCCAGTGCTGTCATGATTTTCCCCTCCTTCAAAAAAAAGCCGCGGGGATTTCCCGCGGCTGCCGGTCATCCTCTGTATTTTCGGATCATGCCTCTGTTTTGTTCCAAGTGCCGTCTGTAGCGCTCTCTTTCTCCCAAAAGGAAGATGCACGCCCCAGCTAGCCCCATAATCAATAAACACATCCACACTATTCCAAAACTCATAGGATCACCCCTTGATCTTGATTTTTCCGCTTTCGATAAGCTCATAAAGAAAAGTTTCTTTCCATCCGCCCTTGTCCCAAATGACGATAAAATGACTTTTCCAGAGCTGGTACACAGTCCCATTTTTTATGATTTTTCTGTTCTGGTTGTTTTCCATGGGCTTGATGTACTGTATCTTACTTCCAACCATAAGCCCCATAGCCTCCGCATCGGCTCGGGTGAAATTTTCATTGAATTTTTTTATCACAGAATAACCACCTTGTGTTCACTCACCATTTTTTCCAGTTCATATTCAAAATAGTTGCGGATGTTTTGTCTTGCGGTTTCTCTCCACAGACCGCCGTCCGCTTCAAATAAAGCACACTGCCCGCCTTCTCTCATGCGGAGGATGAAAAGGCTTGCCGGCTGTTCCACTTCCAAAAATGTACGATAAGGGCGCAGTTTTGCCGGACTGGGTACACGAACCTGTCCAACAGTAGCGATCCCCGTTCTGATTGTCACCGACTGGGAAACACCATCGTCCCCGTAGTTCTGGACTGCTTCATCCCGCAGATTTCCAACGACCTGCTGGATCACCTTCAAATCATCCGTTTCCATGAAGCAGGTTTGCAGCAGGATATTAAATTTTTCCGCATCCATAAACTGACCAAACGGGAATTTATTTCCTGCCCATTCAGCCGTCATAAACTTCTGTCTGTCCATACATTTGTTGCAAACAGAGGAATACAGGTTTACTTTTCCAGCATCCTCTACATGGATGATTTTCTGAACAGTATCATCCATATCATGCAGATCAGCGTCCCAAGCGTTCTTGATAAAATTAACAATACTGGACAGGTTGTCCGTGTGCAGTGTTTCAATGGTTGGCATTTCCGGCAGATGCAAAGGTTTATCTGTATAAACCGTGCCATCAATAGTAACGACGTTTGCCTTAGACAAACCAACCACATATTCAAATAATGATTTCAACATTTTTATTCCACCTTTCTTTTCTGCAGGTCAAGTACCTTGCCTTCATTTTCATTTTCCAGTTCCATCTGTCCACGCATTGCGGAACGGTATTCATCCGCCATGATTTTTCCTTTGTTGTCCGCCTCCACAATCATTTTTGTGTGGATTGCTCTACGAAGCAGCAGCGTCGTTTTGACGACAGCAGAAACGTCAACGTCTGTACGGTCGTTTTCATTCGGCTTGAAAACAAGCTCGATCACCAATTTTCTGGGCTTTTTAGCCTCTGTATTTGGGTCATAAATGTTTTCAAACACACGTTTTGCCGCTGCTTGAACCTGTTCCATGACAGCGCCGCCGGCAAGTTCAAATAAATTCATAAATAAAACCTCCTTTTCATTTTCATTATCTTTTTATATAAAAAGCAGGGGCACAGGTAAAAGGGCTTTGCTCGATTTTCAGAAGGTATTTCGCAATGGTTATAGCCCCTGCTCTTTATCAAAACAATTCATTCAACGGCAGCCCCAGCACTTCGCTGATCTTCACCAACTCCCCCACCGTCCATGTTTCCGGCTTCGCCAGTCGCACATTGAAGGTGGAGTAGCTCATGCGGCATTTGCTGGCCGTTTCTTTGTGGTTCAGCCCCCGTAGGAGCATCCCACTTTTTAATTTTAGTGTTAGATTGTTGTAGACCTTTTGGTCTGGTCGCTCCCGCAGTTTTGGCATTTCACATCATTCCTTTTTAACCTTTCACTCTTTCCATGGTTTTTGATATAATCAGAAAGAGAAGCCCGAAAATCACAACCGAAAGGAGGTGATTTTCATGGTCAAGCACTTTGCTTTGCAAAGCCGGCTGCGCCGTCCCCGTTTCTCTTCGGGATGCAGGGAAAAAATTTTTGATAAAATTTGTCCAATCACACAGAAAAATTGCTCTGAAAACTGTGCTTGGCTGCACATGAAAGATAGGAATACTTTTGAATGTATCCTTTATTTCATTGCTCACCAGATCAAACCTAAGGACTAATTCCAATGGTTATCTTTTTTCCTTCGGGCTTCTCATTTCTTTCTATGGTAATTCCATGCCACAATCCATGCTAAAACGACACAATTCATACATGCCGCAACAACATAGCCGCAGATTTTCTTCCATCTCTGCTCCTGCCTCTGTGCATTCTCGTACATTCTGTAACTTTCCTCCGCTCTGCTGCGGAGGATTTCATTTTCGAAAATCAGGTGTCTTTCCTTTGATTCTTCCATGTTCTTTCGCCTTCTTTCTGTTCACCAGGTGTGATTTTCTTCCGCTTCTTTATGCAAAAGCATCAGCAAGTCCATGTAGAAAACCTGTGATTCCATCGAATGTTGATAGAGCAGCTCGTTTAACTGCTGGCGCTTGCTGGGGCTTTTTGCCTCCCCTCTGGCAAATGTCACTTTCGTTTCCCTGCCCTTGCACAGGATTTTGATCCAATCCCCGTCATGGTAGTAAAACGCTCCCGTTCTGTATGGGTCTTCCGGCTCCGGTCCTTCCACGTCATAAGCCGCCGTGTCCCCCCAGTCCTTTTCAAAAAATTTCAAAAGAGATTCCGTTACGAAGTAAGCGAAATCTTCATCGTCCTTCATTTTTGCTTCTACCTGTCTTTCAATGATCATGTTGATTCTCCTCTCTTTTCAATGTCCTATGACTTTAGCTTGCTTTTTGCTGCTGCATTCTCTGATAGGACAGCAGAACACTTGCCATTGCGGCAACCATTTGCTGTGCATTTCCTTCTAGTTCTTCCATAATGTTTGCCATATTTTGCAGATCCTCTTTTTTATTCATGTTCTCGCCTCCTTTAATAATGATTGCTTTTCTTAATGCAATAATATAATAATAATTGCTATTTGTCAATTCATTTTTACTATTTTAATTGACAAAAATAATAATTATTGCTATCCTGATTACAGGAGGTGATATTTTGAACGAGCGTTTAAAAAAAATCCGTAAAGAATTAGGAATGTCACAAAAGGATTTTGCAACACTTCTAAATATTAAACAGACAGCCATCAGTGCCTTAGAAACTGGTCGAGCTGTTTTAACAGAAAGAAATAAACAGACTATTTATGAAAAATTAAATGTGAATCCTGATTTTTTGGAAAATGGAAATGGAGAAATGTTTTTGCCGGAACTTCCAGAAGATGAATTTACAAAAATCCTTGCGGAAATTGATTGTAGTGATGACGAATTTATCAAGTCTTTCTTAAAAACGTATTGGGAGTTAGATGATGATGGGAAAAAGGTTATTCAAATGTTTGCACAGGGTTTAACGCAAAAAAAATAAGCGTTTATCACGCTTATTTTTTTATATTTTTTTCTTACTAACATTCTTTAAGTATATCGGCGTTTTTTAATGAGGAGGTATTTTCTTGAATAAGCGATTAAAAAAATTGAGAAAAGAACTACATATGACGCAAAAAGACTTTGGAAAAAAAATTGGATTGACAAATGCCGCCATAAGCGATATAGAAAAAGGGAAAACAGGATTAACTGAAAGAAATCAAAATCTGATCTGCGAAAAATTAAACGTAAATAAAGAATGGCTTCTATATGGAAATGGAGAAATGTTTTTACCGGAACTGCCGGAAAATGAATTGACACATATTCTTACAGAAATTCAGTTCTGTAATGATAAATTTATAAAAGATTTTATCTGTGCTTATTGGAATCTCAGTGAGGATGCAAAGAAAATTCTTCAAAAATATATACACCATTTGCTTGAAATTTAAAACAGTGAGAATTGAATAATTGTAGGAAGTGATTTAAGAATGAATAAACGCCTAAAAGAATTACGTATAAAACTGGGTATGTCCCAATCTGAGTTGGGCAAAGTTATTGGAATTAGTAATTTCGCAATCAGCAGTATTGAAAGAGGAAAAAGAAGTTTAACAGAAAGAAATCTATCTCTGATTTGTGAAAAATTGAATGTAAATACAAATTGGCTAAAACATGGTATTGGTAACATGTTTTCAGAAAATTTTCAAACCGATGAATTTACTTTGCTACTTGCAGATATTGATAATAATGCCCGAGAAAAAACGAAAGAATTTTTGAAATTATATTGGGAATTAGATGAAAAAAGACAAAAAGTGATTGAAGATTTAACTTTCAGTATATATAAAACTTTTGTAGAGAAAAGATAAGCGTAAAAACGCTTATCTTTTTATAATCTTTATGTAAGTGTAAACTTGTTTTAAAATTGTAATATCACTGATTTCCTTTACCATCTTTATAATTGCCTTCCTGTATTCTTCTTCCATGATACACCCCCCAGATAAGAACATATGTTCGCCTTTTCCTCAATATATCACTTTTCCATGTTCTTTTCCATGTACGTTTTCACCAATTATGAAGCATCATTTTTGTTTGTTCTTCCGGTTTTCCCCTTTTTTCACTTATCCACATTACATTCCCCTTCCATTATGCTACACTCAAACAAAAGGGAGGAATCAATATGAAAAAAAGAATTTTTGCTATCGCACTTGCTTTATCAATGTCACTCGGAACAGTACCAGCTTATGCACAAACACCAATATACACAAGTTCCGTATCCACGTCAGAATACGCAACGGCACTTACTAAGTTGTATAACATGAATTACGCATATCCTGTCCGTTCTCATAGTGATGAATTGACTATCCTTGTCAGTCAGACACCTGTATATTCTGACTATAATTTAATGCGTTCTTGGATGCCAACACATCTTTCACTTGTAAACGATGAAATTGCTTCCTTGGAAGCGTTTAATACATTGATTACTTATAAGCATGTAGAGCCTTTTTATAATATTCAACCTCAATTAAACAAAATCATCGCAGCAGGAAAGTTATATGTAGACGGATGCAATAAAATTTATAACGGAAATTCACAAGGTTTTTCTATTGTAAATTCAGCCACATCTTCTATTTATGACGCACAGTATGAAATTGCAAAGTATTGTGATAATATAAATATCGAAAGTATGCGCTATCTTGGAACAGCATTTCCATCCAACTAAAGTTTAGGAGGGAAAACAGTTTGAAAAAATGCTTTTTTCTAACACTTGTCTTTTCTTCTATCTTTCTATCCTCATGTTCTTCTGACAATTCAGCTTACTCAAATGGTTATGATGATGGCTATAATAGTGGTTATGATGAAGGGTACAAAGCTGCTGAAGATGAAATATTGGGTAATGTGGTAAGCATAAACGATATTTATCCAGCAGACACAATTTGGTACATGCAAGGTCAATCTGACATGATTACTTATATCATAGATAGCTACGATCTACCAACATCTGTAACAGATGAATTATGGGAAATGGTAAACGATATAGAAAGTGATATAGACAGGATGTATCCAGAATCATTTTAAAATCTGCACAAAAAATGCAACTTTTTTTGTATCCTTTATTGATTTACAGAACAAACGTTCTAATGGTAAAATAAAAAAAATGATCCCCGTCCCTGTTGGCGCAGGAACGAGGATCGGCGGTCATATATATAATACAACCTCGTCTTATCGTATTATATCATAGACCGCCTTGTTTGTATAGAATAAAGGAGGTCTTTTTTTATGGCTCAAGCAAAGAAAACAAAAGCCGGAACCTGGACTATACTGGTATATAGTCACACGGAAACCATTGATGGAAAGGAGAAAAGGATCTACGAAAGGTTTACCGCTGACAAAAAGTCAGAAGTTGTCCGGATGGCGGAAGATTTCAAGGCCAATCGTAAAGGCAAAACCACCACCCTTACGGTAGAAAAAGCCATGGAGAACTATATCGAAATGAAAAAGGATATACTCTCTCCTGCAACATTATGTGGTTATTGGTCAAATTACGAACATCATTTTCCATTGATCCGAAAGATTCAGATCAATAAACTGACAAATAATGATATACAAAAAGAAGTCAACATGCAGTCCACACAATATGCTGCATCATCATTAAAAACAACTTATGCTTTTCTTTCTTCTGTTTTGAAGGTTTTTGCACCAGATTTCCGGTTAAGACTGTCTTATCCACAGGATGATTCGGAGGAAATCTCTATCCCAACTGAAGAAGCAATTAAAATCTTATTAAAAAACAGTAACAACGCCGAGCTTTCCCTCGCCATTAAACTTGCCCTGGGCTTGGGACTTCGACGCAGCGAAATTTCCGCATTGAAAATTTCAGATTTTGATTTTCAAAAAAATATTGTGGAAATTAAACATAGCATGGTATTTACACCAGATAAAAAATGGGTAATTAAATCCCCAAAAACAAAATCTGGCAGAAGAACCATTCCTTTACCGGACTTTCTCATTCCTGATTTGAAGGACGCTATGAAAGGTAAATCACAAAATAGTTTTCTTGTATCATTAAATCCATCTCTTATCTCAATTAAATATGGATTGCTCGTAAAAAAAACTGGCATTGAGCATAACACTTTTCATTCCCTGCGACACTACTACGCATCAATGATGCTGGCCAACAATGTTCCAACAAAATACGCAATGAAACGCATGGGACATAGTTCAGATGACATGCTCAAACGAGTATATCAGCATATTATGGAAGATAAAGATCAGGAAGTAACAGATACCATAAATAAATATTTTGAACATGCTTTTTTGCAGTGATGCAACTATTTTGCAACTTTATATTTGAAAAGTATTGATTTTTCAATAGTTTTGACTATTTTTTTATTTTCCTTTATAATGAAATGCGATATGAAAAGAAAGGAGTCCTGCCCTTTGCAGACAACAGCTTTGGAAGAAAAAATCAAACAACTTTCCGCAGATTATATTTATGAACAGGCAGTCGGCAGTTTACTGCTGATGCTCATGAGCGCCATGGAAGATGTGGAAAAAGGCGATGCGCCTTTGCCTTACACCATACATGAAGATTTGCTGGCTATCAAAAAAGACATCCGTTCCTACCTTCTGTCTCTGGAAGACCTTCTGGAAGGCGAACAGGAAAACCGCGCAGCTGCTCTGGAAGCCTGCATGGCAAAAAAAGAAGAACTGTTATCCATCTATGAAACCGTTTACAGCTACTTCTCCCAGTGGAATCTCTATTCCACACTGGTCAGCGATCAGGTTGCCCTGCGCAAATATAAAGAAGAAGGCATTGAAGTAGAAAAAATCGACTGGTCTTTGTTCTTTGCGGACTGCCACGCTTTTATGGAAAGCGGCAACAACCTGCTGGAACAGAAAAACTACATGGGCCAGATTTTGAAATGCCTGCCTTTGCATATGGCGCGTGATAAATATTACGACACCATCACCCAGAGTCTGGAAGCAGCCTTTGCAGGTGAAAGCAAAGAATTTATTGAAAAATCCCTTCGCGCTTTTGAAGGCTTCTGCTGCCCCGAAACCAATCCCCTGTATGGCAAATACTTCTGCGAAGTTGCCACATGGCTGGGCGAAAAACGCATGCTCATGCCTCATAAAATGGAAGATGAGGAACTGAGCAATCTTTACGAAGATTTGAAAGTGGTTCTGGAAAGTTTGCAGGATGTGGAAGAATATTTCTCCTGTATCCTTCATGACTTGAACTCTCTGATTCTGCTGTTCTACCTGACATACAGCTTTACAGACCTGACAGAAAGCAACGCTACATACAGCAACCTGTATCATACCGTCTGCGAATTTTTGACAGGCGAACTGGATGAAACCGAACGGGAAGCTTATCTGGATACTCTGAACGAACAGCTGGAACAGGCCGTAGAACCTGTTATTGACAAAGCAAACGCCATTGGCAAAGAAGAATACGAACTTTTGCAGAAGGTGAATACATTTGCTGACTTCGCAGAAGACACCCAGAAAGTCCTCATGACAGAAGATTTCATTCGGGAATGCTTCTTCGGCGATCTCAATGACGAATTATTCCAGTTCCATCTGCCGGAAGATCTGCCCGTGGCAACAGAAGAAGAAAAGAAAGAACTCTTTGCTGATTTTATCCAGAAAACACGCAGTTCTCTGGAAACACTGCCTGTGCAGACAAGAAAAATCGCAATGCAGACTTTGATGGGCGCACTGCCTCCTATTTACAGTGTATCTGAAGTCATGGAAATGGTTACAAACGCTATCGACTCCGCTTCTTCTCTGGAACAGAAAGCACTGATCGTAGACAAAGTGGGTATGGTATTCCAGGATAACCATTATCAGTCCCTGACAGAACACGCTCATGAACATCATCACGATCACGACTGCGGATGCGGACACGACCACGAACATCATCACCATGACCATGATTGTGGTTGTGGACATGACCACCACGAACATCATCACCACGATCATGACTGTGGTTGCGGACATGACCACCATCATGACCACCACTGATACAAAGGAGGAAAAACATGAAATTTGTATTCAATCACTATAATTATAACGTTCTGGATCTGGAAAAAAGCATGGCTTTCTACGAAGCAGCTCTGGGTCTGAAGGAAGTACGCCGGAAAGAAGCGCCTGATGGCAGCTGGAAACTGGTTTATCTGGGAGACGGCGTAACAGATTTTCAGCTGGAACTGACATGGCTTCGTGACAGAAAAGAGCCTTATAACCTGGGTGAAAACGAATTCCATCTGGCTTTCACCGTTGCAGATTACGATGCCGCTCATGAAAAACACAAAGAAATGGGCTGCATCTGTTTTGAGAATCCAGAAATGGGCATCTATTTCATCAACGACCCTGACAATTACTGGCTGGAAATCGTTCCGGAAAAGAAATAATATTGATTTGAAGCAACAAAAAGGCAGTCAATTCCAGGCTGCCTTTCTTGTTTGAAAAGAAATACAAAAATTTTCATTGACAAAATTCCTTCTTTTATGTATACTTATTTTCGTTGGTGCGGGTCACTAGCTCAGTTGGTAGAGCACTGGACTTTTAATCCAGGTGTCTCGGGTTCGAGTCCCGAGTGACTCATCGAAAAAAGCCTTTGTCTTTTGACAAAGGCTTTTGTTTTTTCTGTCAGACAAAATACGGTTCTTCTATTGAAATAGCCTCCAAAACCAAGTATACTGAAAACAGTACAAATGGAGGGAATCATCACATGGAGCACTATAATATCACACTCACAACAGAAGACCGTCGCATTCTCAACTCTTACTGCACTGTTGCAACAGGTATGGCTGAATTTTGGGGCGAAAACTGCGAGATTATTATCCATAATCTGGAACGGCTGGATGCCTCAGTTATGATGATCGTCAACGGATATCATTCCGGACGTCAGGCAGGCGCTCCCATTTCAGAGCTGACCCTCTCCTTTTTGAATCAGATGCTGGCAGATCCAAGTCTGCGCCACATCAATTATTTTGCCAAAAACAAACGGGGGGAAACATTTAAAGCTTTTACTTCTGCCATTCTGGGAGAAAACAATCGCATCATTGGTCTGTTCTGCATCAATTTTTATCTGAATATTTCTCTGCTGTCCTTTATGCAGTCCTTCTACCCGCAATCTCATTCGGATCATGAAAATATATCCGAAACCTTTGTGGAAAACACAGAAGAACTGATGTTGGACGCTTTGGAAAACGCCAAGAAAACTGTTTATGCAAATCCGACTATCACCTCTTCCAATAAAAATAAGGAAATCATCTATTTATTAGCGCAAAAAGGTATTTTTAATTTAAAAGATGCCGTTGTCACCATCGCAAATCACTTGGGAATCTCTAAAAATACCGTTTACATGCACCTGCGCAATCAAAACAAATCTTAAAAGAAAGCCCTTACGGTCATGAACTGAACCCCATTTGTTAGACAGTATGATATACTAA